>Ga0302323_100001996_pt1 | contig 16571 bp, 6 predicted proteins | sample Fen_T0_3_FD_201950 | JGI IMG/M metagenome (GOLD analysis project Ga0302323, IMG submission 201950) | Peat permafrost microbial communities from Stordalen Mire near Abisko, Sweden - Fen_T0_3 | ecosystem: Environmental > Terrestrial > Soil > Wetlands > Permafrost | place: Sweden: Abisko... | reverse complement strand
CGTACCGGCTCCCACTGACCCCACGTGCGCGACGGCGAATTGTGGAGTCCGATGCCGAAGCGCAGGCCCTTATCGCGCGCAGCCTTCGCCCAGGTTCCGACGATGTCCTGCTTTACTCCGATCTTCACAGCGTTCCAGGGTTGGTAGGTCGAGTCCCAGTTATCGAAATTGTCGTGGTGCGCGCCCATGGACATGAAGAACTTGACGCCCATGGAAACGTACACATCCATCAAGCTCGCGGGATCCCAAAGGTCGATGACCCAGTTCTTACAAATGTCTTTGTAACCGTAGACGGACGGATCACCGAAGTGGCTTTGGTGGAAGTTGTAGGCGTCTTTCCCCGGTATATACATATCGTAGGCGTACCAGTCGCCATGCTCGGGCATGGATTGCGGATCCCAGTGGGCCCATCCGCCGAGCTTGGCATCACGCCACCACTGGGGCGTCTGGTAGGCGAGGCCCAAGGCCGTCCAGTCCGCTTTGTAAGGCCCGTCGGCAGCCTTGAAGGGCGATAAATTCCACATGTCCGGCGGCAAGCCCAAGTCGCCGACGCCGACGATGATCTTGTCGATGTTCACAGCCACGTCATCGCTGGCCTTGCTGATGGTTACCTTCGCGTTGGCGGGAATATCAATGTCGATAATGGAGTAAAGGAACGAGCCTGTGAGAGCACCCGTGGAGTGAACGTTTACCTTGCGTGCAGTGCCGCCGTTGATCGAAACGCTGATCGTGCCCGTTGACACGGTCGCGTAGTGAATCGCCAGTCGGCTGGCAGCAGGCAATCCAGTGGCCTCGACACCCTGACCGTTGCCGGCGAGCCCAACCGAGGAACCTCCTGAGGCCCCGGTGTCGGTCACCTTGGAAGCGCCTCCAATCGGAGTGGGGGTGAATGGCGTCGCGAACCCTCCCCCGCCCACCCCACCAGCCCCGCCTGAGTCACGGCTGCCGCCGGTGCCCGCGCCGCTGGTCCCCGGCTGGCCACCACGGGAACCACCAATGCCCGCGTTGCCGCCCGTTCCGGAGCTTCCACCGCGCCCGCTCCCGCCGACTGCGGCTACTCCCTGTCCGCCGCTGCTCCCCTGTGCGCCGCCCAAGCCCGTGGCGCCGCCTGTTCCAGCGCTGCCAGGTAATGGTGCCCCGCCAACATTTCCGCTCATGCTTCCGCTGGTGCCTCCCTTGGACGCACCACCCCCAGTGGCTTGGCTTGCGCCGGCGCTGGCTTGAGGCGTCTCGGTCGAGTCAATCGACGAGCAGGCTCCCAAGCAGATGAGAGAAGCTAGAATAGCCGCTTGCGAGCCCAGAGAGCCGCGACCACTAGCGCGGATTGTGAACGTCATAAGATGCCTCCTTTGGTGTGGGCGAGCGTTTAACAGTCAGTGTTACCGGAAACGCTTCAAGCGGCCGGCACGGGGCATGTGCGACGCGTCGCTGCAACGTATCGACGCGGGTCTCGCGCGGATACCGGCATCAAGTCGGACACCGCAAATGTTAGAGCCGCCGCCCTTTCATTTCGGCTCAATCTTAGTGGCGCGACTGCTTTTTCCCCGAGCACATTTTGCTCAACTAGCCCGCCTCAACGGAATACCGGGTAGCGCGTCCGGTCCGACGGACCAGGTCTGTGGGCCCTGTTCACTGCAGCGTGAATGATTCGTCCGTTTCCTCGAAAACAGTTGTTCCGCTCTTCTGAGCTCGAAGAACGAGGTAGCATTTTGTTCCTGAGGTTGGCGCCGTTATTGTGATTGACTTAGTAGCCATGGAACCGAGTGGTACATCGACAGTCAACGTGCCAGAAGAACCGATCGTCCCGGTCGCGCTGTCGGAGTGGATCTCCCAGGTGACGTCGACGCTGGTTCCGGCAAACGTGTCGTTGAAGATCAGAAGCGTCGTCGCGCGAGTCGCGCCCTTCGCAAGCGCCGGCACCGAGGCTGGCCAATCACCGTTGGTGTTGGACAGCTTGTTGGCCTCCCAGTAGTCCTTGTCCGCGACAAGCACCGGGCTGAAGCCGTTTTGGACGCGCCGAATGATCTGGCTCGACCAAGGATCCGCCAAATTATCCTCTCCGAAGACCGGATTTCCACCTTGCTCGATGGTCATTTGGGTTCGCTTGACGCCTGGTATGAAGCTGGCCCAACCCGACAACAGCGTGTACGGCCGAATGTCAGCGCCGTCCTGTCGACGCATCGCCATGGCCGATGTTCCAAACCACGTCAATCCCTGGCGGGTGTTGTCGCTCGACCAAATATACTCGCCCTGACCGTAAGGATTGTCTTTGCTGACGTTCACCTCTTCCGAGTATTTGCCGAGGCCGCTACTGTAGTGTTGGCTGACCGTGAAGGCCGGGCTTGACATGCCATAGAGTCCGCAGCCGAACCAGCAGTCAACGCTGATGGGACGCGTGGCGTCCAGCTTGGTCATGGCGTTGAACAGGTCCTGTTCGAACTGATTCGAATCGCCATGTGAAGAGCAGCCGTTCGGTTCATTGGCCTGGCTCCACCGAACGATGGACGGATGGTTGCGATCGCGAAGTACCATCGCCTGGACGTGGCCGACCATGGTGTCGTGCGATGCTGTGAAGTCAACGTTCTGGTTGCTGCAGCGAATGGCGGACTCGCCAATCAGCATGAGTCCAAGCTCATCCGCGACGTCGAGCATGTACGGCGTTCCGAGCTCTTGATGGATGCGAACGATATTGTAGTTCAGCTTCTGGTAGTTTCGCACCGCTTGCGGCCAACCTGGATTCCCTGCCGAGGGAGGCAGGAAGCCCGGAAGGGTACCGTATGCGTCTCCCTTGCCACCGTTGTCGATACTGTCGTAATCGGCCCCTTGGATATTGTCACCCCGGTGATTCACGCGAATGCCGTTGAGGTAATAGTACACGTGGTTGGCGTCGGCGCGTTTTCTTTCGCTCTGACGGAAGCCGAAACGAACGACTTTGCTGTGGGCGATCTTGCCACCCCGGCTCATCTGGAGGCTCAAATTGTGGAGGCGAGCCTTGTAGTCCGCCTGATATGGAACGTTCGGCCACCAGTAGGACTTCGTGTCGAGGCCCCACTTGATTGGGCCGATGGTCGTCGTAGTAGTGGTGTTTGGCGCTGCCGTGACAGTCTTGTCGGCAAGCGTCGGATACGTGAAGGTGTCGCAGTTCCACGAGCTTAGCGCGCTCGACAGCGTGAAGTCCTGGCTCGTGCTCCCGGTATTCGTGATTGCCACGTCGTAGGTCAAGGTGCCGTCCGTAACGCTCGTCCGCACGAAGGCATCGCTGATGTAGACATCGGGCACCACACGCAACGTGGCCGAGCGGAAGATGCCCTGCGCGACGTTGGAAGACCAATCTGCCCCCATGGGAATCAGCCACAGGCCGCTACTGTTCTTCATCGCCTGACCGCCCTTGACGAGCACCGAGAGCGCGTGCTGCTTCCCGGGCGTCACGAACTTCGTAACATCGAAAACGGAAGGAAGGAACGAAGTCATGTTCGTTCCGACTTCCTTTCCGTCGACCGACAGCGTGGCCTGGAAATTCACAGCGCCGAATTCGATCAATGTTGTCTGCGCAGCGCCGGAATCTGGAACCGTGATCTGCGTCGCATAGGTACCACTCGCAGCATTGACGCCCTGTTTTGCCCAACCTCCGCCAGGAACCTGGAGCGTGCGCTTTGCCCCACCTGCGGGTGTGAAGTCCCACGTGCCAGCAATCGAAGCAGAAAATGGCTCGGCGGCTACGGTCGATGGCCCGCACTGGGTGCCCCCTGAACCGCCAATGCTGTCCGAGGTACCACCGGAGCCCGTTTTGCCACCCGAGCCGATCGATCCGCCACTGGTATTGGAACCACCGGAACCGCTCTTGCCCGCTGTACCGCTTCCACCCGAGCCCCCCTGTCCAGTCGAACTGATCGCGCCGCCGCGGGCATTGGCGCCGCCTGAGCCGTTCTTACCACCCGTATTGCTTGCACCACCGCCCAAGCCTGCCTGCCCTCCCGAACCCGTCGCACCAACGCCAGTGACGTCGCCTGAGCCGTTCTTGCCACCCGTATTGCTTGCACCGCCCGAGGCATTTCCTGGGGTGCTGGCACTGCCGCCCGCGCCACCGGCCGTAGTGCCCCCGCTCAAACTACCATTTCCCCCGCCTGAGGTACTGGACGAACAAGCGATGCCAAGCGCCAGAGTGGCGAACGTGAATAGGCTCAGAATGCGAGAGGATCTCATAGGTAACTCCGGGTCGGCGCTAGGACGCTGACTCTCCGTCATGGGCTTTTGTCTTGGCGGATGCGATCTTGTTAGAATTAGAATGTCGATGCAGCGAAGACGGCGGTATGCGGCGCGGTCCGCGGCCGATCAGGGTGCGTCCTTGAGGTCGGCGTAGGCAGGCGTCGAGGCCTGCCGCGTTCACGGCCGCCACCAGTGCCCCCGCCGGAGGTACCGGATGAACAAGCGATGCCAAGCGCCAAAGCGGCCGCATCATAGGGTAGGTGGAGGTGCAACGCATTTTCACTGCGCTGCTCAATAGACGCTGAACTCGGCGATGGCAGGAGAGTCTTTTGCCGAGTCAATAACCAACCGGACAGCCTGGGCCGTCGTTCCACTGAGCTGCCAAAGCTGGCGATTGCCGATCACTGTACCTTGGATCTTGTTTCCGGACTTGTCGGTCGGCGATGTTACCCAGTTGCCGTTTTGCATGACCTCAACATGGTACTTGCTCACGCGCTCACCCAGCTCGATGGCTTCGCGAATGCTGATCAAGTTGATGGTAATGGGGGAGGCGGGGGTTACCGTGAGCTGCGCCGAAGTCTTGCCGCTCGCGGCCGCCCAATACGTACAGAGGTCGTCGTCCACGGCCTTGGCCGCCTCGAACCCTGCCGCCGACCACGTCGAGTCCGCGGTTGCGGGTTGTCCCTTGAGGAGGTTCGTTTTGTAGAGGCCCGAATACCACGAACCAAACTGCTGCAGCAGAGCGAGATCCTTGGGGTCGAACTCGCCGGTTTGTGACGGCGGAACGTTGAAGTTAAGCGTGCAATTCATCCCGACCGTCTGGAAGTAAACCTTCTGCATGTCGGCGAGCGCCATGGGCGACGAGCCGGGATGCCAGAACCAGCTCGGCCTGCGGCTCGATGTATTACATTCGAATGGGCACCATGTCTTTCCGCCCCCGCAGTATATCGTATCGAGGCTCGATGTCGTGCGGGATGCCTGCCCGTTCTCATTACCAATCCATTGCAGGTCCGGTGTCGCACCCAAGGCGGCGATTTCGGGGCCAGACCAGATGAGGATGTTGGGCTGCGCTTGTTTGATGAATTGGAACACCGATTTCCAGTCAAAGGTTCCCAGAGTGCTGGATTGTGCCCCGTCAAACTCGATCTCGTAGGCAGGCCCGTAGCTGAGAATTTCTGTGATCTGGTTCTTGAAGTACGTTATGTAGTCGGACTTCGAGCTCGGGTATTTCTGGTCCCAGGGCGAAAGATAGAGCGCCGCTCGCATCCCAGAGGTGTGTATAGCGTCCGTGAAGAGTTGCACGACGTCGCCTTTTCCACTCATCCACTGGCTGCTCTTGACGGAGTAGTCCGTGTACTTGGATGGCCACAAGGTGAACCCGACGCTATGCTTGGTGACCAGCATCGCTTGACCGAAACCGGCGGCCTTGAGCGAGCTTGCCCACTCTGCCACCGAGGTCGCGTTGAGATTCGATGGATTGAAGATAGAGGGAGAGTCGGACGGGCTTCCCTGCTCGGAGCCGTCGTAGGTAGCCAAGCTGTAGTGGATAAATGCCGTCATCTCCATACGCTGGTAAGAGAGCTGAGGCGGGCTGGGAAGCGGCGGGGTGCCGGTTGGGGCACCGGGCAGGCTTGGGCAGCTCTGAGCCCCTCCCGTACCGCCGGTACCTGACGCGCCGCCGTTGCCTGACGCGCCGCCACGGCCAGTGCCACCACCGCTGCTGGCAGCGCCACCGCCAGAGCTACCTCCTGCCGTACCCGTCGCTGCGCTCGACCCACCCGTAGCTGCGGAGCTCGAACCGCCGGCGCCCGAAGTTACGCCACCGCTGATCGAGCCGCCGCTCGCCGAGCTCACGGTGCCTCCGGACGCGGAGCCACCCGAGCCTTTTCCCCCGACACCAGGAGCGGAGCCGCCGGTGCCAACCTGCCCGCCGGTGCTGGCGGCGGTCGCTCCACCCGCGCTTTGGCTGGATCCACCGCTGCCACTGTTCTGGGCGTTGTTGGACGAGCAAGAGGCGGCCAGAATCGCCAGTGCTGCAACCGTGAGCTTCTGCGAATAACGGGCGCGCGTCATCGATTTCTCTTTTGGTTTTTCTCGTGGCGTTTGCAGCTTGGCCTAACGAGTGATGGTGACGGTGGTGTCCTGTTGGTTTCGGTAAATACCGACCGTCACCTTCTGTCCAGCGCTTGCGGCGGCGTAGAGGCGAGTGAGGTCATCGACCGTGGCCACGTTTTGGCCGCCAAATTGTAAAATCACGTCGAGCGCAGCGAAGCTGTCTGTCGCAGCCTGACTGCCCGCAGGGACGGTAGAAACGTAAACGCCCACCGGGTAGCCGAGACCGACCACCGAGAGGTTTCCCGGACAAAGGTTGGCTACGGTTGCGCCGCGCCAGGTTGTCTGCGTCGTGCAGTCACGCACACCCGCGTCCGTATTGACGGGCGTCAGACCGACATTGCCAAACGGCGGCGTGGCCGCCAGCGCACGCAACGCGGGAACTGTAACGCCATACTGTTCAGTCGTCGGTGCCGGCAAGCTCACGATGCCAAGCGCGGCGGCGGGCGAGTTCGCCCCAAGTTGGAAGTTGCCGTTGGTCGGGTCAATGAAGTTGGGATTGCCCGACGCTGAGTGCGCGTCCGTGTGGTAAGTATTCTGCGCGGTGGACAGCTGCGACGCGCTTTGGAAGAGGTTATAGTCGATCTGCTTGCCGTAGCCATTGGGGCTGTTGGACGCGAGGCCCCAGAAAATATTGTGAAGAAACACGTCGTTGCTGCCCTTGGGCCAGACGTGGATGCTCAAACAACCGGACACATCTTCAACCGCCGCGTTCGGCGCGCACGGTGTGGTCCTCTGCTGCACGAGCACGTTGTTCTCGCCGTCGCGGTGGTAACCCTCTCGCCACTTGAGGCCGCCCGACAAAAAGATGTTGTTCGTGATCTTGTAGTTGGTCGAGCCGTCGTCGAGGTCAACGTCCCAGCCATGGTCGCAGCGCCATCGGTTGTGTGTCAGCGTGATCGGGTTGATGACATCGAGCAGCGGCAGGCTATTCGCTGGATTGCCAACCCGAGACTCGATTGTGCCCACACTGGGGTCCCAGAAGCGGTCGCGTCCCCAGCTGTTGTACGCGCCGTGATCCCCGGTGAAGAGCACAGTGGCGAACACGTCGTTATACGAAATCATGTGGCCGCCCCAGCATCCGTCCCCGACGTTGATCCCTGCGCGCGGCATGTTGTAGATGCTGTTGTGGCTGACGGTGATGTTAGCGGCCATGTCGATGCCGACGCCCGCCACCTGCAGCTCGGGGTCGCCGATGTCGTGAATCAGATTCTCGGTTGCGCTACAGTTGCTCGGGTAGTCGTTCGTCTGCGGGCCCGGCGTCGTATCCAGTTGGTTGACGGCAACGCCGCTACCGTAGCCGAACAGCGGGTTGCGGACGGCGTTGTTGTTCCCCATGAACAGAATGGCGCTCGACCCCGTCCCGACGAAGCGGTTGCCGGCGATGGAGACGCTTTCGTTGTAGCCATTGACAAAGACACCGGCCCCGCCGACCTGGTCGAAGAAGCTGTTCGTGATGGCTACGTGTTGGCCGCCCGTGACGAAGATGCTACCTCCACGGTAGATCCGCCAATCGGAGCGCAGGATCTGCTCGTTGCAGCTTGGGAAGGTCCGTAGCGTGTCGATGTAATGGAATCCATCGAGCGTGACCCACTGCACGGGCGACGTCGATGCGCACGTGCTCGCTTTCGGGTAGGAGGGTAAACCGACGACTCCCCCGCAGCCCCCGGCGAACTCGAAGATGCGCTCGAGCGCGGCCATCTCGAGCGTGTACGAGCCCGCCTTCGTCAGATCGACCCCGCTCGGCGGATAGAAGTACAGGGTGTTGGCCGTGCCGGCGACGCCAGTGCGATCGTAATACCACTCGCCGGAAGCATCGAGCTCGTCGAAACCGTTCTCGATGAACTGCGTGCCGTTCAGCCCCTGGGGTCGGCCGTTGCAGAGTGGCCCGTTCTGCTGGGTTTTGCTCGTGACGACGTAATCCTCGCTGCCCCAGAGCTGGCCGTGCACGCCGTGTAAGTAAGCTGGCTGCGAGGAGGTCGGCGCGTGCGCCCAGCTGCCAGGCCGCGAATTCGCGTTGCTCGCGTTGCCCCCGTACGCCTGGGTGGGGTCTTTGTAATTGGGGTAGCGCGCCATATGCTGGCGCTGCCCGTTGAGGAAAAGAACGCTCGAGAAACCGTAAGTGGGCCCACTCGAACCCGGCGCGCTGGTGTTCACACTCGGTGCGGCCTTGCCGTCATCGAACGAATAATTGGCGAAGATACTCGCGGGCACCACGGTTTGCATGATTCCATTTTTGTATGCCGTCCACGTCAGATTGCTGAGCGAGACACCGCCGCTCAACGTGACCGCGCTGCCGCCCCGGTAGGTAACAGGCGCTGCCTCTGTTCCCGAATCGGCGGAAGTGAACACGATGGTCTTGCCGACGTAGTACGTCCCGGTTGCAACGCTCACGGTCAGGGGGATCTTGCCCCGATCTGAACTTGCCCGAACGGCTGCCTGCGCCGCACCCACTGTCTTGAACGGCTTGTCTTTCGTTCCCGGGTTTGTGTCATCGCCGTTTGTCGCGACATAGAACGTATTGCCCGCACTTGCACCAATACCAGCCGTGCCTCCCGAAGCGCGACCGCCAGTGCTCGCCGTTCCGCCCGCGCTCAATCCTCCGGAGCCGCCGTTAGCAGGCGTGCCACCGCTGGCTAGCGTGGATTCTGTCGCGCCCCCGACAGCGGCACCCGCATTTCCCCCGGTTGCGTTCTTGCCACCCGAGCCTGCGTCCTTGCCGCCAGCAGCCGAGTTGCCGTCACTTGCTGCGAACGTGCCACCCACGCTGGCGTACGTTGTTGTCTCTCCGGTTGTTGCCGAAACGCCAGCATTGCCGCCGGTCGCGTTGCTACCGCCCGAGGTCACATCGTTGCCGCTCCGCGACGATGGCGATGACGAGCAGCCCAATGCAGCCAAGAGCAACAGAGGGAACAGTCGAGTGCATTTGGGCTTTGAATGATAACATTGCGGCGTCATCGGTTCCTCCTTGGGAGAACTTTCAGCTACGGCAAACGAACCACGTCAACAAGTGAAGAGGTTCGCGTCAGTTCGCTGTCGCGCTCGCAGAACCTGCAGTTAGTCCAGACGACGTCGCCGACACGATAATTTGACCAGGCGTGCCCGTAGACTGCACGATGGCAAGGGCCTTGCCGCTGAACACCTTTCGGGTTGGAGACGTGTATGAACTTGTGTCGATGGCGTCGCCGTTGTCGACCCCGGTGAGTTTACCGGGACCCGACACGGAAAACGTAATGCTGTTGGTCGCGGTGGGGACGAACACACCGCTAGCGTCTGCTATATCCGCTGTAACGAACACGAGATCCCGCCCGTCGGCGTGAATTGATGTGCGATCTGCGGATAGCTTGACCTGCGCAGGCTGGCCTGCTGTCTTCACTTCCTCGGTGGCAACGACACTGCCGTTGCGCTTGCCTTCGGCGCGCAGCGTGCCGGACGCCCAGGGCAGGGTCCACTCGACGCGCGTCGTCGTATTGGAACTGAACGACTTCGAACCTTGGGATACGCCGTTGATGAACAGCTCCACACTATCGCAATTACTGTAAGCCCAAACCCAAACCGTGCTTCCACTGGTCCAGTTCCAGTGCGGCAAAAGGTGAACCATCGGCGCCGTGGTTAGTTTGCTTTGGTAGAAGTAGTAAATGTCCTTCGGGAACCCGGCGGTGTCGACGATGCCGAAATAGGAACTCTTCGAGGGCCAGCTGTAGGGAGTCGTTTCCCCGCCGTAATCGAACCCCGTCCAGTCGAACTGACCGAAGAAGAACTGGCGCTTCGCATTGATGAGAAACATCTCCTCCGTGTTGAAGCCGTCGCCCCAACCGACGTCATACGACGAACACTGCTGGTTGCTGCAGCCAGTCCAGTGCAAGTTGGTGCCCTGAGCGGTGTAGATGCCGCGGCTCTTCACGTTGGAGCACTCCTCGCTGCCAAAGACCTTCCAAGTGGGGTTGTTCTTGTGGTCGTTATCGAGCGTGAAGTTCCCTGTATCGGTGTTCGCATCGCCCACGAAGTAGTTGTACCCTTGCAAGTCGAGTAGAGCGGCAACGGCTCGTTGGCCCTGATCCGTCTTCATGTTGTTGGCGCCCCAAGTCACCGGGCGCGTCGTATCGATGGCCTTGACCCAATCTCGCAGCTTTTGCCCGGTCGCGGCGGTCGCACCCGGGATTTCGTTCCCGATGCTCCACATGATGACGCTCGGGTGGTTGCGATCGCGGCTCACCAAAGCCTGAATGTCCTTCTGAGCCCAGCTGTTGAAGTAGAGGTGGTAGTCATTCAACCCGTTCTTCCCTGTCTCCCAGACGTCGAACGATTCATCCATGACCAAGAAGCCCATCTTATCGGCCAGATCGAGGAACTCGGGCGCGGGTGGGTTATGCGAGGTCCTGACCGCGTTGGTTCCCATGCCCTTCAGAATCTGCAACTGGCGTTCGATGGCACGCACGTTTACGGCCGAGCCTATCGCTCCAAGGTCGTGGTGCATGCACATTCCCCAGATCTTCATGGCCTTGCCGTTGAGGGAAAAGCCGGTGCTAGCGTCGAAGTTGATCGAGCGGATGCCTAGCGGGCTGATGTACGTATCCACCGTTTGCCCGCCCACCTGCAGTTCGACCTTGGCTTGGTAAAGCGTGGGTGAATCTACGGACCACAGTTGCGGATTGGAAACGGTGAGGCTCTGAGCGATTGTCGCTTTGCCGTTCGCAGCGACATCGCTCGCCGTGGAAGAATTGCTCGTGACCAACGTACCGTTTGGGTCGTAAATGTGCGTCACGGCCGTCACGGACTGGCTGCTACTCGAGTGATTCTCCACTTCCGTAACGACAGAGACCGAGGCCGAAGCCGTGCTCACCGTAGGAGTCGTAATGAATGCGCCATTGAATGCGACATGAACCGGATTGAGCGCGGTGAGCCAAACATTGCGATAAATGCCACTGCCTGTGTACCAGCGGCTGCTCGGTTGTTTGTTGTTGACGCGAACCGCCACAACGTTGTTGCCGCCGTCGGTCTTGACGTATGGGGTCACATCGTACTGAAACGTCGTGTATCCATACGGCCAAGTGCCGAGCGCAGTACCATTGATCCAAACCTGGCTGTTGTAGTAGACCCCGTCGAACTCGATGAGAATGTTCTTGCCTGCATACGAGGAATCCAGAGTGAAGGTCTTTCGGTACCAGCCGACGCCCCCAATCGAGTACCCTTCGCCGCTTCCGCCCGGGGAAGACTGACTCATCCCAAGCGCGGGGCTCCAGTCGTGCGGTACGCTCAGGCTTGTCCATGATGTGTCACTGAAGCTCGGATCTTGGGCATTCGCGGGGTCGCCGAGATAGAACTTCCACCCGCTGTCGAAGGTCTTGCCGCGCGCGCCGTCATACGCCTGAACGAGAGCACCACCGCCGGTGCCGCCGCCTGCCCCCCCGGGGCCCACTGTCGCGCCGCCACCTGCACTGAGAGTGCCGCCAGTAACATTAGCGCCACCCACAGAGGACCCTTGGGCAGTTCCGCCTGTGCTTCTCGCGCCAGTTCCACCCACTGCATTGCTACCGCCCGCACTATTCACGCCACCTTGGACCACACCACCGGTGCTGGGCGCTCCGCCTGCGCTCGACGAGACTCCGCCAAAGCCTCCGCCAGAAGCAAGTGACGTGGTTCTGCCGCCCAAGGCCGCGGAGATTCCACCGACGGCCGCGCCGCCACTTGCCCACGACGTAACTACGCCTCCGCTGGATGTTCCTGTAAGGCTGCTGCCGCCCAAGCTTGAGCTTTGCCCGCTTTGGTTACCGCCGCCGCACCCGATCGCTAGCGCGGATAGCGCGAAAATCGTGGCGCACAAGGGGCGCCATGAACGGTGTGCGAACTCCCGCTGCCACGCTCGAATGATGCTTGGTGCAGCCGGAAATACCTGTGTGCACCCTAAATTTTCCGGTTGTGACAGCATGACTCGAACCTTCAGGTCCTTACGGGAAAATGCAACTACTAGCCGGCATATGGGCGCGTGTCCGCGGGCGGGGTCTGCCCCGGTACGAACGCGGGGCTGCCTTGCGACGTGATGGTCACGGTGGCGGAGGTTAAGCCCGGCGAGCTTGCCGTAATAACGCTGGTACCTGAATAGTACGTCCGAAACTCGATGGCGGCTTGACCGTCGAGTATCGCGATATCACTCGCTGGCTTTGCCGTCCCCGGCGTAAACGTGATGGTTGGTCCAGTTGGGAATTCACCAGGCCCAGAGGTAACCGTGAGCGTCACCGTAACGGTGTTGCTGATCGGTTTTCCGCTCGAATCTACGACCGTCACGAGCAACCAGGCGTCTTGCGTGCCGTCTACGGCGGTGAGTGTCGTCGTGCTCGACGTCAGCTTGAGCCCGGCGGCAGTGCCCGAGGTCGGCCAGGTCGGCGCCGCCACTTTCGCGTACGCGTTGCGATACCAATAGTATGAACGTTTCGGAATTCGGAAGTAGTCGACGATGCCCATGATCCCGTACGAGGCATCGGCTTGGGTGCCGTGATCGAATATGCACCATTTGGACACTCCGGAACGCCACGCGTATTGGGTGGGCATGCCACTCGTGACGGGCAAGTTGGCCCAGCCGGCGTCGTAGCTCCCGGGACGAGTCGAGGACACGCTGCCGTATTCCGACACCAGATTGGGCATGCCGGGGTCGGTGGATGGCACACCCTGGCCAATACCGTCACCGTTGAAACCGGCTAAATCACCAAGCGTGGCCGGCGCTGTGCCGCCAATAGACGACTGCGCGCCACCGATGGCAGCAGGCCGCCCCGTGGGAGCCGGGTCGAGTTGGTGGGTCAAAGCGACCGTCTTTTTGAGAAGCGCGACGACCCTATCTGCGGGGCCACCATTGAAGAAGTCCTCGTTGCCCATGCTCCACGCGATAATGCTCGGGTGATTGCGATGGATGCGGATCATGTCCGTAAGACTGGCGAGAACGTTGTTGTCGAACGTGTCGTAGTCCGCGGAGGTGCTCGGGTAGGCGCCGTTATAGGGCCACCCGCCCGAACCACCGAAGCCGCCCCAGAAGCAGTTCTCCGACCAAAATAGAATGCCGAGCTGGTCGCAGGCATCAGCGAAGGCCGGTGCCTTCGGGTAGTGCGAGCCGCGGATGAAGTTCATCCCCGCGTCTTTGACCATCTTGACGTCGCGGTAGAGCGCCGAGTCGGTGATGCCGTCGCCCCAGCCCGCGTGGTCCTGATGGACGTTGCCGCCTTGAATCCAGTAGTGCGAGCCGTTCAACGAGAAACCCTGCGACGCCGACCAGCTGAACCAACGGAACCCGAACGGCGTGGTGAAGATGTCCACGCTCCCCGTGCCGTCTGATAGGTACGAAAGTGCCTGATACATCGTGGGATGGTCGGGATGCCATAGCGAGGGCGCGCTGACGGCGGGCGTCGTCTGGTCGAATGTTACGGTCGTTCCCGCGGCAATTTGCTGTTGCGACGATATTGTTGTGACGACCTTGCCGGTACTGTCCACGATGTCTGTTTTGAGCGTCGCGTTGACCGTCGCGGTGCGATCATTGCGCACTTCGGTCTTGATATTCACTGTGCTCGATGTGCCGGTATTCGTCGCGAGTGTCGGTGTCGTGACCCAAGTGCCGTACCAGGCGACGTGCAGCGGGTCGGTCACGACGACATTCACGTCTCGATACAGGCCACCCTGGAACGTGTGATCGCCGGTGAGTGGGGGAAGTTGCGCGTTCCAATTGTTGTTCAAGCGAACGGCAACGACGTTGTCGCCGACTTTCATGGCAGATGAGATATCGATCGAAAAGCCGTTGTAACCGCCAATGTGCTGACCAACCTGCGTGCCATTGAGGTAGATCTGCGCTTGATCGAACGCTGCCTGGAACTCGAGAAACACGCTCTTACCCGACCAGGACGACGGCACGGTAAAGTGTTTCCTGTACCAGCCGTAGCCGACGTAGAACTTCGTCGATGCGAAGTAGGGCAGACCAAACGAATGCGGCAGGCCAATATTGCCCCACGAGGAATCGTCGAAGGCCGTGGCCTGCGCACCCGTTACATCGGCTCGTTTGAACTTCCAGGATTGGTTGAAGTTCTGAACGATGCGTGGCCCGGAATTCCCACCGCCCGCTGATGTGCCGCCGAGGCTGGACCCAGTGGTACTCGCTCCGCCTGTGGCAGCCCCGCCTGCGCCAGTCCCACCACTGTTGGACGTCACACCGCCGGAGCTGGACGCAACCCCGCCCGTCGTGCTGCCGCCTGAGCGCCCACCCGTTGTTGTCGTCGAGCCCCCTTGGGTTTGGACACCGCCCGTGGTTGGTTTCCCTCCGGATCCTGCGTTGGCAGTCGTTCCGCCTGTTCGAATTCCTCCAACGCCCTGCGACCCTCCCGCCGTCGCGGAATACCCGCCGGTAACATTAGAATTGGCTGAATTCGTGGTTCCACCCGCCGCGGAACTGCCACCCGATCCGGGTGCGATGCCACTGCCACCGTTGGAAATCGTGGAACCGCCAGCTCCACCAACAGCGCTCGTTACGCCCCCTTGACTTGAATTCGCGTCACCACTCGAGCTGGAACAAGCCCACAATGACGACACTGCGACGGCGATCAATAAGACTTTCTTCATGGGGTTATCCTTGTTGAAACTCATGGGCAAAGCGAGACTTGAGATCGTCGCCTGAGACCCACCGAAAATTCGCAAACTCAGGCTGGCGAGTGACGTAACGACAATAAAAGGGAGACGCTGGCGATAAGGCGGTGACGACACGACGTGTCGGGAGTCAGCTAAGGTTTCCTGGCGCACCGAAAGCCGAAGCTGTAGAAGCGATTTTCCGGATAGAAACCGTTGTTACGGTACGCGGCTAGCAGCAGCTTCTCGTCCTTGTCGGCAAAGTTGCCATCCCGAGGCGCGCGGCCCGAACCCGTGGCGAGATTCGCACAGTCGGTGCAGGGGTTAACGTACGAGCCAAAATAGTCGAGAAGCCATTTCTGTAGATTTCCAACAAGATCGAGTTGCCCCCATTTCCCTGCTCCCCGCTGCGCGGTGTCGAGTGTCGCGATGCGGCTATTGTCGGAGCAGTTGGCGGGGTCCCCAACGCCATCCGGATAGTAACATCCGTAAATGGCGTACTGGTTGCTCGTCCCCGGCGCGTCCGAGCCCCACGGATATTGGCGCTGCTCGGTGCCCCCCGCTGCTGCATAGATGTGCTCGGCCTCGCTCGGTAGGAACCCTCCATCCCAGATGCAGAAGGCGTAGGCCTCGTACCAGTTCACGCAATTCATGGGGAGCTTTTCATTGGCACCTGGGCTCCTCGTCCACGTGAAATAGCCCGATTGACACTCGAGGTTGTCGTTCGTCATCGAAAGCTTGTTGGAGTACAAGTCGAGCCAGCCCGCCTCGTAGTTCCCAGGCGAACCGCTATCTGCGAGGCCCTGGCCACCGTTGAGGTGCGTGTGCTTGCCGGATCCCGCGCCTGGCGTGTACCCATCCCCCTGGTCCCAGGCTGTTACGAACTTGCGAAACCTGCCGACCGTCACGAGGTACTTGTCGAGACGAAAGTCGCTCACCGTCGCTGAGTCGGCTGTGTTCGTCGCGCCGCTGCCGTCATTGGTGTAAGTGCGGTAAAAAGTACCGCCGGGGACCTTGGGGCTGGTGCAGCAACTCTCGCCGTTTTGCCCGCAGTCGGACATGCCCGGACCGCCTCCCTGACAGCTCTGTGGCTCAACCGTGGAGCTACCGGACCCGCCTGTTGCATTCGAGCTTCCGCCGGAGGCCGAGCCACCCGATGGGCTTCCACCCGACGAGGAAGTGACTCCCCCTGAGCCACCACCTGCGTTGGTTTTGTTACCTCCTGTTGCGCTCGGAGCACCCCCTGTTATGCCCTTACCGCCAGTAGCCGCGCTGCTGCTTCCGCCCGCTTCCCCGGAATGGTTATTCCCTCCACAGGCTGCAACCAGCGAGACGGAGATTGAACACAGTAGAAGTGCGGCGTGCCTATGCATCATAGTGTGTGGGTCCTAGTACAGGCCGAACTCGGCGATGGTGGGAGAATCCTTTGCCGAATCGATAACCAACCTCACCGCCTGGGCGGTCATCCCGTTCAGTTGCCAAAGCTGGCGGTTGCCGATCACGGTGCCCTGAATCTTGGTTCCCGAGCTATCCGTCGGCGCCGTGTTCCAGGTGCCATTCTGCTGGATTTCGACGTGATACTTCTTCACTCGCTCCCCGAGCTCGATGGCTTCGCGGATACTGATCAAGTTGACGGTGATGGGTGAGGCCGGTGT
>Ga0302323_100001995_pt1 | contig 16574 bp, 9 predicted proteins | sample Fen_T0_3_FD_201950 | JGI IMG/M metagenome (GOLD analysis project Ga0302323, IMG submission 201950) | Peat permafrost microbial communities from Stordalen Mire near Abisko, Sweden - Fen_T0_3 | ecosystem: Environmental > Terrestrial > Soil > Wetlands > Permafrost | place: Sweden: Abisko... | reverse complement strand
CGGCGGCTTGCGACAGTGCGTCGCGCTGAGCCTCTGCGTCCCCTGCTCGACCGAGCAGCACCGCGAGGCGCAAATACAGGACCGCCGCTTCCGCCCCCTTCTTGCCGCTGAGCAATGGCCGAAGAGTGATCGCCGAAAGCGACGGTTCACCCAGACTCGCGAACCAGCCGGCGAGCTCTTCACGGAGCACCGGATCTTCACCCAAGAGCAGCGAGCGCCGCGCGTAGCGCGTCGCAAGCTCGAGCTCAGTGCCACGGGCGGCCAGCGCGCGCGATAGCGACGCCGCAGCCACGCGTTCACGTTCTCCGTCGCCCGCGAGACTCGCGGCGGTGAGCCGTGCGGTGAGCGATGCCAGCTCGGCGCGCGGCCCAACGCGGTGCGGCACGGGCATGTCGAGCTCGTAACGCTCGAGCGCGAGTGAAGCCGCAGAGCGCGGCCCCTCTTGCCCCAGCCATTCTGGCGGAGGCAGCGTGCGCTGATTGGGCCGCTCGGAGCTCAGCGCGCCGTGCAGTTGGGCTGGGGCCGCCGGAACAGGTTCAGGCGCCGCTTCGTTGAGCAGTTCTTCGGTCATCGCGTGCGTGGGCCCCGAGCTGGCAAGCCGCCTGCCACAATATAGCGAAACCCGACCGCGTCCCGCTTTCTCGGCGACGAACGCGCTTCGACCGAGCGAAAATCCGCCGTCATGGCAAATGCCTGGGGGGGACTTGTACCGACCCTGCCGAGCAGATTACCCTCCGCGGGCCGCACCAGGCTCCCGGGCGGCGGAGGCATTTTCATGCGACGTTCCACCCGATTTGCGCCGTTTTCTCGTCCCGCCCTTTTGGCCGCCATCGGCGCGCTGGGCCTCACCGCTTTCGCGCCCGCTGCTTTCGCGGCAGATCAGGCAAAACCGGAGACGGGCAAAGCGACGGCGGCAGCGCCCGCTGCCACCACGAAGGCCACCCCGGCAGCTCAGCCGGTCAGCGCTCCCAAGGCCGGACCGGCCGTGGAGAAGACCGCCGTGGCGAAGGCAGCGCCGGCCCCGGACAAGAAAACCAAAGATGCAGCCCGCAAAGCCTACGGCGAGGGCGAAAAGGCCTATGCGGCCGGCGACTTCACGGCTGCCTATGCCGGATATTCGAAGGCAAACTCCCTCATCCCCTCGGCGCACGCGGCCTACTGGGCCACCAAGTCGCTCGACCAGGGCGGCAAAGCCGAGGATGCCATCAAAGGCTACGAGGCCCTCTTGGCCGATCCCGGAGCCAGCAAGCTGGGCGAGGACAAGCTGAGCGACGCCCAAACTCGGCTCTCGATGCTCAAAGCAGCTCAGCTCGGTGAGGTGACCGTCAGCGCGGCCGCCCCGGGCGCGGTGCTCCTGGTCGATGGCGTCGCCAAACCCGGTCCGCTCCCCCTGTCCGTGAAGCTCGCGCCCGGCCCCCATCAGCTGACGCTCACTGCGGAGGGTTACGAGGCCAAGCAGTTCGAGGTGCAGGTGCAGGCCGGCAGCAAGGTCGAACAACGGGTCGAGCTGCAGCCGGTCCCACCGCCGCCGCCGCCGCCGGCCCCGGTGGCGGAAATCACGCCGCCGCCGCCGCCCCCCCCGGCTGAAAAGCACAGCAACTTGCCCGCGTACGTCACGCTCGGCATTGCCGCTGGTGGTGCCGTGGTCGGCACGATTTTCGGCGTGCAAGCGTTGCAGGCCAAGAGCGACTACAACAGTGACCCCACCGTCAAACACGCCGACGACACCGAGCGCAATGCGCTCATCGCGGACATGGCCTTCGGCGTGGCGATCACCTTGGGCGTCACGGGCATCGTGCTCCTCACGAGCGGCGACGATTCCGCAGACGCGCCCAAGGCGGCCAAGTTGCATCTGCCGCCGAAGGGCACGTTCCGCGTCTTGCCGTACGTCGGTCGCGAAAGCGGCGGCGCCGCAGCGCGACTCACGTTCTGAGCGGAGGGGCATTTGCCGAGAGGTTGCGCGCGGCCGCGCTCGCCGCGTGCGGCCACTTTGCTCAGGTTGGGGCGGCGAACGCCGCCCTGAGAAACGGCACCAGGAGCTCTGCCGTCTGCTCGGGCTCGTCAATGAACGGCCACACGGCCTGCGCCTGAAAGCTCGTGCTCCTCGGCTTGAGGGAAGAATTCGCGCTGCCGGGCGGCGTAGCGCACCGGCCAATTGCCATCGCGTGTCCGGCTGGTGCTGCTCTCGCCCGGGCAATACACGCTCCGTGCCACGGACGCGCGTGGGAGAGAAAGCGAGGGCCCGGTCACGGTTGATGGCCCGCGGCCGGAACAGCGTTCCGGTCCGCGCGCCCATCTCTGGCAATCCGTTTCGCCGGGCGCTCGGATCGTCAAAGTCGTGGCTCGGTCCCATCGGACTGCCCGCTCCAGCTCTCTGCGATCACGATGATCGCAGCACGCTCCCGTCGACCGACGCCGCGTCAGCAATCGAGGGTCGACTGGCGTTCCCAGGGGGAGATCTGCGCGTGATGCTCGCACCACTCGTGCTCTTTGAGCTTCGTGTACGCATCGATGAAGGGCGCGCCGAGTGCTTTGGTGAGGGGTTCGTCGGCGCGGAGGGCACGCAACGCGTCCAGCAAATTGGCCGGCAGGCGACGAATTTCGCTGAGCGGGCCCGGATCGGTGTACATGTTGTTGTCGCGGCGGCGACCCGGATCGCGGTGTTGGGCGACGCCGTCGAGACCGCCCGCGATCACCGCGGCTTGCAACAAGTAAGGGTTGGCTGAACCGTCCGCCAAGCGTAGCTCGAAGCGATCGACGTCGGGGATGCGGATCATGTGCGTGCGGTTGTTGCCCGTGTAGCTGATCGTGTTCGGTGACCAGGTCGCGCCCGAGAGCGTGGGCGCGCCATTGATGCGCTTGAAGGAGTTGACCGTGGGGTTGGTGATCGCGCACAACGCTTCGGCGTGGTGGAGGAGCCCGCCGATGAACTCGTACCCCAAGCGGGACAGCCCGAGCTCGCCGTTGCGATCGTGAAAGAGATTCACGTTCTTCTCGATATCCCAGACTGACACGTGCGTGTGGCAGCCGTTACCCGAGAGATTCGGAAACGGCTTGGGCATGAAGGTCGCGCGCAAGCCGTCGGCTTCCGCCAGGCTTTTCACCATGTATTTGAAGAAGGCGTGACGGTCGGCCGTGGTCAGCGCGTCGCTGTACGTCCAGTTCATTTCGAACTGCCCGTTGGCGTCCTCGTGGTCGTTTTGGTAAGGGCCCCAACCGAGCGTCTGCATGTGGTCGCAAATCTTGGAGATGAGGTCGTAGCAGCGCATCAACGCGAGCTGGTCGTAGCAGGGCTTGCTCTGGGTATCGTCGCTGTCGCCGATTGCGCTGCCGTCGCGCGTGAGCAAACAGAATTCGCACTCGACACCGGTGCGCACGACGTAGCCAAGGTCGGCCGCGCGCTGCACTTGGCGCGACAGCACCCGACGCGGCGCTTGCTCGACCGGTTTCCCAGCCATCATCAAATCGCCCGCGACCCAGGCGACCTCCGGCTTCCACGGCAGCTGAATCATCGTCTTCGGATCAGCCATCGCCAGCGTGTCGGGATCGGCCGGGGTCATGTCGAGCCAGGTGGCAAAGCCGGCGAATCCGGCGCCCTCCGCGGCGATCTTGTCGATGCTCGCCGCCGGTACGAGCTTGGCGCGCTGCACCCCACGCAGATCGCTGAACGAGACCAGGAAATAGCGAATGCCCTTCTCGGCTGCGATATCCGACAATCTGGTCACGATTTCGACTCCTTCTTTGGTTTCCAATTAGGCCAAGCTGACGTTGAGTGACGAGGCGTTCAGGCCGCCATCAGCTCGGCAACGGCGTTGCGGATGAAGCGTGCGTCCTCCGGATTTTGGTAGGGGTTTCCGGCTCGGTGTCCCCAAATGGAGGGGATGGTCAAAAGGCGCGCGTTCGGGATCGCGCGGGCGTCTGCCGCGCAATCCTCGGGCGTGAAATACAGATCCGTTGCGCTCGGCATCACCAACGCGCGCGCGCGGATCGCACCGAGCGCGCGTGAGAGATCGCCCTGGTAGTCGGGATTTGCCGAAACGTCGCTGGCCATCCAGGTGCGGAGCATGGTCAGCAGATCGCTCGGGTGGCGGCGCCGGTAGCTCGGCTCCCAAGCGCGCGTGAGGTAGTCGTCCAGATCCGTGTAGCCCAGCGGGCGATACAGGCGCTCGCGGTAAAATGCTTGGGATGCGGCCCAGCTGGCGTAAATGCGGGCAAATGCCCGCACGCCCCGCTCGGGCGCACCGCTGAAGCGAGTGCCGTCCCAGGCTGGATCCGCTTGCAGCGCTGCCTCCAGGCTCTTGAGAAAAATCAGGTTGTGCTCGCTCGTGCGCGCGGTGCCACACAGCGCGGCGATGCGCGCGACGCGCTCCGGGTGCAGCACCGCCCAATGATAGGCTTGCTGCGCCCCCATCGACCAGCCGTACACCAACGCCAGCCGCTCGACGTTGAACAGTTCGCTCAGCAATCGCTCTTGGGCCACTACGTGGTCATAGTGACTGACCGCGAACGGCTCGCCGCCCGTGTGGCTCGGTGAGGTGGACAGACCGCCGCCGAACATGTTGACGATGATGACGAAGTAGCGGCTCGGATCTAGAATTCCGTCCGGCGCAATCAGCCAGTCGATGTCGCCGTGTTGTGCGCCGAAGGAAGTGGGGTAAAGCACCACATTCGAGCGGTCAGGCGACAGGGTGCCGTAGGTTTGGTACACGAGCCGTGCGTTTGCCAAGACGATGCCACTTTGCAGGCGCAGCGAACCAAGCTCGAAGACGCGGCCCTCCGCGCTCATGCCGCGCGCTCGCGGGTCAGCTCTTTACCCAGGCTTTTCAGGAATTTGAGGTGCATTGCCAGGTAGCCGTGGCGCGCCACGTGCACCAGCTCGGGGCCGAGCTTAGTGTGCGCGCGCCGGAGCGCGAAGAACGGTAGCGCCGGGTAGCGATGGTGCTCGGCGTGGTACGGCATTTCCCACATCAAGTAGCGCACCGGCAAGAGCGTGTACGTGGTGCGAGTGTTGCTGAGCGGATTGTCGTCTTCACTGCAGCTCGCGTGCTCGGCGAGCAAGATCACCCGTAGCAGTGGCTGCCCGAGCGCGACGGGCACGAGCCAGTACACGGCGAAGTACGGGTAGCCGAGCGCGGCCGACACGGCGATGGCCGTGCCGTATACGGCGAGCTGCGCGCGCACCGAACGGACGACGAGCGGCGCCGCGTGCTCGGTGAGGAATGGGTAGTGCTCGGTTCTGCCCAGCGCGAGCATGCCGTGCGTGCGGAGCTTGCCGAACCACCAGGGCAAGCCGCTCATTTGCATGCAGTAGTCGACGAGGCTGGTCGGTTTTCGATCTTCGAGCTCCGGATCTTTGCCCGGCAGCTGCGTGTAGCGATGGTGCCAGCCGTGGTAAGGCCGATAAAACGTGCTGTTGTAAAACGACAATAGCCCGGCAAACCAGGCCACGCCGTCGTTCAAACGCTGGCTCTTGAAGGCCGTGCGGTGCACGGCCTCGTGCATCGCTGCGAACATGGTCACGAGCGTGAACCCAAGCCCGAGCCCCGCGAGTAGGCGGAGCAACGTCGAGGTTGGCCGCTCGAGTGTCAGCGCATAGAGCCAGCCGCACATGCCGATCGCGATCAGGTGCCCCAGGAGCCGCGTGAGCCCCCTTGCGTCCGAGCGCTTCTGTAGTCGTGCGAGCTCGTCCGTGCTGATGGGTGCCGGCCGCGCGCTCTCGCTGTTCGAGTCCTCCGCCATGGCTGTAGCGGAGCATGACGCGAGTCAGATGCGTTGTCACGATCGAGGTTCACGAAGTCACGGCGACGGTGCGCGGGCCGACTTCGGAAACGCGTCGGAAGCAAATGGACGATCGCGACCAAGCAATATTTCCGCGGGGCGTCAGAACCGTTTGCGTTGCGTGTGCTTGGCAATCGCCAGCCTATGCACGCGTCACGCAGCGGGTTGGTGCCCCGAAACGCCGCGGTCATTCGCTCGAGCGCAGGGTCTCTTCAGGCGAACGATGCACCTCAGTTGAAGGGTCCACGCGACACTGGTGGACCTCCCCAAAAGCGGAGAAACCAATGAGCTCAACGACTACCGTCAGCGAACCAAGTCGCGGATCCGAAGCGCCCAGCTCGGGCTTCATTCGCTACGAAAACGTGGGTGAGGAATACCTCGACAAACGGCGGCTCCAAAAGAAAGCGAGCTGGATCTCGCTCTGGGCGCTGGGAGTCGGGGTGGTGATCTCGGGCGAATACTTCGGTTGGAACTTCGGCCTCGCCGCCGGCGGATTCTGGGGCCTGACGATCGCGACGGGGCTGATGGCCACCATGTATGTGTGCATGGTGTTCTGCATTTCCGAGCTCACCTCCGCCTTGCCCCACGCAGGCGGCTTCTACTCCTTCACCCGTTCCGCGTTCGGCCCGCTTGGCGGCTTCATTTGCGGCGTAACAGACACGATCGAATACGTGCTCACGGTGAGCGTGACCGTGGTGGCGGTGGCAGGCTATCTGCAGCCACTCTTGCCTTCCGTGCCGCTCTCCGTGTGGTGGATCGGCTGCTACGCCGTATTCTTGGCGATCAACATCCTGGGGGTAGAGCTCACGCTGCGCTCTCAGCTCTGGCTCACCCTGATCGCGATCGTGGTGCTGATCGTATTCGGGATTGGTACGTTGAAGAGCGGCTTGTTCCAGACTAGCGCGTTATTCAACGTGCCCGCCGATCCAGGACAGAGCATGCAGTGGTTGCCGAAGGGGCCGTTCGGCATCTTCGCCGCCTTCCCGTTCGCGATCTGGTGGTACCTGGCGATCGAGAGCCTCCCGCTCGCCGCGGAGGAGACGCACGATGTAGTTCGGGACGTGCCCAAGGCGCTAATCACCGGCATCTTCACCCTACTCGCCTTGTCTTTGTTGGTGTTGATCTTAAACACCGGCATCGGCGGGGGCGCGGACGCGATGGGCAAATCCTCGGCGCCAATGTCGGATGCGCTGATCGCGGTGTTCGGCAAGGGCGCGCTTTCGACGACGCTGATCGTGCTCGCCGTGGCCGGGCTGCTTACGACCATTCACGGCTCCATTTATGCCTACGGACGGGTGATCTTTGCGCTGTCACGCGCGGGTTACTTTCCGCGCATTCTATCAATCACTGGCAAGCGCAAGACGCCTTGGCTGGCGCTGCTCGCGGGCGGAGCCATCGGCCTCGGCGCCGTGTTTCTGATCGATAGCTTCGGCGCGACCAGCAAGCTCGGAGCGGCGCTGCTCAACATGGCCGTGTTCGGTGCGGTGATTTCCTATTCAATCGTCATGGTGAGCTACATCAAGCTGAAGCTCACGCGCCCAGAGATGGAGCGCCCGTACAAGAGCCCGCTCGGCATCTTCGGCGCCGTTCTGGGCACGCTGCTCGCTCTCCTTGCACTCGGCGCCTGCTTCGCTAACGCGGATTTTCGGCCTGCGGTGTGGGCCACGGCTCTCTTCCTCGCCGCGGCCATCGCTTACTTCATCCTGTACAGCCGGACGCGCCTCGTCGCGCAGGCACCCGAAGAGCGCGTGGCCCTGGAGGGAGGCGTGGCCTGAGCGGGTGCCACATAGGCTAAGCCGCTGCACCCCATTGCCGCCCGCGGTGAGCGCGCTGACGGCAATGGGTGAGCGGTGGGGCGGCTCCCGTATCCCGCGGGTCGGGAACCGAGTTCGTACGGATGAGCGGTCGTCATCTCTTCTCGTCCCGGTGACTGCTGTAATCGGAACGCCTTGACCTAGACACACCCAGCGGTGGGCACCGCAAGACCCGGCGGGCCGTAAGTTGACCCCTGCTCGCCATCGCTCTATAGGGGAGCACGGTAGGGGTCGCGGCAGTGTCACGGCGGGCCTGGGCGTTCGCGAGAAGCTCGCCCACCAACGCGGGAGGAAACGTATGAAAAAGCTCTGTCTCTTGGTCTTGGCGGCATTGGGGCTCTCGGGGTGCGGCGCTGCCGGAAGCGATTCCGCAGGAGAGCTGGTCGGCCAGCGCGTAGGGGCGCTGACGAGCCAACAAGCTCGCGTGTTGGGCTTCGAATCTCTTGTGGACTGGAGCACCACCGCGGGCACGCTCAGCGCAAGCGGCACCGCTAGTGAGGGCGCGGCATCGCTCGCCGTAATGCCGGCTGGTTGGACCGAGGTCACGAGCATCCCGCTCAGCACGCTCACGAACGTGAGCAGCACCCTGACATATCAGCTGCGGCTTCCCGCTGTGCCCGCCTGGGGCGAGACTCGAGCCATTTTGGTCGCGCCGTCGCTGGGTCAGTTTTGGACGGACATCGGTCAGCAAAGCTTGACCCAATTGACCGCGGGACAGTTCGTTACTGTCTCGTTTCCGCTATCGAGTGCGCTCGTCACGGCGCTCTCGGGCAACTACAGCGATCTCAGCATCAAGATTGTGCTGAACATGGCGACTCCAGCGGCGCCAGTCTTGCTCGACCACTTGGCGCTAACCAACGGTGGCTCGACGCCGACGCCGCTCGAGAGCACCAGCGTGACTATCCTGACGCCCAATCAAGTCGCGCTGGAAGGAACGTTCGTTTCAACGACCGACCACCTGACGATCCTTTCGCAGGCCACCGTCGGTGTTTCTGGCGCGGCCCCGGCCATTGCGAATTTTGGCCCTTTTACTACCTATCTACAGGCCCAGGCAAAAGCCTACGTCAACGTGTACAGTAAGGCGGCCGTGCAGCTCGACGCGAAGACAGTCGTGGGCGGCAATGTCCTCACTGAACTGACGATCGGCAAGCAAGGGGTGGGCACGGCCGATGCGCCGCAGGTGCGCGGCGCGGAGCTTCCGCACACTCCATTTAGCGCCACCCCACACCTGTGGCGCGTGGCGTGGCCGCCCGTTTCCGCACCGGACATCGTGCTGAGCGCGGTGCCGCAGGGTCAAAGCCCTGCCACGCTTACGCTCGCGCCCGGCATTTACGGCAAGCTCGACATTCACGATCGAAACCATGTCTTCCTGCGGACCGGCACCTACTACCTCCAAGCGTTGAGCACGGAGCCACAGGCCGAGCTCCACATCGACGCAGCGCGCGGCCCGGTCATCATCTACGTGAAGGGCGCACTGAACGGGGGCCTCAACGTGAAAGGCGCGGTCCTCGACGACAGCGCTCCTCAAGCGCAAGCCCTCTTCATCTACCTCGGCGCGGGCACGGCCTTCGTGCAAGGACCGTTCAGCGGCACGCTCGTAGCGCCCAGCGCGGTCATCCACTTGGCTCGCCCAAGCTCCGGGCAGCACCAGGGCTCATTCTTCGGGCAGGCGCTGGAGGTCGAGGCGGGCCCGCAAGCCGTGCGCCACATCCCGTTTCAGCACTGGGCGGCAGTCACCTGCCCGCTTGGCGATCCGGCCATTATTGGCGTCACGGACTGCCAGCGCCGCCTGACCAACCCGCCGAGCCACGACGGTGACAACTCGCCGCGGCCGCCGGTACAAGCGCGCTTCGTGTACGCAGACGGCACACCAGTGATTTCATTTTCGTACGTGCCGATCGCAGGCGTGGCCGCGCAGCCCAGAGCCGTGTCGACGACGCCCGGCGCACTCCGAACGGCTCCAGCGCAAGGCCAGTTGGTTCACGAACGGCATGCGGGTGACAGCCCGGACGTGTCACCGTTCAGTGGCTGGGCTCAAGGCGGAGCCGGTGCTAGCGCGCCTGCACCAGTCGTCACCCAGACGGCCGCGCCTGGACCGGCCCCGCAAGCGCTGAAATTGCCGCCTGAAGCGCCGCAGCAAGCCATGACCATCCAAGTGCGCAACACGAGTGCCGCCGCGCTCGGCACGACGGTAGCCTTCAGCGTAATGGTACGCACTTGGGGCTTGGGTAATTTCTATGCGGATAGCGTGATCCAACAAGCTGATCCGAACAACTTGCTTGCACCCGGCGACATGAAGGCCGTCACGGTCGACTTGCTGGGAAACCTCCAGGTGCGCTCGGCCGAGATGGGATCGAAAGCAGACTTCGTTGTCGGCCTGCACCACCTGTTGGCCGGCGGCGGAGTGGACGCGACGCCCTTTGCGTTCGTGGAAGTCTCGAGCTTCTATTACAACTTCAGCGTCGACGGGGCGGCCGTCTACACCTACTCGCTCGAACGCCCCCTGGAGGGCACCCAGCCCGCCGGAATGACGATCATCGACGGTCTCGTGGAGCGGTACGCGAACGGCATCCTCGGCGGGGATATGTTCGCGCCGAACGGGACCGTCGGCGGCACGAGCGCGGCAGACGCGCGGGCGGCGCACCTAATTCAGTTCGGCGATCGGCCGCTCGCGGTGTTCGGTACCCGCTTCTCGACGCACGCCGTGGATTCGAGTGGGGAGCTCGTCACGCCCATCGAACCGGTGAAACCACCACAAGGCAGCGGCGGCACGACAGCGCCGTATGATCCCGCCAAGGGGCCCTCCACGCCGTGTTTCTGGTGGTCGGTTTCGTACGTGGACAAGGGCACGGAGGCCTATCCCGGGTTCATCGCGACTCCCGAGTGGATGGGATTGGTCGACGCGATCCCGGCGGCCTTTGCTTACGCGGAGCTGTACGACGCTGCCGGCAACGTGAAGAAATCGGGTCAACTTGGCGCGGACGGCTGTTTCGAGCCGCTTCAGCTCGGCGCTGGGGATTACTACTTTCGCGTCTTCACGAACAAGATCACCAATGGCACGACGCGCTTTACTTCGCTGCGCGCCGAGCCCGCTACGCAACCGCCGACGGCGCCGTTCAACCACCCGGCGGCCAAGGCCATCAGCCTCACGGCTTCGGTTTTTCTGCACGACCCGGGTCGACCTTTCGTCGTGTTGACGGGAAACTGGTCGGAAGCGACGAATACGGCCGGCGTCGCCAGTCACGTGCTCCAGCGTCAGGCAAGTGGCATCGACATGGGACTCGTGGCGACGACTGCCGCCAAACCGTATCGCCTGGTCGATAACAGTTTCTTCTGTCGCATGCCGAACGCAAATCCACAAAAATGCGACGATTCCGAGCCCTTCTTGGTTTCGCACTTCGACCCCACGGGGAAGACGCTCTTCATCAACGCGTCAACCGACGTGTGGACCCACGACGCGCGCTGGAAGTTCGTCGTCGGCCACGAACTCGGGCATCACGTGCAAGACTTCCGAGACGCCGGTTTGAGCGTGCTTTACCACTTCACGTCCGGCAGCAACGTGCCCTCGGCGAATTCAAGCGATCCGAACGATCCTGTCAGCGCACTCGACACTCCCGACAAGACTCGGGATTGCTCGTGCAGCGTGGTGAATTTCTCGGACGGCAGCCACTGCCTGCAATCTGTCGAACTGAGCCGCTCCGCGCAAGAAGAGGGCTTTGGGCACTTCTTCTCCTCGCGCATGTGGAACGCGGTGCCCGGCGAGCCCGCATTCAACGGGTCCTGCAACTTCGAATACTACAAGCAGGTCAGCTCGACGGACATCGTCACGGCGCCAACCTTGCACCCGTTGCCGATCAACTGTGCGCACACCTATGGGCACCGTGATGGACGCTGCAGTCAGGTCACGATTACGGACGACACCGGTGCTGCCCAGAAGACAGGCAGCGAGATCGATTGGCTCGCCTTCTTTTGGACCATCTCGACGGACGCGACCGCCCCCAACCAGCCCAAAGGGGTGACGGTCACGGCCTTGCTCGACCTGTACAACAAGGCCGTTGCGACCGTCGGCGCCAGCAAGGTGACGTACCAGGATCTCGAAAATGCCGCCAACGCGCGCGACCCGAATTTCGGGGCCTGGCTGCACTCGCGAGCGGTCGCACACGCGGTAAACTGACGCGGTAGTGAGGGGCCGCCCCGCGACAACGCGGGGCGGCTCAGCGCTGGGGGGCGTTGGAATACTTGATCCGCGGCGAAAGCTCGCTGGAATCCAGCTCGATGCCGACCCAAAAGTCGCCGATCGGCTCGGTCAAAAATGGCGCCGTGTTAAAGCAGCCCTTGTCAACCGGCAGCGTCTGCACTTGCTGATACGCGACCTCTTGGCCCGCCTCGCTCGTGTAGTAAGTGACTTGGAATACGTGCATCCCGCTGAGCGGAACGCCTGCTTCCGTGGCCAAGCCGCTGAGCCGCGCAACGAACGTTGCACGCATTCGGAACGCACCGCCCGCCAGGTCGTATTGGTAGACAATCGGGCATGTGGGCGTGAGTGGTGCCCCTGCGGCGCCAGCCACGCCTGCGCCTGCACTGCCACCCGCACCTGCACTGCCACCCGCGCCTGCACTACCGCCAGTCGCACCCGTGCTGCGATCCGCGCCAGCGATTCCGTCCGAGCCGCCGGCATCGGCGCCGCTCGTGCCCGCGCCGTCCGTGCTCCCGGCCTGCGCGGCGCCTCCTGTCAGGTCGGCGTCGCTCGGGCCGCGGACTTTTCCGCAAGCGATCGCTACCAGCGCCACCGGCACCATCAACGCCAGCACGTTGCGGCCAATCCGCTTGCGTTTTGCGCCCTCGACTTCCACCGCACGGAGCGTACCAACACGGGCCGAGCCAGGCCAGGCAAACCAGCACGCAGCTAGAGGTCAGGGAAGCCACCCTGGCCGTGCCCGTGTCGACGGACATCATCAGCCGCGGCCCGGAGGGTCGGCGCCACAAGACAGGCCGGCGAGCGCCGCCCTGAGGAACGGCAGCAGGATCTGCGCCGTCTGCTCGGGCTCTTCGATGAACGGCCAATGGCCTGTGCCGGAGAGCTCGTGCACCTCGGCTTGAGGGAAGAATTCGCGCTGCCGGGCGGCGTAGCGCACCGGCAAATTGCGATCGCCTTGGCCCCAGACCACGAGTACCGGAAATGCTCCCCGCAATTTCGGCGCTAGGTCGAGCGACGAGACCGCGCGCGCGCTCGTGGCGCGATACAGCTTCAAGACCGCGCGCCGCGTGCCCGCGTTGAAGCCCGCATAGAGCCGCTCCAGAAACGCACGTGGGAGCGGCTTCGGGTTATCCAGATCGAGCAGCGTGCAAAACACGCCGCGCGTGGTGGCTGCCAAGGACAACTCGCCGATAACCGGTAGCCGCCACAGGCGGGCAAACTTGTGCCAACGATAGCCCGGCAGGACACCCACGTTGACCAACGTGAGGCTCGCGACCTGCGCGAGGTGCTCGCTCGCCCAGTAGAGCCCCCAAGGTCCCCCGAAATCGTGTAGCACCAAGTGGACACGCTCGATACCGAGCGCGCGGAGCACACCGTCGAAGTGACGCGCATAGCCGGGGATCGTGTAGTCGAAGGCGTGCGGGCGATCGGCTGCGCCGTAGCCCGGCATGTCTGGCGCGACCGAGCGCGCGAAGCGACCTACTCGCCCAATGAGCCCCGCCCAATCTTCGCTCGAGCCTGGGTTCCCGTGTAAAAACACGACCGCCTCGCGGGCCTCTGCAGGTCCGCTCGTGCGCACCAGGGAGCCCACACCCGCCACCGTCACCCGGCTCGATTCGACGGCTGCCTCGTCCACCACGCGCCTCTGAACCTAGTCTCGAGCTCAGCATTTTTCTAGTGGGGGTGCCCACCCCGCGCCCTGCTCGTCGGCTACGCCTCCTGCGCCGGGCGCCGCCCCTCCCAAGTGTCGCGCTCCGCGCGCCACGGGAGGGGCCGTCGCGGTGCACAGCTCCGCAGACTCGACGCAACCGTTGCGAGACGCGGCTGAATTTCCGACTTTCGTACGGGTGTCACCGAAATTCGGAAACAGCAGAACTGGCGAAATCCGCCACGCAGCGCGAAACCCGCCGCCGACGAGAGATTGCGCACCGTCAACGCGCTGGCGCGCGGTTTGCTCTTTCCGCGATAGCGAGTGGGAGTCGAGGCTTATCGGAGCCCCGCGAGGATGGGCGATTAGCAATTGGCTCATTGCCAGTGTGCCGGAAAGCCGAGCCGTTAAATCGAACACGCCGAAGGCCGAGCGAGGCGGGAGTCCAGCGCGGGCTGCCGCCGCTGCCTCATTTTGTGAGGGGACCGAAATGTCTCGGTCGTCATCGACGGAGGTGGAAGATGAAGCTCAATTTCGCAGTTTCAGCGGTGATCGCGGTGGGGGCAGGATTCGGAGGGGTGGGTGCGCTCGATACCATTCCGCAGCTGCGCGGCTCGGTCGGGCTCGGCAATTTGACGCTGAGCGTGCTGAGTCAATGTACGGCTCTGCAAAGTCTAGGGAACCCAATCCACTACTCGGGGACGGGATCGACCTCGGGTGAAATCGCGCTCCAGATCGCGAGTGGTGCGAACGCGCAGATGGTCGCGCCCATGTCCCGAGCGCTCGGCGCGGGCGTCTGCAATGGCACCACTGCCGCCGCGCGCGCCGGCGCCGAGGGGATGATCATCGCCCTCGACGGCGTGATCGTGGTCGGCAATAGCGGCACGATTGGCGCGGAGGGCATCGACTATCCGGGGAGTCCTGGCGACCCGGCGAATCAATGGCGTCAGATACTGCGGGTTGTTTACACGGGGATGCCCACCTCGGTGGGGACCAACGTGTTTGCACGCGATTGCGACAGCGCTGCGCGTCGAGCGATCGTGAACAACTGGGACAACGTGTTCCACGGCGTCGTGACCGCGTGCACGGATTCGCACCCCAGCATTCCGGGCACCGGTGCCAATGGCTACGATCAAAACAATTCCATTGTCGAGCCGGGCATTCGCCACGCGTTCCGACTGGACGATGTGTCGGGCGCGACGGACGTGTTTCTCGGCCAGCTCGGACTTGCGGGCATCAACTTCGCTCAGGGTGCGCCGGCGGGCAGCACCGCCGTACAAGCGGGCGTGTACCGAGCCTTGGCCAACGACCCGTTCTGCAACGTGAAGCGTCCCGAGGACAAGTGGCCGCCGGTCACGCTGCCAGCGGGCGGTGGCGAAAGCTCTTCCCAAATCCCGGAAATGCGTCAAGTGGGTGTGCCTTCCGGCGCGGGCACAGGGCTCGGTTATGCGCCGTACAATTTCTCCGCTTTGGGCTCGCCGAGGGAATTGTCGCCCTTTTTCGCGGAAAACATGGACCAGGATCCGATCCGCCGCAAATGCGTCGGACGCGGCAACAACGCGGCCGTGGCACTCCCGATGGAGCAGGTGTGCGGCGCGGACGGCGCGCTCGGCGTGGTGTTGCCTATCCACATTTCATCACAGCTGACGACGGCTGAAGCGTATCCATCGCAACCCTGCGACCCAGGGCTCGGGTTCTTCCCGGGCCCTCCCCCGATGCGGCCGTCTACCAATCCGGTCCGCTGCCCCAATGGCGACTACCCGGACGTGCCTGGAAGTGGAGACTTCCAGTGTTGGCTGCCGGTGCGCGCGGACTCTTCGAGGCCGCCCGATTTCGTTGCGTTCGACTGCATCAATCCGCCGGGCAACGTACCGGTTTCCATCTCTGACAACGCCGGTGCAGCTCCTCCCTACACCGACGCGCCCGATACCGACGGCCGCACCAATTCAGACGGCCGCGCCTACAACTTGATTGTACGGAACGCGGACGGCTCGATTCGCACCGAATCCCGGCCGGATCCGTGGAAAACGACGGCGACCTGGGTCCCGGGGTTCATCGACGTGCCCATGATCGGCGCCTTCTATCGCATTCACACGACGCGTTCCTTGCTGCTCCCCCCCGCACACACTTCAAATACGTGCACGGCGACCAACTCTGAAGACCAGATCGGCTGCCTCACCCGCGCCAGCCCGTGTAGCCTGGGCTACGCGAACCGCCGAGCGGTGGCAGACAACCCGGGTACTTCTGCGGCTCTAATCAACGGGGTTGCCGCAACCAACCCCACCATCCAAGCCTTGCTGGTCGGCGGGACCACCTACCCTTTTTCGCACTCGGTGTTCCTGAACACCGCGCGGGGCTTCGAGAGCTTGCATGCGAGCGACGCGACAGTGCCGGGGAGCGACGCCGAAGAGGAGCTGAGCCGCTGCTTTGCCACGTTGCCCTTCAACGGCACGATCAATGTCGCGGCCGCCCCGTTCTCGTTGGTCCCACTCCCGGCGCCCGCAGGCTTCACGGTTCCGCAGCCACTGTGCCAAGATTTCAATGGCTCCAGCCTGTGCGGAGAAGCCAGCAACAGTGACGCTTGTGTCGGCAACGACGGCATCGGCGGGGGCATTCCGACCTCGAGCTGTCAAAACGGCCTGCGTGACGGCGACGAAACCGGGCCTGACGTGTGCCCCGCAGCACGTCCGACCTGCAATCCGTCGACCCACCATTGCCAATAGCGCGCCTCGGTCCGCCAAGCTGAGTGAACGACCCCGGGTCGCCCTGCGCGGGCGGCTCTGGGTCGCGATGCGGCGCTCGCCCGCGCCGAGCCCAACACGGGCAGCGCGTGAGGTCGCGGTGCGGCGGGGGCCCCCCGCGGGGGCGGAGCCCACGCTTGCCGGGGGCCCGGCGCGCGCAGCCGACGGGCGAGCACGCCGGCCGTAACACGACGACGCGGGCCGGGGGCAGCCCCAGCCCCCGCTGATTTCAGCCGAAGCGATGGGCGATGGCGTCCATCACTTCACCGTACTTGGGCGGCAACATGACGGGCGGATTGGCCATGGTCGAGGTCACGCCGGCGATCGCGCCCTCGTGATAGCCGACTTTGAATTCGGTGAACTTCAGGCCGTTGGCGGTCGACACGCACACCACG
>Ga0302323_100001994_pt1 | contig 16579 bp, 11 predicted proteins | sample Fen_T0_3_FD_201950 | JGI IMG/M metagenome (GOLD analysis project Ga0302323, IMG submission 201950) | Peat permafrost microbial communities from Stordalen Mire near Abisko, Sweden - Fen_T0_3 | ecosystem: Environmental > Terrestrial > Soil > Wetlands > Permafrost | place: Sweden: Abisko... | reverse complement strand
GCGCTGATGCCGTTCCCGATCGCACCTTTGATGTAGCCCCAGGTGCTGCTAGCGTAGGTGAAGTCGTTGGGGGCGGGGCCGGACGAGTTCTGCGTGCCGTCGCACTTGGTCTCAGAGAGCCAAATGGGGATGCCACCTGCAAGGCCGGCCAGGGTCTTGACCGGGTTCGTGTCTGACATGCCCCACTGCACGCCGATTGCCCCGATGTAGCTCTTCGCGGTGGAGTCCTTCAACACCGCTTGTCCAATATCCGCATCGCCCGTGGGATTGGACAGCGTACCGTCCATGACCTTGGTGTCGAGGCTCGCAGCGGTGATGGCCGGACCGAAGTACTTGCCTACGAAGGAAACGAACACCGAGGTATCCCAGTGGCAGGACGGGTAGTTCTGCATGTAGTTGGGCTCGTTCTGCGGCGAGACGATCTCGACTTTGATTCCCTCCTCCCCGAAGGCTTGGACCCACTTCACGAGATACTGGGCGTACGCCTTCAGGGTGGCATCGTCGCTCTTCATGTCCCCGCTGTCGAAATTCGACGAGGTCTTCTTGTTGCTCCCGTTCTTTGCCACGAAGTCCCCCGTCTTCATCCAGGTGGGCGGCGTCCAGGGGCTGCCCCAGAAGCGGATCTCGGGCTTTATCGCCTGCGCTGCCTTGATGTACGGGATCAGCTTTTCCTTGTCGCGCGTGATGGAGAAGCTGGACATCGAGGTGTCGCTGCCGCTGGAAGCCTCGTCGTCGGTGTAGCGGCTCATGGCGTAGTCGCTGGCGCCGATCGGAATTCGTCCCCAGGCGAAATTGCAGCCGTCCTTGCCGAACAGGGCCTGGATGGCCTGGGTCTTCAGGGCGTCGGAGGTCAGGTAGCTCCAGCCCATCTCGTTGAAGGCACCGCCGAAACCGTCCCAGGTTTGCGAGGTCTTGGTGTCGTCGACCGTCACAATGGCGCTGCTGGTGGATTCGGTCAACGAGGCGGTCTTCCAGAAGGCGCCGGAAGCGGAGGTCACGAGCATGTTCGCCGGGGTGGTGGCTCCCGCGGCGCCGGTTGCGCCGCCCGAGCCAGACGTCGCGCCGCCGTTTCCGGTCGTGCTGCCTCCCGAACCGCTGCCGGTCGTTCCACCCTTGCTTGTGGTGCTTCCACCGATCGGGCTGGTCGTGGCGCCGCCGGTCGAGGTGCCGACCGTTCCCCCCTTTGGGCTGCCGGTCGTGGCGCCGCCAGTCGAGGTGCCGAGGGTTCCCCCCTTCGGGGTGCCGGTCGTACCGCCGCTCGGGTTGGCGGTCGCCCCTCCGGTCCCATCGTCGGTCGGGTTGGCCGTCGTCCCCCCGTTCGCGCCGCCGGCCGGATTGCCAGTCGCGCCACCCGAGGAGTTGCCAGTCGTCCCACCTTCTGCGCCGCCCCCGCCGGCGCCCGGGGAGCCGCTCGCTCCGGAGCCGCATGCCGCAAGGAGCAGGGCGAGACAGATGCTGGGAACCGATCGTCGTGTTTCAACCATGGTCAATCCTCTCTCGTGGCAGTGTCACCAAATCATCGCGCCGGCCCTCGGAACCTCCGCCCTGGCGTGAGCGGCGATTCTACACGGATCGCAGTGCAATTATAACGAGTCTTGGTTTCAGCTCGTTTGCGCTATTTCACGGCGCCACACTATCGGACCCACCCGTCAGCGAACGTCGATGCGATAGTCGAACGTCAAGCCGCTGTTGTGTGGGAACACGGCATCGCGAGCGGCTTGGACGACGCATCGGCCGACCGGCGAATCGGCCAGCTTGCCACGGACGGCGACGCCCGAGATCGTGCCGTCCTTGCCCACGGTAAGCTTGAGATCGGCAACGCCGCTCTGCCCGAAGCGCCTGCCACACTCGGCCGCGCTGCTCTTGACGCCGCCCATGACCCTGGCGATGTCGGCCGCGGTCAGCGATGGCGAGGCGCTGGCCGGCTCCGCCCGCTTGGGCGTCACCTGTGGGTCGCTCTTCTGCACGTCCTTCAACATGGTGTCGATTTCCCTGCTGGCGCTGCGCCTCTCGTGCGGGTTGCCTCCGGCGCTGGGTTCATCGGCCATCAGGTTGTCCAGCGAGCCCTGGGATTTCGCTGCCTGGTTCTTCACGGCTGCCGGCTCTGCGGCAGCCTTCGCCATCCGTGTCTTTGCCGGAGCGCCCGCGCCCTCACCGCTTTCGAAGGGGTCGCTGATCGCGCCATGCTGGGGCTCCGTGGGCTTGGCCGCCGCAACCGCCGCTGGCGCCTCGGCCAACGCCAGGGTGGCTGTAGCCTTGCCGTGCGTGCCACGCATGTGCTGCCGCGCATCCTTTGTAGGACGCGCGACCCCGACGGACTTAGGACTCGGGGCAGCGACGTGCTCATCCCCGTACGCGGACTGTGCGGCAATCTCGGGCTTTCGTGGAGGCTGCGCCGTTGATTCGGCGGGCACGGCAGGCATGACGGTCGACGGCACGGCAGCAGCCAAATGTTCTCCGCGCCCGCGCTGCGCGGCCGGTACGGGCGCCTCGATGGGTTTGGGCAAATACGGCCGCACGAAGCTCGGGGCCGATGTCGCCAAGGTCGCCAACCAGGCGACTCCGGCTTCGACCCCTTGATCGGCGTAATCGGCCAGCTGGGGGCCCGCGAACAAGCCACCCGCGAATACCCACAGCGTCCAGGCAACAACGCCACGGCCCTTGCGCTTGGGCTTCGGCGCGGCCTCCACGGTCGCCAGCGCGCCGGACCACTGCTGGGGCGCTCTCAGGTTCGGCCAGCCACTCGGTTGCGGCACGGCCTGCGGCGAGAAGGAGCCCTGGCTTTGTTGTGGCGCTGGTTGATTGGGCCACACGGCAGCGTTCGGTTGGGGCGCCGGCTGATTCGGCCATGCGCCGAAGGGTGGCTGGGGCGCCGGTTGGCTTTGCGGCGGCGCGAGAGGAGCCACCAAAGTCGGTGCCGTGCCGTAGCCTCGCGGAGGCTGGTTGGGCACCGGCAGCATCTGGGGAGCCACCAGGGTCTTGGGCGTGCTGAACCCCTGCGGAGGCGTCGGCTGATTCGACCAGGAATGCGTTGCAGTCGCCATGTGCGAAGACTAGCCGATCTTCGGGGCCACAGTTGAGGTGAAATTTCGACCCGAATTGTGCCCCCGACTATGTGTCCTGGATTACCAGCCATCTGCGCGTCGCCGCCATCGCAGATGGACGTATCAACGGCGTCCGGTGTGAGCGAGCTCGCCTTGAGTTCACTTCGTCGCAATGATTGCTCGGGCGTCTTGCCACGAGGTGCTGCTCGAGATCAGGTCCTCCCAGATCATCCAGCCGATGTCGGCAGCGCCGGCTCGCCCGGCGGCGTAGGCGGCCGGGGCGACACCGGGCGGGCTCGCGTTGGTGTACCCGGGGTCTGGTCGTGGCATGAACCCCTCCACAATCTTTGCCCCGGCAATACCGTATTTCTGCTGGGCCTGAATCTTGTCCACGACCACACTGTTCAGACGGGAATCTGCCGCCTCAGGGAAGTCGTAATTCATCGAAGCCCAGAAATCTATCTTGTCGGCCCATGTCTTGACGACCTGGCCCCAGGCGTCTGTCCATTGCGAGTAGAGTCCAGACGTGATGCCGACATGCAGGCCGCTCGATAGACAGCTCGAGATGAAGGCGTTGATCCCGGTGGTGTTCCAATTGGACCCTGACGGTTCGAGATCGATATCGACTCCGTCAACACCCAGCGACGAGCGGAAGGATAGCAGCGAGCTCACGGCATCCCCGGCCGTCCCAACCGAGGTGATCGCGATGCCGCCGTCAGACGAGCCGCCCACCCCGACCAAGACGATGATTCCGTTGGCGTGGGCGAAGGAGATTTGGGAAGCATCGACGCCTGGAGGTGTGGTGAGCTTGCCGGTGCCCGATTCGGCGGACTGGGACATCCCGAGCGAGACGTGCGTGAGCCCCGCCAGGATGTCGGAAGGATACGCGGTGAGCGATGGGCCGGACCACCCATTGTGCCACATGATCCCGATTCGATTTGCTTTGCTCGTGCCCCCGCCTCCACCGCCCGTGCCGCCTGTCGAGCCACCTGCGCCACCACTGCCGCCTGCACCCGAGCCGCTCTGCGAAGGCACGTAGATGAGCTCGACCTTGGCACCTTCCGTCGCGTGGTTGAGCAGCCAGTCGGCAGCCATACCGTGCCCCGACAAAACGTATCCACCGGAAGGGATGGGGGTGCCGACATCGCCTTGGGCGTTCGTCCGATTGACCTGCGTGTTGATGATCAGGTCGGAATCGGTCGGGCACTCGACGCCCCACTGGTTCGTGAGCGTCGCCGGTCCGTAAGCTGCGGTGTAGACGATCAACTGGTCGATGCCGCGGTTGCCTGGGTAGGAAGGATCGCCGCCCCAGCCGTTCGTCGTGCCGGGGTCGATGCCGGCCAGAGGATAGGTGCTGGCGCCGATGCGTACGGTGTTCGGGGGCGCGGGAAGAAGGCTTGCGCTGTCTCTCCCGACCTCGGGCGCGCTCTGAGACTCGGGCGCGCTCTGAGATATGTCCATCAGGTTGGCATCGTTGGTGTCACGCGGCGCCATATCTGGCGTGCCAGATTGATCGAGCGGCGGTGCCGTGTCAGCAAGGGGAGGGGAATCCAGGCTGTCGTCCCTCGCGTCGGCGGAGTCCAACCATGAAATGGTGTCGCCGATGGCTCCGACATCGAAGAAAGTCGAACGCCGATCGCTTGCTTCCGACGCCGTGGCGTCCAATGGCACAGTGTCGCTGGACGAGATGACATCGGCGCCTGCATCGGCGCTCACACATCGGCCAACGGCGCCCGGCAGTGCGATGCAGGCGTAGCCCTCTGGGCAATGCGTGTTGGTACTGCAGGTCATCCTTGCGACGTCCGGAGCCTGGAAACAGCCGCTGACGAGCACCAGCGTCAGTGCGGCCATGTGGACTGGCCAAGGCGACAACCTCATCAGAAGGCCCCGCGCAACGAGACGCCAGCGCGCCCTGACCCAATGACAGGCGCCAGAGATACCGTGGAAGGTCTCGCCTCCGGCTCGTTCGAGTGGAGTCCGTAAAGAGCGGCCCCCGCCACCACACAAGCGGCACCCAAGCCATAGCCAACCCATCCCAGTGTCTCGTAGGTCTTTCGACTCGATTCTGTGTCTTTCGTATAGCCGTCGTACTTTTCCATGTCGCTGGCCATGCTGTTCACTTTGAGGTTGAGCAAGAGCCCCCCCAGCAAAGCCCCACCACCCAGGGCGGCGACGACAATCCCGGCAGATTTCCAGCCATTCGTCTGCCGCAACGGCGGACCGGCGGGCAGCTCAGCGTGCGTGGCTGCGCTTTCGACCTTCTTGTCTTCGACCTTCTTGTCTTCGACCTTGTGGTCTAGGAGCGCCTGGCAATCGGCGATGTGCTTGTTCGCGTCTCGCCACTCCTCGTCACTCAGGTGGATTCCGACACGAAGGTACTCTTGGAATCGCCCGATGGCATCGTCGTAGCGTCGGTTCTGCTCGAGGCAACGGCCCTGGTTGTAGATGTGTGTCGGATTCTTTGTGTCGACGAAGAGCTCGGACAGCAGTGCCAAGCCTCGCGTGTAGTCTCCCGACAAGCAGGCGGTGCGAGCAGTGCGTTCCTTTTCGTCCGCACGGACAGCGGGCGCCGCGAGGAACAACGCGAGGGCGAGAGCGAGGGCGGTTTGAACGTGCATTGCGAAGTCTTTTCTCTTGGGCGACATGACTTTCGAGGCGAGGAATTCTGAGGGAGGAGGGAGAGCTTGACAAGTGGGTGCAGTGGCCGTGCTGTCAGATGTCAAGGCGGCTTCGTATTCCTCGCCCTGTCGACGTGCGCATTAGGTGCGCCGCGCAACTTGCGTCATCTGGTACAGAAACACGGCGCTGGCGGTGGCGACGTTCAAAGAATCCACCCCGGGTGCCTTGGTCATGGGAATGGTCACGCGATGGTCACACAGTCGTTGCGTGGCCGGGTCGTGGCCCCGCCCCACGGAGCCGAAGAGGACGGCGACACGTTCGGGGGGCGCGAAGGTGGACAGTGGCACCGCATCGTCGGCGAGCACGGCGCCGACTAGAGAAAATCCGCGCAAGTCTTTCAAGGCCACGAGCTCCTCATGCCACGCGTTCGCGCGCACGATGGGCAGGGACAGGACCGCTCCGGCGGAGGTTCGCACGGCCTTTCGATAGAACGGGTCGGCGCAGCGGGGCGACAAGAGAAGCGCATCGGCCCCGAACGCGGCAGCGTTTCGAGCGATGGCGCCGATGTTATCGACGTCTACCAGATCGACCAGCACCACCACCAGCCGGGCGTCGGGCGGCACGACCTGGAAACGTGGCCGATGCGCAATGGCCAAGCAGCCGCGATGCACGTGGTACCCGGCGATCTGGTCCATCACCGACTGCGGAACCAAGAAAACGGGAAAATCACCGATGGCGGCATTCAGCGCCGATTCCAGCGTGGCAAGCCGCGGCGCCGTCAGCAGCAGCGATTCGATCTGCAAGCCCGCGGTCAGTAGCTTGCGCACGACGAGCTCGCTTTCGGCAATGAACCGTCCGCTGGCCTCGCCAAGCCTGCGGTCCTGCAAATCGCGGTAGTCGGTCAGCCGAGCGTCATCGAGCGCCGATTCGGCGAGGATGTGAAGTTGGAAGGGCACGGCGCCCAGTATAGGTCAAAGGAGTTGCGGCATGTCGCTGGCGCTGCTATTCGCAAAGGCGATGAAACCAGTGGTAGTCGCCGGTGCCGGAATCTCGGGCCTCGCCCTGGCCTTCGAGCTGCGCCGCCTGGGCGTACCCGTCTTGGTACTGGAAAGCGACGGCCGAGCAGGCGGCAAGATCGAAAGCGACCATCGCGACGGCTACCTGTGCGAGCGCGGACCGGCCAGTTACCTCGACCGCTCGGGGGGGATCGCGACTCTCGCCAAGGCCCTCGGCATCGACGATCGGGTGGTGTGGGCGACCGAGGCAGCCGAGCGGCGACTGGTGGCGAGCGGCGGGCGTCTGCACGACACGCCCAGAACCGTCGGGGAATTCGCGCGGTCGGGTCTCTTGTCTTGGTCGGCGAAGGCGCGCGCCGGTCTCGATCTGTTGCTGCCGAGGGGGGCATCGGCACTCGGCCAGGACGAATCCGTGGCGGCTTTCGCGCGCAGACGTCTCGGCGCTGTCGCCGGTGAGCGCCTGCTCGAGCCCTTGGTTTCCGGCCTCTATGCGGGCGAGCCGGAGAAGGTCAGCTTACCCTCGGCGTTTCCGCTGGTCGCAGCGATGGAGCGCGACCGCCGAAGCTTTCTCCTGGCCATGCGACGGGAATTTGTCGCCGCAAGAAGCAAGTCTGCTCCGCGCTTGGCGTCTTTCGAAGACGGCCTCGATGAATTGACGTCGGCCTTGGCGAAGGCACTTGACCAGGACCTGCGGCTGCGCGCGCGTGTGCTGCGGATCGAGCGAAAGACCCCGGGCTTCGAGGTCGCGCTGGACGAGCAGGGGACGTCACGGACCCTCGAGGCCGATGCCGTGGTCATGGCGCTACCGGCCCACGTGGGCTGTACGGTGGCCTCGGCTCTCGACGGAAAGATTGCCGACGCGCTCGCGCAGATCCCCTATGTTCCGGTCACGCTGGTTCATCTCGGCTATGCGGCCTCGGCGTTCCAGCGGCCGCTCGATGCCTACGGATTCTTCGTGCCGCCGTCCGAGCCCTTGCGAATCTTGGGCGGAATCTTCCCGACGCAATTCTTCGCGCATCGAGCCCCGTCCGGTTTCCATTTGCTGTCGGTTCGCACTGGGGGGGCCCGGCACCCCGAGGCGTTCACCATGCCCGACGACGAGCTGCTCGCGCTGGCAGACGGCGAGCTCCGTCGGCTGGTGGGCCTCGAAGCGCCACCCGCATTCGTGCACATCGTGCGCCACGAACGAGCCTTGCCCCAATATACGATTGGCCACATGGATCGGGTCCGAGCCCTGGAAGCGGGCGAGCAGCGCCACCCGGGGCTCTTCTTCCACGGGAATGCCTACCACAACGCGGGTGTGCCGGAGCTCGTGACCCGCTCTCGCAAGCTGGCCGACAGGGTGGCCTCTTTCGTACGAAGCCTCGACTGAGCCTTGGGAGGCCTGGTGTTACTCGTCTCGGGCGTGACGAGCTAGCGCGCCGCCGCTCATAGCGCCTGCGCGGCCCCATTGTCACCAGCAACGGGCGGGCCCACAATGCTGGCATGCTCAGAAACACCAAGACCATCGCCGCGGGCTTGCTTGTCCTGCTAGGCTGTCGGGCGATGTCCAACCGTTCATCCGACGGCCTTTCGACCAAGCCGGTTCCAACCAAACACGGCAAGCTGCAAGTCATCGGCACCCACCTGTGCGACAGCGCGGGCAACCCGGTCCAATTGCGGGGCATGAGCACGATGGGGTTGCAGTGGGAGGGCGGCATCGTGAACGACGCGGCCTTCGCGGCGCTGGCCAAGGATTGGAAGGCGGACGTCGTCCGGCTGGCGATGTACGTGGGCGAGGGCGGCTATGCCACGCATCCCGAGCTCAAGCAGCTGGTTTGGAAGGGCGTCGAGTTGGCGGTTAAATACGGTCTTTACGTCATCGTGGACTGGCACGTGCTCACGCCTGGCAACCCGAACCACGATGTGTACAAGGGCGCGCAGGCGTTCTTCGCCGAAGCGTCTAAGAAGTACGCCGGGGTTCCCAACGTCATCTACGAGATCATGAACGAGCCCAACGGCGAGCTGGGATGGGCGGAGGACTTGAAGCCGTACGCGCAGACGATGGTGGAGACGATTCGGGCAAACGATCCGGACGGCGTCATCTTGATCGGCTCCGGAACCTGGAGCCAGGAGGTCAACGTTGCGGCGGCGGATCCCGTCAAAGGAAAGAACCTGATGTACACGTTCCACTTCTATGCCGGCAAGCATCGCGAGGAATTGCGGGCTCGGGTGAAGGCGGCCATCGACGACGGCGCTGCCGTGTTCTGTTCGGAGTGGGGGACCACGAATCACACCGGGACAGGCGCGCTCTTTCTGCCCGAGGCCGAAACCTGGCTGGCGTTCCTCGACGAGCACCAGATCAGTTGGACCAACTGGTCGATGTGCGACAAGCATGAGTCGTCAGCCGCCCTGATCAGCCCGGCGGAGGTGCTTCGCCTGGGCAAGAAGGAGCTGATGGATCGCGAGTCGCTCATGGTACCCGAGACCACGGGCGAAGGCGGTTACCCGATCTGGAGCGCCGACGAGGTGTCGCCAAGTGGCAGGTTCATCCGCGAGAAGCTTCGCGCAGCGGCCGCGTCGCGCGAGCAGGTGGCGGAGAAGTAGGCCGACAGGACTGCGACTTGGATGTCAGGCCTTCGGCCGAGCTGGTGGGGGACATTCCCGAAAGCCAGCGAAATGACGACGTTCATCTGGCACATGGTTTGCTGGGTAAATCAGCCATTGCCATGAGCACACGGAACATTGTCGCGGCGGGAGCGCTCCTTCTTTCTGCATTTCCACTCACAGCGAAAGGAGAGTCGCCAGTCATGGTGCCCTCCATCGCGATCTCCAATCTCAGCATCGTCGAGGGCGACTCGGGGACGACACCGTTCACGGCCAGCATTAGCCTGACCAACTACTACGGTGGCGTGTTGCCCGTCACCGTGAAGGTGACGGCCTCGCCGGGCGCGGCATCGGAGAAAGACTACGTCTTCACTACGACGGAGGTCACCCTGGGAACCGATGCGGGGGTGCAATCGGTGAGCGGCTTCATCGTCGGGGACATCGAGCCGGAAGGCGACGAGGGGTTCATGCTCACGGCGACGCCAGTCGCCAGCGACGGTGGCTTTGCGCCGTATCTCTATTCCAGCGGCGGGATGATCACGATCAAAGACGACGACCAGGCCCGGGCGTCGAGGCTACACGTCGAAGGCGCTACCCTCCTCGAGGGGGACCTTGGCACGAAGCAGGTCGAGATCCGCGTGTCCCTGGAGCCGGCGTCGACCAGCGACGTGAAGGTCAAGTATCAGTCGCAAGACGGTATGGCGGTGGCGAAGTCGGACTACCTCCCGGTCAGTGGAACTTTGGACTTTGCCCCGGGAGAGGTCTTGAAGACCATTACCGTCGACATCCTGGGCGATACCGTACCCGAGCCGGACGAAACCTTCAGTGTGGTACTCTCCGATCCTTCGATGGCCCTGCTAGGCACCCCGCGGGCCGATGTGGTGATTGCCAACGATGACGTGGCATCGCCGCCGCTGGATGCCCTGCCACCCATCGATGCAATCGACTCTCAGCCCGACGGCGGCGTCAGGGACAACGTGGACGCAAGCGACGACTCATCGATGGTCGACGCGCGCGTCGTTCCGAACAATGGCTTCGATTCGAAACCCGACAGCGACAGTCGCCTTCCCACGGGCAACGACACGGGCCCCCGGTTCGTGAGTGACGGTGCCGTTGCTCCGAGCAACGATAGCGGTTCTGGTGATTCCGTCGCATCGTCCGCGCGCGACAGTGGCGCGCCGGGAAGCAGTCCGAGCTTGAATTCCGGTTGCTCCTGCTCCACCGGAGGTGAAGGCGGTTCTCCTGGGATGATGTTTTTGGTCGGCGCTATGCTGGCCGCTTGGCGCAGGCGCAGGCGGCGTTGAGCGCGCGAACATCACCGCTCTTGCAAAATGGAAAATAGCGTTTGTTTCCCGCATGCGTGATCTACTGTGCGCCATGCGCAGCACGAACTTAGCCACGATTGGATTGTTCCTTGGCATCTTTCTCCGTCACCCGCCGTCATCCGCCCAGCCGGCGGCCAAGGGCCCGGCCTTGTCCGCCTATTCGATTGGGATTGCCCGAGCCTTGCCCCGCACTGTCACCGCCACCCTGCTATTTTCCAAGGATCTGCCGAAGGAGTTCGCCTCCGAGGAAATGGCCACCCGGGCACTGCTCAGGCAATACCAAGAGGTAAACCGCACACGATTCAAGATCTCCGAGGTCGACCCAGCCAGCGCTCCAAGCGGTTTCAAGAGCGGCGCTTGCGCAATCGCCCCGGTTCACTTCCGCGAGTCACTCGATGAGAGGCGGAATGAAGCTTTGTACCTCGGCCTTTGCCTGCAGGACGGCGCACGTAGCCTCCTCGTGCCCGACGTGTTCGCGCGGCCTGGTCTGGAATTCGAGATCTCCCGGTGGCTCACCAAGGTGGCCAAGGCCCTTCCCACGGTCGGGTTCACCGTTGGGCATGGCGAGCTCGATTCGGGTCAGCGCTTGGCGAAGATGAAGCAATTTTTCGATGGAGAATTCGACGTCGTCGGTCTCGATCCTTCCGCGGTGCCCATCGGAGAAAAGATCTCGGCGCTGGTCGTGGCCGGCCCAAACCAACCCTTCAACAAGGTCGGCGTGGACGCCGTCGCTGGTTACCTGGATGGAGGAAAGTCCGCGATCTTCCTGTTGCCCACCATGCGTGTGAATGGCCCCGCGCCGGCGAAGTCCCTGGATGATCGCATCACCTTCGATTTGAGCCCCGTTCCCGCCACGGGCCTGGAGCCGTTGCTCGCGCGCTATGGTTTTCGCGTCGAGCCGGGAATCACGATGGTGGAATCCTCGAATGCGGCGAACGGACGAATCACGCTCGCGGATTCCCGTGACATTTTGCAATTACTCCCCCACTACCTGAGACTGGGGGGGGTAAAGCAGGACCACCCAGCGCTGGAAGATGTCTCCACCATCGTCCTTTCATCGGCCAGTCAAGTGACGGCGATTCCCGAACCCAAGGGCGGAGCGACTCAGGCCGCTACTGTCGCCCGCGTGACCGAATTGTTGACCGCCCCAACATCCAGTTGGATCCGAGGCAAGCCCTTCACCATCGATCCTGGGAATAAAGGGTCCTTTGAGGCAAAGCCAGCACGCAAGGCAAGAGCCTTGGCCTTCGCCTACGAGGGGAAGACCCGACTGCTGGTGCTCGGCACTGCGACGTTCCTCGATGATGAATTCTTTAAGCTCGGCCGGTTCGACCCTGGCTACATGAGTGGAATGTGGATCATGGGCAACGCGCTTCGCTGGATGACCGAGGAGCCAGCGCTGTCGGCACTACGTCCCCGTGCACCCGCCCCGGAAGCGAAGCCTTCCGAGGGAAACTAGCTCCCCGCGATCACGGGACCAGCGATGGGTGCGCGAGAAAGCCTTGCGCGGCCTCGAGATGCTCGTGGGTTGCAAAGAACGTGACGTCACGCTCGCCGCAGCTCTTCAGCACACCAGCCAGGGTAGGGCATTCATCCAGCAGTGCCGCCATGGCGTCCCATGTCGCCTGGCCCAGGTGGTCGCGGAGCGGGGCGAGGCTGCGGCGGGCAAGCCATGGCCTGCCACCGGCCACGGCGGAGCGCAGCGCTGCCGCCGCCCGTCCCAGCGTCGTGGATTCGGCCTTGGCGGTGCCGCGCAGGGCTTGATCCAGAAGGCACAGGGTGGCTGCCGCCGCGGCCAGCACGACGTCGTGAAACAGGATGTTCCAACCGATTCTGAACAACTTGTCCGCGGGTGTATTCGTGACGGCGAGGTGGGTAGAACGATCTTTCTTCCGGTTGGCCAGGACGTGTTCCAAGCCGAGGTTGCAGACCGCCACGGCCGCAGGCGCTGCTTCGATGGGGCGCATGGGGCGCCCGGCCAGACTGCAACCTGCGCCAAGGACGTTGGCAAGGTAGGCAAGTTCTCGCATGCGGGACGCGTGAAGGTCTGGTGCATCGCTGGCAAGCTGCCGAAGCGCTGTGGCGAAGGCGGACGGGGGAGTCACGGAGTTCGTGGCCTGACTTTCGAGCAGCGGGGTGGTCGGCACAGTCGGCAGGACGTCCGCATCTCGGAGGAGCTCCAGCAGCGTCGATGCTTCCGAAGTTGGCGGCGTGGCCTGGGTGAACGCCTTGCCTTTTGTCGCTGCCGATGTCTTGGCCTCGGCCCGAGACCCGCTGCCAAGCTGTCTGAAATAGGCACGGGTGATGGGATCCTGTTCGTCGGCCCCGACGATATCGTCGAGCTTCGTCGTGCGCGCAAGCGTGAGAAACGCCACCGCGCTCGACGGTGCGATGTAGCCCTGTTCGGCACGACGGTCTTCGCGTTCGGCGCCCACGTCTGTTTCCAGCGACTCCTCGGCGGTCAGCACTTCGTAGAGGCCCCCGCTCTCCTCGATATATTCGGCATCCAGCGCACAGAGTCGTTCGAGCAGCCGCTGCAGGAACTCGTGGTGATCGCGGTCGAGGGCGACCAGCAAGCCGAAGAGCGTGTCCCAGCTCTCGTGGAGGCGCGCGATGATGCGATATTCGCCCAGCTCCTCGGCAAGTGCACTCTCCAGCACCTTGTCGAGTTGCAAGTCCCCGTCATCGGGGTTCTCGCTGGCCCGGCTGGACATGGTGATGGCCAGCTCTTCGACGTTGATGACCAGAACCTGTTTGTGGAAGGCGAGCGTGACCAGATCCTCGGGAAGCTCGGCCAACTTGGCCGCCGCGAATTCCTCGCCCGCCTCCAGCATCACCTCCAGCCACAACGTGAACCGGTCGGCATCGAAGGTTTCGTCCTTGCCCGCGCTGGGACTTCGCCACAGATCGTCGTCGAAGATGCTCTTCAGCTGCTCGGTGGTGACCAGAGCGACGATCTCGCCAGCGTCTTCCAGGCCAACCTGGCCGATCAGTTTGCCCAGCGCGTGCGCTGGCAGGGACTGAACGGCCGCGACCAGGTTGGGCTCGTCGAGGATGCGTGCCAGAAGGTAACCCGAGCCACGGAGGGCGAGGCCGGACTTGTCCGACATGCCGACGAGTGTAGCAGCCGCGCGGCGATTCGTGGTTAGTGCCGACGGTCAGAATTTCGGTCTAGCAGGACAAGTTTGCCCCTTGCGTCTTGTCCTGCTTGACGGGAGGATCGGCGGCATGAAGAGCCACGGTAAACTCGCTTTGATTTTGGGCCTGGCCGTTGCGGTCGGCGCTTGCAACAGTCGAAAAGACTATCGATCGCCGGGACCCGTTACGACCAAGGTCGAGTACAAGATGGATGCGGCCGAGTTCGACCTCGAGACCGTCGTCGGTCTGCTGAAAACCAAACAGGTCAAGGATGCGGAGGAGTTACAGAAGAGGGTCAACGCCCCCGAGTCCGGTATCAACAATGTCGACCTGGATGGGGACAAAATGGTGGACTTCATCGCGGTCAAAGAGGAGCGGCACGGCGATTCGCAACGGCAGCTCGATTTTCTGGCCTTTCCGTCCTCGAAGAATGGCAGCGATCCGACGCCGGTCGCTTCGGTGTCTTTCCAGGTGGGGCAGGATAGCCAGCAGTTGACCGTGGTTGGGGCCTATCCGAACTACGTCAACGGTTACGCATCGGCGAGCTACGCGTATTCGGTCCCATACGCGGGGCCCACCTTTGGCGAGATGTTGTTTCTGAGTTGGCTGTTCAGTCCGCGCCCTGTCTTCATGTACGCGCCCTATCACACCTTCGGCTATCGCCCATACGGGGTAGTGGCGCCGTCGAGCATCGTCACGCGGCGGACGACCTACCGAACGGAGGCGCGCGTGGCGCCGGTGCAGCGGCAGGCGCCGCCGGTCGGGGTAGGGCCCAGGTTCGCCAGCCAGTCCGAGTCGCATTTCAGGCCGAGTGCCGCGGGTACCCCGAACAGCCTGTCGTCGAGTGGCAAGTCAGCCCAGAGCTTTGGGGTGCGTGATCCCGCCAAGAGTAAGCCCACCGCCACGGGCTTTGGCGCGCCGTCGGCAGGTTCTCCATCCGCGGGTTCCCCGTCCGCAGTGAGGCCGACCACGCCCACATCGCCTTCGAGCAGCTGGGGCCCGCGACCAAGCGCACCGTCGAGCAACTGGGGCGCGTCGCGTCCGTCCAGCGCATCGAGTTCGTTCGGCAGCCGCAGCAGCAGCTCTTTTGGCGGAAAGCGGAGGTAGTCGATGGAATCTGGGACGACAACGCCGGCCGGCGAAAAGAATTCCATGTCCGACTGGGCGCCGTGGAAACACGAGATGGCGGGCCTGACGGTGCTCTACCGGTTGGCCATCGTGAAGCAAGAGATCCCAATCGCCACCACCGAGACCGACTTCACGTTCATCGAGCCGCTGCTCGACAAGATGTACCGCAAGGGGCTCATCGACCAGCAAGACCAGATGCGCTGGGCCATCACCGAGAAGGGCGCGGCGGTGATTCGGGCGGCCATCCAGATCTACGATCACCTGCTCAAGTTCGAGATCTTCGGGAAGGTCGACATTGGTCGGGCCCTCACCGCGGAGGAAGCCAATCCCAACGCACCCAATCAGGTGTTCGACAACCTCTACGACCCGCGCTTGGGCAATCCCCAGGCGCCCGACGAGCCCGGTGCCTGGGAAGACCTGCGCCTCGGGGTCATGACGTTTTTGCACGAGACAGGCGAAGGCAGCGGGACTGTCGACTTGTATCGCGTCGTGTTCGTGCAGAAGCTGGCAGCGGGGCAATTGTGGTCGCCGACCTTCTGGGTCGATCTTCGCCTGGGTACCGTATTCGCAGAAATCGAGATGATCGTCGAAACTGCGGTCAAGTGGCGGGAGGTTGCCGAGACCGAGGAGGTCGCCGTCGCAGCCATGCGCTCGCTGTACACCGCCGGCATGATCGAGCAGCGCAAGCGAGACGGGCGCGAGTGCTCGGGCTGTGGAACGCCTCTTGCGATTTACCAGGCCATGGCGAACGAGGCGGGGCAGCCTTTCAATACATGCCCCAACCCCAACTGCGGCGCGAGCTTCGGTTCGCCGCCAGGTGACGGCGGACTCGAGTGTCCGCGCTGTCATGCTGGACTGGCTCCGTCGCAGCGGATCTGCGTTTGCGGCGCGCACCTCGACTACTCGCTGCCGCCGGGAACCATCCGCGAGCAGACCGTGACCGATACGGTCGAGGAAGTCGTCCCGGCGTGGGGAGCCTACTACGACCCCTTGTTCGTACCTTACGGGTACTACGACCCGTGGGCATGGACGGTCACTGACGCGCTGGCGTTCGGGGTGGTCTGCACCCTGCTGTGGTAGCAGGGCGCAAGACCGCACCCGGTCCACCACCACTGATTGGCAGTCCCAGACCATCCAGCTTGCCGGCTGCGCGGCGCCGCCGGACTTCTGGTAGTCGCCCCAGGCCCACTGGGTGCTGCAGGACGCGTTCTTCGTGACGTTCGAGGTGGCACTGGAAGCATTGCTGCTGGCCAGTCCTTTTGCGGCGTCACAGCGGAGGGGGCGCTATCGCCCCCGGAGTTTGTCCAATCCGGCGAACGGATTGTTGAACGGCCGACTTGGCTGTGGCGGCGGTGCAGACGGGCCGCGCGGACCTTTGCCGAAGCCGCCCTGGCGACTGTTGCGGTCATTGCGGTCCTGACCCGTCGGCTGTGCGCCGCGCGCGACGTCAGCGTTCGAGCCGGACTTCATCGACAACGCTATCTGTTGTTTGTCGAGCTTGACCTCCAGCACGCGCACGCTGACGCGGTCACCGGCGCTCACGACCTCGCGCGGATCCTTCACGAAGCGATCGGCCAGTTGCGAGATGTGGACCAGCCCGTCTTGGTGCACGCCGATGTCCACGAACGCGCCGAATGCGGTCACGTTGGTCACGAGGCCTGGGAGTTTCATGCCGGGCTTCAAGTCGGAAGGTTGGTGGACGCTGTCGGAGAAACTGAACGCC
>Ga0302323_100001992_pt1 | contig 16589 bp, 16 predicted proteins | sample Fen_T0_3_FD_201950 | JGI IMG/M metagenome (GOLD analysis project Ga0302323, IMG submission 201950) | Peat permafrost microbial communities from Stordalen Mire near Abisko, Sweden - Fen_T0_3 | ecosystem: Environmental > Terrestrial > Soil > Wetlands > Permafrost | place: Sweden: Abisko... | reverse complement strand
ACCGGGAAATTCGAGGAGTCAGTTCTGTGCGGCGATCTACCTGGGGTCGTCCATGTGCAGGCTGTCGATTTCAACCACACCGGTCATCCCGACCTGCTTGTCGCGTGCATGGGCGAGGTCTTTCCCAACAACGACAAGATTGGCTCGGTGATCATCTTGGAGAACGATGGGCGCCACCACTTCACGAAACACGTCATCTTGGACCACATCGCGCGCGTGACAGATGTCCAGGCGGCCAATCTCGCGGGGCACAAGGACGGGAAACTTGATTTGGCGGTCGGCCAGTTCGGCTACAATCAAGGCGAGATTCGTTGGCTGAAGAACCTTGGCGACTGGAAGTTTGAAAGCCATATCTTGCTGGATCTCTCCGGGACGATAAACGTTTGCTGTGCTGATCTCTGCGGCCGTGGGTATATGGATATCGTTGCGCTCGTCTCCCAGGAGTGGGAGGAGGTCGTCCTGTTCCAAAATGATGGCAACGGCAACTTCACGAACCATGTGATCTTTGGCTCCACCAATGAAGATTATGGCAGCAGTGGCATCAGCCTGTGCGACCTGAACAACGACGGCCGGCCGGACGTCCTTTACACGAACGGGGACGGGTTCGCCTATGCCGATCCGGGAACGCGGCCGTGGCATGGAGTCCAGTGGCTGGAGAATCGGGGGAACGGTTTTTTCAAGTATCACCGCCTCGGAAATCTCGCTGGTGCGTACGCGCCGGTGGGTGTGAGCCTCAACAACGATGGGATTATGGATGTTGTCTGCGTCAGCGGCTTTAACGATTGGCGCGACAAGAAGGCGGCGTCGTTGGTAGCGTTCAAGAATGACGGTAAAATGAACTTCACAATGCATGTGCTCGCGCACGAGCCGATCATGCTGGTGACCTGTGCGGCCGGTAATCTCGACTACTCCGGGCTGCCGAGTATCGTCACCGGCGGCTTTGCGGCATATCCGCCGTTCGAACGAATGGGCCGAATCACTGTATGGCGCCAAAAACGAAAACCGTAGCACAGAAGCAAAGCCGGAAAGCCGTTCGAATCGCTGCGACCGCTCTCGGCGTGACCGCAGTCATCGCGAGCGCGTGGATGCTCTGGCGCCGGCATATCGTGATTTCGAACCTGCCCTCCGTAGTCGCCACCGCCAATGGCGAGCTGGGAGAGCAGATTGGCCTCGCCGAAAAAGATGCGCATTCCTTCGTACGTTCGGTTCGCGGTCTCATCAAGCTCTCGCGTCTCTATCACGCGAACGGCGACTACGATCAGGCTCTGCAGTGCTACGCAGGGCTGCGCCGACTAGAGTCAGGCAACGCCAAATGGCCACACCTTGAAGCTAACCTATTTGCGCTTTATGGGCGAATGGAGGACGCAATTCCCCGCGAAGCCCGGGCGGTGGAGTTGGCGCCCGATTATGTTCCCGCCAGGCTGCGGTTGGCGGACGAGCATCAGAAGTCCGGCCGTGGAGAGGAGGCGAGGGCAGCGTTCAACGAGGTCCTCACCCGTTCGAAAGACAATCCTTACGCGCTTCTCGGGATCGCCCGTTGTGATATCCAAGACAACGACTGGAATGGAGCGAGCGACAACTTGCGCCGTGCGATTGACGCCAATCCTGAATTCATTGGCGCGATGTCCCTCATGGTGACTGTCTATGATCATTTCGGGGACGGCGAGCATGCGGAGGCTCTCCGGCAGACCATCGGCCGGCGGGAATTTATCGATCTGGAGGATCCGTGGCTGGATGACTTGATGGACGATTGCTACGATGCTTACCGGATAAGTGTCGTAGCTGCTGTGCAGAACTTCGCGGGCCATTCTGACGTTGCGAAGGAGCTCCTACGCCGATCCATCCAACTCGAACCAAAGGCGGCAACGTACCATCGCCAGTATGCTAACCTCCTCTTTAAGGAAGGGGAACTACCCGAGGCGAGAAGCCACCTCGAAACCGCTGTTCAGCTCAACACTACTGACAGCGACGCTTGGCTGCTGCTCTATCAAGTCGAGCAGGCGATGCCGGACCTGCCTGCAGCCTCGACGACCCTGACGCGGGCGCTCGCAAACTGTCCCAAATCGGCTAGTTTGCATCTAGAACGAGCCCACCTCATGCGGGCCCAAGGGCAGGTCGATGCAGAGGCGTACGAACTTCATGAAGCTTACGTTTCCGACATGAGGGATGGCCGGCCGCTCCAAGAGCTGGCGCTGCTCTATCTTCGCCAGAATCGGGTCGCCGATGCCGTTGCCGCGCTTAAGGAGGCGCTCCTGCGTCAGCCCGAGAACTTTCACGCGATCGCGATAATGACCTTTTGCTATATCAAAACTGGCGATGAAGCCGCAGCGATCCGCTGGTGGACCGACCAGGTGCTCCGTCAGCCGAAAATGCCGGCGGATCTGAAGCAGTCGCTCCAGCAGGAATTTCAGCAGAAGTTCGGGCATCCGCTGCCCCAAGACGCGCGGTGAGGGGCCGCGCGTTTACCGACTGCTACGGCGCCCGGAACATCCACCGCGACTTGTCGCCCTGCGGATCAAATTTTACCAGGGAGATCGTACTGGCGCCCACAGCCGTCAACGCAAACTGCTCTTTTGTACCTGGCACTGTGTGTGGCATGATGCGATAGGTTCCATCGGTGAGTTGATCGATTCGCCAGAGTTGCTCAGGCGTGCCCGTAAATGCGGCGACCGTTGTGAGCTCTGCGTCGGCGGTGGCCACCAGCGCGCGATCCGTGCCAGCGATTGTGATCTTAAAAAACGGTGAGCCCGGGTAACCTCCCTGGTCGGCGACCGGGATAATCGTCCACTTCTGATGAGGGCGGATGATGTAGTCACCGAGTCGGACGTTGATGTTTCCCGCCGGCCAGTCCTTAGCGATAGTTGCGACGTCCTGCACGGGAACCGGTCCTGTCGGGGCCTCGGGAGCAACGGGAGGAAGCGGCGCGCTATTGGCGGTGGAGCCTGGTTGACCAACAGGACCGCTGGCGAGCCGGTGCCGGATCTGCGGCATCGGGACCGTGTCCACCGCTAGCTCCAGTGCGTACCCGCTACGCTCAGATTGAATAACGAAGGTGCCTTCCCTAAAGTTGTCGCCGGCGATGGGCCATTCGTCTTTCCACAGCAGCGGGCGAATATCGAGCACGCTGCGTCCGCCGCGATCGAGGTCCGCCTCGTAGTGACACGAAAATTTCTGCACCCCATCGCCAAGGTCCAGGAGGCCGAAGTGCCCGGGGCCGATGAAGCGGCCGCTGGCTGCGACAAGGAGTTTGCCGCCGCCGCGCAGCATATCGACGTCCATATTGTCGAGGTACGGACCCTTTATCATCCGCGAGCGCCCGACGCGGATGTTGTAGGTGGAATTTGGACCGGAACAACACGTGCCATGCGTACCCAGCAGGTAGTACCAACCGTCTCTGTATATCAGGTAGGTCGCTTCGCAATCGATGGCGATGTTGATGGCGACGTTGCCCTCTACGCGGCGGCCTGTTTTTGGGTCGAGTTCCGCGAGGCGGATGAAGCCGAAATAGGTTCCGTAGGTGAGCCACAGCCGGCCGTCGTTGGGGTCGAGGAGCAGCGACGGGTCAATGGCATCGCAATCTTCCGTGCCATCGCTCGAAGCGACGACGACGGGCTCGGTGTATTTGAAATCTGGTGACGCTGGATCGAGCGTCTTGTTCCACATAGTCAGAATCTGGCCGCTGTGTTGTCCGCCCAGACCGCCGCCGGTGGCGCCGTACACGACCAGGTAGCGATCGCCAATCTTGAGCACGTCGGGAGCCGCGCCTCCACCGGGCCTGACGGCCCCGCTGTGCCACGTCCAACCATCGGGGGAGATCAAACCTCCGCCACGGGTGCCGAAGGTGTAGTAGTTTCCATCACACCATGTGACGGTGGAGGGATCGTGGATGTAGGGCTCGCCTTCCACCGCGAATGAGGAACTTGACGACGCCAAAGCGAGCACGGAGACAGCGAGGATTCCGAAAAGGGAAAATTTCATGGTGTGTGAGAATTTTATCTGCCGGAGGGCTCTAACGTGATCGTGAAGTTCGTGACCGCTTTGCCATTTTCGTCGATGAACCTGACGCAAAAATCGCTCATGCCGGGTCCGTTGATCACCGCACCGCGAACGACGTTCCGGCCCTTGCTCAGAGTGAGTCGCTTGGAGACGCAATCGTCCATGACCATGCGCCGGTCACCGAAAAGCCCGACCGCTTCCTGATCGTTAAGCCACCACATCGATGCGGAGTTGGAGCCGACGGCCATCCGCACATTTCGGATCTCCTGTGGGCACTCGACGACTGTCACGGTCCAAAAAACGACGCCGTAGACCCGCTTGTTGAGGCCGGAGGCGAAGCGAAACAGCTTCACGTTGAAGCCGGTCGCATCGATGGCGTGCCAGGCGAGTTTCTCGCCTTCAGCCGTCACGGTGTCGCCGTCGCGCGGGATCACGGTAAACTGGCCGGGGAAATTTTCCTTGGAGAGTTCCTTTCGCACGTAGGTGTCGACAAAACCGGCGTTGCTCCGGTTGGGCTTGTTGACTGGTTCGAGAAGCAGCCAGCGCTGGATAAAACCATCTTTATCTGGCGCTTTGGATCCCGGCGCGGCGGGCGTGAAATAGGAAGTCGGGTTGTGGAGGGCGGTGGTGGCGTCGGTGGCGACGGCGCGAGATCCCACGGCGGCAATGACACTGAGCAGCATCATTGTTTTACGGAGTATTTTCATGGAGGGGCAGGGCAGGATTTACCGCTGACAGAGACTAATTAACGGTAATTACGTGAATATGGAGTTCTAGCAAAAACTCCTTGATCGGTTACTTCCGGGCAAAGCTGACGCGAGAACTACGGCAGCTATTTCGGCAATGCTTCCTTGGTAATTGCGTCCGCAGCGTTGCCCGCGACGACCCAGCTTGCAGACCCAGCTACGACGGCTTCATCCTCAAACCAGAGGAATCCAAAGTCGTCGATGCACTCCGGGAAATCAGGCTTGATGATGATGTATCCCGGAATCACGGCGCCGGGAATGTAAGCGTTGTCAGCTCGGTTGTTGCTGTACGTCTTCGTCTTCGAGACGGTGCCCACGCCAGCTACGTATGAAGTGCTGGATACTGGGTGCGTGCCGAGAATGTAGTTCACGGCGCGAAGAGTGTATTCGGGCCCGACGAGATCCGGAAACGCCTTGTGCAGAAAATACATTCGGATCGCCATATCCACCACGGCGCCCGAGCCGCCCCATGTGCGCAGGCTCGGGGGAACGCCGAACGGGGTGACCGCCAACTTCTGATCCAAGTCCGCGACGTAGGTCTTCACCGCTTCGCGCATTTGTTCTTTCGCACTCGCGTCCAGATAGGGCAATGCTCGGACCGCAGTCCAACCACGGAAATCCATCTGCAGAGGAGTGATCATCAGAGGGAACAACTCCTTTAGGCGGGATTTGTAGGGTTCGGCGCCCTTCGTCGCGATGGTGAGTTCCAGCGCAGCGGACCAATCAAGGCCGACGCTAAACGCGGCCCGCATCGAGGCGGCAGTGGGCTCTATTGGCACCGTTGGCGCGGTAGAATTCGTTGGAGCGCCGGCGTTGGCTGGGCGGTTATGAGTGCCTTGCGCACCTGCGACCGTGCCCTGAGAGGCTGCGAGCACGCCGCCAACAGAAGCATTTTCCGGTTCCTCTTCACCAAAGCCCCAACCTCCGTTTCGCATCGCCGTCGGGTGAGCCTTTTCGTCGTTCCATGCTTTGATCGCGGTTTCGAGACAGTCTTTCGCCAAGGCATCATCCCAGCCTTTGAGTGTGTCGGCCGCCGCAGCCAACGCCGCGACGGCATTCCACTGGAAGAACGGATTGTTGGTGGAAAAAATCCAGCGGTCGTCCGGCTTGCCGGAGTAGTCGCCCTTCACTTCGTTCGGCCCCAGGTTCGGGTCATAAATGCGGCCATCGGTCGTCGTAGCGCCGTCGCCCAAATGCGTGTATTGGCGCAAATCCGGCTCGTGAGTTCCGCGGATGGCATGGCCGATGTTTTGGAACTGCGCCAGGATGTAGAGCGCGCCGTGTTTCACTTGCTGCACGGCATCCGGTACGCCGTCGGGCCGGTGCATCTCCACCTCTCGGGTGGTTTCATTGACCGTAAGCTCGTCGTACTTGAGGTTAAATTCGCGATAACCTAGCGCCAGGTTCTGGATCACGTTCAGCTGCGCGGGCTCTTCGAGATCGAAGTCACCGGCATCATACCAGCCGCCCACATTCATTCCGGGAATGTGATCGCCGCCTTTATACTTTCCGTCCGTTGCCGTCGCCTGATTCCATCCATCGAATTGCTCTCCGACCACCGGCGCCAGACGAGCATCGTCCAAGTGCGAAGCGCCGTGCCACACGCGGTAGGCTTCGCGCACGGAGACGTGATCCATCTGCACTGCGAGGTGATGGTCCAGGCTGGGCTGCCAGGTGTTGGCGTAAGCTTCTTTGGTGATCGGGAAAGCGGCGGTACGCTGGTCTGCGTACTCGATCACATAAAGGCCGGGGGCATTGACCGGTGTGAAGTCGAATTTTGAATACACATACCGGAGCCACGGGGTGGAAGGCGTAATCGGGCCTTCGAACGCCTGCTTATAAGATCCGTCCTCCATCAAACGGAGCACCTTGGCCGTCTTCGGCCCGTTGTACTTCGGGTCGAGTTCGATCACCGCCACTTTGGAGAAACCCGGGGCATAGCCAACTTGGCTGTGCGCGATCATTGGCGGTCGCGTCCAGTTCGGTATTACGTCAGGCCGGATGTGCCACACGATGGCGCCGGTGGTCTTGCCCGTAGGAATCAGCGAACGCAAAACGAACCAACCGTTCTGCGCACGGCTGCGTCCATCGAACAGCATGAGGTCGGCCGTATCCGACTTAACGCTCACGCGGGCCAGCGCATCGTCGACTCCCAGGCTGATAGTTTTGCCCACCGCGAAGGGGAGAGGTTGGGTGTAGCCTTTGGTTTTGTCCCAATCTTCGAGGTAGTACGCCTTCTTTGCTTCATCGGCCAACGGCGCCACCTTGATCATCGGATCCTCAGGGGTTCGCGGAAAAATTCCGGCTTTGGTTCCGTCCACGAGGTAAGCCTTGCCCATGTAAATCGAGGGCAGAAATTCCAAGTTGAAGCCCGCCCGTCCGGCCAGTTTCTCCGGGAGCGGCTTTTCGAGGTTGATGCTGACCCTCACGCCACCTGGTTCGGCCGCGACTTCGAGGGTGTAGCTGAGATCGAACGCCGGGAAAGCGAGATTGGCGGTGAGCTTGTTGTCAGACTTTTCGGCCTGGCGCCCTTTGAGCGTCGCCACCAAGTCCCACTGCTCGGGCGTTGGCATCAGGCGCACGTCGCCGTTCGTGGCGATGCGTTGGCCGTGGAGAATCATCTCCATCGCTGTATTCTTTTGGTCTACGAAAACCGGGTGGTACTTGCTGTCGTAGAGTAACACGCTGAAACCCTGCGCATCGAGGTAGTTCTTATCGGTCACCCTCATGGCAAAATCGGCGGCGAACAGGCTTGGGCCTGAGGTCAACGCCAGGAGGATCAACATTCTAATTCGGGAAAGCATAGGCTGGATAAAACTGCTCCTTCACCACAACTCAACATGACTCGTGCACTTTTAGGCCCTCTGAAATCCGGCCGATCGGCGGAAGTCATCGACCTACCGCTTTGTCTTTTGTCAGAGCGTGTCTGCAAAATCAGATTTTGAGCCAATCGAGGATGGAAGCGAGAACCCGCATACGAACTTTTCCCGGCCTTCTGTGTCGCCCCTATTCAGTTCCGCATGAAGAGTGAATCCAAGCGGTCCAGTCGAACCAACCTCCATGCCTATCGATCCGTTTGCGTCGGTATTTAAAGCAATCGCATGGGCTGATGAGCTGGCGGGAAACCCGAAATTAAAGCGAGCCGACATCGCCCGCCGCGAGGGGATGAGCCGTGCTCGCGTTACTCAATTGCTCCGGTTTGCGGCGCATGGGCGGGGGTTCTGGGAGGATCTGCGGGCTTCTGGGAATCCCTTCAGCCTTCGAGACTTGCTGGGCATGGTTCAACGACGAAAAGACGGCCATCAGGACTCTTTGGAGGCGGTAAGCACTCCGTTGATGCGCGAACAGTGCGACTCGTCCCAACGTTAATCATGGTTCGTTGAGGGCCGCGAAGACTCGTTCGTAGGCTTCGTTCTTTTCGGCCCAGCGAAGCGACTTGACGCGTTCGACGAGGATTTCGCCATGGGGCGGGTTCGGGTTGCTGAGAAGCTGCATCACTTCGGCAATATAGTTGGCCAGCGGCATGGCCTTCGGATCGATCACCTGGCTGGGCCCGCCAAGCTCCGTTTGCACGTAAGGCGGGGCGAGTTCCAGAACCTCCACCGACGTTTTCCTGAGTTGAAAGCGGAGCGACTGGAGCCACGAGTGAAGAAATGCTTTGCTGGCGCAATAGGTAGGGAGATCGGCGCGGGGCACGAAGGCCAAACCGGAGGAGGTCGTGATGATCGTTGAGTTCGCCTGCTGTTTGAGAATCGGGAGCAGCGCTGCTGTGAGGCGAAGCACGCTCACGATGTTCGTCTGAATCATAGACTCCGCCGCGGAAAGATCGATTGCGTCCGCGGTGAAATCTTCAGGTTTCGAGATTCCGGCATTGTTGATTAGAACATTGAGTCCAGAGAACCGTTCGCGAATGGAGGCGGCGAAGGTATCGACGGCGAGAGGGTCTTCTACGTCGAGTTGCATGCCGTGCATTCCGGGATGCGCGGCAGTGATCTCGTTGAGGAGATGCTGACGGCGTCCGGCGATGATGACCTGATTGCCGCGTTGATGGAAACTCTCGGCGAGGGCGCGGCCGATGCCGCTGGTTCCGCCCGTGATGAGGATAGTGTTGCCGGTGAGGTGCATAGATTTGTCGTTTTTTAGTACGATAGGGACCGATTGTTTAGCTGCGGATCGCGGGTTTCAAGATTTCTTCGCACCACTGACGAAAGCTGGTCGGAGTCGTGCTTGTGGGCGTCCGTGGCTCCGCGTTGTCGATACCGTCGTTCTTGGCCCGCGCCATGTCGGTCATGCCCTGTGCCATAGCGTCAGACATGCCGAGTTCGAGGAACCGAGCCTTGTAGGCCTCAAAGGGGATTTGTTGGAAGCGAACCGGCTTGCCGAGCACTTCAGACATGATGCGCGCCATGTCGTTAAAAGATAGGTCCTCGGGGCCAAGAATGGCGATGTGGCTCTGTCCGCTCCATGAGGAATCGAGCAGCAGCTTGGCTGCCGCTGCAGCGATATCACGAGTGGCGCAGGCCGGAAGTTTGCGGTCCCCGTTTATTGGCGAGAAAAACATCCCCTTCGTCTTGATCGGTGCCAACTGCATGAGGATGTTATCCATGAACGAGGGCATGGTCAGCGCCTGAAAGTCCACTCCGGTGCTCGCGATCAAATCGTCCATCGCCAACGATGCGGTCACAAACCCGGCGCTCGTGGCGCCGGGCAGCCCGCGGCCGAGTGCGGTAATGTCGACCACCCGTTTTACCCCTTTGCTCTTGATAGCGTCGCAGGCTGGCCGCGTGAAATTCACGTAGGCGGCCTCGACGCTCTTGGCGCGAGGGTCTGGGGGGCCAACCAGAACACAGCGTCTGCACCTGCGAACGCGTGGTTGACGACGTCGCTGTCGCCATGAGACCCCTGCACAATTTCGACCCACATTCTTATCTGGGAGGGGAGGCGCGACGGATCACGCGCGATCACGCGAATGGATTCACCGTGATCGAGCAGATTTTCGAGAACCTGACGGCCGATCAGGCCCGTCGGAGCGTTGACAACAATCATGATAGTTTTTCCGGAATGTGGATAAAAGTTTAAGCGGGGGTCAAAATTTCTGTGCGATATTTCGCGGCGAGCGCGACTGACTTTTCTTTAAAGGCGGCCAACGTCGCCGGGGTGGGCGGAGGTGGAGCTGCGGTCCGACTTGCGACAGGGGTACCAACCGCTAGGAATAATTCTTCCTGCCCAGCCGGCGAACACGTGCACAGTAGGCGCACGGGCCGCTCGGTCTTATTTTGAAACTGGTGCGGAGCATTGGCGGGAATGTTGGCGGTTTCTCCCGCTTTTAGAACCGATTTTGCATCGCGGAAATTTATTTCAATCTCTCCCTCAAGGACGGTGAACGTCTCCTCGAAATCATGCCGATGAGGCGGTGGACCCCCACCAGGCGGTACGTGCATGTCGATCAGGCAGAAACGTCCAGCGGTGTCAGTTCCGGTTAATAGGATCGTGTAGGTGCCGCCTACTATCCCGAGGTGAGTCTGGGCTGAATCGCTGTCCGGACGTGCGAGCGTTAACTTGCGGCGAAGGTCATCCGGAGGCAACGCCGTGATCGAAGGGGGATTTGTCATCGCTGAGTTATTTTGAATTTTCGAGTCGTTCACTGTTTTGTAGCAATCGTTGCTCCTTCGAGCCATTCTCGCGCGGTTTCTTGCGCGAAATCTTTATAGCTCCGGGGCGGGCGTCCGAGGAGCTTCGTCAGTTTCTCGACGTCTCCATCCTCCGCCCCAAAACCACGCTCTAGGTATCCTTGGAGCATCATGCGCATATCAAAAGCCATCCAGGAGGGCGCCGCCTTTCGCATCTGTTCCTCCCACGCGTCCAACGCTTCACCTCCATAACGTATCTGCTTCTTCAATACGTCGCTCCAGATTGACGCCGCTCCGGGTCCGCTCAAGAGCGACGGGCCATTTAAGTTGTATGTCTTCCCCTCGTGCCCTTCGGTGGTCAGAGCGATCGCGGTTGCCTCGGCGATGTCACGGATATCCACAACGGAGATTCCCTGTATCCCGAGAGGCATGGGGTAAACGCCCGGACCCGTGAGAGGACCCTTCAGCGACAGATCATTTTGAATAAAATAGTTGGGGCGGATAATCGTATACGGGATATCGAATTCCCTGAGTGCGCTCTCGATGGCGATTTTTGAGGCGAAATGAGGCACGTCCTTGAACCGGTCGACTTTGAACACCGAATGGTAGACAACGTGGCCGATCTTCAGTTTTTTGGCCAAATCGTAAGCGATGAGTCCCTGCGTCAGTTCGTCTGCCGCGACTCCGTTCAATAGATAAAGTTTATCCATGCCGTTGAGCGCCTTTTCCACGGAGACGGGATCGAGCAAGTCACCGATCGCCATTTCAACTCCGTCTGGAAACTGCGCAGGTTGCGCCTTTTTTCTCACCAGAACTCGGACCGTCGCTCCCCGCTTACGAAGCTCTTTAACAACTTCGGAACCCACTTTCCCCGTGCCTCCTGTTACAAGAATTTTCATGATGTTTTTGTTGCCTGCGATTATCGTTTGCCGACACAGCCACGTCGGGATCGATGCCGTATTCGGAATCGGATTAACGGGCGAAATAATTAACTTTACTTGGGTAAGCGTAATTGAACGGTTCGCAACCGTTGTTGTCATTTTGTGTTCTTAGTTGCCAGAATCTGCCTGTGAAAAACCGCAAACCAGCTAAGCGAAAACCGGGTCGCCCGCGGAATGACTCTGCCGTTTCTCACGATCGAATCTTGGACGCGGTCTTCGAACTTCTCCAGACGCGCTCAGTTCGAGACCTGCAAATTCGAGAGGTTTGTCGCAAAGCTGGGGTTAGCAAACCGACGATCTACAAGTGGTGGCCGACCAAAGCAGCCTTGGTCATGGCCATGTTCGAACTGCGGATGGTCTCCCGATTGCCGCCCATTCAGAACCTCCGCGCGGTGGAATTGATCCGGGTAGCGGTTCCAGGACTGATTCGATTGTTCAACGGGCCTTTCGGCAAGGTTGCCGCTGAAATGATTGCCGAGGGGCAAAGTGATCCCGCGGTGCTTCGAGAGTTTCGCAATCGGTATCTGCTCAAACGCCGCTCCGTGTTAGCGAAGGCATTCAAAGACGATCTCGCAGCTGGGACGCTCAAGGAGCCGGTCGATCACGAGCTGCTTCTCGATCTGATCTTCGGGCCCGTCTACTATCGCTTGCTCGTGAAGCATCAGCCACTTGATCAGGCGTTCGGCGCGGCGCTCGTGGAATACGTGTTAGGCAAGTATCATTGACGTGAGGCCATGCGTATCGGCGCATATGATCGCTTGGGCTAAGTGAATCAATAGAGCCGGACGGTTGCCGGACAATTAAGGGCACGTACCTTTTAGCTAGCTAGAGCCCAGCGTAGCTTCAGGAAAACCAGCGCTTGTCCCCGACCGGTGCGGAAGGACTTGAAAAACCGGAATGTAACTGGAATGTAGTTTTTTCGTGAAGAGCCAGATCAACCTAAGTTATTGATTGAAATGGCTGCCCGGGAAGGGATCGAACCTTTGACCAAGTGATTAACAGAATTGGGTCTGAGGGCGAATTTTTGTCTGCAATTGTCTGCTTGTGTTAACATTTACGTGCTTGATATCAGAGGTAGTATCTGATGTAACTTAAAGTAATGAGCGGACAGATTGAAAAAATTGAGGACGAGAAAAATGGCCCAGAAATGGCCCAGACAAATTCCGACAAAAATGTACGTCGGGCCAAGACGCATCCGGATTTTTGGAAGGATCGGCTTGTGCATCGCACGTACGCGGACCGCGATGGTGGCATGGTTGAAATGCCGGAGTGGCATATCAGAATTGCGTTTTGCGGCCGACGAGACTGGTTCAATCTCAATACGGCCAACCAATCTGCTGCAGCGACGAAGGCGCGTGACATTTATCTTTCGATTGTCGCTAGTGGTTGGGAAGCGACACTAGCAAAATTCAAACCGGGAGTCGTAGCGAAAGCGGACGTCTGCTCTGTCGGCGAGTTTGTGGGCGACGTATTGGCTCGTAGTCATCTGAAACCAATTACTGTGCGCCGGTACGCTGTGAAGTTGCGCAAAATGATTTCGGATATTGCTAAACTTGAGGCAGGTCTAAGAGGGCGGGCCAAACGTGCGAAATTCGACTATGTCAATGGTGGGCGAAAAGCCTGGCTTGCGAAGGTCGAAGGGCAGCGACTCGACCTGTTGACGCCGGAGTCGGTGACCGCGTGGCGCAATAAATATGTGGCCAAGGCGGATGCTAATCCTATTGCGCGAAAATCTGCCGAACGAACCGTTGCGTCCTATTTGCGCAATGTACGTTCTCTGTTTACGGCCGATATTTTGAAGGTGCTGAAGGTGAAGCTTCCTCCGTATCCATTTGCGGGCGTGAAGATGAAAGATCCCGGATCGGAGCGTTATCACTCCGACGTAAATCCCGAGTGGTTGCTCGCGTGTGCTGGGGATGAACTGCGCGAAAAATATCCACAGCAGTACCTCGCGTTGTTTCTCTGCCTTTGGGCGGGCTTGCGCCGGAGGGAAGCGGATTTGCTGACATGGCAGCAAATTGATTTTGAGCGCGGGCTCCTCCACGTCCGGCGGACCGCATATTTCGAACCGAAGACCGAGGAGAGTCAGCGGATGGTCGATCTCGCCCCTGAGGCTGTCGATGTTCTGCGCGGGTTTAAGGCTGGCTGTACGACGGAATTCGTTCTGGACGGAGCGGAGCCGCGGCCCGATGCCACGTATGATTACTATCGCTGTGATTGTACCTGGCGCGACCTCCATGCATGGCTGCGCGGTAAAGGTGTGCGTCAGAAAAAAGCGATTCATGCGCTGCGGAAAGAGAGCGGCTCGCTCATTGCCTCAAATTTTGGCATCGAGGCAGCTCGTCAGCATCTGGGGCATCGCGATATCCGCACCACCTCCTCGCATTACGTCGATAAGAAGAAACGGATCGAGGTGAAATTACCCCTGCAGGCGAAGCTGCACGCGGTTGGACCCGACGGTGCAGTATGTCAGGCTTGACATATATCAGAACTGACATATGTCTTCCATGTCTCAAGCCGACAAGCCGCTCGTCTGGATCGAAGGGGAAATCAAGACTCCTCCGTTTTCAGGCGAGGCCCGGATTGAGGCCGGCATGTTGCTGCGGCGATTGCAGCAGGGCGAAAATCTCGGCCTGCCACATTCTCGTCCCATGCCGATGATCGGACCGCGCTGTCACGAGTTGCGTGTCCGTGATGAAAGTAATAACTGGCGTATATTCTACCACCTCGCAGCCGATGCCGTAGTCATTCTCGATGTTCACAACAAAACGACGCAGAAGACCCCACAAGCTGTCTTGGAAGTCTGCAAGCGCCGCTTAAAATTGTATCAATCTGTCCCATGAAACCCGAAAAAAAACAACGTCTCGAAGCTGCAGGATTCAAAGTGGGTTCCGCTGACGAATTTCTAGCCCTTACTCCTGAGGAGAGTTCGATGGTGTCGTTGCGGCTGTCTTTGGCCGACGAGGTGCGTCGCCGTCGTTTGCACCTGCACTATTCACAGGCGGAACTTGCTCGTCGCCTTGGGTCCAGTCAATCGCGGGTCGCAAAATTGGAAGCAGCAGAGTCCGAGGTTTCACTCGATTTACTCTTTCGTGCCCTATTTGCCACCGGCGCTAAAATGCGCGACGTCGGCAAGGTGGTTGCTGCGGTGTGAAGGGGAATCGCGCGGCCTATCCACTGTTGCGATCATCGGCTTAACACCGCTGATTTATTCGGGTATTCGCGGCCGGAAAGCAAAGATCGCTCCCAAGATTTCATTTGAACCGGGGAGCGGTACGAGCTCATTGCCCGCGTCTGTGAGTTCCTCGGCCGAAGCCTCTCGAATAACAGTTTCTGCTTTTTGGAAATCCAGCGGGGGGCCTGATCTCAGTGCGACCGCGGTCACCGCGTCACCTCTCAGATCGGAAACGGTTGGTCGCTCGATTCGGCAAACGCTGGCGTTACGGAGTCCCCAGTACGAACACAGTGATGTCTCCATAGAATGTCGCACGCAGGAACATTCCGGTACCGCCTGGCTCGATTGCGCGGCCGATCTCGTAAGGGAAGATGTCTGGGTGCGCGTTTTGCCCGACAGTAAGCGACGGCGAAACAGAGTGGTAGAGCAGTATCAGCTGCCTGAAGTCGAGTTTGTCGGAGTGAAAATGAGAACATGCCCCACGGATGGTGCCCTGGTATCGTTCGCGGAAGTGGTGAAAATACAGCGCGCGGGTGATCTTCTCGATGTAGGCGTCGTGATCAGCCGAGCTGATACTGATCGCGCGGGTCTTTTCGCCCTCAAAGATCGCAGGCACGGACGCCGCCGAAATGGAGTTGATGAGACCAGGCTTGAGTGTCAGACCGCGCAGAGTTTTGTCGCCGAATAGCGTTGCCGCAATCTCGCTGTTGGAGGTGCCCTGTAGATACACCCGGAAGCGCTCGTCGAGCAGGTGAAAATCCTCGTTGTGGGCCTTGCATGAGGGGACGGTGACAAGGCGCAGCTCCTCTCCTGAGGGGAATAAGTTCCGTGGCGGGGCGTGCTCAGCGCTAATAGCGGGGGCGCCACACCAATAACATGTTTTTGCCGGCCGTGGCATAGATATGCGACAGAGTGTGAATCCGCAAGGCCACGTCTGCGAGTATGAAGGTGGCCAGTTATGCTGCCATGGATTGTCGAGGCCGTCCCGGTACCGCCGTGCATAGCGGACACCAAACGGGTTAAAATCGGTAGTCTTGAAGCAACGTAGATTTTGCTTGGTTAGCTCTGCGGAGCTCAAAATGAACGCGGTAAGAATCGCTAACGGCGATGCGACTAATCGCATTTTTCCCGGGGGCTTTTCGGCGTCTTCGAAGTCCTAAGCTTTGCTTAGGGAATTGCGTCTCGTATTGAAAAATCAATGACAGTGGTGGTTTGACAAGGCGGCCCTTCGCAGGCTTGGGGTTCCTTCAACGGAATAGTCGCCTCCCGAAATTACGGTATGCGGCGTACACCGTTTCCGGTAAGAGCGGTTGATTGAAGCGGAGCACATGCGCGCGGAAAGTTTTCCGCATGATCACAGTGGGCGTCATTCGCAACGGTTCGACTTACTTGGGGCAGCACCTGCGCAAAAACGATTATTGGGCGGAGGGCGAACACGCTCGTGAAGGGGAATGGATTGGAGCCGGTGCCGAAAGGTTAGGACTCACCGGCGTCGTGACCGATAAGGCATTCGCGGCCTTGCGGCTCAACCAACATCCCGAAACCGGCGAACGGCTGACCGCGCGCGATGTGAAGGACCGCATCGCGTTTTACGACGTGCAGATTTCCGCGCCAAAAGATTTCAGCGTTCTGGCGATGCTCGGCGATGAACGGCTGCAGGAGGCTTTTCGCGAATCAGTTCACGCGACGATTGCGGAGATGGAGCGCTACGCCGCGGTGCGTGAGCGGCGCGGGGATGCCGCGAGCACGGACGCATATCGGCTAACCGCGAACCTTACTGCAGCGCTCTTTTTTCACGACACCTCGCGCGAACTCGATCCGCAGTTGCACGCGCATGTCGTGATCGCGAACGCGACCTGGGACGAATCGCGTGAGCACTGGTTCGCCTTGCAAGCCCAGCCGCTCATGCGCGCCTCGAAGTATCTGCGGCAGGTGTTCTATCGGGAACTATATCGGAGGGCCAAAACGCTCGGCTATCAACCGTATGACTTGAAGCCCGACGGGTTTTCCATCCGGGGCGTCGAGCACTTGCGCGAGCGTTTTTCGAAACGTTCGCAGCAAGTGCGGTCCCGGGTTGAGACGTTCACGACGCAACACGGGC
>Ga0302323_100001990_pt1 | contig 16593 bp, 9 predicted proteins | sample Fen_T0_3_FD_201950 | JGI IMG/M metagenome (GOLD analysis project Ga0302323, IMG submission 201950) | Peat permafrost microbial communities from Stordalen Mire near Abisko, Sweden - Fen_T0_3 | ecosystem: Environmental > Terrestrial > Soil > Wetlands > Permafrost | place: Sweden: Abisko... | reverse complement strand
ACCTGTGAAGCCTTGTGGATGGGCGTGCCGGTGGTCAGCCGGCGCGGCCGCACGCACACCTCGCGCATGGGCGCTTCTCTGCTCACGGCGATCGGCCAACCGACCTGGGTGGCCGATACGGATGTCGAATTCGCGCAGGCTGCCATGCGGGTGGCCTCTGATCCTGAAGAACTCGAACGCTGGCGCGCTGAGTCCCGAACGAGGCTCCGTGCGAGCATGCTTTGCGATGAACCCGGATTCACTCGCGCTTTCGAGGCCCTGCTGGAACAGGCCTGGACCTCACCTGGCATTGAGCGCAGGGCGTAGCCTCACTGCATGACTGCGGCTTAAACAGTACATGGAGCCGGCGCCAGACGCGCAGTAGCCATGCCGACATTCGAGGTACTGAGCGGTAGTTTTGTAGCTCAACGCCACCCCGTCAGGACAGAGAGATGTTCGCCGGGCATGCGTCCGCCGCGGCGAGGTGAATTCAATGCTCCTACTTTCGCGCGAGGTGAGGTCGTCAGTCGGCCGAGAAGCCGGAACTTAGCGTGTATCGGAGCACGGCAGGAACCTTCCAGGCTGGTAGCGAGACGTGAGTTGACATACGCTCCGTTGAATTTACAACTGCGTCCTCAGGATTGAAAGCAGCAACTGTTGCCCGCAATATCCTCTCGAGAAGATCAAGAGTTGGTGACGCTCCGGGATCGAAAGACACAACAACGCAGTTGCGAACTACAGGGCTGTAGGCCCCACAGGTCACCGCGAGACTAGCGAGTATGCCTACCTCTCGCCCTGTCCATGCTGAAAAATTGAATCCGAGCTCGGCAATGGCATTACCTCCGATATCGCGTTGATTGGTCTTTAGGAGAGGTTCGAGTCCACCCGGATCATCAGGCACCGCTACTAGCGCTGCTTTTCGTGAAGCCGCCTTCTTGAACCAATGAGAGAGCGCGGCGTCCTGTTCTGCCAACGCACGAAGAAACGCAGATACGCGCCCAGCACAGGCTTGTCTAGATTCTGCTCGCTGCCCCCAATAGGCGCCAACAAAGTAAGCCATTCGATATCTCGTTATGGAACGTGAACGATGTCAATGCCGGTGACGCCACGCTGCTGGAACAAAACCCTGGTCGCGTTTGCGGCCACCTCTTCAGCGAATCGCCATTGAATTGGCGTGCCATTCGCGGCATTGAGTTGTCTCTGAGCTTGGGCAACGAGGCTATCTGCCCCGCTAAACCATGATCGAAATTGGCCGTCTTTAACGAACTGTGCGTAGCCGGCCTTCGCGTCTATCAACATACCGTTCGCAAAGCCGTCGAACTTCACGCCATTGACCACATATGCCGAACCATTTGTTCCAGCTACCCGAGCCTGATATGCAGCAGCGTTTGCACTCATTGACTCTGAAACGCTGACAAAAGTGCCTGGTCCCTTTGCGGCGCTTGAAGCCCTGATTAGAGTGGTGGTCGCGCCGGCACCAGCCCCATACTCCCCGCCGACAATCCCACTAATCGCCCCCGAAAGTGCGACCTGCGTCCAGTTGACCGAACCGCCTACCGCCTTCTGGATCGCGTAGTCGAATCCGGCTCCAATTGCTGCGTTGCTGAAAACGTAAATTGCAATCGGGATGAGGATGGGTAAGTTTCCATCCGGGTCCTTGTACTTGAGTGGATTGTTGTACCCGTAGGCGTACTTGTTAAAGGAGTGGATGTTCTTGTCAGAGAACTCGATGGGATCGACGGACAAGAAACGGCCCAACACCGGGTCGTAATTGCGCGCTCCAAAGTCTTCCAACCCCGTATCGGAATCGAGCTTCTTGCCGTGGAACCACTGCGTGTTGGTTGTCGCCGGCTTGACCATCTGCGCCCCATAGGGGCGATAGCTTTCCTTCCAAAGCAAGTTGCCTGCTGCGTCGGTCGCTGCGAGAGGTGAACCGGCCGGGTCGTTGTGAAAATACACCGTCTGGGCCGTGGCCAGCGTACTTTGCATCCCGACTGCGACAACCAACAAGACGCACAAGCTCCGCACCAAACGGACTATCCATTCGCGCGCCGACGACATTGGGTATCGCGTTTCAAGTGAGTTCTGATCCACCACCTTTGTGCTCCTCATTTCAATCTTCCAACAACACGTTGATGATGTTCAAAATCAAGTCCGACACGCTACCCGATTGAACCAGTGCCGTTACCGTGGTGTTGCTCGTCGCATTCGCACCATCGCCCGAATAGAAGGCCGTGAAGTTGTGGGCTCCGAGAGTCAGCCCGGAGGTTGTGAGAGTGGCCTTGCCGTTGACAAGCGTGCTTGACCCGATCGGCACCCCGTTGTCGTAGAAGCTGATTCTTCCATTGGGTGCGTTTCCTCCGGTGAGCGTGGCGGTTAGGGTTACAGCTTGTCCCGTCCCGATATCCGCCGAGGATGCGCTGATGCTCAGCGCTGTCGCAAAGTAAGCACTCTGCGTCTTGGTGGCGATTTTCTGCCCGCCCAGATAAATGTGCTCTTGCCGCTGGTTGGCTGTCGGATTGAACTCCATCAGCAAGGCACCGCTTTCGCTGTACACCAGGTACGCAGTCTGTCCAGCTTTGGTGCGGCTCATTCGCCTGCCTATGGCGTCATAGTCATAGGCAATCTGATCCGCTGTTCCGCATTTGGCGCAACGCAGCCGCGAGTTGTCGTCGTACTGGAAATCGATATTGCCGTTTGAGGTTACGTTTCCGCGAGCGTCGTAGAGGTAGCTTCCCGTCTTGATTCCACTTGTGCTGGTCAGTCGGTTGCTCGTCGCGTCGTATGTGTAGTTCAGCGTGCCACCAAAGTTCTGTTGCGTGATGTTGCCCGTTCCGTCATATGTGATGGGGTAGTCGACCAAACTAGTCGTGACACGGTTAAGACGATTGATGCCGTCGTACCCGTAGCTTCGGGTCATTCCGCTGGTAACTGGAGACGTGTCTTTTACCGCGCTGTTGTTGTCTGCCGCGTCATATGCGAGTACCAGCCCAAGGTAGCCGTCGCCGCCCCCCTTTCCGACGGTCACGGTGGCCGGTCGCTGTCGACTGTCGGGGGACATGGTGGTCACAACGCCGTTGGCATAGGTCATTAATTTGACCAACCCAACGGGGTGGTAGCTGATCCCCGTGGCATAGCTGCCAACCTGCGTCGGTCGCCCCAAGATGTCTGGTGCCAGATCCAGGATGCTGCCGTTCTTGGGGTAGGCAATGCTGGACAGTCTGTCGTTGCTGTCGTAGCCGTAGGTCGTGACGAAGTTCTGCGCGCCTGCGGCTAGGCTTTCCTCGATGAGGTTGTTGTTGTCGTCATATTTCCACGTGAGCGTGTTGCCGACCCTGCTAGCTGTCTTGGGCTTCCCGGTTTTGTACCAAGTTCGATTGGCGTTCTTGCTGCTGTCTGGATAGCGGATCGCATAGACCTGATTCAAGCCATCAAGATCGTAGAACGTAGTGCCGGTCGTACCGACCTGTACCGAGGTCAGGTTGCCTAGCGCATCGCGACCATAGGTCGTTGTCCCGGTTTCTGGATTGACGACCGAGGTGAGGTAGTAGCGGGTGTCGTAGCCATAGTTCCGTGTGAGACCTCCTTGCACCACCTGCGTCACCTGACCCCGAACATTGCGGGCCAAGCTGATGTCAGCGGCTGGAACAGGCGTGCTGATTGCCATCAACTCAGCGCTGCTAGGGCTGCCAAACGCCCGAAAGATTTGGTTGGTGACGTTCCCCCGCTCGTCCGTTATTTTCGTCTGTGGATGTCTGCTTGCATCTGCCAAGTACTCGCGCTTGCTGAAGCTGCCGTCGGTGTGAGTAATCGTCGTTACGCGGTTCCACGCGTCGTAGGCGAAGCTGGTCCCAGCGGCCGGTGTGCTGGAAACGTCGACAGGGTAAGACTCGAAGGTCTTGCGACCGATTTCATCGTATCGCCAGGCTCGCTTGACTCCTCCAGCTGATTGTTCAATCAATCGACCAGAGTCATCGAACTTCTTGACACTGACATAGTTGCCTCGCGTCAGCGTGTGCGTTTCAGGAGTGTTGGCGTTATATGGCACATAGGAGATGGTGGTGCTCGCCGAGCCCACTTCAGCAGGGCCAATGAAGGAGATACGGCAAAAATCATCGCGACCGTAAATCGTCTTGTTGCCTTCTCCATCGGTTTCTGACGCGATGCAACCGATATCGGTCACCTCTCGATAAAGAGTCACCTGCTCAGGCTTGCCCTCAGCGTGAATTTCTGTTTGTGCAATGCCTCGCTTGTAGTTGCCATAGCGCGTCACGTAGCCACGAGCGTCGGTGATGGTTTCCAAGTCGCCGGTACCTGCAAGGTACGTGAAATTGGTGATGACCCCGTCGCGACTCTCGCTCCGTAGCAATCCTGATCCTGGATAAAACTCGCGCAGTATTGTTGAGGTTGACTGCGCATAAGAGGAAACAGGAATAGCAGCGAAAGCGCTTAATATAAATGTCAGCAAAGAGCATTTTTTTGCTGTCAGCAGCCCTTTTTTCTGGAAGGGGTACGTTATTTCGCGACGAGGTTCCTCTGGCAAATATTCAGAGGCCAGATTCTGAATCTTTCTGCAACCAACAAAGTAGAGTTGATCAATCATTGGCACACCGCCGGATTCGTTGCGCACGGATTCGTAGGCGGCGGTACATGGTCATCCGGAAGAACATGACCATCCGTGGACACCATTTCATCTTTTGGCTGGTCAATCACCCAAGATGATATATCAGAGAAATACCTCAAGGTCCGAACACGATTTCCAAATGGCCCTGCCTCTGTTATCTTCCTCGGGGTTCTAAATGTTGTTGGATTTTCATAGATCGTCTGATAGGCAAGGCCGCCTTGGTTAAAAACTTTTGAGGTTAAGATGGAAAAATCAGTTTGTCTTGTATTGTCCGACTGGCAAGCAAGACCAATATTTGATGTGGGAATACTGCCAATCACGCCCTTCAACGTTGGGGAATAAGGCCCGCAAGGTAACTCGCTCGAGTACTTGGTTGTACTATATGAGTAGTTGATCGAGGTCGTAAGGGAAGTGCTTCCGCCGGTGATAGTCAATGAATTTATCAAGCCGTATCGCCAGATTGCGTTGCCAACGCCAAAGACACAAGTAGTAGTGCTCGGCATGACGCTCTGATATCCAATGTGCTTATAGATATAAGTCGTCGTTGGTATCGTGGGCAGAATGAATGTTGTTATATCTGGATCACCTGCTACAAAGCTGATTTGCCAAACCTTACCATTGAAGGTTCGTCTTTGGACACCGATGCGGTGATCGTTGTAATTGCAACCCCAATCGAAGGTTGTTTCATCAGCAAAATCGTAAACAACTTCGCCTCCGTTCTCGGTTCGCCATGAGCGAATTATTGTCTTTGCAGCGGCGCCAAATATATATGTGTAGCTATCCAGCATTGTTGGGCCGATGGAAATCCTATTAAGCGTGGCAACAAGAGTATGCCTGTTGTCCACATCAGCATTTCCAATTGTAACGTCGTAAGTGATGGTTCTGGTGCCGTCGGTTATATTGTCAAGCACCCAATACTGAAGCCATGGAGCTCGTGGAGATCGCTTGTAATTGAATAAGACACTGCGTCCGTCACTGGATGACACCTTGCTCATTCGCACTTGATATGCCTGAGCGACCACGCTGAAGCAATCAAGGTCTCCGGTTTGGCAATTATTTCCTGGCAAGGACATTGGGTTAAATTCGATGTTTAAATAATTTCCTCGAGAATCAGTTATTCGGTTTACGAACAATACTCTCCGGCGAACGGTGGATATCGGGTATAGCAACGGGGAAAAACCTGCTCTGTATGAGACGCCGTCGGGCGAAGTGACCGTCGCTGACGACCCATCAGTCGCGCACACCATGCGCCAGTTCCCAGGAGATCGCCAAGTATTGTCATCCGCTATATAGAACGTTTCTGTTCGCCCGTCGGCAGCCTGAAAAACTGGGGGACTGGTCGGTCCTAACTGCGAAGGCTGCCTTGCGCAAAACTGAGGTGGATCGATTCCATTTATGCTGCGCGACAGTACCCCGTAGTGCATCGACCATCCGCTACCAAGCATGGAAAACGACGCAGCACTATCCTTGTCGCCAGCATTATAGACTCGCTCTACGCGGATATCGAGTCCGCCGTTTCCGGGCAAGACAAGATCCGTTGAATGTAAAATCAATGATGCATAATGCGGGTCGATATTCTCTCCAGGTAACCATCCCAGAGACGATCGTGTATCTGGTCGAGAGTCAGTTGATGAGAGACCCATTTCAGGCGGAATGTCTGAGCTTTGGGCGAATGCCGTGAGTGATATCAGCAGTGCGGCCATGATCAGCATACCCCGCCTCACGCGGCAAATCGAGGCGGTTAAAAGCTCTGCTGATTCGCCTATACTTATAACTCGCCAGACCGCATCTGATTTCAGCAAAATTTGTCCTCCATTTAAATAATAGGATATATATTGAGGTAGTGGTAACTGCCTCTCGGTATTCTGAAATTTCGTTGCTCACCCTTGCCGCTGCATGACTTCAGTACGATGCCCGCACGAGCCAGCTGTTGTATTTCTGTAAATATGGACAGCAGTGAAGCAGATCGATCTTCCGAATCGATGACAGTTCCAACCTGATACATGATCATTTATAGCTAGACATGGGGCTAGCCCAAGAAGAAAAAGATCCGTTTGACCTAGTTTAAATCGAGGCAGTGTCACAACATTATCACAATTCGTGCCTAAATTTGTCGCCATGGACTCATTTACGAGGGAGAGAAGCGTGAACATTGCAAAGTGGTGGATTAACTTGCTTTTTGCCGGGTGCATAAGTTTTATTTCACTAAGCTGCCTCGCCCAGGATGCGTCAAATAAGATTTCGAGTGCGTACTTCCACGGGAATGGGAGAGTTAGTTTTGAGTTAATGGGTAATAGAAATGGCCCATCCCCGTGCAGCGCTTACCCGTATTTTTGGTTCGATGCGTCACTTCCAGCAAGCAAGGGACTTCTCGCAGCGTTGCTAATGGCCAATGCTCAAAGTAAAATCATTGATGTATTCGGGGTAAACACTGGTACTGGTATTTGCGGTACGGGAGATTTTGCTGGATATCAAAGGGTAGATATGATTCAAGTTAACTCCCCGTAAATTTACCGATTGGTCATGGATTGTTAATAACCAGAATACTGGGAGAAACCGCGAGATCGTGGCAATGGGTGTACTTGGGTCGGAAGCCGGTACGTTGGTCGGCCTTACGACGGAATGCTGGGTATGGTGGGATGCAGCGATGACTGTGCGTTAGGATTTATCCGTAAATAATATTTACGGGCAAGATGATCTTGCGCAGGGTGATGATGGCGGCGGCGAGGTGGTTGAGCGCCAGGAAGGTGTGCTCCAGTTTCTCGTAGCGCACCAGCAGCTTTCTGAATCGGTTGAACCAGCCGTGGCATGCCTCCACGACCCAGCGGCGGGCCTTCTTCTGCGGAACTCGCTTCTTCTGATCGGCCTCGCGCTTGCGCCCCACCACGTGTGGGATGTAGCCGTGAGCCAAGATGATGCGCATGGCGTTCTTGCCTCTGTATCCTGCATCAGCGCACAGGTGCTTGGAGCGCCTCTTCAAGGGTGAAGGCCGCTTGACCATGATGGCGCTCAACACCGCCTCCACCTGTGTCACGTCATTCACGTTGGCCGCGGTCACGACGAGCGACAAGGGGGTGCCACGCCCGTCCACCAACAGGTGACGCTTGCTTCTTTTTTTTCCCCCGATCCGTTGGATTACGTCCCACCGCTTCTTGCGCCAGCGGCGCCTTGAACATCGCCCCGTCAATGCTCTGCCATCGCCAGGCGATGCCTTCGAGGTCGTCGTACTCGGCCAAGCCTGCCTTCCACAGCGTCTCGAAGAACCCCGCCTTGGACCATTGCATGAACTTCTGATGCACCGCGCTTGCGCTGCCGAATCGCTCGCCGGGCAAGGCCTTCCACTGACAGCCCGTTCTCAGCACGTACACGATGGCTTCGAAGACCAGTCGAGACGGCTTTGGCGGGCGACCCGCGCCCACGCCACGAACATACTGCTTGGTCGGATCACGGGCGGGCTGCGGTACCAGCGGCTCCACTCGCTTCCAGAATTCATCCGTCACCGCCCACGAATCTGCATGCGCCTTGGCCATTCACTCATCCTTCGCCGATTACTTTTCGGCTCGGGGAGGTAGTTTACTTAATTTACGGATAAATCCTTAGGCGCCACCAGTCAGCCCGGGCCACTTGTGCGGGGCATTGCGTTGTAGCGACGCCGCCTTGACGAGGCTCGCTCAGATCGCCGATGACGTACTTGATCTGCTGGCCTGAAGCGTTGGCGTCGAAGGCCACGTCGTATGTCCACACCTGTTTGCCTTGAACAGGTATGCGCACGCGGCCTGCATTGGGCAATCCTGCGGCGCGGACGACTCTCTGGTAGTAGCAATCCCGCAGATGCAATGCGCGCGACCGGCCCAACTCGAAGCCCTGGGGTCGCCGGAAGATACGCACGCGCCGCACCCGGACAGCGTCCACATCGCAGAAGTGATTGGAGTGTCCTTGTTGAGTAGCATGCGCTCGAAGCCTGACATCGATCCAACCATCGCAAGCCGAGCGGTTGGACAGACCCCGCTCGCAAGTGAAGTCCACCTGTGTACGTTGACTCGGCGAGCTCACCATTTTTCCCTTGATCTCGTTCAGCGCCTCGATGTCTGGGGTCGCTTCCTCCGGCAGCTTCTTCAGCCACGAGTTCTCAAGCTCTGGAGCCTTTTTTGGTAATTCGACGTCTGCCGCCTTCATCTAAACGAAATGCTTGCGCCGCGGATTAGTCCGTAAGGATCATGCCGCTCCCATGCGAGAGCGGCTTCATGTCATCCCCCAGCGATACCGTCCACCGGTCCGATGGGCCCACGGGCCAGCGTGCGCAGCGGGAGCCTCCCGGGACTAGGCCAAAGGAGCCAAGGACAGCAGGGAGGCGACACATCGCGGCGACACGCTGGATTCCTAAAGTCGCGATCATCAGCAAGGGCAGCGCCGAGTCGGGTCTGCGCTGATGCGGATCGGTGGTTCGAGTCTCGTCCCACCGTGCCCGTGCAGATTCAACTGTCATAACCTCAGGAGAGATAGCTACATGAAACTCAACCTCAAGATGATCGCCCTCGCTGTTGCGATGGTCGCCACCGGTTCGGCCAACGCCGCGCTGATTGGCTCCGGAAGCAATGGAGGTTCGTCGCTGGCCCTGGTCGCTTTCAACAGCGTCACCAATGCCTACTACGTTCGCGACCTCGGCTTGCAACTCGACGCCTTCCTGCCGTCCACCGTCACCACCTTGCCCGGCGACGGCATCGGCGGCGTGGCCGTGACCGGCAACAAGACCCCGGATGAGGGTCTCAAGCTCGACAAGACCACCAACGCCAGCTTCGCCGATGGCGCTTTCAGCACCTGGCTCGCCGGCCAGACCGCTGCCGACGTGCGTTGGACCGTCACTGCCGGTGACTCGGTGACCACGGGCGCCAATGGCGTGGCGCGCATTCTGGTGGCTGCCACCGGCCCGCTCGCACTCGTGTCGAACGGGGCCGTTCGCGCGGGCGCCGCCCAGGTCGAAGGCATCCCGACGTTCTCGGGTCTTTCTGACTCGGGCGCCACGGTGAACCTGCTGTTCACGGTGAACCTGATCAACCAGCAATCGACCCTGAGCACGCTGGACACGGCCGCCAACCTGTACTACTTCTCGGCCACCACGCAAACCGGTGCAACGGCCATCGCAGCCAACAAGACGGAGTTCGGCAACAGTGGCGGCTTCGCCACCTTGACCCTGGCCTCGAACGGCGACCTGTCGTACACGTTGGCGCCCTTGGCAACGCCGATTCCCGCCGCCGCCTGGCTGCTGGGCAGCGGCCTGATGGGCCTGGGCGGAGTCATCCGTCGTCGCAAGGCCGCGGCGCAAGCCTAAGCCAGCGCTCAGCCTTCAGCAGTTTTGCCCGTGCGGAGGCTCAGGCCTCCGCATGCGGGCGGAGCTTTGTCTGAAGTGCTGCCGAAGTCCTTGAACCCTATTGAGAGAGAACCACCCATGAAACTCAGCAAGATCTCCCTCGCGCTGGCCACCCTGTGCGCCGCCGCTCCCGCATTCGCCATCACCGCATCGAACTACGGCAACACCAGCGAATTCTCCGGCGACACCCTGAACATCCGCATCTCGGGCGCCTCGGCGCAAGACAACGGCATTCTGGGCTCGGCGCTGTCGCTTTGCGTCGCTGGCACGGTGCACCGCTACAGCATCAGCAACAACGCGGTGTACTACTGCACGCCCGACGTCGGCACCAACGCCGGCCAGATCAGCATCCCCAACCGCACCCCGGCCGTCACCAAGCTCGCGATCTACAAATACTCGGTCGGTGGCTCGGCCTTCGGCGTGACCGCGATCAACAGCAACGTTGCCGCTGACGGCTCGGCCCTCGGCGCCGATGCCAACCAGCTGCCCTTCCTCGACCTGACGAAGATCAACGCGTTGTGCACGGGCACCTTCGCCACCACCACCGCAGCAGCCACCTTCGGCACCGCGCTCAGCACCTACGTCAACGTCGCCTGCTCCAACGCGAGCGGCTCGCTGACGACCCTGGCCACGACCTACATCGGCGTGTCCGACGTCGAGCCGGCGTTCTTCAGCAACAAGACGAGCAACATCGCGTCGTCGACCTCCTACGCGCTGATCTTCGGCGTGCCGGTGTCGAAGAACATCCGCGACGCACTGCAAACGCAACAGCTCGGCGCCGCCTGCACCGGTCTCGAGACCGAAGCTTGCATGCCCAGCCTGTCCAGCGCCCAAGTGGTCTCGGCCTACACCCAGCTCGGCCAATCGTGGTCCGGCATCGGTGTGACCAGCGGCCTGGCCGACGACACCATCTACGTCGCTCGCCGTGTCAACTCGTCGGGCACGCAGAAGACCTTCGAGGCGTTGATTGCCCACGCGCCCAATGGCGAGGCTGCCAACAAGAGCTGCGCCGGCATCGTCGACGCCTTCGTCGCACCGGACAGCAGCGCCGTTGGCCTGAACGTCGGCGACTCCGACACGCTGTGCAGCTCGGCCACGCCGCCGCTGGTGTTCGGTGGCTCGGGTGGTGGCAACGTGCGCAACTGCCTGGTCAACCACAACGCCCAAGGCCGCGGTGCCATCGGCATCCTGACGACCGAAGACAAGGCCGGCACCGCCAACTGGCGCTTCGTGAAGGTGGACGGCGTGACCCCGAACCAGGCGCAAACGGCCGCCGGCAAGTACCGCTTCTACGTGGAATCGACGATCAACACTCGTTCTGGCGGCGCTTTCGCCACGGCAGCGGCATCGGGCTACCCGGCCTTCGTGTCGCGCCTGAAGTCTGACTTCTCGAACCCCGCGATCATCAAGCTGATCAACGGCGCCGACCAGACTTTCGGCCCGGCCGGCCTGATGGCTTTGTTGCCCGCAGGCGGCACGCCCGACTACACCGGCGCTTCGTCGGTGATGCCGTGGACGAAGTTGGTCAGCGGCACATCGCTGGACAACTGCCAGGCTCCGAAGGCCACGTTCTGATCGTGACAGCTTGACCTGAAAGCGCCGCTTGCGGCGCTGTTTGCAGGGGCCGACCTCCATTCATGGAGGCCGGCCCCATCTCATTGCGTTTTGGGCACGACGCACTGTCACACAAGCTTTCGACAATTTGCCAACGCTCGAAGCCTGCTCACACCTTTGATGTTTCCGACTGCGCACTCGCAGGGCGGACATCTGCTCCGGACCTTGCTGCCATGAAAAAACGCACCCCACGCACTTCGTTCGCCGGCGAGCGGCCCGTCACCAGTTGCAGCCTGATGGTGTTGGCGGCCATGGGCTTGCTGACCTGCGCCTCAGGTGTGCAGGCACAGAAGGCCGGCACCGTGTTGTCGCCGCGCACTCTGCCGGTGTTGAAGGGCGTGGTCTCCGGGCAGGCGGTGGTCAACTCGTCTGTACCTGGCGCGGGCAGTCCAGTGATGACGATCGACCAAGTCTCGCCGCGCGCGATCATCGACTGGCGGTCGTTCAACATCTCCAGCGATGCCGAGGTGCGCTTCAACCAGCCGAATGCCGCGGCGTCGGTGCTGAACCGCATCTACAGCGCCGACCCGAGCATCATCCAGGGCAAGCTCACGGCCAACGGCCAGGTGCTGCTGATCAACCAGAACGGCATCCTGTTCGACCGCGGCGCGCAGATCAACGTGCAGTCGCTGGTGGCCTCGACGCTCAACATCAGCAATGCGCGCTTCAACAGCGGGGCGCTGACGACCGGCGGGCTCACGTCGCCCGCCTTCGAGGGTGGCTACGACGACAACGGCAACACGGTGGCCGGACCAACGGCTTCGATCGACATCGGCGCCTACGGCGGCAGCAGCGCCGGCGTGCCGCAGCTCACGGCCAAGGCGGGCGGCTCCATCCTGATCTTTGCGCCAAGCATCAACAACAAGAACGGCCTGATCACCGCGCCCGACGGCCAGGTGATCCTGGCGGCCGGCGGCAAGGCCTACCTCGCGCTGGCCGACGGCACCGACCCGACGCTGCGCGGCTTCCAGGTCGAGATCGAGGCCGCGGGCGGCAGCCCGATCAACCTCACCGACTTCATCCGCAACAGCGGCATCATCAGCGCCGACCGCGGCAACGTGACGCTGGCGGCGCTCGCCATCAACCAGGACGGGCGCGTTTCGGCCAACACCGCGATCCAGGCCAATGGCTCGGTCTACCTGACCGCGCGCACGCTCGGCGGCGCGCAAGCCGGCAGCGTGAGCTTCGGCACCGGCAGCGTGACGCAGGTGCTGCCCGACGCGCAAGACAAGGCGACGATCCCCGAAAGCCAGCGCTACGACGATGGCACCAACGACCGGCGTGGCGAGATCCGCGTGCAGGGCCGCACCATCACCAGCAATGGCACGCTGCAGGTGCCCGGGGGCAAGATCACGCTGACCGCAAGCGACGCGGTGGATGCTGCCGAGCCGACCGGTGCGCGTGTCTACCTCGATGCAGGCAGCGTCACCAGCGTGGCCGGCAACTGGGTCGACGTGCCCTTCGCCGACAACCTGCTCACCTTCAAGATCACCAGCAACGAGCTGAAAGACTCGCCGGACCAGAAGCTGGGTGCGCTGAAAGGCGCGACCGTGACGGTGGACCTGCGCAAGGGCAGCCCGCTGCTCGACCTGAGCGGCTATGTGGCCGCTCAGGCACGCACGGTGGCGCAAAAGACCGCCGTTGGCGGCGAACTCGCCATCAGCTCGGGCGGCTCGCTGATCCAGCGCGCCGGTGCCACGCTCGATGCCTCGGGCGGCGGCTACCGCTATGGCGCCGGCACGTCGACCACGAGCACGCTGCTGGGTGCCGACGGCAAGCTCTACGACATCAGCACCGCCGCGGAGCAGCGGCCTTACCGCGGTCTGGTCGACACCTTCACCAAGACCTATGCGCGCTGGGGCCAGACGCAGGTGTTCACCGGCGGCACCTACGGCATCGGCAAGTCCGAGGCCGGCTATGTGGAAGGCAAGGCGGGTGGCAGCATCACGCTGAAGTCGGCCGCGGGCATGGTGCTCGACGGTGCGTTGAAAGGCGGCGTGACGGTCGGGCCGAACCAGCTGGCCAGTGCGCCGCGGGGAGCGTCGCTCACCATCGGCGCGTTCGACGGGACCGCTGGCGAATTCGCAGCGGGTTCCCGCACAGGCAACATCACGTTTTCGCAGAAGGCGGCCGACACGCTGGGCAACGCGTTCGGGTCCGGGGCTGCATTGAGTCTCGCGCAGACGGACAACTTGGCCCTCTCTGCCGACCAGCTGTTCGGCAAGGCCGGCACGGGTGCGGGCAATGTCTACGTCCAGAACGCTTTCGATTCGGTGGAGATCAACTCCAACGGCGTCGTGCGCGTTCCCGAGGGCGTGCACATCGACGGCGCGCCGGGCTCGTCGCTGCTGCTGCGGGCGCCGCAGATCGACGTGGCGGGCTCGATCACGATGCCGGCCGGCAACATCACGCTGCAGCCGGTGGCCACACAGAAGCCGATCGGCAGCGACATCGACCACAACAGCGTCACGGTGCGCAGCACGGCCACGCTGTCGACGGCCGGCGTGTGGATCAACAACGCCAGCGCCGACGGCTCGTTCGTCGGTGGCGTGTTGCCGTCGGCACGGCAAGACGTCAGCTTCGACGGAGACACAAAGACCACGGTCGTTGCCAATGTCTCCACGCTGAACGGCGGCAAGCTCACCATCGCGGCCACGCTCGACTCGGCGACCGAATTGGAGCGTGGCGCACTGCTCGATGTGGGTGGCGGCGCCTCGCTCGGCAGCGGCCGCAAGCTGACGGCTGGTGACGGCGGCACGCTGTCGATCGCCAACGGCCGGTCGGGTTCGTTGAACCCCGATTGGCTGCAGGCCGACCTGTCGGGTCTGTCGTTCGGCAACGGCGGCAAGCTGGTGCTGAGCACGCCGCGCGTGGTGATTGACGCGGCCGATGCGGTCGGCACCTTGCCGGCCAACACCACCCGGCTGACCCCCGATCTCTTTGCCGAACACGGCTTCTCCGGTGTCACGGTGAACGCCACGCAGGGCATCGACATCCATGCGGGTGCCACCCTTCAGCTGCAGCAAGAGACACGTGTGCTCGACACCGTGGCCGCGAGCGCCGTCGCCACCGGCGGCGATGCGCGCAGCGCGAGCACGACCGAGCTGCTGCCGGCCTGGCAGCGCAAGCCGGTCGACATCGCGCTGAACGTGTCGAGCGACAGCCAGTTTGGAGGCCAGGCGACCCTCACGATGGCCGCCGGCTCGGCCATCGTCGCGGACCCTGGCGCATCGGTCTCGCTGTCGGCGGTCGATGCCTTGCGCGTCGACGGCCGCATCACCGCCCCGGCGGGCAAGGTGTCGCTGACCCTGAAGGCACCCAATACCGGGGCTCCCGACCTCACGCTGGGATCGACGGCAGCGATCTCGGTCGCCGGCAGCTTCGTGCCCACCCCCAACACCGACGGCCTCGTGCAAGGCAAGGTGCTCGGTGCCGGCACGATCACGATCGCCGCCACCCAGACCGGCGTGGACCTCGCGGCCGGCTCGGTGCTCGATGTGAGTGGCATCACCGAGCAGGTGGAGTCGCGCTCGCTCGACGGCAGCGCGGTGGTGCTTCGCCAGGCGGTCGACGGCAACGCAGGCGCGCTGGTCATCCGCAGCCAGGGCGGGGTGCAGCTCGGCAGCACGCTGCATGCCGCGGCGGGCTCGCCGCAAGGCGCAGGCGGCGCCTTTGCGCTGGAGCTGAACGCGCGCGACACCGAGCTCACTCAGCCGGCACAGCGGCGCATCGTCGTCACGCAGCAGGCGACGGCTGTGGGTGGCGACCCGGCCTTCGTCGACGCGGCGGTGTCGGTCGATGCACTGCAGGGCGCCGGCTTCCAGAAGCTGCGGCTGCAGTCCGAAGACCGCATCGAATTGCGTGGCGATGTGGCGATGAATTTCCAGCGCGGCATCCGCCTCGATGCGCCGCTGCTCGATGTCACCGGTGACGGGCGGGTCAGCCTGCAGGGCAGTGCGGTGGCGCTGGGGCAATCGCTGGATCCGCGCCACCAGGCGGGCACCAATTTCACGATCGACCCGCAAGGCGTCTCGCCGGTGCTGGCCACGCGCGCCGGCGCCGGGGTGCTGGCTGTGCAGGCCGACACCATCGATTTGTTCGGGTCGCTGACGCTCAACGGCGTGGCCGACACGCGGCTCTTTGCCGACGGCGACATCCGCATGACGGGTCGCAGCGTGAAGCTGCCCAACCCCGCGACGGACCAGGTCTACGGCGCACAGATCGGTTCGCTGACGACCGTGGGCAACCTGACACTCAGCGCTGCGCAGATCTACCCGAGCACGCGCAGCGACTTCACGCTGTCGGTGGCCGACCAGCTCGGTGGTACACCCATCGCGGGCGGCTCCATCTCTGTGGCGAGCAACGGCAAGACGGCTGGCGACGTGTATTCGGCCGGCGGCCGCATCGCGCTGGTGGCCGACACCATCGTGCAGGGCGGCACGATCAAGGCCCCGTTGGGCGACATCGAGCTGCGGGCCGGCACGCGGCTCGAGCTGAGCCCCGGCAGCCTGACCTCGGTGTCGGCCACCGGGCTGGTCGTGCCCTTCGGCAGCACGAAGGACGGGCTGTCATGGGTGTACCAAGACACCCTGGCTGGTGGCAACGGCAACCTGCTTGTGGGTGACAGCGCCGGCAGCAAGCGCGTCAGCCTGCAGGGGGCGACGATCGACGTGCACGACGGTGCGACCGTCGACCTGTCCGGTGGCGGCGACATCCAGGCGCGTGAGTTCGTCAAGGGCAGCGGTGGCAGCAAGGACACGCTGGCCCAGCCCAACACCTACGCGATCATCCCGAAGGCCTTGCTGACGAGCATGCCGGTCGACACCGACATCGCAGCGGTGCAAGACATCGGTTTCGGCCTGCAGACCGGCAAGTACGACTCCAGCGTCTATGACAGCCTGCACATCGGCCGTGGCGCCGCCGTGCCCGAAGGCGACTACGTGCTGCTGCCGGGGCGCTATGCGCTGCTGCCCGGCGCCTACCTGGTGCAGCTGCAGACTGGCAGCGC
>Ga0302323_100001989_pt1 | contig 16595 bp, 14 predicted proteins | sample Fen_T0_3_FD_201950 | JGI IMG/M metagenome (GOLD analysis project Ga0302323, IMG submission 201950) | Peat permafrost microbial communities from Stordalen Mire near Abisko, Sweden - Fen_T0_3 | ecosystem: Environmental > Terrestrial > Soil > Wetlands > Permafrost | place: Sweden: Abisko... | reverse complement strand
CGCTGTACGGGGTGGCGCTCCGCATGACCAAGTCCGACGGAGATGCCGAGGACCTGGTCCAAGACACCATTCTCCGCGCCTACCGTTTCTGGGATGGGTTCGAGGCCGGTACCAACTGCAGGGCCTGGCTCTTGCGCATCCTGACCAACCTCTTTCGCAACCGCTACCGCGAGCGAGCGCGCGAACAAGAGATTCTGGACGAGGCGGAGACCAGCACGGCCAATCTCGGACGGTTTCAGGGAGCCGCACCGCGCGACGCCGAAAGCGCATTGTTCGGCCGCATGCTTTCACGAGACGTGGAGAAGGCGCTGGACCTGCTTCCCCCCGAGTTCCGGCTTCCCGTGATCCTGGCCGACCTGGAAGATCTCTCCTACAAAGAGATCGCCGACGTGATGGAGTGCCCGGCAGGCACGGTGATGAGCCGGCTCTACCGCGGACGCAAAATGCTGCAGAAGCTGTTGCAAGCCTACGCATCCGACAGCGGTACGACCGAAGAGGTCGGTGACGGGGAGGCAAGTGAAAAGCCGGCTGAGCCAACCGCCGAGGTGGTGGATTTCGAAGGCTTCCGGCGCAAGAAGCAGAATGGGGGCGGGGTATGAGCCATTCCTGTGCAGAGGCCGACACCGTGCTACACGCCTATGTCGATGGCGAACTGGCGGGAGCCGACAGGCAAGCCTACGAATGTCATCTGCGCACCTGCGAAGAGTGTGCCCAGGCCAGCCGTCAGCAGGCGCGTTTCAAGGCGGCCGTGCGGGGCCACCTTCCCCGTCCGGCACTCCCGGTGGGGCTGCGTTCACGCATCGAGACCGCCTTGGCCAATTCACCATCGCCGCGCCGCCGTTGGCCCTGGCAACACTACCCGCGAATCTTTACCGTCGGTACGGCCATGGCAGCGGCACTCGTGCTTTTGATCGCCAGTGGCCAACGCGCCTCTCGCTCGCCGGTGCTGGAGCAGGCGGTTTCCACCTTTCACCATGATTTGCCTCTGGACGTGCTGTCGGAAAGCTGCGCGAAAGTCTCTGATTGGTTCCGGGGTCGGCTGGATTTCACGCTGAAACCGGCCGATATCCAAACTGGCACACGCTGCCAAGGAGGACGGCTGGTCAACATTCGCGACCGATTCGGCGCCTACGTCGTCTATCGGATGGCAGCCGGGCATCGTCTGGGCGTCATGGTGTTCCCGTCGGATAGCGAGCCATTGGCCGGCGCCCACCAGCGCATGCTGCACGGACGGCCGGTCTACGTCGATACGCGCCGGGGGGTGGCCACGGCGACCCTGCGCGGAGCAGACGGCCTGGATTATGTCTTCACGGCCGACGTGGATGAGGATGCCTTGGCCAACTGGGTCGAGGCCGCCTACCTCAACCGCGCGGAATAGAAGAATGACGCCGGAAACTACGCTGTCTGGTTCTTGACCCTCATCCGTAGTAACGTTCGGCATCCTATGGCGACGAGAACGCTACTATGCATGGAGCCCGACGAAGCTGCCCTAGCCATCATCGTTGGGACTCTGGAACCCTATGGCTTCGTTATCAAGAACATCACCAGCGGGGATCAGATAGTCGAGCTTGCCAAGCAGAGCCTACCCTCCCTGATGATGGTCTCGGTGGAGCCCAACAAGATGGGCTACGCCATCTGCAACAAGATCAAACGCAACGCCGATCTGAAGCAAGTTCCACTTATCCTGACCTCGTCCGAGGAAACGCCGGAGAAGTTCGAACAGCACAAGACCTTCAAGCTGCGTGCGGACGACTACATCTTCAAGCCGCTCGACCGGCACGAACTGATGCGCAAGGTTAATGTTCTGGTTGGGCTGGAAGAGCTGGACGCCGGCGCAGGCAGCGTGCCCACGGCTTCCGACGAAATCTTCCTGAATAGCGATGTCATTTCCTCCGAAATCGCCATCGACGCCGACGACATCGTCGACGAGACCAAGTTCGCCACGCCGCCACCGCACACCACGGAATACGGGGTTTCACCGCCAACCAACCCCCAGCTGGGGCCCCATCCCGTGCTAGATGCGATGTTCGAAAAGGAGGCCGAAGCTGCGTTTGATGCTTTGGAAATGGCGACGCCGCCGCCTGCCCAAGGCGTGAACGAGGCCGAAGGAGCGACGGCCACGAAGACGCTTTCAACGCCAGCGATCCAGGCCGAGACGGCCCAGACGCAGACGACGGCGCAAGAGACGACCAAAGAGACGACAAAAGACGTGAACGAAGAGGCCGAGCCGCCCTCGCCAGACAATGAAGGATGGGCAGAAGAAAGCGCGACCCACGCTGCCCCGTCACTTTCGTTCAAAGCCGAGGACCTACCTGGCTTGGCTCGTACCGAAGAGCCCAACCAGGACCCGAACGACGTCCCCCAGGTGGTCCAGCTGCCCGAGCTGGCGACCGCCGGGATCTTTGCCACTTCGGCTGAAATCGAGGGAGATCCCGAGCTACTGCGACGATCGGCCGAATCCGTAGAGGACGTTCCGCCGCTTCCCGATGAAGTCCGCAACACGTCGGTGGTCGCCTACACGGCAAGCGCCACGAGCGACGCCGGTTACAGTGACCTGCAGAAGCGCGTCCACGAGTTGGAGGACGACAAGCGCGAACTGGCCACCGTCATCGAAGACCTACGTGCGCACCTGCAATCGCAGCCGTTTCACAAAGAGAAGGACCTTCTCGGGTTGCGCGAAACCATCAACCGCAAAGAGAAAGAGGTTCTCGATTTGCGGGATGCGGTGGATGCCAAAGATCGGCAAATTCTCGACCACAAAGATCGCATGCGCGAGCATGAACGTGCCCGCCGCGATCTGGAAGAAAAGCTGATCACCTTCGAAAAGAGCCTGATGCACGCCAACGAAAGGGTGTTGGCGCTGACCCAGGACAAAGAAAAGAGCATCGAGCGCGAGCGCGGACTGAAGGTTCGCCTGGATGATGCGCACATCGAGATTGGCAAGAACCACGACGAGCTCGATCTGCTGAAGAAGCGTCTGGCTAGCTTGGAGGATCGTGCGCGCGCGGAAGTCGAGCGCGTGCGCAACGAGCTAGAGCTGAAGATTGCGGAAGATGAAGAATCGCACCGCAGTGAGCTGGCGCGCATCAAGGATGACCGCGAAGCCGAGAAAGCCGCCCGTGAAGACGAGGTGCAGACCGAAATCGCCCGTCTGACCAGCAACCACGCCACCGAAATCGAGCTTCTGCACAAGCGACACGCCGATGAAAAGTCGTCGCTGGCGGAAGGCCACGATATCGAGATAGCACGCATTCGCCGCGAGCACGAAAAGGCCGTGGTCGCCTTGCGCGAAGAACACGCGACGGCCATCGAAAACGAAAAGATGACCTACCAGTCGGCTCTCGAGGCCAACGAGCGCGACTACAAGAACGATTTGACCGAGCAGCGACGAACCGCCGACGACACCTTGGCAGCGGCCGAAGACAGGCGCGCTCGCGAGCTGGAAGAGGCCGAAACTCGGCGTATCGCCGACCTGGATCTTGCGGACGCCCGCCGCCGCTCCGAGCTGCAGGCGCGCGATGAACAGCACCATGCCGCCACAGCCGAGATGGAGCGTCGTCACCTGGCCGAAAAGACCGAAACGACCGAGCGCCACCGGGTCGAGTTGAGCCAGGCCCACGCGCGCATCAGCGAGCTGGAGACCGAGGTGGCAGCGCGCAACGAAGAGCTGGCCGAGACCCACCGCCGGCTGCTGCGCATCGAGGGTGAGCTGGATACGTCGCGAACCGACCTGCGCGACCGCGAGGTCAAGCTGGGCCAGGCGCGCGACCGCATCACCGAAATCGAAGCCAGGGTGGCCGACCTGGAAGACCAGGCACTGCGCGCCTATCGCCGAATCAAAGACGACGAGAAGACCATCGACAAGGCCAAGCGTGCCGTCAGCGTCGCGCTGACCTTGCTCGACGAACGGAGTAGCGCATCGGTCCCGCCCATTTCCCGCTCGGGTGATGAAAATCCAACCTAGCGCCGCTTCTCAGGCTCGATCCCATGCATGACATAACGGGGAATCGCGCCGGACTCAAACCATCCGAGCTTTCCACGCTGGAACGTGTCTACCGTCGCCGCGTTGAACCAAGAGAAATCGTTTCGGCCGAGCTGGGCACCTTTCTGTGCGAGTTGTCGCGTGCGATTGGACGCCAAGTCGGGGTGTTGATCTCGCGTAAGGGAGAAATCGAGCACGTCGTCGTCGGAGATGCCTCACGCATCGTCCTGCCCGAAGTGGGCCGCCTGCGGGCCGGCCACGGCCGCTTCCGAGGCCTGCGCCTCGTCCACACCCACCTGCGCAATGAACCCTTGTCGCGCGACGATCTGGTCGACCTGGCTCTGCTTCGCCTCGACCTGGTTGCTGCCATCGGTGTGAACCACGAAGGTCGGCCTGCCGATTTACACGTCGCCCACTTGCTGCCACCACGGGAAGGAAAGTCGCCGTGGGTCTCGCTTCCCGCGACGCCCTTCCACCGCGCCTCCATCGACCTCGTCGACGTCCTGGCGGCGCTGGAAGAGGAGTTCGAACGCGTTCTGCCCACCACGCGCGCGACACGCTCGGCGGAACGCGCGCTCCTGGTCGTTGCCGAGCTGGGCAAAGCCCGCGGCCAAAGTGAAAGTCGCGTCCACGAGCTACGCGAGCTGTGTCGAACCGCCGGCATCCTGGTGGTAGACGTGGCCATCCAGCGCCGACCCGAGCCTGATCCGCGGTACCTCATCGGCCGCGGCAAGCTGGAGGATGTCCTGGTGCGGGCCATGCAGTTCGACGCCAGCGTGCTGATCTTCGACCCGGATCTGACGCCAGGCCAGGCCCACGCCATCGCCTCGTTTACCGATCTGAAGGTCATCGATCGGACCATCCTGATCCTCGATATTTTCGCCCAGCGGGCGCGTAGCCGGGACGCCAAGCTGCAGGTCGAGCTGGCGCAGCTGCGCTATCGCCTGCCACGCCTGCAAGAAGAGAACACGATGATGAGCCGCCTGGTGGGTGGTATCGGCGGTCGCGGGCCGGGCGAAACCAAGCTGGAAATCGGCCGGCGGCGCGCGCGCGAACGCCTTCACCGGCTGGAGAAAGACATCGAGCAAACCCGCCGCCAGCGCGCTGGCAGACGTGCTGCCCGTGAAGAACGCGGGTTGCCCGTCGTCGCCATCGTCGGCTACACCAACGCCGGCAAGTCCACGCTGCTCAACGGTCTGACTGGCAGCGAGGTGCTGGTCGAAGACAAGCTGTTCGCCACCCTGGACCCGACCACGCGGCGCCTGCGCTTCCCGCGCGAGCGCGAGCTGATTCTGGCCGACACCGTGGGGTTCATCCGCGACTTGCCCAAGGATCTGGCGCAGGCATTCCACGCCACCTTGGAAGAGCTGGACAACGCCGACCTTCTGTTGCACGTGGTGGACGCCGCCGATCCCGACCGCGACGCCCATATCACTGCCGTGGAACGCATCCTGGGGGATTTGGACCTGGCCGAAACGCCCCGGCTGCTGGTCTACAACAAGGCGGACAAGCTGCTGCCCGAGGAGAGATCGATCTTGGACGCCGTAGGTCAAGGCATCGCTATCAGCGCGCTGGACAAAGACAGCATCTTGCCGCTGCTGACCGCAATGGAAGAAGCGCTATGGCGCGAAGGTCACGCCGTGGAGGGATACGGCAGATCCAGCGCCAGCTGAACCGAGGCATTGTCGCGGGCAAGCTCGACGATGAGGCCAGACAGCTCCACACCTTGCGTGCGGTCGTCCAGCCATCGACGGCTCGCCGAATCCCAGGCGAAATGCCAGGCTCGGTTACGAAAGGCCACCCAAATCTGCCGCAAAGGCGCCTGTGGCGAGAGAATCAGCTTGTGCGCTTGCCGAAACGTAACGACCAACGTCCCCTGGGAAAAATCCGACTCGGCCAGATCGGGATCGACCTTCTCGAAGGCCGCATCGATACGCCGGAAGATCTCGTCGACGTCTTGGCGATAGCTGTTTTCGTCCATCATCAACGACTGGCCGAGTGCCCTATGAGGCCGCGCAATGCTTTGCGATCCCGGGTGGGCAAGTCTTCCAACGGTGGAACGACCTCTGGGATGGCCTCTGGCGCTTGCGTCATCCGTTCGCCGTGAGCATTGGCGACGCCAGGGGAGCTCTTGCTGACGCCCTTGACCACTTTGTCCGTGGCCCGGTCCACGAGGCTACCCACCTTGTCTTTGGCTCCGCGAACCAAATCGCGCGACGCCGGTTCCTTCCAGATGGCCTGAACGTGCTCGAACAGCGTCCGTTCGCCAAGCTCCACCGTCAGGGCGAACCAGGCGAAGCCGCCAAGGCATCCGAGGAAGAAAATCAGCTTCAAAAGCCGGAACACGATCTTCCTGTTACCACTCTTGGCGGCCGGCCGCCAGTTTCCCTACCTTTACCTCCGGGGATCGCCAACCCGGAAGTGGTCGGCCCGCAAGAGCAAGTTGGTCAGGCGCTCGCGGTTGTCATCGTCGACGGGATCGATGGTCGCCCCAAACCCAGGCGGGCGCTTGCCGGGAAAGCCCTGGTCGATACGAATGATGCGCGCCCGGCACACGACATTGAACTCGGGGTCGTCGCCCATGCCCTCTTCCGAGCCGAAGATGACCAGGCCCAGCTCTTTGCCAGGCACGATGTCGGGATACTGGTCCGGCGTACCGACGAGATAAATCCCGCCCGAGGATACGTTGCGAACCTCCATGATTTGCACGTCCCGCGCCTGGACCTCGGCCTGGACGAAGACCTCGATACGGACGTTCTTCCTACGATTGTCGATAGCTTCGGCCACCACCTCTGCATTGTAACCGCCACCCCAGAAACCCGCTGCAATTTTAATGATTCCCCTGGCGTGAGCAGGAATGAAAACGCCCGGCAGGAGAGCCTGCCGGGCGCTTTGCTAGCATACTAGTGCGTGTGGACTAACCCGCGGGGACTAGTAGTCCTCGCCGCCCATACCGCCCATGCCGCCCATGCCGCCGCCACCTCCGCCGCCACCATGTGCTGCCTCTTCCTTCTTCTTCGGCTTCTCCGCGATGAGGGCCTCCGTGGTCAGCATCAGACCGGACACGGATGCAGCATTCTGCAAGGCTGCACGCACGACCTTGGTCGGGTCGATAACGCCTGCCTTCACCAAGTCCTCGTACTCCTCCGTCGCGGCGTTGAAGCCGTAGGCGCCTTTACCCTCGCGGACCTTTTCCACCACGATCGAGCCGTCGACGCCAGCATTGGCAGCAATCTGGCGCAGCGGTTCCTCGATGGCGCGGCGGATGATGTTCACGCCAAAGCGTCGGTCGTCGTCGAACTTCAGGCCATCCAGGGCCGAAAGCGCACGAATGAGCGCCACACCACCACCCGGAACGATGCCTTCTTCGACAGCGGCGCGGGTTGCATGAAGGGCGTCCTCGACGCGGGCCTTCTTTTCCTTCATCTCGCTTTCGGTGGCAGCACCAACCTTGACCACGGCCACGCCGCCCACGATCTTGGCCAGCCGCTCTTGCAGCTTTTCACGATCGTAGTCCGAGGTGGTGTCGTCGATCTGCGTGCGAATCTGCTTCACGCGCGCTTCGATGTCGGCTTTCTTGCCCGAGCCCTCGACGATGGTGCTGTTGTCCTTGTCCACCGTCACGCGCTTGGCGCGGCCGAGATCCTTCAGCGTCACGTTTTCGAGCTTGAGACCGAGGTCCTCCGTGATGGCCTGACCACCGGTGAGCACCGCAATGTCCTTCAGCATTTCCTTGCGCCGATCGCCGAAGCCTGGCGCCTTGACCGCACAAACGTGTAGGGTGCCGCGCAACTTGTTGACCACCAACGTGGCCAGCGCTTCGCCGTCCACATCCTCGGCCACGATGAGCAACGGCTTGCCGGCCTTGGCAACCTGCTCGAGCACGGGCAGAAGGTCCTTCATGTTAGAGACCTTCTTCTCGTTGATGAGGATATACGCATCCTCCATCACGACCTCCATGCGCTCGGCATCGGTGACGAAATACGGGGACAAGTAGCCGCGATCGAACTGCATACCCTCGACCACCTCAAGCGTCGTCTCCATCGACTTGGCTTCCTCGATGGTGATGACGCCTTCCTTGCCAACCTTCTCCATCGCTTCGGCCAGGATCTCGCCGATCATCGTATCGCCGTTGGCGCTGATGGTGCCGACCTGGGTGATTTCGGTCTTGCCCTTGGTGGGCTTGGACTGCTCTTTGAGGTTCTCGACGACCTTGGCCACTGCCGCGTCGATACCGCGCTTGATGTCCATGGGACTGTTGCCGGCGGCAACCAGACGCGCACCTTCGTTGAAGATAGCCTGCGCGAGCACAGTCGCGGTGGTGGTACCGTCGCCAGCGACGTCGGAAGTCTTGGAAGCGACCTCCTTGACCATTTGGGCGCCCATGTTGGCCATCTTGTCGGTGAGCTCGATTTCTTTGGCCACGGTCACGCCGTCCTTGGTCACCGTGGGCGAGCCCCATGACTTCTCGATGATGACGTTGCGTCCGCGGGGGCCGAGAGTGACCTTGACCGTGTTGGCCAGCAGGTTGAGGCCCTGGGCAATGGCCTGGCGAGCAGGCTGAGAGAACAAAATTTCTTTGGCTGCCATGGTTGCTTCCTTTCGTACCTAGTCGAGGATGGCGAGAACGTCGTCTTCACGCATGATCAAGTGCTCGACACCGTCGATCTTGATGTCGTTGCCCGAGTACTTGGCAAAGAGGACTTTGTCGCCCTCCTTGATGTCCAGCTTGCGGATCGATCCATCCTCTTGCACCTTGCCGTTGCCGACAGCAACGACCAGCCCCTTCTGGGGCTTTTCCTTTGCGGCGTCAGGAATGAAAAGTCCGCCTGCGGTCTTCTCTTCCTCCGCTACGCGCTTGACGAGAATTCGGTCGTATAGGGGTCTTACTTTCATTTGCTTTTCTCCTTGATTTGAAAAATCGCTGATCGCACCCACCGAAGCATTCGGGGGCTTCTTCGTAGCGCGGTGGCAGCTGATCGGTGCTGGCCTACTAGGCGGCCGCCTTGGCCGCGCCCTTCTTGCCTTTTCCCTTGCCGCCGCCGTCGCCGGTCTTGGTGGGGGAATCGGAAGACGATGGCGAGCTGCTGGCCGGAGTGGAGGAGCTCGACTTCTCGCTGCCCCCTTCAGAGCTGCCGGTGGACGAACCGCTGGAGCTTCCCGGCTTCTGGCTGGCGTAGAGGTCGCTGTACCAACCGCCACCCTTGAGTTGAAAAGAGGTATGGCTGATGAGCTTCTCGACCTTGCGTGCCTTGCACTTCGGACAAACCTTCACCGGCTTGTCGGACATCTTTTGCCACTCTTCGAAGCGATGGTTACAAGCTTGGCATTCGTATTCGTAAATGGGCATCTGTCGCTCGGCGTCTGGTAGGTTTGCCCAGGCGTTTCCCGCCGGGCAGCACAAGGTTAAGCACCGGCGCGGCTCTGTCAAGCAACCGCCGAGAGTGCCAGAAATCTGCCACAAACGTCAATAAAGTCGGCATGTTACGTTTTCCAACTTCGACCGTTGACCACGGGCGTCCAAGGCAAATCGGGCCTAACTTGTCTGGAGGTGTCGGGCCAGCTCTGCCACCAGTTTCTCGAAGCGAGCTAGGGCAGCTTGGATGGGTGCCGCGCTCGACATGTCGACGCCGGCCACTTTGAGCGCCTGAATGGGGTAGCGAGATCCACCCGAGCGCAGGAAAGCGAAGTAGTCTTCGCGGGCTTGCGGACCTTGGGTAACCACGCGGTCAGCAAGAGCGATGGCTGCCGAAATGCCAGTAGCGTAGGTGTACACGTAGAACGCGCGGTAGAAGTGAGGAATGCGCAGGGCTTCGAGGTCGCTCGTCTCTTCGAGCTTCATGCTGGGGCCGAAGTAGCGCTCGAGCAGATTGCGATACTCCAAGCGGAGCACGTCCACTGTCAGCGGCGTACCTGATTCGGCCAAGGCGTGCGTCTTCGCCTCGAATTCGGCAAACATGGTTTGACGGAACAAGGTGCCGATGATGGCATCGACCTCTTTGTTGATGAGGTAGGCGCGGGCCTGGGTGGACTCGGTGTGGTCGATCAGGTAGCGCTGCAAGAGCTGCTCGTTGAAGGTGCTGGCGACCTCGGCCTCGAAGGTGGTGTAGTGCCAGTGCAGATAGGCGTTGTTGCGGGCGCTGTAGAAGGAATGCATCGAGTGTCCCGCCTCGTGTGCCAGGGTGAACACGTCGTCGAGCAAATCCTCTTTGAAGTTCATCAGGATGTAGGGCGCGGCGCTGTAACAGCCGTAGGAAAAGGCGCCCGAGTTCTTGCCCTTGTTTTCGTAACGGTCGACCCAGCCACCGCGCAGGCCGGCCCCGAGATCAGCACCGTAAGCTTCACCGAGTGGCGCCAGCGCCTTGAGCACGACGTCCACTGCCTGGTCGTAGCTGTGGTGCCAGTTCACACCCGCCACCAGCGGCACCCGGACATCGTAGTGCCGGAGGTCATCGAGCCGCATGGCCTTACGGCGAATCTCGTAGTACTTGTGCAAGGCTGGCAAGCCGGCGTTCACCGTGGCGACCAGGTTATCGTAGACGGCCTCGGGCATGTCGTCCGGGAATAGCGCCATGGCACGCGCCGAGGCGTGGTTGCGGACTTTGGCGGCGTAGCGGTCAAGCTGGACCGATCCGTCGTAAAGCACGCCCAGCGTGGTCTTGTGCTGATCGTACTGGGCGTAGTAGCGCTGGTATGCTAGACGGCGCAGATTCCGATCCGGGCTCTGCATGAAGCTAGCGTAGCTGGCGTGGCTAAGCGGCCTCGGCCCCTCGGACGTGTCGACCGTGCCGAAGTCGAAATCGACGTCGGTCAAGACGGTGAAGGCATTGGAAGCAGTCTGGTTGGCCTCCATCTGCATGGCCAGCAGGCGTTCTTCCTTCTCGCTGAGAACGTGGGGGCGAAAGCGCAGCACTTTGCGCAACCAAACCGTGAACTCCGCCAGCGCCGGGTCGCCCAGAAATATCACCACGCGATCCTCGGGAATGGCCTGGATTTCTGGATCGAGATAGCTCCAGGCCGTTTGCGCCTCGGCCTGGTTTCTCATGAACCGGGCGGAACGGTCGCGCGCCAAGGAAAGCCCCTGATCCTCGGCCTCGCGAAGGCTGGCGTAGGCCGCCAGCCGTTCTTCCAACACGCCGAAGTCGCGCAAGAAGGACAAGGCCGCTGCCAGTGATGCGGCGCCTTGGCCAAGCGTGCCCTTGAAGGAGGAAATCTTCTGACTGAGGCCGCGGTAGCGTTCGAGATCCTTTTCCCAGGCCGCATCGTCGCCGTAGAGCTTGGACAAGTCCCAGCATTCGGCTTGGGGAACGTCTTGGCGCAAGCGGAGTCCGGAACCTGAACCCTGGGAGGCAGAAAAGTGCGTGAAGCTGGGCATGGGTGAAGGTTTGCCTCCAAGGTGGCTTTCGTCAACCGGAACCGGTGGCCCGAACCGGCGGCCGGCGCAGAGCCGTTAGGCTCGTTGCGGTTCGTCGCCGCGCAAGGCTTCGGCCTGGAAGTGAGCGCGTAGGCTGTTGATGATGTCGTCCAAATCGCCATCCAGGATGCCGGGCAGATTGTGGCGGGTCAGGCCGATGCGGTGGTCGGTCAGGCGGTCCTGGGGAAAATTGTAGGTGCGGATCTTCTCCGAGCGGTCACCGCTGCCAATTTGATTGCGGCGGGCGTCGCGTTCGGCGGTCTCCTGCTTTTCCAGCTCGATCTCGTAGAGCTTCGAACGCAGGATTTTCATGGCCATGGCCTTGTTCTTGTGCTGGCTCTTTTCCTGCTGGCAGTGAACGTAAAGGCCGGTGGGAATGTGGTGAATGCGCACGGCGGAATCGGTCGTGTTCACCGATTGACCACCCGGGCCCCCCGAGCGCATGACCTCGATCTTGAGATCTTTGGGGTCGATATTGATATCGACGTCCTCGAGCTCGGGCATGATCGCCACGGTTGCCGTCGACGTGTGAATGCGACCCTGGGCCTCGGTCGTGGGAACGCGCTGCACGCGATGGACCCCCGACTCGTACTTGAGCTGGGCGTAGGCCCCACGGCCCTCGACGGCGGCCACGACCTCCTTGAGACCGCCCGCCGACGCGCTGGACATGGACAGAATCTCCACCTTCCAGCGCCGGCGCTCTGCAAAGCGGGTGTACATACGGAACAGGTCGGAGGCGAACAACGCAGCTTCCTCACCTCCGGTGCCGCCCCGAATTTCCAGCAAGATATTCTTATCGTCGTTGGGATCTTTGGGCAGGAGCAGCAGCTTCAGGCGCTCTTCCAGCTGGATTTGCTCGCCGCCAAGCTCGACCTCTTCCTGACGCGCCAGATCCCGCATCTCGGGATCCTTCTGCATGTCGCGTGCTTCATCGATGCGTTGGCTGGTCTGACGGTACACCCGCAGGGTGTCGACCAGTTCGCGCAGGTCGGCGTGCTCCTTGGCCAGCTTTTGCATGGTCTGCGTGCGAGCCAATACCTCCGGATCCGAGAGTTTTCCGGTTAGCTCTTCGAAGCGGCCCTCTACAGCCGCCAGCTTGGCGAGCAGCAGATTGTCGAGCATAGGAAAGGCGGGCTCGCGCCAGGACAGGCGGAGCCCATTCCTCTACTCTGTCGGCGTGGTGGGAGGACGCCCGTACTTCTTGTTGAAGCGATCGATACGACCACCTGTATCCAAGAATTTCTGCTTTCCCGTGTAGAACGGGTGGCAGTTCGAGCAGATGTCCACCATGAACGACCCGCGCGTGGAGAAGGTCTCGACCTTGTGTCCACAGGCGCAGGAAATCGTGGAGGGCTGATAGCTAGGATGAATCCCCATCTTGGGCATGACGCAAAACCTCTTGTGAAGGGGTGGGTTTATAGTCGGCTTAAGGCAGAAGGGCAAGCAGCACCGCACAATTGTCGATCTCTTTGTGCTCGATACGTGCTCGCGGCAGCTCTTATTGTATAGTGCGGCGCCAATGGCCGAACTACCCATGTCAAACAGCGGAACCCGCCGCTCGGCCGTGTACAGCTACCTACGGCCGGTTATCAGCGGACGGCGCGTGCTGGAGGTAGGATGTGGCACGGGTGAAGCCGCGGAACACCTGCTTCGTCTGGGAGCAAAAACCGTGGTAGGCGCAGGCAGTGCGCGTGACATAGCCCAGGCGCGCAGCCGGCATCACGATGGCGCACTAGCCTTCGTCACCATGACCGCCGACGCCATCGACGCCAGCGGCGCTTTCGATGTGGTGCTGGTGCCGGACGCCGCTAGCGTGCTACGGGGCCACGGCCCCGTGCAACTTTCGACGCTGATCGCATTGGTCGCGCCGGACGGCCAGCTGGCCTGTGTCGTCCCCAACGGCGATCGGGGAGACGGTGTTCCCTACTACGACGTGGTCGACGCCCTGGCGCCGCATTTTCCGAAGGTGCGTATGTTTGGCCAGACGCCGTTCGCGGCCTATGGCATCGCGGAGTTCGACGAGGCAGCAGCGGACTTGCGCGTGGATTCGGACCTTGCCGAGCGCGAGTCGGAAGAGCCCACACACTACATTGCGCTGGCCGGTGCTGGTGAACCGCAGGGCCTCGGCTACGCGCTGGTGCAAATCCCGGCCGGCGACTGGGACGGCCGCCCCCAGACGGAACGCGCGCCGACAGGCCTTGGTGGCAGAGCGCCGGACACGGCCCTCGCCGACCTACGCCAGCGCCTCACGGAAAGCGAAGGCAAGGCTGATGGGTTGGTGCGGGTGTCGCGCGCCCAAAGCGAAGAAATCGAAGAACTGCGCGCGCGCTTGCGCCGGACCGCAGAGGCGCGGGCCGAGCTTGACGAGGAAGTTCGACGGCTGCGCCACGCCCTGATCGAAGCCGATGAGTCGGTCGTCAACCTTACCCGCAAGACGACCGAAGAAATGACCTCGCTGGCGCAACGGCTGACGGCCGGCTTGCGCGCTGGCGAGCCGGCGACACCCCCGGCCTCGCCCGACGAGGTGGGCCGGAGAGAGCGAGAAATCGCCCAGCGCGAATCGGCGCTATCCGAACGCGATGACCGCATTGCTGCGCTGGAAGCAGCCAAGCAGGAGGCCCAGTGGCGGGTCGATGCCGGCGATGATGAGCTTGACCGGACACGTGCCGAGTTGGCCAGCGTACGCGCCGAATACCAGCGCGCGCTGGAACAGGGGCAACACCAGGGCGAGCTGCAGGCAGCTGTCAGGGCGCGCGACCTGACGATCGAAGAATATCGCCGAGCCGCTGCCGCGCACCTGGAAGAGGTAAACCGGCTGCGCGATGCCGCCAATGAACAAGGGAGCCTGGTAGCTGAGTTGGAAGACGAGCTGGCGGCCTGCGAAAAGCGCCAGTCCACCGCCAACGCGGAGCTTGGGCAGCTTCGCAAGACCTTGGTCGACGTGGAAAGCGCGGATCGCTTGCGTCGTTCTCGCCTGGCCGAGCTGGAGGGCCTCATGCTGCGCGTGGAGTACACGTCAGCAGCAGCTAGCGATAGCAATCAGCACGAGCGCGCTGAACTGGAAGCGCTACGGGCCCGGGTCGCCGCCACCACGGGCGAGGGCGACGCCATTCGGGTGCGCTTGGCCGAGACCGAAGGGCAGCTGGATGCGCTGAAAGCGCAATTGGCGGCGGCCGAGAACCAGGCCGCGGCGCTGCGCACGAGCTTGGCCGAGACCGAAGGCTCGCTGGTCGAGGCGAACGCCAGCCGAGCCCGCGATGGCGAGCGCTTGTCTGAGCTGGAAAAGATCGTAGGCAGCAACGAGGAGCGCCAGCGCCGACTGGCCGAGCTACACGCCGAGGGAGCCGATCCCGGGGAAATTTACGAGCGTCTCTACGACCTCGAGACGCAATACCAGGCGGCCACGATGGCCGCGGCGCGGGTACCCGTGCTCGAAGCCAAGCTGGCCGAGTTGGAAGCGCGACTAGAACGTCCCCCACAGTCGTAGCGGTAGGAGCATTCCCCACCCCGCCTCGCCGCGGGTGAGGAACTCGCTATTCCTGTCGAAATACTGACGGTGATTTATGGCGCCGAATGGGCAAGAAAGCGAGTGCCTGAAGTCCATGCTCTGCTATCTTCCTAAGTACCTCATGAGCGGTCGGGCTGATCTTTTGTTGTTCGAGCACCTTCTGACGAGGGCCGAAGACAAGCTGGATTTGGAACACCTGAGCTTGTTGATGGCCGAGCCGGAACACCCCGGACTCGATATTTCTTCCTACCTCGACAAGTTGAACGTGATGGGCGAGCTGGCCCGGATCAAGCTGAGGTTTTGTTCCAGCTGCGGCCCAGCGCCCGCGGAGCGCATGATGCCCATCTTGCGCCTGCTGTACGGCCAGTTGGGCTTTCGTGGCAACGTCGCCGATTACTACGATCCGAAGAATAGCTTCCTTAACCACGTCATCGATCGCCGCACCGGCAACCCTTTGTCGCTGGCAGTGGTCTTGTTGGCGGTATGCCGGCGCGCTGATGTCGAGGCGGTGGGGGTCTCGTTCCCAGGGCATTTCCTCGTGCGTGCGGCCAAGGCCAACGGCGAGATGGCGACCATCGATCCTTTTGACGGCCGTATCGTCACACCGGCAGTCTTGCAGTCGATTTACGAATCGGCCACTGGCGATCCGGGCGACATCGACGAACAGTACCTCGTCCCGGCGACCCGTCGCCAAGTCATGCTACGGATGCTCAACAATTTGCGCGCCATCTACGAAGTACGTGGCGATCAAGATCGGCTGCGCTTCGTTCTAGAGCGGATGGCCCTGCTGAATCCCTCAGAAGAAGTGCAACGTCGCCTCGATTCCGTGGTTCAAGCGGTCGCCCTCGCCCCGCGCATCAGCATCAATTAGGCGCAGATTCGCCATTCCGGGCGATTCATCTGTAGAATCAGCCGGCCTGATGCGTGTGCTAGGTGTCTTGCTTCTCCTCCAGTTTTCTGGTCTCGCCATCGCGGGGCCTGCCGTGGACGATGGCGCCCAAGAACAGAGCCGGACCACGGAAAGCCTGCCCGAGTTTCCGCCCGATCCGAGCTTTCAGCCGCGCTACCAGCTGGAGCAAATCGAGGTGCGCGGAAATCGCAAGACGCGAACGGCGCTGATCCTGCGCGAGGTGGGACTGGCTGCTGGTGACAGCGTGACTGCAAACGACCCACGCGTCAGCCTGGCCCGGCTGCGCCTACTGGCCCTGGGTTTCTTCCTGGATGTGCACCTTTCCTTGGTCAAGGGCGAGCATCGAGGACTGGCGAACCTGGTCATCGAGGTCGAAGAGCGCGGCACGTTGATTCTCGACGCCCTCTACTTGGGCACGAGCGATGCGACCGCTGTGTGGGGTGGGGTGGCCGCCACCGAGCGCAACCTCCTTGGGCGAGGACTTTCCCTGGGGGGCGGCTTGGTGGGTTCGACACGACCCCAGGTCGCCGGCGCCGAGCCCGGCTTTGCCGGCTCGCTGCACGTGGCGGGACCACCCACTTTCTTCTCGGGCCGGCTGGGCTTGCAAGCCAGCTTCAATGTCTCGCGAGGCAGCGAGTTCTTCCGTGCCCGCGGCAACGACAGTGATGCCACCCCCGACGATTTCGTCGCCACCAACCTGCGCCGCTTGGGCGGCACCTTCGGTGCGGGCCGGACGCTGTCGCGCACGTTCTTCCTGCTGGGCGAGGCCCGCTTCGAATCC
>Ga0302323_100001987_pt1 | contig 16604 bp, 12 predicted proteins | sample Fen_T0_3_FD_201950 | JGI IMG/M metagenome (GOLD analysis project Ga0302323, IMG submission 201950) | Peat permafrost microbial communities from Stordalen Mire near Abisko, Sweden - Fen_T0_3 | ecosystem: Environmental > Terrestrial > Soil > Wetlands > Permafrost | place: Sweden: Abisko... | reverse complement strand
TCTATTTTTTTATCAGGTAAAATTCCACAATTAATTGTTCTGAAGTCTGATACATTCTTTAAAACAAACGAAGGAACCCCTTCCGCATGTGGAGCATAAACATTATTAAAATAAGCTCCTTCCACATCTTCCAGGATGAAGGGAGGACGAAAGTCCACATTCTCAAATTTCAAATCAATATTGGTCATTGAAATGTTTTTTACATGACGGATGAAAAAACCATACGCAGGAATTTTAATAAACTCCTGAGGATCGGGGTAGGCATTTTCTTTTTCAGGTACAACCACGGCGGCCTGTTCTTTTTGAGCACCTCCTTTAACTAAAATAGTAATATTATCCATCCGTACATCTTCAATTTTATAGCCAGGAATTCCAAGGAGGAGAGAAGCATAATCAGGGTTGGAGCTATAAGCTACAACATTACTTATGTTAATTCTTCTCAGTATCCCGACAGGTATTCCTGCCGGACCTCTCATTCTTGATCCTATTCTAAGAAAGAACGGGGATCCCATAACATCCCGCATGGTAATATTTGATATGGAAATATCCTCGAGGATACCACCGTCGACAGTTTCAAGTGCGAGTCCCCTGCAGAATTCAAATGCGCAGTTTGAGACTGTTATATTCCGAAATCCTCCATTCGATTCGGTACCTAGCTTTATTCTTCCTGTGACAACACCCCTGTCTGGCACTTTACCTGCATTTTCACGTTTATAGGTTCCATTGAGGAATGTTCCGATATCAAATCCACTCACTGAACAATTCGTTATAGTTACATCTTCAGTAAAACGTGCCACCCCAAGAGCGAAAGAGCTTTTTAAAACAATAGCGTCATCGAACGGGGAGTTGACACTGCAGTTTGAGATATGTCCATGCTGGCAGCAATCAATATCGAGGCCGTCGCGGTTTGTGTCAATTTTAAGGTTATCAATTGTAAAATTGTCAACCCCAGTAGCCAGGAGGCAAAAGTGCCCTCCTGTTAAAATTGAGATATCTCTAAGGATTACGTTGCGACACCACTTTAAGGCTATAGCTTTATTTGCAATCCCCTCTTTTGTATTTCCTGATCTTGTGAGACCTTTTCCATCAATTAACCCATGACCGATAATTGCGATATTCTGTAAATTTTCTCCCCAGATCAGGCTGTTATGCCAGTGACTGTGCCCGAAATCCTGAAATTTATCGGATGCGTTGGGTTCAGGAGCATCGTAACCACCTTTTCCCTGGTTGGGATCGGCAGCAATTAAGCTAGCTCCATTGTCAAGAAACAGAGTGATATTGTTTTTAAGGTGAATTGAAAAACTCAGATATTTTCCGGCTGGAAAATACACAGTACCTCCGCCAGCAGCAGAAGCTGCATCAATTGTCCTGTTTATCGCATCGGTATCAAAATTTAAACTGTCACCTTTGGCCCCGAATTGCCTTACATTGTAAAATCCCGAAGCGTCGTTAATTACAGGGGCCACCGGATTTTGGATCAGAAGATCAGGAGGAAAATTTTTCGGAATAGGTTTATCATTTTTTTGGCTGAAAACTGCTAGTGTTAAAGCAGAGAACATTAGAAGAATAAAAAATTGTTTCATTGTATTTTTAATTAAACAGGGTACTATTTACTTTAATTTTATGTTTTTAAACGCAGAGGATGTTGAGTTTTACGCAGAGAACTGTAGAGTTGCTGCAATTATCTTAATTAAGCACCAAGATAGAAAAAATGATTGGAGAATCCATCATTAGTATTTTTAGCTTGCCGATACCGGGAAAGTTATCTAAATTATTATCGTTTAAATAAACCGGAAGTTCTTAATTACGTTTAATACCCTGATTTTAGTTTCTTCGGGTGTTGGATTAAGCTCTTCGGATGTGAACTTGCCATTTTTAAGATCAATTCTCTCAAAAACCATAAGGTATAAATCAAAAATTATTTCCAGACTTAACTGATATCTTGGTTCCAGCAATGGGCCGATTTCTTCTATTATATTATATGTTTTTTGCCTGAATTCATCTGCCAGCAAATAATATTCCTTCAATAAATTACGGAAGTCACTGCTAACGGGTTTCCCCTCAGCGAATTCACGCATATTCTTTCTGCTTAGATGGTGCTTTATAATCAGATCATCGCCGAAATAGCTAAGATTATTAAGCTGGTCTTTCTGAAAATCACGGATTATATGTACCAGATAGCTAAATATAGCGCAGGGTGTTGAAGCCCATTTTACATCGAAAGGAGGATTCTCGTAAACGCCTTTAATTTTTTGAAGGCCATTCAGATGTACAAAAATAGATGCAGGAGCGACTGAAGCTCCGCCTGCATATTCGAGGAATGCATTCAATGTTGGGAACCCGTCATTATTTATATCATAGATCATCGATTTTGCAAAGGCTTCCAAAGGCCACAAAGGGATTTTAAATTTTTCAATAGTCTCAATTAGTTCTCCCCGGAGGGGGTTGCACTCTTTAGAAACGATTATCATTTTGAGCCAATCATCAACACTGGAAGTGAAAGCCTTTCTTTCACTCGGGCCAATCAGTTTGTTTTCAGCTTTATGATTATCGATCATATCATCGATAGCCCTCATGAATTTGTAACATATCTTAGCTGCACAATAACGTTCCTCATCCCAGAAGTTAGCCGCAATCAGTATGTTAGGATGATCCTTTATTTTATCAAAATCAATTGAATTGAAGATTTCTAAAAACTTATCCTTTTGTGAATTCATTGATTCTTTTCAATTTAGTTTTTTATTGAGAATACGTTCAGCTGTAAGTTTAGCGGAGATTAAAATATTTGGTATTCCGTTACCGGGGTGCGTACTGCCACCGACAAAGTAAAGATTTTTGTACCTGCTGTGCTGATTATGCGGGCGAAAATATCCCATTTGCAAAAGATTATGAGCCAGACTCCCAAAGACAGAACCTCTTGAAATATTACACGCCTTTTCCCAACTTTCCGGAGTGAAACTGATTTCAAATTTGATGTGCTGCTCAATATCCACCAGTCCAAGTTGTTTAAGTCGCAGAATAACAGCAGCACGGGTGATTTTTTTAAGTTCTTCCCAGTCCTGTTTTTTCATTTTATCCACATGTCCGGCGCCTACAACCACTGATAAAGTATTATGATTTTCCGGAGCTGCAGATGGATCGGTCCCTACAGGAGCATGTACGTAAAAGCTTGGCGTTCTGCTGACAGATTTATTTATAAAAATACTGTTAAGACCTTCCCTGAAATCTTCAGACAGAAATACACTATGATGTCCAAGCTGAGGATAAACCTTATCAAGTCCCCAATGGTAGCAGATTGCAGAGCAGGAGTATTTTAAATTATCAAGTTTTTTTGACTTGTTTTTGTCGGGCAAAAGACTGCGATAAACGTATGGAAGATCTGCATTAGCAATAATGATGTCTGCTTTCATCTCAGGGAGATTCTCAAAGATAATGCTCTCTGCTTTTTTCCCGTTCACCCTAATTTCCTTTACTGGAGCATTATAATGAAATTGAACACCTGATGATCTTGCTTCATTCAATAATTTTTCGACGATGATGAACATCCCTCCTTTTGGAAAGAAAGAACCTTCGGTAAGTTCTGCAGCCGGAACCATTGAGAAAAGTGCAGGGGAATCAAATGGACTCTGTCCGACGTAAATATTTTGAAATGTATAAGCCATTCTTAAGTGTGTATTCCTGAAGAATTTTTTAACGTAACGGTAATTGGAAATGTAAGTTTTGAGTTTTATCAGCATTCCTATATTACGGAAATTGGCAAACTGGAAAACATTGTCGAAGTTGCGTGCTATCAGTTTATTAATTCCTACCTGAAAAATTTCATATCCTGTCGAAATGTATTTTTGTGACTTAGCAAAACTTCCGGGTTCAATTTTTTCAAGCTGAGACTCCATTATTTTCTCATCATGAGAAAATGTGATAACTTCATTATTATCGAAATATATCTTATAAAGATCCTCAAGAGGTTTTATATCAGTATTTTCGAAAAGAGGAATTCCCAAAGATTGAAAAATCTCGCGATAAATACCCGGCATTATTAGCATCGTGGCCCCAAGATCAAAGCGATGACCCTCGCGGATCAGCTGTCCGCATCGGCCTCCGGGAGAGGAATTCTTTTCATAAACATTAACTTTATACCCATTCTTAGCCAGATAAACAGCTGTGGTTATACCCCCTATTCCTGCACCAATAATTGCTGCTGTTTTTTTCCCGTTCATATTTTTTCGGTTCCTGATATACTGAAATTTGAACTAAAGACGCCGAATAAATAAATTCGTCCCGTTTTCGGGTATGAAAATTATAATTTTTAAATGTTAATAGGTTGGTTTAAGTGCAATCTTTTTATCTCCTGCCAGATCAAAAAGCCATTTTTCAAAAGGAGGGGGTCCGAATTTTCCAATAACATTATTTGAAAATCCATAACCCTCAGTAGGTTTTCCAAGCAGATTCGTATCCATCACTTTGTTAAGATTTTCATCATGATAATACCTGACGGCGTACTTCCCCGGTTTGAGATTCTTAAAGGTAAACTCACATTTTTTATCATTAATTGAGCTTATTTCCTGGGTAATGACTTTTTCTTTTTCGTTAAATAGCTGTAGCATCATATTACCTGTATTATTTCTGATTTCAATTATTTCGACATTAAGTTTTAGCTGGGAAAACGAAAAATTTGAAATCAGTAATAATCCCAGAAAAACTGCACAAATTCTTTTCATAAATAATCTATTTTTTAATATGCCACCTGAAGTTATATTCTCCTGAGGGGATTTCGCAAAGTGTTTTCCGGGAGGTGATTTCAAGAATCTTAACCTGAGTTACCTGGTCAATAAGATTTTCTCCTTCGAAGATATAGCGTGTATAAGTTTGCGGAATAGCCATAATTGCAATACATCCTATTGGAATTTTAACTTTCATTATGAAATTATTCCCATCGATTTTCCAGTTAGTTGCAATTTCACCATGGACAGTGTTAAATCTAGTTTCGGCCCATGTCAAATTGCCAATAATTTCCGGAGAGATAATTATTTTATTATAGGAATCGGAACCCGGAGCCTGTCTGATGTATCCTATCCCGCTATAGAACCATTCCATTAAATGGCCGAGCATCATGTGATTATTTGATACATATTTTAGGGCAGCCCATGATTCTGTAAGTGAAGTTGCCCCTTTTGAAAGCTGGTATCCGTAACCGGGAACATCTGTCTTTGAGTTCATTTCATAAATCAAATTTGATTGCCCTTCCTGTTCAAGGACCCTTAACACATATCGATATCCTACATCTCCTGCAGTGAGGGCCTTATTATTTTCATTTATTGATTTTACAAGATTTTTGACAACCTTCATTTTACAGGAATCATCAACCATTCCAAAGAATAGAGGCATTGCATACGCTGTCTGACTGCCTGTGGAATAAACATTGGTTACACGGTTAAAGAATTTATCATTAAATGATTTTCTGATCTCTTCAGCCTTGTTAAGGTAATAACCGGCATCTTCTTTTTCACCGATAAGACTGGCCATCTTTGCTACAAGTTTTGTATCGTAAAAATATATTGATGTGGCAGTAACTGATTTTGGAGTGAGTTGAGCCTCCCCCGGAAATTTTGGTCCGAGATCATACCAGTCACCCAATCCATGAGAAAGAATATTATTGTCCGACATTTTGCCCAGGTAGTTTAAATACCTTTTCATCATCGGATATGCTTTTTTTACAGATTCAAGATCACCATACCATTCATACATATCCCATGGAAGAATGACACATGCACTTCCCCATTCCGGAGAATCACGGAATCCACCTGCAAATGGTACATATTCCGGTGCAATATCCGGAACAAGGCCATCTTCAAGCTGAGCCTCCATCATATCATCAATTACTTTATCATAAAGATTGTGAATGTTATATACGTATTTAATGGAGTTTCCCATAAGATGGGTCTGTTCAAGCCAGCCCAATTTTTCTCTGTGAGGACAATCTGTGGCAACACTCGCCAGGTTACTTTTTATTGACCAGTTAATCAGATTGTAAATTGAATTGAAAAGTTCATTTGAGCATTTAAAACTTCCAGCTACCGGAGATGAATTACTTGTATGCAATAATTGGATATCTGAGATGACCGGGAGGTTTCGGGGATTGGGATACATTAATGGAATCGCTCCGTCTGCCTGGAGATACCTGAATCCGTAATATGTGAATCTCGGAATCCATGTCTCTTCTTTTTCTCCTTTTAAAGTATATGTGAAACAGAATGGTCCCCCGGTGGCTTGTTGACTAACCAATGAATCTTCTCCAAGAAGTTCTCCGGGAGTTAACCTGACAATCTGCCCTTTTTGCCCTTTTACCCTGATTTTAATTATACCAGAGGCATTTTGTTCGAAATCATAAATACAGACGCTGTCTTTTTTAGAGAAGATCTTTTTATTTTTGATAACTTCAGCAATTTTGACGGGATAATCATTTTCCGCACGCAGTATACCGGTCGGCTCTTTAACCAGTATTGACGATTTCCATTTTGAATCATCGAAACCGGGCTTGTCCCATCCATCCTGTTCCAGTCTGGCATCATAATCTTCTCCCCCATAAATACTTGAAAAAGTTATTGGTGAAGAAGCTGTTTTCCAGCTTTCATCGCTTACAATTATTTCTTTGGATCCGTCGCTATACCGGATTTCAAGTTTCACTATTATTTTTGGCGCACCATATGCTATTACTAATTTTCTGTATCGCTCCCTGTTAATATTATAAAATCCATTACCAACAATGGCGCCAATAGTATTTGGCCCATTCTTCAGATTCTTGGTTACATCAAAGGTGTTATACAGACAGGTTTTCCGGTAATCGGTCCATCCCGGGGATAGAAAGTGATCACCGACTTTCTCTCCGTTTATATTTAGCTCATATTGTCCCAGCCCGCAAACAAAAACATAGGCCAGGACAATACTTCTCTCTACAGTTAAATCTTTCCTGAAGTATGGAACCGTTGTCCGTTTTTTAGCTACGTCACCGAGGTTATTCCCGTTTCCATGAACTCCGGGCACCAATAATAATGAATCGGGGATTTCTTCATATCCGATCCATTTTGCCCCGCTCCAGTCATTTTTATCGAATAGGCCGGTTATAAACCTTCCAACCGGGCTCCATGGAGATGGTTTATCTGTTCCATCCCAAACCCTTACTTTCCAGAAGTACTCTTTTTCGGGAAGCAAAGCAGGCCCGCCGTAGGAGATCCAGGCAGAAGATTTGGATTGAATCTTACCTGAATTCCAGATATCCCCTATCTCTTTATCGGAACTAATAATAATCTGGTAGGCAGTTTGAATCTGTTCACGCAAATCAGATTCTAGAATCCAGCTGAAATCCGGAATCTGATTTGTTCCGATCGGATTTTCTAACCCGTTGCATTTTAATTGCGAAACAGAAACAGGAGGTTCAGGGTTTTTATTGCAACTGTTTAGTAATAAAATTGATATGAAAGTTAATGATATTGAAAGTCTCATTTTTGTCTGTAATTTTAGTACTTATTTGTCAAGCTCCCTAATGTCTTCACCAAAGAAATAAGCTTTGCCTTTTTCAGTTTTGCCTTTTTCAATTACTTTTCCAGCGTAGCTTAGTTTCAAGGAATTTCCAAATTTAGAGGTAATTTTTGCCTGTTTTAGCTTCCCGTTTTCCCAATCAATATCAACCTCAAACCCTCCTCGTGCCATTAGCCCGTGGATATAGCCCTTTTTCCATGCGGAAGGGAGAGCCGGTAGTAATTCTATCTCCCCTGCATGACTTTGTAAAAGCATTTCAGTAATACCTGCTGTTGCCCCAAAGTTTCCATCTATCTGAAATGGCGGATGGGTGTCAAACAGGTTATTAAGTGTGGATTTTCTTAACAGAGCCAATACATTTTCATAAGCTTTGTCCCCATCCTTTAATCGTGCAAAAAAATTGATGATCCAGGCGCGACTCCAGCCGGTATGACCACCACCATTTGTAAGTCGGAAATCAATTGTTTTCCGGGCAGCCTCAAGAAATTCGGAATTATGCTGCTGCGTTATCTGGTTCCCCGGGTGGAGTCCGTATAAGTGAGAAATGTGACGGTGACCCGGTTCAGGTTCAATAAATTCCTCTGTCCACTCCATAATTCGTCCATCCTTTCCAATTTGAATGGGTGCAAGTTTCTCAAGTGTCTTTTCCATCTTTTTGCGGAGTGGTTTATCGAGATTGAGAATGATACTTGCCTGAATTGTATTCTGTAAAAGATCGCGGATAATCATGTGGTCCATAGTTGGCCCCATTACCATGCTTGCATTTCCGCCACCTCCCGGAATCTCAAACTTGTTTTCAGGAGAAATTGAGGGACCCGAGACAAGGTAACCGGTTTTCGGGTTCACCACGAGCCAATCCATACAAAACTCTGCAGCGTCCTTCATTATCGGATAAGATTTTGTTCTGAGATATTCCACATCTCCGCCAAACTGATAATGGTCCCAGATATTCTGACAGCTCCATGCAATACCCATTGGCCACATTCCATATCCTATTGATCCGGTTGGTTCCGTAAAATGCCACGGATCAGTAGTATAATGTGCAACAATACCGTGCATTCCATAAACTTCTTTTGCAGTTCGCCTTGCATTTGGCCTGAGTGCATCGATGAAATCTATAAATGGTTCCTTAAGTTCTCCAAGGTTGGTAATCTCAGAAGGCCAGTAATTCATCTGGATATTAATATTTATATGATAATCGGCACTCCATGGCGGGCGCATGCCATCAGCCCATATTCCCTGAAGGTTAGCCGGAAGTCCACCCGGACGGGAACTGCTTATAAGTAAATATCGCCCAAACTGATAATATAATTCGATAAGATCAGTATCAATATAACCGTTTTGCATGGCTGCAATACGGGCGTCGGTAGTAAAGTAATTACCATCACTCTCTCCCAGATCAAGACTAACGCGCTTAAATAGTGATTGATAATCAGCAATATGGGTCTTTTTAAGTTCGTTATATGATTGATCTGCAACTTTTGCCATTTGTTTTGTTGTAGTTTCTTTTGGATCAGCACCGAAGTAATTTGTCGCCGCAGTAAGAAGGATTGTTATGGAATTTGCTTTTTCTACCCTTATACTATCGCCGGATGAATTAATTGTTCCCCCATCATTAATGAGTTGAAGACGTGCTGACATTATCACTCCAACACCATCCCCAACATGTTCGTTCATTGTTATTTCATTTCCAGAAGCTAATATTATTGCCTTACTTCCTGAACGCGAAAGACGGGTTGTAAATGATAATGCTCCGGGCTTGTCAGCAGTGAGACGAATAACTAATGCCTGATCAGGTGCGCTGGAAAAAACCTCCCTTAGATAATTAACCTGATTTGCTGTGTACGAAACACTGGAGATTGCTTTTTCAATATCCAATTCCCGATGGTAGTTGCTTATTCCACGCTGTGGTCCAAAGTTCAGATAAATATCACCCAGAGCCTGATAAGATGCAGCCGGTTTCCCTGGTTTTTGTCCCATTATACCCTTTTGGGCCAAGGCTTCGGCTTCTTTGTATTTACCATCAAATAGCAGTTGTCTTACTTTCGGAAGATTTTTAAGGGCATCAGGATTGGCATCCCAGCGTGGTTCCCCGGTCCATACTGTTCCTTCGTTCAGCTCAATCCGCTCATATTCAATAGTTCCAAAAATCATTGCACCCAATCTACCATTGCCAACAGGGAGGGCATCATTCCAGGTTGAAGCAGGTTGATTAAACCAGATTTTCATTCCAGAGGTTAGGTTCTGGCCTTTCAAACCTGAGCTACTGAAACTAAACAGAAAAAACGAAAGAGATAAAATGGAAAGATTTTTAAATTTCATCAGAAAACAATTTTAATGATCAGGTAAAATTATCTGATAAAATTTAAAACGGGATAATAATTGAATAATAAAATGAATTCCTAAAAATTGTATGAAAATCCGACCCCCAGGATCTCTTTGAATTGAACTTTTGCCCCATGCGATTCTCCTGCCTGAATTGTACCATCTCCATTTATGTCAAAGGGTGTTTTGATCTTATCATCATACATCAGATGGGTATTAAAGTTTACTGAAAGATATTTATTCACCTTCATGGCGATTAATGTTTCCCAGCTAACTACAACATTCTGAGGTTTTTCCTGATAGTTTGAAAACAGATCAATTTTAGTTGTAAAAGAGACATTCTTCAGCAGTTCATTCTTAAAATCATTCTTTGAATAAATTGCTCTTATATATCCTCCGACTTCACCAAGTGATTTTTCGCCTGGCTTTACACCAAATGCTCCGGCATCAGAAAGTTTCTGATCATTGACAATTGTAACTTTGACTGTCAGAGGAGCAATAAAAGCACTGAAATAGGCATTCGGTTTATAGTCCATCCCGCCGGCAAGCATAAAGTATGCAGGAGCAAAAAGGTCTGATATTTTTGTTGAATCATCAGGATATTTGTAACCCGGAGCCATCTGAGTTTTAAAATTGAAAAGCACAGCATAGTAGAAGCTTTTAAATGCCTCTTTCCCGTATTTTGATACAAAATCAATTTTATCATCGGTTTTCGTAACATTCGTATTACCTTGTTTCAAAAGACCAAATCCAACATCCAGGGAATTGTCCCAGGCAGTTTTATCTTTTTTATAGTTTGCGAAAGTGCTGAATAGGCCATTAATGGCTAATGAGCTCTGTCCACCGGCAGACCAGTTTGTAAGAGAGGTCTGTGCCAGATTTACTGATATAACACCACCTCTTTTCCAACCATCAGTTGTGTCGGCAGTTTTTGTTCTTAAAGCTTTCTCAGCATCTGTTACTTGTCCGAAGGTTGGGGCAAATGCAGTCAAAAATAAAAGAACTGCTAATATTTGGAATTTTGTTTTCATCTTAGTAATACATTAAAAAATTAGAATCAGGTGTCATTTTAAGCTGAGTTAAACAAAATAAATTTTTCTCCAGTATGCTCCTAACCTAATAGGGTGCGAAGTTAATCAATTACTTGGTGAATATTTCCTAAACATGTAAATTGCGCCTTGTTCATTTTTTAAAATAGAGCTTATGGACAGAAAAAATACTTTTTTAAATATTATTACCGAAGGTTATGCCTGCAACGGAGATTATATTGCTCTTGGCAGCGCTATGCTTGAAGGAGAGACTATTCCTGATGCACAGGTTAGAATACCCTTAAGAACCATGAACAGACATGGTCTGATCGCCGGAGCAACAGGAACAGGAAAAACAAAAACTCTTCAGGTTATTTCAGAACAGCTTTCAGAAAAAGGAGTTCCTGTTCTGCTTATGGATGTGAAAGGTGACCTAAGCGGAATAGCAATGCCCGGAGTTGAGAAACCTTTTATTACTGAGAGACATGCTAAACTCAAACTGCCTTTTTCAGTTAAAGGTTATCCTGTTGAATTAATGTCTCTTTCAAAGCAGGAAGGCGTAAGGCTAAGGGCGACTGTATCGGAGTTCGGTCCGGTGCTGCTTTCAAGGATTCTCGATCTGAACGACACTCAGGAAGGAGTGATGGCCGTTATCTTTAAGTATTGTGATGATAAGCAATTAGCATTGCTCGATCTTAAAGATTTGAAGAAAGTTCTGCAATATGTTACTGAAGAAGGTAAAGCAGAGATTGAAAAAGATTATGGAAAAATCTCCACTGCCACTACCGGAATAATAATGCGGAAGATAATTGAGCTTGAACAGCAGGGTGCTGATCTCTTTTTCGGCGAGCTTTCCTTCGATATAAAGGACCTGATGAGGAAGGATAAAAATCTGAATGGATATATCAGTATCATCAGATTGACCGATATTCAGGACAAGCCAAAGCTTTTTTCAACTTTTATGCTTTCACTTCTTGCAGAAATTTACAGCCAGATGCCCGAGAAAGGTGATGCAGAAAAGCCGGAACTCGTAATTTTCATTGATGAGGCGCATCTTATCTTCAGCGAGGCCAGTAAGGCACTTCTCGATCAGATTGAAAATATTGTGAAACTAATTCGTTCAAAAGGGGTTGGAATCTTTTTTGTTACACAGAATCCCACAGATGTTCCAAATGGAGTCTTGTCACAGCTTGGACTGAAAGTTCAGCATGCACTCAGGGCTTTTACTGCAATAGACAGAAAAGCAATTAAGCTGACTTCTGAAAATTATCCATTATCAGAATATTATAAAACAGATGAAACTATAACATCACTCGGAATCGGAGAAGCATTGGTTACGGCACTCAGCGAAAAGGGTATTCCGACTCCGCTTGCTGCTACAATGCTCAGGGCGCCGGTAAGCAGGATGGATATATTGTCACAGGACGAGATTAAAGCTATCAACGGGGCCTCAGTGTTAGTACAGAAATACAGTCATACAATTGACCGTGAAAGTGCTTATGAGATACTGAACCGGAAGGTATCTGAGTTTAAGGTTGAGGCTGAGGTTGATAGGAAAGAAGGGGAGAATGGGAGAATGGGAGAGGGGGAGACTCCAAGGTATCATGATGCACCGGCTGTTAGAGGAGGGAGAAGCACTAAAACAACACAGGATCAGGTAGTTAAAGTTCTAACCAGCGCAACTTTTATAAGAGGCGTTTTTGGAATTTTGAAAAAGATTATGTAAAAGAATCATTAATCTGAAATAATGAAAAGACTCAGTTTATCGTCATTTATTCTGATGAGTATAATGTTTTTGATTTCATCAAATTCGTACTCCCAATCAGGAAACAAAGTTGCTCCTTTCAGGATAACTCTTTGTAATGGATCAGTTTTTAAAGCTGAAGATCTGCCATTGGAAAAGCCAATTATTATCATATATTTTTCACCCGAATGCGAAGAATGTCAGAAAATGACAGAAGGGATATTGAAAATGATGAATGATTTTAAGAAGGCTTCTATAGCAATGGTCACTTATATGCCGATCGAAAAAGTTAAACCATTCGTGGCGAGGTATAGTTTAAATATGTACCCGAATATATATGTTGGAACGGAAGGAAGTACCTTTATTGTAAGGTATTATTATAATATTACATCTTTCCCTTTTATCGCTCTTTTTAACAAGAATGGAGATCTGGTAAAGAGCTATTATAAGAATGAAAATCTTGATGACTTGTCAAGCCGTCTCAGGAGTCTTTGATAACTTAACAATATCAGGCACCTCAAGGATGGGTTTTTCATAGCCTTTTATAACTGAATTTATCATTGCGGTTGCGACTTCTTTTAAAGTTGTAACAAATTTTGGAAAAAGCCCACGCAATGAAGGATAAAGAATTCTGAATACTGCATAAAACCCGGGTACATTTTTTGCTCCTTTCTCCGGTAGCATGAATCCTGGACGAAATGCATAAACCTTTTTAAAAGGGAGTTTCATCAGATCGTTTTCAGTTTTTCCCTTTACGCGTGCCCAATTTATCCGACCCTTCTCAGTACTGTCTGTAGAAGCTCCGGAAACATAACAAAATGTCATATCAGGGTTCTGTTTTACAAGTGTTTCTGCAACATGCATGGTCAGGGTATATGTCATCGAATAATAGACTTCATCTTTCATCCCGACAGAAGAAACTCCCAGACAGAAGAAACAGGCATTGTAACCCTTCAGTTGTTCAGAAACAGAAGACAAGTCGAGAAAATTTGAGTGAATTATCTCTTTTAATTTAGGATTAGTTACTCCGCATGGTTTTCTGTTAATTACCAAGACGGTTTCTACATCAGGATGCAACAGGGCTTCCTGTAGCACCCCTTCTCCAACCATCCCGGTTACTCCTGTTATAATTGCATTTATTTTCATTTTTGAGATATAAGTAACATCAAAAAAACTTCTTATAAAAAAATCACATCAAAAGATACGATTTTATCATTGCATTCATCATCTACTGGATTACTTTTGCACTATTAATAAGTAAACACGTGAAAACAATTATAGTTAAATCATTAACTCTGTTCGAATTTCTAACTGAACACTACCCTGATTCTCCACGGACCAGAATAAAAAAACTTTTGCAAAGTGGCACTGTCCGTGTAAATGATGAATCAGTCACGTTATATTCTTTTCCGTTGAATCCGGGTGATATCGTTGACATCAACTTACATCCGGGAATTTCTGCCAAAACCAAGGCTCCATTTCCTGTTTTATATGAAGATCAACACGTTATTGTGATCGACAAACCTGCTGGCATTTCTACATCCAGCACCGATGGAAGCAAAAATATTCAAGAAATAGTTTCACAGTTTTTAAAACAGTTAAGCAAAGATAAAGTAAGATCATTTGTAGTTCACAGGCTTGATAAAGAGGTATCGGGCGTGTTGTTATTTGCCAAGTCGGAGCTTGCCATGAATGCTATTAAAGATAACTGGAAAGAGACAGATAAGCATTATTACGCTCTGGTTGAGGGCGTTCCTGCAAACCCGGAAGGGACAATCAAAAGCTGGCTGATTGAAGATAAATCTTTGAAAATGCATTCTGCAAGCGAGTCTGCAGAAGGTAAATACTCTGTTACTCATTATAAAACAGTCAGACTTTTGGACAATTACACACTTCTTGATATCAAGACAGATACCGGTCGTAAAAACCAGATAAGAGTGCATCTTTCAGATATTGGCTGCCCGATAGTAGGGGATAGGAAATATGGCGCTGCAACTGATTATATCCGACGTGTAAGGCTACATGCTTATTCCCTTTCGTTCCCGCATCCTCTAAGAAGTGAACTGATAACAGTCAAATCGCCAATGCCAGCCGGATTTTTGTCGTTAAAAGCAAAGGATGAGCATTATAAGTAAGTTTATTGAAGAGAAGAAAGTTCCCATGTACATGATGTTCCATTTACCTTGTTCCTGGCTTCTTCATTTTTAACAATGCTTCATCTATACTTTCCAGGAAATATACTCTGTTTCCTTTATTGCATTCACGGATAAAATCCTGAAGACTTTTACTTTGATATTTTGAGAAATCCCCGATAATTGCCAGCCTGAAGTTATAATTCGAAAACTTCTGAAGTACATCACCAGCAAGTCCGCTATGAAGTCTGAAGAAATCGGGATGAAGATTACTTTCTTTTAAAATAATAGCGCTGCAATTGTCAAAAGCAAGGTTTCCAAGCATATCAACGGCATCGTCAACCGATGAAATAATTGGGCTAAGACTTGTTTCTTCGGCTATTTTATAACCATCCTGATAATGGAATTTTATCATTGGGGAAAACTTATTCTGTAAAATTTTGATTCCAGTGGACCAATATTTTGTGATGGTCTTGAAACAGGGATTCCTGTTACATCAACCTCAGTTGCATTTAGTGGTTTCCCATTAAGTCCATTTGTCAGATTCAGAGAAGCACTCTGCCCGTTTGTCTCACGTAAATGAACTATACAGGATTTGCCATCTGCCACTGGCTCTGCTGTTATAAGAATGACATTTCCTGGCCACCCGCTGATAAATGAGCCCTCCCAGTTATTATCGCCTGAACCTGCTCCGGGTAGAATTCTGGTGAGATAAGGAACACGGCAGCCCCATCCGAATTTGGTTGCAAAATCGTTTGAAACGTCAGACGATGTTGTAAGATAATATGTCCAGGAATGACCTCCGCGTTGGTCCGCATTGAAATTAGTCACCCAGTAATTGTTCATAGGCCACGAGAACAGATTTGTACTTTGAGGCATAGCACCTGCTTTATAACGTCCTGTATTTATTGCACCAAACTGCATAAGTGGCATTTCAGCGCAACCCATTACCAGTTGCGAAACGGAATTTCTGATTGAAGTGAAATTCTGAACAGTATACCAGTCATTTGAAGAACCCTTTATCTGATCTTTACCAGTTTCGATGACCCCTCCCTGAACTTCAGTAAAATGTTTACCATCCTTTATTTCAAAAGGGAAAGCTATATAAAAGCTTTCTGGTGCTATAATACTCTTTTTGATAATTGAACAGGCAAGATCAAGACGTTTTTCAGTATTGTAAAGTCTGATTTCGAATGAAAATCCCCGTGGCTTTTCAGATGTAGCTGATTCTCCATAAAACTTTAATGTATTCCAGATTTCGCCTTTTGTCATGGAATCGAACCACAAAGTGTCGAGTGACGACCGTGTAAAATCATCAAGCCTTCTACTTTCCATTTGCGATCTATTTCCAAGTTGTTCAAAGATGAATTCCCCCATTTTGTATTGGTTCTTCTGATCAATAAGTTCCGTTGAGAGATCTTTATCATACCATGATGTAATTGTTCCTTTGGCAGAATTGACGACAATCTTGTACCACTTATTCTCCAGGACTTTTGAATCAGACGAAGTGACTGAAGTTTTTTCTTCATCTATCGGTTTAATAATGTACTTTTTATAGCCGAAAGCAGGTATATCCTTAACCCATACTGCCCATTGTGTAACATCGGAACGGCTTGATACCGGCTGTACCTGTATGCGGTTGCCGTCATGATCAAATATTCCTGCTGTCTTCCCGCGGGGCACAATCTGATGATCAATATATACAGTAACTAATCCTGACCGTTTCCAGTTCAGCGTATTAAAGATAATCAGAGACGGTTCTTTTTCCCGGTTAAATTTACTCTGGAGCAAGCCCATTGCTTCTTCACCGATAGATGCGGTGCGGCGGTTAGCTTCCCA
>Ga0302323_100001986_pt1 | contig 16613 bp, 15 predicted proteins | sample Fen_T0_3_FD_201950 | JGI IMG/M metagenome (GOLD analysis project Ga0302323, IMG submission 201950) | Peat permafrost microbial communities from Stordalen Mire near Abisko, Sweden - Fen_T0_3 | ecosystem: Environmental > Terrestrial > Soil > Wetlands > Permafrost | place: Sweden: Abisko... | reverse complement strand
CCTCCAGGAGGCGGCGGGCGGCGACGAAGTCGCTTTTGATGAGGTCGGGCGGTTCATAATGATCGATGCCCGGTGGCGTGAAGGACCGGGCGGGTTGCTGGCCACCCCGCACGACTTTTTCCACCAGGGCGGGGCGGTCGATGGCCGCGGCCAGCGCCTGGCGAACCTTGATGTTGCTGAGCCCGGGCCGCGTGACGTTGAGCCGGTAAAAGTAGGTGTCGAGGAAGGCCCCGATTTGCAGCACACCGGTTGAGTCGTGCTTGTACGTCTCGACCTTGCTGAGGGGCAAGGCCTCGGTCACGTGCAACTGCTGGGCGCGAAAGGCGCGTTCCTCGGCGTCGACATCTCCCGCGGGGTGGAAGTGGATGGCGTTCAGCCGCACCTTGGCCGCGTCCCAATAGGTAGGCGATTTTTCCACCGCGATCAGTTCACCGGGCCGCCATTCCTTGAGGACGAAAGGCCCGTTGCCCACCAGGCTGCCGGGCTGCGTCCATTTGCCGCCACGTTGGTAGGGAGAGCCCGATTTTTCGAGCGTGGGGAGATGGATCGGAAACCAGACCGGATGGGTGAGCAGAGAAAGAAAATATGGCGCCGGATGGTTGAGGGTGAGTTCGAGGGTCCGGCTGTCGGTCACCTGCACGCCGACCTGGGAGAAATCTTTGAGCGATCCTTTGTGATAAGCCTCCGCGTTGACGAGGAGGTAAAGCATCGTCGCGTAATCCGCTCCGAGGCTCCGGGTGAGGACGCGTCGAATGGAGTTGGAGAAGTCATGGGCCGTGACCGGTTCGCCGTTGGACCACTTGGCGTCGGCGCGCAGGTGAAAGGTGTATTTCAATCCGTCTGATGACGTGTTCCACGATTCTGCGACGCCCGGAACCGGGTGCAGATCGACGGGATCCTCGTCGACCAAGCCCTCGAACAGGGTCGACGCGACGTTAATTTCCGGAAGCCCGGAAATCACGTGCGGATCGATCTCGGCCAAATCGGCGCTGAGGCCGCGAAGAAGAACCTGTTCACGGATGCCGCGTTCGACCGGCGTCTCACGGCGCGGGCAACCGGTGGCCAGAATCAGGAGGCCCAGCACGGCGAGCAGGCGGATGGAAAGAGTGGTGCAACGCATGAAATTGGCCGCCAGTCGGGAGGCGATCACAGCTTCTGGATCAATACCACGGCGTGCGCGGCGATGGCCAGCCCTCGGCCGATGTCGTCTGAACCCTCGTTGGTGGTCGCCTTGATCCCAATCGCCTCGACGGCGAGACCGGTCGAGCAAGCGAGAACAGCTTTCATGTCGGCGAGGCGCGGACTGATTTTGGGGCGCTCGGCGATGAGGGTTGCGTCGATGTTGACCGGTCGCCAACCGAGCTCGCGCAAAGTTGCGATCACCCGTTGCAGCAGTACTTGGGAATCCGCGTTGCGATAGGCCGGGTCGGTGTTCGGAAACTGATGGCCAATGTCCGGCAGGCCGGCGGCTCCGAGCAGGGCGTCACAAATCGCGTGGGTCAGCGCGTCGGCATCCGAGTGGCCGTCGAGACCGAAGTCGGTGGGAAAAATTACGCCCCCGAGCACAAGTTTTCGCCCTGAAACGGTACGATGGATGTCGTAGCCATGGCCAATGCGGAGATTCATGCTTCGAGGTCGGGAAGGGGGCGGCGCTCTGGGGCGGTGGGTGTCAACGGAGCGGAAACGGCGGCCTTGATTCCGTGCGGGCGAGGAGGTGTTCGAGGTACGACAGGTCGGACGGCGCGGTCAGCTTGGGATTCGGGTATGGGTTTTCCAGCAGGGCGACCGGGTGCTTCAGGAGTTCCACCGCTGCGGCGTCGTCGGTGATCGAGATTTCCTTTTCTTTCACCCGGGCGTAGGCCCGGCAGATGAGTTTTCGGGAGAACACCTGCGGAGTTTCCATGGCCCACAGGCGTGAGCGATCGAGTGTATGGAGGCGACCCTGGCCGTGGTGTTCCTTAATGGTGTCGGTGACGCGGTGGGCCAGCACAACGGCGTCTTCGTCGCGTACGATCTTGTGCAGTGCCACCAGTTGGTCCGGCCGCACCAAGGGTCGGGCGCAATCGTGGATAAAGACATACTTCACGTCGTCCGGCAGTTCGGCCAGGGCGGCCGCCACCGAATCCTGCCGATCGTGTCCGCCGCGCACGAAAAGGGTGGGAGTGGGCGCGTAGGCGGAAAGCTCCACCATCTGGGCCTGATCGCGGTAGGTGACGATAAAAGTGTCGACGACGCCACTGCGGTAGAAGGCGCTCGCCGAATACGCGAAGACCGGCTTGCCGGCGAGGGTTGCCAGGATTTTGTCGGGGACAGTGCCGTCCATGCGGCGGCCGCGGCCGGCGGCGAGAAGAATGGCGGCGGTGCGACTCATGGGCGAAGCGGGTTTTTTAGGATGAAGATCAAGAGACCGCTGATGCACCGGCCAGTTCGGCGAGAATTGCGCGAGCCGCGGCGGCGGGGTCGGACGCTTTCAGGATGGGGCGGCCCACGACGATGTGGGTCGATCCGGCGCGCGCGGCTTCGGCCGGCGACATGACCCGTTTTTGGTCGTCGCTGCCCGCCTCGCTGGCTGGTCGAATCCCAGGGGTGACGAGTTGCATCTCGCGCGGAAGTTGTCGCCGAAGGGCGGCCACTTCCAAAGGCGAACACACGAGACCCCGCAGGCCAGCATTGGCCGCGAGACTGCCCAGGCGGGATACTTGATCGGCGGCGGTGGATTGGACCCCGATCTCGGCCAGGCCGGTGGAATCCATCGAGGTCAGCACCGTCACGCCCAGCAGCAAGAGGTTCGGATTATGCTGCTGTTGGGCGGCCTTGGCGGCGCGCATCATTTCCGCTCCGCCCGCCGTGTGCAGGGTCAGCATCTGGATGGGGAGCGGCGCGAGCGATTCCACCGCTTTGGCGACCGTGTTGGGTATATCGTGAAGCTTGAGATCCAGGAAAATATTGAAGCCCTGGCCGGCGACTTCGCGCACGTATTCGGGACCGTAGGCCGTGAACATTTGGAGTCCGATTTTGACCCACCGCAAATTTCCGCGCAACTGGCGGAGGATCGGCGCGGCTTCTTCGCGCGTGGGAACGTCAAGGGCCAGAATTAGATCACACGACATTGGGAGAAATCACTAATGGACACATATGAATACTAATCAAAGATAGAAATCACGTTCGGTTTTGGGCTAGGATTGCAGCGGATAAGCGTACATTAGTGGTGAAAACGACATGACCGTCACGGTTTTTAGTCCCGCGAAAATAAATCTTTACCTGGCCGTCACGGGACGACGGCCGGACGGATTCCATGATTTGGTGTCGGTGGTTTCCACCCTGGACTATGGCGACGAATTGACGGCGACGCTGGTTCCGGCCGGAGAGGGCGCGAAGTTTCGCCTGGAATGCGACCGGACGGACGTACCTCTCGATGAATCAAACCTGATCTTGAGGGCGGCCCGGGCCTTCGCGGAGGCGACCGGCTGGCCGGGGCCGGGTGACGCGCTGGCCGTGAGTTTCCAGCTGACCAAGCGAATTCCCGTCGGGGCTGGACTGGGAGGGGGCAGCAGCAACGCCGTGGCCGCCCTGCGGTGTCTGGGACGGCTCCACCCCGATGCGCTGACGGGAGCGAGGCTGGAGGCGGTCGCCGCGACCCTGGGATCTGATTGCGCGCTGTTTTTGCGCAACGCACCGGTGATCATTCGCGGGCGAGGCGAACGCGTCGAACTCCTGCCAGCCGCAGCGGTGGAGCGGTTGCGGGGGCAACGTTTGCTTCTGTTCAAGCCGAGTTTTGGCATCAGCACGCCATGGGCTTATGGCCGAATGGCGGCGGAGGCGCCGCGCCACTATTGCCCGCCGGACGAAGCGGAGGAGCGACTCGCCGTTTGGTTGCGGAGCCGCGGGTCGCTGGCGGATCTTCTTTTCAACAACATGGAGGGCGTGGCCTTTGGAAAGCACCTCGCACTGCCGGTGCTTTTGGAGAAACTTCGCCGGAAATTCGGCGTCTCGGTCCGAATGAGCGGCAGTGGAAGCGCCTGTTTCGCCCTGGTCGAGGATAGGCCGGCGACAGTTGTCACCGGAATGGAACAGACCATTCGCGAGAGCTGGGGCGACGGCGTTTTCATAAAGGACGTGCGTCTGGGCTAGTTCCGCATTGACCGCTGCGCAGGACAGTTCGTTAATTGGCGTAGCCCAACCGCATGGATTCCAGCGCCAAAAGCGAAGTAGTCATCCAGGGCATTGCCGCCTCCAAAGGCATCGCCTACGGGCAGGCCTTTCTCTACCTGCAGAGCGAACTGGAGATTCCGCGCTACACGGTCGATCCGGACAAGCGAATCGCCGAGATCGCTCGCTTTGAGCAGGCCTTGGTCATCACTCGCCAGCAGATCTCGCAGATTCAGGAGCAGGTCACGAAGAACCTGAGCGAGGAGGAGGCGCTGATCTTCGACGCGCACCAGATGGTGCTCGAGGATCAGGCGCTCATTGGCGAGACGATCCGCGATTTTGAGAAGTCAGGGCTGAATATCGAGACGTGTTTCAACACGATTGCGCAGCGCTACATCAAGGCCTTCTCCGAGATCGACGATGAGTACCTGCGAGAGCGCGCCTCGGACATCAAGGACGTCACGAAACGCGTCCTGCACGTGTTGCTCGGGCAAGCCGCGACCAGTCTGACCGAACTCGTGGACAAGCGCATTATTGTTGCCCACGACATTTCTCCCTCGGAAGCGGCGGGCATTGATCGCAGTTCGGCCCTCGGCATCCTGACGGACGTCGGCAGTCGGACCAGTCATGCGGTCATCGTGGCCCGGTCCATGAAGATTCCGGCCGTGGTCGGCACGCGCGACCTGACCCGCGTCATCAAGAACGGCGATTGGCTGATGGTCGACGGTTACGACGGGATGGTCATCATCAATCCGACCGAGCAGACGCTGTTCCGCTACGGCCGGATCCAGAAAGCCAAGAAGTCGTTCGAATCGCGGTTGATGACGGTGAACGAACTTGCCGCCGAGACGCTGGACGGTGTGTCGATCACGCTGAGGGCCAATATTGAGAAGCCGGATGAAGTCGCCCAGGTGAAGCAGTACCACGCCGACGGCGTCGGTTTGTACCGCACCGAGTTCCTGTTTCTCAGTTCCGCGAAGATTCCCTCGGAAGAGCAGCAATATGCGGCGTATCGGGAAATCGTTATCGGGCTGGCGCCGGCAACGGTGACGATCCGGACCCTTGACGTGGGCGGAGACAAGCCTTTGCCCGGCGATCCGCACCTGATTGGCCCGGAGGCCAATCCCTTCATGGGCATGCGCGCAATCCGGATGTGTCTGGAAAATCCCGAGCTGTTCAAAACCCAGTTGAGGGCCATCCTCCGGGCTAGCGCACACGGCACCGTGGAACTGATGTACCCGATGATCAGCGGCACGGACGAACTTGACCGGGCCAATGCCCTGCTGGCCGAGGCCAAGTCCGAGCTGAAGCAGCGCGGACAGGCGTTTGATGCCAAGGTTCGCGCGGGTACCATGATCGAGATACCCAGTGCGGCGATTATAGGCGACCTGCTCGCCGAGAAGTGCGATTTCTTCAGCATCGGGACCAACGACCTGATCCAATACCTGCTCGCTATCGATCGCGGAAACAACCGGATCGCGCATCTGTACGAGCCCTCTCATCCGGCGGTAATCCGCACGCTGAAGCAGATCATTGACGCCGGCCATGCGCGGAAGATCAAGGTCAGCGTGTGCGGGGAAATGGCGGGTGACTCACTTTACGTCCCGCTGCTGCTCGGTTTGGGCGTGGACGAGCTCAGCATGACCCCGACGCTGCTGCCGTCGGTGAAGTTCCTGATTCGCGCGATGAAGCTCGCCGACGCCAAAAAACTGGCGAAGGACGCGCTCGCGCAGGTTGACCCGAAGAAGACCCATGCCCTCATCGAGGCGTTCTACAACGAACGCATGAAGGCGGAATAGTCCTGGCTGGATCCGGCGGTCGGCGGCGGTTAAACCGATATTAGTTGCCATGGCACGAAACGTGGTGCCCTTTGCGTCACTATGGCGAATCCGACCACCAGCTCGCCGATATTTGACGTCACGGTTCGGGTGGGTTGCAGCCTCGCCTACGAGGTGACCGGATCGGCGATGTTGCTGCTCAATCTCCGGCCCTGCCCGAATCGCAATCATGCGGTGGTTTTTGAGGCCTTGACGCTTGGGAACAACCTGCCGTCCGACCAGTTCATCGACAGCCACGGAAACCGGGTTTATCGCGTGAAGCTCGCGCCCGGTCTCAATTTGTTCCGCCACGACGCGATCATGACCCTGTCCTCCCAACCGGACAACCACGACCTGACCGATACCTCGCCGCAAGCGCCGGGTGACCTGCCGCCGGCGGTCCTGCGATATACGCTTCCCAGTCGGTATTGCGACTCGGACAAGCTGGTCAACTTCGCCTGGGAAAAATTTGGCCAGGTGCCGCACGGCTGGCCACGCGTGCAGGCCATCAGCCTGTGGCTGCACCAGAATATTGAGTATCGCTACATGTCGGGGCGTCCCGATCTTTCGGCCTGGGACATTCTGCAGCGGGGCTACGGCGTCTGCCGCGATTTTGCGCACCTGGCCATTGCCCTGAACCGCACCTTCAACCTGCCGGCGCGTTACGTCACCGGGCACCTGCCCGACATCGGATGTCCCGACCCGGACAACCACATGGATTTTCACGCCTACGCCGAAGTCTACTTGGGCGGACAGTGGTTCACGACGGATGCCCGTTTTCACGTTCCACGAATCGGGCGGATCAAGGTGTCTTGCGGGCAGGACGCGGTGGACGGTGCCTTCAGCACGATCTTCGGCGGAGCGAGCCTGACCTTCTTTCAAGTATGGGCCTACCAGGTCGAGCGTGGCACCGTGGGAGTCGGCGATCCTCTGGATTTCACGCGGCGCATCGACAACCAGTGGGCCGTGCGAACGGACTCGGCGGTATAGGGCCAGGGCGCAGGGCCTTGCGCACCATCGCGGTCGGAAAGCGGGCCAGGTTGGACTCCGTCAACCTCGGCGGATTTCGGAGCCCTTGAACCGGATGATCGTGCGATAGACTTTTTTAATCCGACAGGTGATCTTGCCGGTGCTGACGTCAAAGTGATCGGGGATTTCAATCCGGTGCACGTCGACTACCGCATGGTACCCGCGTTCGGAAAAGATATCGATCAGCATGGCGAGGGCGAGTGGTTCGTCGAAGACCGCGTCCTCACTGTTGATGTTGGAATGGCCCGAGAGGGCATGGCGTGTGATGATAGGCATCATCTTCTTCTCGATCACGTGCACGACCCGCTGGAAGGTTTCCGGATGCGTGAGCTCGTACCCGTCGAGGCGCTTGACGAGTTCCTGTCGGGCGTGGACCACGATTTCGCTGGCGAGAGGCAGCAACCGCAGGCGGTTGTAGGTGCGCGGGTCGAGTTCCAGGGAACTCTGATACTCCAATTCGCGCAGGATGTTGTGTTCGACCTCTGCGATCGTGTCCTGGGCGTTGATCAGGTGATAATGGAAAACGTCCTTCAGCGAGAGCAGGGCATCCCAAGTCTGCTCCTTGAAGACGCGATAGCGGCGCCGGGCGAGTTTTTCGTCAAAGTCGGTCGGCCGTTCTTCCAGGAGTTCCCCGTGCCCGGTACGGCGAACCTCCTCGTTGTGGTCGAGCACCTCGCGCCCACGCTTGAGCTGGCGGTTGATACTTTCCTTCTCATCGACAAACAGCACGACGATCTGCACGACCGGCTGGCGAAAATGAATGGCGAGCGGTGTCCCGTAGAATTCGCGCCAGAGCTGAGTCATCTTTTCGTACAGCATCTTCAGGCACTCGACCTGCATCGTGGTGCGAGGGAAGCCGTCGAGGATGACGCCGTCGCGGTATTCATGGTCGAGCAGGCGACGCAGAAGCACGGCGAGCACCTCGCGGTCGCCGATCATGTTGCCGGCGTTCTTGATCCGTTTCATCTCCGGGGTATCGAGCAGCGAACTCATGACGATCGGCTGGCACGTGAGCCCGCGCGTATTCGCGATGAAATTCGTGTTGGTCCCCTTGCCGGCGCCGGGAGCGCCGCCGAGGAGGATGATTTCCTTCGGAAAGCGAAGATGTTGGCGGCCAAAATGCGCCTCCAAATCGGCCCAAATGGGCTCGAAGATGATCCGGGCGTCTTTGATTTCCAAATCGGCCGAGGGAGGCGTGGCCAAGGGTTGGGCCGCCAGGTTGGTTTTGGGCGTTTCGCTCATGCTTTGGTCCGGGAAGGTTACTTGCCCGAGGCCCGGTGAGGCGACAAAATTTGAAGGGCGAATGTCGGTTGCCCGGTCAGTCGGTGAGACCGCCGCCGGCGGCCGAACCGGGGTCGTGCCGCCTTACGAACCCTTGCGCGGCAACACTCGGGTCGCGGTTTCCATCTGGCCACGGGTGACGCCGAGTTGATTGACCAGCTTCAGCTCCCGCCAGAGGTCCGTGCCGTTGATCCGGCCGGCAATCAGATCGCGGTAGCGGCCGACAGTTTTGCGCACTTCCTCCGGGCCTTCAGTGAGAAATTCCACTCGAAAGGATCGAGCTCCCAAAGCGACCAGGTGGGCGGCGTACTCGGCGCCGGTCTGCGCGCGGCTGTTATAAACGGTATTGCGGCAGCCGGCGTCGGCCTTGAGAGGATGCTCGGCTCCGACCCGATCACGCAAGGCGACCCGGTGCGCGTCACAGGGCCGGCCGCAATCGTGGTAGTCCTTGCCCGTGGAGAGGAACGCGCAGAACACACAATGCTCCATGTGAAACATCGGCATGTGCTGATGCAGCGTGATGTCGAACCAGTGGGCGGGGGCGCCCCGGAGCAATCCCTCGAGTTGCGCGACGTTGAGATCGTAGGAAGCGGTTACCCGTTCCAGATGGCAATGGTTGACGAAATAATCCGCAGTCAGCGGGTTGGCGACGTTGAGCGAAAAATCGCCCCGCATGCGCCGCTCGGCGAAGAATTGCAGGTGGTCGTAGTTGCGGACGAGACAGCCGTCCGCTTCGCACGACAAGACCTGTTTGATGATCCAATCCTCGCCTGGCTTGAAGACGCGCGGGGCGGCGACCCAGATGGAGGAATTTTCGATTGGAGCGTCATGGGCGGCGGCTTGGAGCCCTCGGAATTGCAGCACCGCATCGCGGTAAAGTTTCGGATTCTCAAATTCGCAGTAGATGGTGCGGGCCCCGGCGTCCCAAGCGGCCTTGAGTTGGGGCAGTTCGCGAACGACCGCGATGAGTTCAGCGACGGCCGGCAGGTTCGAGGTTCGGACATTCGCACGAGCGGCCGCGGCCGCCACGGTCGCGCACAATCCGCCGTCGGGGATGACGGCCGAAGTGCTCCAGCGCCTCGGCGCGGCGCATTCGGCTTCGAGCTGGGCGACAACGCGGCGGCGCAGCTCGTTGAGTTCGCTGACCGGCAAGATGACGTCGCCTTCAAGGTGATTGCTCAGGTCACCCAATTTGAATGGCGTGCCACCCAGCCGGCCCAATTGATCGGTGAGGCGTTTTTCCGTCAGCGGGTGGTTCTCGGCGACGGTGAGCAGCAAGTTTGAGTCGGCTTGGGCAATGTGTCCCTCCACGTCGCGGGCCACGAGCGTCAGCGGCGCCCCCGCGTGGCCGTGCACGTCGAAGGTGACGTGGCGCCGGAAACGGATTTGATCACCCTCGAATGTCTGGCGCACGCGCCGATCAAGTTCCGGGTCGTTGGTTTTCCAGATCCGGTCTCCGGCTTGAACCCGAGTGAAATCGATGTCATCCCGCCCGAACCGCAGCCTGGTTTCGCCTTGGCGTTCATCGACGAAATAGATGCGCCCGCCCTGTTCCTTTTCGTCCGGCCGACCCGCATCGAATACAATTCCGTCGCCCGGCTTCACCGGGCCCTCAGCTTTCAGGATGACGTAGTCCGAGCCGAGCCGGGCCACGCGTCCGAGATAGACGCCGCGCTTGGTCCCAAACCGGGCATGGGCGAGTTCCTGATTTTGGACTCCGCGAAACCAACCCGGATAGAGGCCGCGCGAGAAGCCCATCTCCAAATCGTACTTTGATTCACTCCAGACTTTTTCCACGATCTCCGACTCGGCGGCGGGGTTGGGCCCAAAGATTTCAGTCATCACGCGATCCAAAGCCTGGCGGTAGACCCGAGTGATGTTGGCGACGTACTCGGCACTTTTGAGGCGCCCTTCGATTTTTAAGGAGGCTACTCCGGCCCGCACCAAGTCGGGCAGGACGGTGATCCCCGACAAATCCTGCGGACTAAGCAGGTAGCGGCGGTCGCCGAGATCGACCGTCCGACCATCGGAAACCAGGTCGTACGGCATGCGACACGCTTGAGCGCACTCGCCGCGATTGGCCGACCGACCGCCGAGCGATTCACTGGTGAGGCATTGACCCGAGTAGGCGACGCAGAGCGCCCCATGAACAAAAACCTCGAGCGGGAGGGCGAGTCCCGAGGCCACCTGCGCATCGCGGATCGACGCGATCTCCTTCAAGGAATTTTCGCGCGCGAGCACGACCAGGTTGGCGCCGAGGTTCCGGGCGAATTCCACGCCCGCCGCGCTCGTAACGGTCATTTGCGTCGACGTATGGATAGGGAAATCCGGTGAGATTTCCCGGATGAGCCGGCAGATGCCGATGTCCTGGACGATCGCCGCATCCGCGCCCGCGGCGATAATGGCCCGCAGGTAATCCCGCGCCGCCGGCAGCTCGTCGGTGAAGACCAGGGTGTTGAAAGTCACGTAACCGCGCACGCCCCGGCGGTGGAGAAACTCCATGAGCTTCGGCAGGTCGGCGACCGTGAAGTTCTTGGCTCGCATCCGGGCGTTGAAGCGCTCGAGTCCGAAATAAATCGCGTCGGCGCCATTTTCTACCGCGGCCTTGGCGCAGTCCCAGTCGCCGGCCGGCGCCAGGATCTCCGGGCGGGCGGGCCGGGCCGGAGGGGCGGAGGTCGCGGACGAAAGCGGTGAGACGGTCGACATCGGGATAGTTATCAGGACGCGACCTCGACAACTTGAGCAGCGTGCGACCCTGAGCGGGCGACATGAGGGGCGGCGGAGCGCAGCCGGGCGGCGCAGACGATCGTGAGCATGAAGAACCCGATCGAGGTGTAGCCCAGAGTGGGGTATCCGACCAGCTTGCCGTCGGCTCCAGTGAAGACGAACGCACCGGCCAGAATGCTGGCCAGACCGCTCGCGGCTTGTTGGAGGGCAGAACTCACGCTCATGAATCCCCCGCGGTACTTGGCCTCGACGGCATTGGTCACCATAGCCATGGCAGGGGAGAAGCGCGCCGACATGGTGACCATGAACAGGGCCATGACCAGCGAAGCGACCGTGAGGGACGACGGCCCAAGATTGGTGAGAATGAGAACGACGACAGCGGCCGCGATCGACAGGCCCGCGAGCAGGTGCAGCCGGTCAAGCCGGTCGCTGAGCCGGCCCACGAGCGGAGTGGTGATCAGGGTGGCCAGGCCTCCGACGATATAGGCCTTGAACAAATCGCCCTCGGAGATGGCCAGGTTGGAAACCATTGACGGAGCTAAAAAGGGAATGATGCAGCCACCGGCCATCACGAGGACTGCACTCAAGGCAAAGGCCCGCAAGTGAAGTCCATGGGTCACGATTTCGCGCATTTGCTGTACTGGGTGATTGTGGCGAACCGCCGTGCGCAAGTGGGGCAAGGCAAATGACGCGATCGCGAGGTTGATCAGCACGCAGCCGCCCAAAAGAAAGAATGGTGCATGCCAGCCGTAAATGCCTGCAAGGAGGAGACCAGCCGGCACTCCGAGTACCGACGCCACGGGGAAGGCGGCCATGACAATGCTCATCGCCCGTCCCCGTCGGGACGGGGGAATGATGTCGCCAACCATGGCGGTGACCATCGAACCCGAAAGGCCTCCAAAAGCTCCGGCGGCCACTCGTGCGACCAGCAAGGCATCGTGGGAGGGCGCAAACCCGCAGGCGAGAGTGGCCAAGCCAAAACACCCGTAGAGAATCACGAGCGCGCGTTTTCGGTCGAAACGATCAAGGAAGAAGCCACCGGCGAGTCCGCTTACGGCCGCCGCCAGACCATAGGAAGCAACTAAATGGCTAAACTGGTTGGGTGAAATTTGAAACACCCGCATCAGCTGCGCACCGAGCGGCATCACAATCATGTAGTCGAGCACATGGGTGAACTGGACTGCGGCCAGCGCGATTAACGTGGTCAACTCGCGGCCTTTGGGCAGGGCATGGTGCTGGATGGTGCCGGACATGAATAGTCAGTATTTCAGGAAACCGATCTCGGTGCAAACTCGGGCTGGGCCAAGATGCATAGGAGGAGTCAATGGCTATCGGCTGGCGGCGGGTCCCACGACGGCCCGCGCGGCCTCGGCAAAAAGCGACGCCCCTTGACCAAGGTGGTGGCGACGGTGACGAACCAGGGCGATTTCGCGCGATGGAGTGAATCCGGTGAATCGTCGAAATACGAGGCCTTCGGGGTCAGTGGCACTGCGAGCACTTTGAGGTAAGACGCTGATGCCTAGGTCCATTGCGGCGAGAGCTTTGACCGTGGCCAATTGACCGCACCGGTGCGCGACCTTGGGTTCGAAGTGATGCTCCCCGCAGTATTTTTCGATTTGAGAGGTGAGGGTGGACATCTCCCCCAGAAGGATGAAGTTTTCGTTTCGAAGTTCCTCGAAGGTAAGTTTTTCAGCCCGAACAAGCGGGTTGCCCGCCCCCATCGCGACCCAAAGCGGTTCGCTATATAGTTTCTCAATCTGGAGTCGCGGCTCGCTTAGAGGGAGCGAAAGAAGGGCCCAATCCAGTTTTCCGTCGATGAGCGCTTCGACAAGCGGACGTCGAAAGTCCTCTTGGGTGTGCAGGCTCAAATGAATGTTGTTTGCCCGGCAGTACGCTAGCACCGCCGGTATGAAAAAAGGGGCTACGGTAGGTATCGCTCCGACCGAAACCCGCGGTCCGAGGACTGGATCGCTTTTGAGTTCACCCATCGTTTGGTCAAATTCGCTTATAATTCTATGGGCTCCTTCAAGTAACGTATTTCCTGCATCGGTCAAAACCACCTTGCGACCCAATCGATCGAAAAGCTGTTTTCCGAGCTCTTCCTCTAGGTTTATGATCTGCTGGCTGAGCGAAGGCTGTGAGATAAATGACCGTTGGGCGGCTTTTGTAAAATTGCCTGTCTCGGCCACCGCCAAGAAGTAACGTAGTTGATAGATATCCATAGGTAGAAACGATGCAAAGTATAGAATCTAAGTATTTAGACTATTGCAAGACGTGTCGTATACTCTGCTCACGACCAAATCGAAGGTCGGACCAAAGAACCCAAACCACCACTCTTATGAAGAACACAAACAACATGTCATTCGTCGTCACGGCTGTCATCACCGCTGTCGGAATGGTAGCTCTGACCAAGCTCGCCGCCAGTTTCGTGCCAGTCGCGGTCATCGCCAGCAGCTATTTTGCGGTGGCCATCCTGTTCGCCTTGGCGGCAGTCGATTACCGGGTTGGAACCCGGAACTATTCGGCCCGTTAAGGCGCTGGAATTTTTAATCAGTCGTTAGCCTAACAGGGGCCGGGTTTGAACACCCGGCCCCTTTTAATGTCCGAATTTGACGGTTCGCGGGGACACTAGACAAATTTGACCCGCGGTGACGCTTTCCCTCCGACAACCTAACCCAAACAGAATGGAGGCGACACATGGCGAAGACAGCTGGCGGCACTGGTTTGATGTCCACGGTCCCAGGCTTTTGCTGTGTGCGCGTCAATGGACCCGTTCGTACGCGGATGCGGAGGACGTCGTGCAAGAGGCCTTCGTGCGTTATTGGCGCCACCAGCGGCACCTTCCGGGCAATCCGCAGGCCCTGTTGGTTACCTCGATTAGGCGCGCGGCTTTGGACCATGGCCGACGAGAATCGCGGCGAGCGCGACGTGAAGAGAAGGCCGAAGATGGGTTGGACCAGGCGAACCGACTTTTTGAAACGACTGAAGGGACAACCGACACGCGCCGATTGGAGCTGGAGGCCGCTTTGGAAAGGCTGCCGGTCGAGCAGCGAGAGGTGTTGGTGCTTAAGATCTGGAACGAACTTACGTTTGAGCAGATTGCCGGGGCCCTTGAGATTCCGCCCAATACGGCTGCTAGCCGCTATCGCTATGCCCTCGCTGCTTTACGCAAGGAAATGAATCCCCTTTGCCATGGATGAAATCGCCTCAGATATTGAAACGGAACTGAGCCAACTTCGGTTGCGCCGCCCTTCGGACAGCCTGCTCTTTGAGTTGGAGCGCGAATTGGCTAGTTCGAACGGGACGACCCGCCGCTCGGAATTGGACGTGCGAGCCAACCCGACTCGCTGGATCGGACTGGGATTGGCGGCGGCCTTGGTATTGACCGCAACTTCGCTGATCCTGGGTCGGAGGAATTTATCCGCCGTTCCCTCAATCAGGGAAGCGGCCGCCCTTGGGAGCGTCGTTCCGACAATGGTCCAGCTCTCGCCGACGGGTCAGGGCGGGGGCAAAAACTACGAACCGGTTTCAGCGGCCAATGTGCTCTACGACTTGCGTGACGAAGGTCCGATCGGCGGAGTGGCCGACTCGTCCTACCGCCAGGTGCGATATCGCTATGTTGACACCTACACCTGGAAGAATCCCCGCAAGAATGCGTCGCTGAGTTGGAGTGTGCCGCGCGATGAGATCCGAATTATTCCGGCAAGCCTTAACTAGTATTTTTGGAAAAAAATAATATCAAACCCTCATAACCAATGAAATTTCGCTGTTCCTTTCTGCTGCCGGCCTTCGCGCTGGCCGTGTTTGCGCTCCCGGCGCCCGCTGAGACTGAAACCCAGATCCGTCGGCTAGACGCCGCCGACGATCACCCTCACCGGCTGCCGCCGTCGCCGGCTGATCAGGTCGAGACGGAAAAAGTGGCGTTTCTCGGAATTGAGACCGCGCCGGCCGGACGTACGCTCGGTGCCCAACTTGGGCTGGTCCGGGATACGGGTTTGGTGGTTACTCGTGTGCTCGAGAAGAGTCCGGCCGCTGGGGTGCTGGACGAGCATGATGTGTTGATCAAACTTGATGACCAGAGGTTGGTGAACATGCCGCAGCTAGGCGCATTGGTCCGATCGCATAAGGATGGTGACGAGATCAAGCTAACGCTGGTCCGGGGCGGCAAGGAGACAATGGTCAAAGTCAATTTGTCGGTACGAGAGCGTCCAAAGCTGGCGAATAGCTTCTTTTTTCAGAGCGGTCCGGGATGGGGCGGGGTGGATCATCCCGGTCCTTTGCCCGGAATGGAGCCTGGTGACTCCCGGAAGGTCCTGCGGATGATCGAACATGCCCGGGGTGGATTGCCTCACGGTCATGGAGTGCAGGTTGTCCGCGGGAAGGACAACGGGGCCACTGTGCTCGACCTCGCCAGCAGCAACATTTCCTATTCGGACGATGACGGGTCGATCGAAATCAAGTCGGAAAACAAGCAGCGCAACCTCACGATCAAGGACGCCAAGGGCCAGGTCACCTTTCAGGGTCCGGTCAATTCACCCGCCGAGCGCGAAAGCCTTCCCGGGGAGGTGAAGAAGCAGCTGGAGAAACTGAATCCCGATACGATCGATTTCGAGGCCGGGGATGACTTTCGGACGGAATTCGTTCCTCTCCCGGCTGAAGCGAGGGCCGGCAAGGTCATCCGAATCTCTGAGGACATGGCGCGGATCGGCGGAGAAGAGGATCCGGTCTCATTCTGATTGGTTCTGGCGCGGCTTGGCCCCGCCCGATGGGTTCGGTGAGTCGGGGATGCGCGAGCGACCCCGACTTTTTCAAGCGACGACCCGCCCTTCCTCCGGAGGATTGCGTTTCAAGAAAGCTGAAATAATGAGCGAAAGGATCAGGCTAAACACTACGCTAAGCAGGACACCTACGACGGATTGGATCAGTGGCTTGGTGAACATCCGAACACCTTTTTCGGCGGCTTCCATCTGGGTTTCCTGCATGCCGGCCGCAGCCCATTTGACCCGCGAAGCCTCAATCATGTAATCGGCAAAGTTCGGATTCACGTAAGTGAAATGGATGTAGGTGTAGACCGCTCCAATCAGGCCTGAATACAGGCCGATCAAGACTCCCGTGCCAACACCCTTGCCGTACGTGAGGTATTTGCCTTCATTTTCTTCGCGCACCGCCTTGATTCCAAGAATCAGTACAACGATGGAAACTAGCAGCGGGACAAAACCGTACCAGGAACCGCTGTTCATTTTGTCTGTTTGGTAACCGAGGAAGAATGAAGTCAGGCTCACAACGATTTGGGCAATGGCCATGATGAAGGCGTAGAGTAGGGTGGTGCTCATGCCGACAATGGTTACGTGCCGCCGAACCGAAGGGCAATGGCGGAGTGACGGACGGTACTGGTGCGCGATGAGCGGTCCTAGCTATTGTCGCCGTCCAGGACGCGCCCTATCCCGCCCAAGATCGAACCCTCCTCGCGTCCGCCTCGTCCGGTCTGGGGGGCGGCGGCAACAATCCGGGCAGCGAGGCGGCTGAAAGGCAGCGATTGGAGCCAGACTTTCCCTGGACCACGCAGCCGGGCAAAAAACAAGCCCTCGCCTCCGAAGAGTGCCGTCTTGA
>Ga0302323_100001985_pt1 | contig 16617 bp, 18 predicted proteins | sample Fen_T0_3_FD_201950 | JGI IMG/M metagenome (GOLD analysis project Ga0302323, IMG submission 201950) | Peat permafrost microbial communities from Stordalen Mire near Abisko, Sweden - Fen_T0_3 | ecosystem: Environmental > Terrestrial > Soil > Wetlands > Permafrost | place: Sweden: Abisko... | reverse complement strand
AACGTCGGCGGCACGGGCAGCCTCGCGACGGGCCGTGGCGGCGCGGCTACGGGCGGTGGCGCGACCGGGATTGGCGGCGCGGCTACGGGCGGTGGCGCGACCGGGATTGGCGGCGCGGCTACTGGCGGTGTTTCCACGGGAGGCGTCGCTTCTGGCGGTGCGCGCACGGGTGCCGGCGGCGTCGCGACAGGAGGCGTTGCGACCGGCGGTGCGGCTACGGGCGGTGTTGCGACAGGGGGCGCGGGCGGAACCACCGTCTCCGCAGCAACCGGTCCCGTGCGACTTTCGTGGACTAATCCGCTCGTGCCCAAGCGCGCCGATCCGCACGTGTTCTTACACAGCGACGGCTACTACTACATGACCGCGACGGTTCCCGAGTACGACCGCATCGAACTACGCCGGTCGACAAGCCTCGGCGGGCTTTCCACTGCACAAGCCAAGGCCGTCTGGCGAAAGCACACGACCGGCGAGATGGCGGCGCACATCTGGGCGCCTGAGATCCACTTCATTGACGGGGCCTGGCACATCTATTTCACGGCTGGTCGCAGCGACGACGTGTGGGCAATTCGCATGTACGTGCTTAAGAACGTGTCCGCCAATCCCCTCGAGGGCGAGTGGACGGAGCTTGGCCGGATCGTGACCAACTGGGATAGCTTCTCGCTGGATGCGACTACGTTTGCCCACGCAGGCCAGCGCTACTACGTCTGGACTCAGACGGTCCCGAACTACGCGGGCACCAGCATCGTGCTCTCCCGCATGAGCTCACCGACCAAGCTTGTAGGGGCGCAGGTCGTCCTGAGCTCGCCCCTGCTTACATGGGAGAAACAGGGCCATGAAGTCAATGAAGCCCCCGCGGTGCTGGTGAAGAACGGCAAGGTCTTCGTCACGTATTCCGCCAGCGCCACCGATCAGAACTATTGCATGGGGCTACTGACCGCGGACGCGACCGCGGACTTGCTCGACGTTAAGTCATGGAAGAAGGCGGCGCAACCGGTCCTACAGAGCAACAGCCAAAACAGTCAGTACGGTCCCGGTCACAACTCGTTCACGACGACGCCGGACGGGCGAATCGACATCCTTGTCTATCACACGCGCAGCTACCGGGACATCGTAGGCGACCCACTGAACAATCCCGATCGCGCCACCCGCGCACAACACCTTCCGTTCGACACGACAGGCATGCCGGTCTTCGGCGTGCCCGTCCCGGACGGACCGTACCAGGTCGACGCAGTCCCGTAGGCTCCTTTTCCCAAGATAGCGTCACCCTACGCACCATGATCCCCGCAGGTCTTTCGCCATTGGTCGTCCTCATCACCGGTGCGGCCAAGAAGTCCAAAGTCGCGTCAATGGGTTGAAGCTCGCTGGGGTGACAAGACGTCCCATCCACGATCTAACACTTCTTCCGTCAGAGTAGAATTTACGGATCTCGTGAGCTTTCTCGGTGAGACCTTTGACGTAGAAAAGGGCTTGTTCCCGGCACCGGGGCTTGAGCGTGCCAAAGCGTTCCAGTGGTTAGCCTGAGCAGGCGTGACCATGGGGGATACCTTTAGCCGGATCCTGCGCAACACCCACGAGCGCTACCCGGAAGAGCAACGCAATGCCGCCGCCGCGAAAGTTGAGATGGGGGCGTTGGTCGCCATTCTCGAAGGGGCGCTAGCTAACTCCGACTACCTGCTCGGAAACGCCTTCACTTTTGCGGATTTGCCCGCCTTTGGTTTCTGCGCCTTTGGTGCGCTCCTGGGCGCCGTGGATTTTGCAGCGTGCCCGCGCGTCAAAGCGTGGGTAGACCATTGCTCCGCGCGCCCTGCCCTCGCCCGCGCCCAAGCCATGTAGTCGTGCTCCGCTGTGTGGAGCGTGGGCGTTGGAATGGTCGGGGCCATACCTGACTGTGCCCTACGTCCGCCCACGCGTCGACGCGCTATCGCTGTTGGTCTCGCGCCGAGCCTAGGACGTCCTGCGCGCTTTTCGCGAAAGTGCATTTGATAACCGGACTTTCGTTACGCAAAATGCTCTTCAGGTTTTGCCCGCTGCACGCACGCACAGAACCGATAGAAACTACAATTACGCGTGCCTTCATGGCGGCAGCTTGGGCGACACGCGCGTCCCATTGACTACGGCTGTGCGCCTCGCAAAGTGGGAACAATTCCCGAAGATCTCGCAACTTGATCGGTTCAATGAACAGCAACCCAAGCTCGAGACCCTGACATTTCTCGGTACATTACGGTCGCTGAACCCGAAAAAGTCTGGTCTTTTCCTCGAGACGTCCACTCACCTAAACTGGACGCAAAAGCAACAATTCAATAGCCACATTGACGAAGATTGAGTTGCAATTCATCTTGAGTTCTCGGACTTCATGCCGTTTGTTGCCGGAGTGCTTTGACCGCACACGTGCCACCGTTCCCTTCCGGGAGTTCTTCACCAACGACCTAGAGGACGCACTATGACCGCCGATTTGACATTGTTTGAGATGGTCATGCTGTTATGTTTTGGGGGATCTTGGCCATTTGCCATTGCAAAGACGATTCGAACGAAAGAAGTCTCGGGAGCAAGCCCCCTTTTCTATGCGTTGATCCTAACGGGGTACCTGTGCGGGATCATCCACAAGCTTGAGACCAATCCCAACTTCGTACTTGTTTTCTACGTCCTGAACGCCGCTATGGTAGCAACCCAGCTCGTGTTGTTGACGCACTATCGTGCGCAGAAGTCTGAGCCGTCGCGAGACCACTCTCAGAGCCGTATTGCAGCCCATCGAATCCGCCGAAGGCCCTTGCGGCACTCGGTGCGAGCGACGCAGATCAGCGTCACTGACACTGGGCGACTTGGCTGATGGCGTGTTATGGTTTGTGCTTCTTCTCAAGCACGAGGCCCACCGGCACGAGCGTCTTGATGCTATCGAGGGTTACCTTGCGCGTCACATAACCCTTGTGCGACGCCTCGACGCTGATGCGCTTGCCTTGCGGTACATCGAATTCATAGGGAGGCCCCGCTACGGCCGCACCATTGCGTGTCAATTTGGTATCCGGCGGGTTCGTCACTAGCCGCACGTGAACCGTCTTTTCCGCGGGAACAGGTTTTGCTTTGTCCACCACCACAGCTGGAGGAACGGCTTGCAGTGATGACGCCTGCGGTGGCAAAATCGTGGGCGCTTGCGCGTCAGGCGCTTGCACGACAGGGGCCGCCGGTTGCTCGGGGGCCGGCTGAGCCAGCGCCGAGGGGGCAGATTGCGGGATCGCCTTGGGTGAAAGATTGCCTCGGTTACCGACGAGGACTGCGCCGCACAAACCCAAAGCGGCCAAGAAATCCAAAGTCGGCTCAAATGGTCCAACCGCCCTGAGGCGACATGACGTCCCAACCACGAACTACTCTTCTTCATCCAGGGTAGAATTTCCGGATCTCGTGGCCGGTGACGACGCAGGGCTCGACAAGTCGCTCAAGACAAACACGAGCGCGAAGCGAACGCTGTCACTGCTCAATCAGGGCCTCTGCTGGTATCGCGCGTTGCCCATGATGCCCGACGAACGCGCAGGCACTTTGATGGGCGCATTCGAATCCCTGCTTCGTCACCACGAATACTTCGGCGCAATTTTCGCAGCGATATGAGGGGATGGCTCAGAGTCGGACCAGCTCTTCTTGCGACGTTTCCCCTCGGTCAGACGGTGGCGGGGAGTGACTACTCCGGGACTTCCTGCTGTGTAGAAGTTGCTCTGGTACTCCGAGGCCCTTCGCGACCTCCCCAATCGTTCTGTTACCACGCTTCAACGTGGGTCGAACGGACTCTGCCTTAGACTCGGCGGTGTACCGAGACCGAGGCTTGTTCTCTTTTGTCATTTTCGGACTCACAGGCGGAAGGATAACCCCCTTCCGAGGTGTCCGCTAAACCGGTGCCACTCCAGTGCCTATCCACCCAGGGTCACATCCTGCTTTGCATACCACCGCAGGGCTGCATGGAATTGCTCAGGTTTGTAGTCGGGCCAGAGCTCATCGACGACGTAAAAGTCCGAATAGACAGTTTGGACCGGCAGCATGCCACTAAGCCGACGCATCCCACCCCAGCGAACCAAGAGGTCGATTCTCGAGACGTCGGCGCTGGCGAGTCGTTCGTGAAACCGTCGTTTCGGATCTCCCTCGGCGGCTATTCGAAGGTCCCATTCCCAGCCATAGTTAACAAGCACGTTGACTCTCATCCCCGCGCCGATGCGGGCCTCGGCATAAGGGCGCAGTTCTTGCGGGAACATCGCGGATGTCGTGTCGCCCACTACGCGAATGGCGACATTCCGTTCCCGCGCGCGTTCGACGAACCCTATGCACGCTTCCGTAAATGCTTTGGATTGCGCCGGCGGTCGTTTAGCGTTGTCGGTTGTGAAACCATAGACACTGACCTCCCGGATGCCAACGTGGAGACACTCGTCGAGCAGGACTAATCCCCGATCGAGTCCTGCCGCATATCCCAGTTGAGGGAGAAGACCACTCATTCGCGCCCAACGTCGGTTCCCGTCCGGAATGAGTCCAACGTGATCGGGAAGGCGGGAGAATTTCGGAGCGACCTTGGCTTTCGCGGACGATGTAGCGCTGGGCCCCCTAGCGCGTGTCTCATATTGGTCAATGAGCAAAGGTTCCCCTTGAATTGCCATCGGTTATTGTTTCATCGCGGATGTGCGGGACGCTGGACCAACCAACGCTCTAACCGCGACTCCTCCAATAGAATCCGCCACCGCCAAAGAATAGGACTGCTAGAACAACCAGGATAATTACAGTGTTCGTGCTCATGGTTTTGCTTTCGTTCGGACTTTTCTTGGGGCCGTCGCGCTAGGTGAAAGACCACAGCTCTCAGCCCGAGCCAGATGAACTGCATTTTTGGTGCCATGGCAACGCCGGTCGCTTCCTGGACTGTCCCTGAGCCCGCTGTGCTAGCCCTCCTTCAAAGCGATGAGGAAGGACTGTCATTGGGGTTGAACCAAAAGGTCCGTCAACTGGCGTCAGAGTGAACGGCGAGGCTCTAGTGAGGCGCTGGTTCGCAGTTTTCCCATTTGACTGGAACCTTTGGGTTGGCGGAAGGCTTAGGATGTCTTAGCCGCCACTACTCGTCCGCAATCTACCACTTCGAAAGCCGGCTTAGGTTTTCCGGATCTCGTGAGCACGTCCACACCCGATAGATCCAGACCGCCAGCATCCTTCGCTGGCAAAACGCGAAATGCGATTTGCAGTCGGCAAAGCCGGTTCGGCGTCTCAGGGTCTGGAGTGTCGGTGAGCTTCCAAACACACCGTCTGTGGCGAATGCGAGCTAGTGGCGCGATTCCACTAAAGTGATGGGTCCGAAGGGCTCGCCGCTCTGCGGCCAATCGCGCCACTAACGAGCATCGCGTGGGCCACGGATCAAAGGAATCGCGCGACCTGACCGGCAAGCATTTCTGGTGTGGTGTCGAACCGGACGAATGTTTGGCGTAGAGCCGTATCCCGTTCGTCAGTGGTTTTGAAGAAACGGTTGTGAGTCGTGCACTCCTTGGTTTCCTTCCAGACCCCCTCGATGGGGTTGAGGTTGGGCGAGCAGGCCGGCAGCCGGTGCAGTTCGATTCGATGGCGGTTGGTCTGCAACCACGCGACACCATCAGCCTGCAGGTTGTGGCAGGGACCGTTGTCGATGATGAGGAAGAGTTTGCATCGTGTCGCACGGACGAGCTTCTTCAAGAATGCAAAGAACGTGCTGCCGTTGAACACGGTCGCAAACATGTGGTGGAAGCGAGGGCTGCCTTCCAAAGACACCGCACCGAATACGTGCGCGGCGGCCAAGACAACCAAAGTCGGATCAAAGGATCTAACCGCCCCGAGGCGACATAACGTCCCATCCACTACTAACTACTACTCAACTCTTCGTCATCCAGGGTAGAATTTACGGATCTTGTGAATGGCATGTTCGGCAGCATTCCGAGACAGTTGCGGTACGGAATGTATGGACTACTCCCGCGCGTTCAGATGACTCGGATAGGCATTCTCTTTCTGTCACCTCATCGTCAGGTGACGGAGTTCTCGTCTAACTCAAAGTCTGAATTGCCAACCTCCGTTAACCAACACTATTGGGCGGTGCCCGCCTGGAAACATAATGTACTCCCCACCGATGAAAGGGCCCATTGTCGGTTGCTCGTTTGCTGGAGGGCCGTTTCTCAAATGCTCACCTCCCCAGCCGACCGAAAGGAACGCCTTTGGGCCGTGATAGAACACCGTTCCAAAATCAGTGCCCTTCCAGCTAATCATGCCAATCGCGTAGTTGGCTTCGAGAATAGCAGACCAATTGCCGCGAAGGTCGAGGGTTGCATTGGCTGATGCGCCCCAACCGACCATGACTCTCCTCAGAGTGAAGGCCAATTCAGGACTAGGCCCAATCCCGAAGCGCGAGATGCGATACAGAACCGAGCCGGATATCGTCGTTAGGGGACCCGATGCACCCTTAACCGCATCAGCCAATCCCAACCGACTTTCCACGTCCCATTTGCCATTCGTAACCCAGGTGCGCTCTGGCGCAGAGAATTTCATTCGCTCGGGTCCGCTCGGCGGTTGCTTGGTGACCGTAAGGTGAGACTCCTCCTCGATTCCCGTTTTCGCGACGGGCCCAAAGAAGTAACCGCAGGGTTTACCACCCACCTGACGCATGGTTCCTTCAAGCTTCGCGTCGTTGGTTTCTAGCAACGCAGACTGCACCGATTCATCGCGAAAGCAAACGCGGTAGCCTGAAGCTCTACCATCGACACGTTCAATGGGCGAACTCTCCGCAGGCTTCACTCGCCAAGGCGCGCTGCAAGCTTGACACAGAAGCAGCGCGCCAATGACTAGTCTTGATACAGCCTTCATTCCTCTAGAATGCATTCAAAACTATTGCGTGACAAGCACTTAGCACTCGCAATACTGCAGCGTGGATGCGGCTGTTAGAGCGAAACTCAAGGACCGCTTCCGCTACCGATATAGTTGATCCAGTTGACCCACGGAGGCACATTGCGGTGCTGCTCCTTATCACTGCTGAGCGTCACGACATCCTGCATCATTTCGCGCGATAGTTCGTTTCACTGGACTTTCGCGCTCTTTCCGGCTTCGCTTTCCGATTCAGGCAGCTTCTTTGATGGCAGCCGACGAAGCCGGGCTCCCCCGGCACACTTCGCATGTCGTCGCTCGGTTGGCGGTCAGACGCGCTTCACGTGCCGTGCGTCGCGCAATCTTGAGTCTGCTCGAAACGTCCTCTTCTCGTTCGAAGTAGGCTTCCTTCGGGGTTCGAAAATATGACGCGCTATGCGGCATCACTTCGTTGTATTCCTGGACATAGAACGCGATGAGTTTTCGTACACAGGCTTCGGTATCGAGTGAGTTCAAATACAACCAGTGATTCTTGAGCCCGCGCCACCAAACCTCGACCGCAGAGTTAGATTCTACAATCTCGACTTGAGCTAGCACACGTTTCAACGTCCCACCGAAAAGGAACTTATCAACGGTATCGTTTACGTTCTCGACGCCGCTATCGGCCAGCACCGTAACAGGAGACGGCATTTCTGGCAGCAGCTTTGCCGCCTCACCAAGAACCTCACAGGTTGTTGTCGGGTTCAGTTTCTCCTCTAACATCCACGCCAACATGCGCCGGCTGAAGTTATCGACTACCCCATGCAGATACAATTTCGTGCCGTTTAGCAACCGGATTACGGTTAGGTCAATGTGCCAAATTTCGTTCGGCTTGCTCACCCGGATCCCCCACGTTGGCTTGGCCGGGTGAATTCGAGTACGCGGTCGACGCCAACCTCTCTCGTGGATCAATCGCAGCCACGTTGAAGCCGACGCGTATACTTTGTTAGCTCGCTGGGCAAACCTGGACAAGGTGCTTGTGGGCATATGTCTATACGCATCCGACGTCGCCAGTTGTCGAATGCCTTCTATCTCCGTCGCAGTGAGTTGACTTGGTGACTTCTTGGGACAACTACTTCTGTCCGTCCGTTCACATACCTTGTCACGATGATGCCAAGCGTGGTAACGAGATACCGACAGCCCGATGACCTTCAACACCGACGCAAGCGCGAGCGTCTTCGTGGCTTTGCCGATTGCCGAAAGTAGCTGCCCTTTCGCTGCTCCATCCGGCAGCCGTTCTCCTTCAAGTCGACAACCCGTCACTCGAATCAGCACCAACAGCAGGCCCATAACCACTTGCAGCACCCGAATCCGTCGTCGGAGTTTGGCGTTCTCGGAGTGGAGTTCAATCTCGATTTGAGTCACCGATTCCGTGCCAACCGCTGTCCGGAACTCCCCGTTGAGCCATCCTCGGAGCGTTGATTTGGGGATCTTCAGCTCTGGAAACAGATCGGGATTGCCGGTAGCGCGGACGAGCTCGCGGACTCGTGGGTCGTAGACGTTGCGGCAAGACAAACACTCACGGTTAGTCGTCGTCACGCCTCAAGCGTAGCAAGTCGTGCCCTGCAAACGACTGACCAGCCACCTTGGTTCGTTTGTGCTTTGATTTCAAGGCAATCGAATCATCGCGTCGAAAAGAGCAGGAGGTCGTGACGCTCAGCACCGTTGACGAGATTGGCACTCCGATATCTGGGATTTGGTTGTGGTTCCGGCACGGAAACGCGAGGCGAGAACGTCTGGTAGTGCAAGACGAACTCTCCGGCCTAGTATTGGTTGTCACCTCGACCTACAATCGACTGCCAGAAATAGTCCCAAACCCCAACGAGGAACCAAATGCCGGTTACGAACTCGTGGGTTTCGAGGGAGGCCCGCGAAGGTGCGGTAACAGCAGGTTCCGTGTTGGCCTCCCATTTCTTTTCTTTCAACTTACTCAGACTCTTCGTTGGGATTCATGCTGTTGGAGTGACCTCCTGCGGCAATGGCTTCTAGCCGGACTCGGATAACTGGGTTCTTCCTTGGTACTCGTGCTGCTGGGGTAGTCTCCTATCCTTCAAGTTTGCCTAAAATATGTCTGGGTACAATGCGTAACGATGTCGAGTGTCTGGGCGGATCTAAACGAATATTTTGCACCTCCCGCACTGTTGGAACTGAGCTATCGCGCCGACGTTGACCCAGCCACTAATCTACTGGGGCGAAGGCATTCTCTTTGGGCGTTGGACGAAACGGATGTCGAATGGATCTATCGGGGCGTTGGTGATTTCGATAGGTTCAAACTTATACCAAGTGCGTATCGAGATCGTGAGTTTGAGCTTGGGCATGTTCCTCTACGTTTGCAGGAGAACGCGACCAAAATGGTGCAACACAGTCTTTGTAGCCGGTGAGTTCAGTGCTCGCAGCGTTTGCCCTTTGGGTGCTGCGTGGTGCTGGAATGAGTGAGTGAGGCCGCCTGGCGCGCTCGAGATCGCGGACCCGAATCAAGGCGGAATCGACTTCGATGCTCCTGTGAGATTGACCTGACACGATATTCGAGCCGAGTTTCGGTAGCCTTCTTCGAGCGCAGCTAGGTTGGTGATGATGTCGTCGAGCTCATAGGGCTTTTGCACGTAACGAACGTTCGGAAGTTTGAGTAGCGACTGCAAGTCGGCGCCTTTGGGAAATCCGGATGCAAGAAGCACAGGGATTTCGGCATTTAGGCGCTTGATTTCCCGGCAACACTCAGCGCCGCTCATCACGGGCATTGCAACATCGAGTAGCACCACGCCAATTCGATGGCGATGCTCGACATACCGTTCGACGCCTTCGCGACCATTGCCTGCGAGCAAGACCTCATAGCCTAGGCCAGTTAACATTCGCTTGGCGGCCTTGCGCAGCAGTATCTCGTCGTCCACGAACAACGCGACCGGGCGCAGCGAGTTGACCCGTAGCCGCCGACGTGGATTTTGCTCCGGATGCTTCCCCTGGGAGGGAAATGCGGGCAGCACGACACGGATGCTCGTGCCCTCGCCTGGGGCACTTTGCACGTTCAACCCGCCAAGATGCTGTTGGATTGTGCCATACACCATCGGCAGGCCGAGCCCCGACCTCCTTTGACCGTCCTTCGTAGAAAAGAACGGTTCGAAGGCTCGTCTAAGAACCTCGGGGCTCATGCCGTGACCATTGTCATTCACTGAGATCTCCGCGTAGCTTCCAGGCTTAACTCCCAGGTGTTGGGATTCGTCAATATCGAGTTCTACGATCCGCGTTCGAATGACGATGGTCCCACGCTCGGAGATCGCCTCGGCTGAGTTTAGGCAGAGGTTCATCACAGCGTGACAGACGAGACCCGCATCTCCCGCGACGGACCAACCCTCGCAATTACACTCGGTCTTGATCTCGACGTGCTTGGCCAAGGTCCGTCGCAACAACGCGTCGACCTCCTTGACTACGTCGGTGTCAGGACTAAACGGGGCACTGCGGGGTTGGTCTTGGCGCGCAAAGCGAACGAGATTGCGTGTCAATGTAGTGCTTCGGCGGGCCGCAACGAGAATCTGCTGCAGTTCCTTTCGCCCATTTGCCCCGACCGGCATCTCGTTGGTCATCGCGGAGGCAATCGCCGTGATTGCGCCGATCACGTTATTTATGTCGTGGGCAATGCCGCCAGCAAGTGTGCCCAGTGCCTCCAATTTTTGAGCCTGCCGCAGCTGTTCTAGCAGGTCGAGGCGATGACGTTCGGTGGCTTGGTGTTCCCTGAACTCGATTTCGACTCGGTCGAGTGCCTTGACGAGCTCTTGATTGGTTTGTGCGTCATGGAGTCGAAATCCAAGCACTCGGCGATGCCCACGCACTCGACCGAGGAAGATAATTACGGCCACGATACTTGCACCCGTCTGACTGAAAGCAAAGTCGACGATGAACCGGTGCGGGCCAGCGATCATCGCGGCAAGCAAACCCAGTGCCGCCGATCCTGACAGAATGACGACGAGCCCGCGGACTGTCATGATGCTCGCCGAACCGCCCATAACCACCACCATCAGAAATTGAAGATCAACGCGTTCTCCAAGCGTCGACACCGATATGGCAACGTTCGATGCTACCGTTAGCGCCAGTCCAATGCTCAAGAAGTCGCAGTGGTTCGTTCGAACGCGTCGTGTTTGAGCCAACCAGAAAATCAACCCGGCTATGGATCCCGCGATTGCATCAAGCAACATTATGGCCGGCACGCCAGGCGTCGCGATGCGCGTCGCGTTGAAAGCCAAGTAACCTATGAAAATGAGCGCCACGCCTGCCGCAAGCAAACGAACGGCTTCGAACCCCAGGCCCATCGTGTCGGGGTCACGAGTAATGTCGAGGGGTTCATCGAACTGCGACATCCGGGATGGTGATAGGGGTCGCTCGGTTGGATTCGTGCATTTAACGCCTCGTCCAACGGGTGAATCGGCAGATTCGCCTGGAGCCTCCTTGGCCTGCCGAACCGGGCCAACCTCGCTTGATTCCACCATCAACGCATAAGCGGCAGATTTCGTCCAGAAGTTTAGGATGAGCAGTTTTGACGCTAGAATGCGCCACGAGGTCAGTTCTTTGTCGCGGCGGCGCGTGGACATGGGGCGAAGTCCCGATGCTCACGATGTCTTTGGTCAAGCGCTGCTTCGGGACCTGCCACGCGTGACGACGGCCTTCACCCACGAGCAACGATCTCGGTGGTTATTCAATCTTGCAAGCGGAGTCCAAAGAGGCACTTTCGCAAACGATGCAACGGCACCCGAACTTCATGATGCCCGAAAGTACGATCGAGATTGTCGAAATCATGCCGGTGCCCGGCGTGTAAATTCGATCAATCGACTGGGAACGCCGCGACCGCTCGTTTCGGCGCGGGGGGATTCTGCGCGGGGGCTGCGATTGGCGGCGCGTAGACGGGCTCCGCCCTGGGTGCCGGGGTTGGGCGCGCCGGCGCTGCCGCGACTGATCGCGCCGATGCTTGCCGGGGCTGCGCGTGTTTCGCCGTTTGCGTTGACGCGGCCTTCTCGGGAGCGGTGGGGGCGAACTTCGCCGCGTCCTCCACTCGCGGAGCCTTTACGGGTTCGGCCGCGGCAGGGGCCTCGGGGGCTTGCACGTTCAGCGCGGGCTCATTCGCCGTTTTCGGCGGCGGCGGAGCAGCCTCGGGGCGAGCCGCCTTCTGCGCCTCCGGCTGAACGGCGACGGGCGCCTTCGGTGCAGATAGCTCAACGAGTCGCGCGTCGAATTGGGCCGCATCGGCACGACTCGGTTCGGTTGCGTCAGTCGACTTGACGCGCGCCGCCATGACCAACAAACCAAGGCACCCTGTCAGCAACACCACTTCGAGCCGGCGACTCAATCGGGTTTCGTCGTTCACCCTGACGCCAGTGGACGGATGATTTGATCGAGTCCAAAGCGGAGCCTTCCCGTCCGGCGCGCAGTCAGTTGCTGGCCGGTCACCTCTTCGTTTGTGCGTCTGTTCGGGAGTCCTCAGTCCCAGTCCGGCGAACGCGCTCGTGCGATGGGCGGCGGCTTGGTGGACATGCCGAATTGCTCCAGCAGTTCCTTGGCGCGCCCGGCTTCGGTCACGAGCTCAACTGCTTTGAGTCGTCCACCGCACTCACAAGCTAGAACGTCAAAATCGTAAGTTCTCTTCAATAACGCAGCCCAATCTATTCTCCATGGATTCAGCGCCATCCCGGCTGCCAGTTTGGGTTCACCCATTCTTTCCAATGGGTCTGGCGGGTGCGCTGTACCTTCGACGATTGCGGCTCCAGATCCGCTTGCTGCCTGTTGGGGATGCGACGAAAGCTTGACCTTGTCCACCTCTGCACGTGTCGCATCTGAGTCTGGTGAATGAGACGTCGAAGTAGTCGGCTCCGTCTGCGTGGAGTCCACGACTGCCGCCACGCAAAGATTTCTCCAAGACGAATGCGGACCGAACACGCCGAAGTAACGAAGTAGGGGGTGTCTCGGTGGAGGAATGAACGCCGCGATGCGTACCAACAGATCGATTGGTCTCATCACTCGGTGGGTGGCCTTTCCCTGCTGCGCGTGACGCAGGCGGTAGGCGATCAACCTGTCTCTCGTTTCGGTCATCCGTTCCATGCTCAGTGCGGGCGAGCGCAGTAGCGAATCAGTCGCTCGCGGCCATCTTTATCAGCGGCGTGCACAGTGACTCCGGCATGAACGCTGAAGCCGCCGAATTCGCCTGTGTGCGGCGACTTGCGTAACGCGAAGCGTTTCTCGTCCGCTTGCTCTTGCGAGTACTGAACGTCGCCCGCCTCATCAAGCGCAACCACTTGGCCAATCCCCAGGGAACCACGAAGATAGGTTGCAAGTGCATCCTCGTTCTCGATGGTATCGTCCGCATCGGAAAATCGCATCAATCCTTTCTTTTTGAGCCAGACTGCGAACTTACGGTACACATCGTAAGCCACGGCTGTCAGCTCCGCGGGATGTTGCGGTGGCAGCGCGTGAAACTTGACTCGTTCCGTGCCATCGTTCGACGTTTCCTTCTCGAACACACCATCAACAATGACCGCGTGTAGATGCGTGTTCAAATTGAGGCTGCCTCCAAAGCGATGCTGAAAGACGAGCGCGCCGCCTTCGCAGTTCTTTACTCCGAGCTTTGCGGCCCTGCGCCGGTACTGTCCCAGCACTTCTTCCATGAAGAGCCGCGTCAGCTCGCCAAAGGCATCTGCGTTACGTGCCAACAACTGGAGACGATCTTGCTTTTGCGCGGGATTCCGATCGCATAATCCGCGGTTGGTACCCACCGAAGGTCTCCATTTTTCGAGGATCCTTCGCGAGGACATGCCCGCGATTGACGCGATCGCCAACTCGGGATTGCACCAAGCGACTGAAATGCTCGACCTTGACCAGACGCGTCTTACTGTGATGCAGCTTTTAGCTGAAGCACCGACTCGTGATGACGTGGTCTCGTTCATTACTTCGGTTGGGGGAGGCGGTCCTGCCTAGCCGGGCGTATCGACGCAATCGCCCACGGCTCGAAATCCTCGCGGGAACGTCGGTACTCCCGAATAGTCGTACCGGCCGATGGTCGTCGACTTGCGTTCGTGGCGTCGAGCTGTCAAAGCGCGCAGGCTACTGAGCCCATCTAACGGATGTTGGCGACCGATGAGGATACCCAGCGTGCGAACTATAGTCTCCGTGCCTCTGTGGCTTGCCATTTTCTCGAGCATGCTGACGCCTAGCGCCTGCCGTGCGCGTCGAAGCCTACCGGCTGCAGGGGCTCCGTCTGCTAGCACAGCTTCGCTTGGGGCGCCTAACGTCACAGCGGAGCCCGTGCCAGTGCCGACCGGCACGTCGTCGAGTGAGCCTGCATTCGAGGTCACTCATGGGCAAGTCCCATTGGCACTGCAACGGGCTCGGGCATGGATCGCCAAGGGTCGCTTAGACGACGCCGAGCGTGTCATGCTAGATGGCCTGGTTACCAAGGGTGAGATCAATCTGCCGACGTTAGCGGAATTGGCCTACCTGAAGTTCCACCGCGGTGATGACTCCGCGGACGTGCAAAATGCATTCTTGATGGCGGCGAGTTCCAACGACCAATTGCTCGCGGCGCAAGCTTGGTACAACGTGTCGCAGGTTTACTCCAAGCACAATCTGCCGGAGGCCGAGCGTGCCGCCCTCGCCCGTTCCTTGCGCTTGCGCGACAACACGTTCGTGCGAAGTAAGCTCGGCGGGCGCTCACACTGCACGGCAGAGGTCGCGGAGAGTGTCGTGCCAATTGCCGCCCCGAGCGTCGCCAAGGATTGGGTGACGGCTTGCAAAGCGTTGCGATACTGCCGCGAGCCCAAGCATTATACTGAAGCGCAAGCGCGTTCGGAAGTCTGCGTGACCCAGGGTGCTAATTCTCAAGAACCGCCTCAGATCCACGGTTGTGCGGATAGCGGACCTTGGGATAGCGTGTTCTGGTACAGCAACGACAGCTATGGTCGTGGCTGGATCAGCCAGTTGTCGAGCGGTAGATTGTTCGTTTCGGCATGGGAAGACGGGTCCTTTCCCGCCACCTGTCGCGGAACCACGCCTGTCAGCTGGGAAGAAGCCGGAACCTACGCGCTGGCGACGGTGAGTGTCGAATCCCTCGTCGAGGGGTTCGGGCTCTTGACACCGCAAGGCGACTTCGACAAAGGCGCTTGCCTCGCGCCCATCTCCACCAAGGTAACCGCAGTTTGGGATCGCGTGAGCGCAAAGCTCTTAGCGGCGGTAGCCATTGCCGATCGCGACCCCGTCGTGGTCAAGCTTGACGTCGAAGCGCGGCAATTGCGCCTTTCCGGCGGGAGTTGCTGTGGCTACGTGCCGCTCGACGGCACGCTGCGGTTCATCGGCGCAGAGTGAGTTGAAAGTATTACCCATCCCAAGGAACAGCTGCTGAGGGGATCGTCGGTGGGCTCCAACCGCGGATTGCGCGTTGGGAATCCCGCGCAAAAACAAGATCGTCTCCAGTCTCGTTCACACAATAACCCGATGGCAAGTTTGAGCGCCACCCAAGCGCCCCCGAACAAAGGGACCGTCGAGACCGCAGAGACGGCCTTTTCGTGTACCGAACAGCGTACGACGGTTAAGACATCCTAAGCCTTCCGCCAATCCAAACGATCCAGGCAACCGGGAAAGTTCGAATTGGCGACTCATTCGAGCTTCGCCGTTCGGTTCGCCGCCAGATGGCGGCTCGTCTGGCTCCTCTGTCACACTAATTTCCTGACCAAGACGTCACCGAAGTAAGAAGGTTCAACATTGGAGTCGGGCGAAGCCGATATCGTCGTGAGCGTCGGGGCCGGGGTTGGCTCCTACAAACCAACCCGTAGGTGACAGGTTGGCTGCCACCGGACTTTGGTGTGACCTAATTCGGTGAAGCGAAAAACGCGGTTGTTCGGTCGACTCTCGCCTGGACTGGCCCGGGGGGTAGAGGGACGCGCTTCAGTCCACTTGACTTCGAGTCTTCCTGGACTGCGACGCGCCGGCACGGAGCCGCCATCGCGCCGAAAGTCCCATGGCAGCAACACCAAGAAGCAGCAATTCGTTCCATTGCCGTGGCGCGCCCTTGATGGCGCAGCCACATCCGCTCGGGCTAGCGCCCAATGCTGCAGTTTCACTCGAACCACCTGACGCGGTGCGCGTGTCGCCCCCCCACGAGGAGTTTCCCCCCGAGCTCGGGACGCCACCTAAGCCAGCGGCGGGGGTTGTTCCGCCGATCACAGGTGTCCCTCCTGTTGGTGCAAAGGCTCCGCCCAGGTCTCCCGTTCCGCCATTCGTGGAGACGGTTCCACCGGCAATAAGGCTGCCGGCAGAGCCCCCAGCATTGGAGCCGCCAAGGCCAACACCGCTTGTTTCCGCAGAGGTGATTCCACCTGCGCCAATGGCGCCACCAGAGGCTTTCGTGCCACCGACGCCGCCGACACCGCCGCCCGCCCCGCCGGAACCGCTTGCACCGCCACTGCCCGGGACGACCGCTGCGCCAGTCAAACCAACCGCGACTTCGCCGATAATTGCGCTCGTTCCGCTGCCGGCAACAGCCGTGGCCTCCAGCCGTACGTACTGGGCGGTCTGCGGCGTGAACTTAGACCGTTGTGGAGAAATGAGGCCGTGGTAGCTGGGATCGGCCGGCCAGGTCCCAGTCGCGATCTGGGAAAACGTGGCGTTGTCCGTGCTCACGTAGATCTTGTAGGACGTAATATTGCCGGCGGTGGTGCCCGTGTGTCGCTGCGGCAGGTACTCGAGCATGTCGATGTTGTCGTAGCT
>Ga0302323_100001983_pt1 | contig 16619 bp, 13 predicted proteins | sample Fen_T0_3_FD_201950 | JGI IMG/M metagenome (GOLD analysis project Ga0302323, IMG submission 201950) | Peat permafrost microbial communities from Stordalen Mire near Abisko, Sweden - Fen_T0_3 | ecosystem: Environmental > Terrestrial > Soil > Wetlands > Permafrost | place: Sweden: Abisko... | reverse complement strand
CTGCATTGCAACTCTCCCGCAAAAGCCATGAAAAATTGTTAGAAGGGCAGGCATTGCTGCAAATGGCTTTTTGTGCCCGCCGGAATTTTACTTCTTCTGCACATCGTGCCTTTCCTTATTATTTGCAGGCTATTGATGCTACAGGCTCATCAGCCGACCCTGCTACATTTTTTTACAGTTGCATGTACTTTGCTACCGACAATTTTGAAGTTAATAACTGGCGTATAGGCATACCCTATTTTAAAAATGCCATTGCCATTGCAGCAGCCAGCAATAATGTACATCTTGCATATGCCGCCTGTGTAAGCAGTGCTTATACACTTTTTCAACAGGGTTTCGCAAGCCAGGCAATGACGCTTTACAAACAGTCGCTGGCAATTGCCAAGCAACAACAATTGCCTTACGATATTGAACATTCGTACAATGAAATATCCGGTACTTTCCAGGAAATTAAACAATATGATGCTGCCTTACTATATGCTGATTCTGCAGCCGCCGTGCCGTGTGTTGATTCTTTTTATACCAACATATGGCAATTAAAAGCCGGCATTTACAGCGATATGGGTAATTACAAAGCTGCAGCAGCCATGTATGCCAAAGCCTTAAACTGGAACAATGAAGATTTTTTATACCGTAACCAGGCTCAATTAAGCAGTTATGAAGCAAAGCTGAATACCAAAGAAAAAGAATTGCAGGTAGCGCAGGAAAAAAAACGGGGCCTTCAATTGGAATCGCTGATAAGTGGTGCAATCATTTTATTACTGCTGGTGGTATGGGCTTACCTGGTACAGCGGCGGGCCGGGCAAAAATTAGTTGTTCAAAATATGATCATCGAAAAGCAACGTGCCGATCTTGAAAGATCTCTTTCAGAAAAAGATATATTGCTGAAAGAAATTCACCACCGGGTAAAAAATAATTTATCGGTGATCAGCAGTTTGCTGGAGCTGCAATCTAATGGGCTTACAGACCAAAAAGCAAAAGCGGCCATTGCCGAAGGTCAGAACAGGGTACAATCAATAGCATTGATACACCAGCGCTTGTACCAGCACGAAAACCTTGCCGCTATTGAGCTGAGTGGTTTTGTAAATGATATGATCAGCCAGGTATCAGGCATTTTTAAAATACCGGGACAAAAAATAAATACTGTTATCCAGGTACCGGAAACACTACTGGATATTGATACCGCAGTACCACTTGGATTAATACTGAATGAATTGCTGACCAACTCTTTTAAATATGCTTTTACTAGTCAGCAGGAAGGAACGATCCGTATTGGATTATCTTCACCTGAACCTGGTAATTATTTGCTTACTTATTCTGATAATGGGCCGGGTATGCCTGATGGTTTTGATTTGAAAAAAAGCCAATCGCTGGGCCTGCGCCTCATTTACAGGCTGAGTAACCAGGTAGGCGGCAGCGCCACCTACCTACCCAATGAAGGTTGTAAGTTTATCATTACATTCAAAAATGCATTTACCCGAAACAACGAAGCATGAGTAAAATTAAAATTGGTATTGCAGAAGATGAAGCCATCATTGCCGATCATTTAACTAACACACTGGTAAATCTTGGTTATGATGTTGCAGAGCCGGTAGCATCTTATGCCGAAGCTATTACTATGATTGAAAATGAAAAACCTGATCTGCTGTTGCTGGATATACAACTGAAAGGAAAAAAGGATGGTATTGACCTGGCGTGGAAAATAAAAGAGGAGTTCAATTTGCCCTTCATCTTTTTAACAGCAAATGCTGATGCTGCCACAGTACAAAGAGCCAAACAAGTGATGCCACCAGCATATCTTGTAAAGCCATTTACTAAAGATGACCTGTATACTTCTATTGAAATATGCCTGCACAATTTATCTAACAACAAAAAGGAAAAACTGGAAAACGAAAATGTAAACTATATTATCAACGATGCGATCTTTATAAAAGATGGCCATTATTTTCACAAGATAAAATTTGCCGACATCCTTTACCTGGAAAGCGAGCATGTATATGTGCAGGTACACACAACTGATAAAAAATTTTTAGTCCGCACGTCAATGCAGCAATACCTTACCCACTTTGATGACAAAAAATTTATGCGTATACACCGCAGTTATGTAATTAACCTGGAACAAATTCAAACTATCAGTGCCGACTATGTAATAATGAAGGGCATTGAATTACCAATAGGCAAAACTTACCAGGAAGAATTACTGCGCCGTTTAAGGTGGGGCTGATCTTACAATTTTTTTAATTGCTTAAGGTTTATATCGAGCAAATACGCAGTTATACTTCTTTGCGGGAATAAATCCTGTAAACCAGGCACGGCACCTTTAAAAAATATTTCTGTATCCTCAGCTGCTGAACAGCCATTAATAACAAAGCCAATTTCAACAGGGCCATTCACGTCTTTTGAAAGTAGCTGCACATCGCTTTGGTTGTTTTCGGTAAAATAGCCGTACCCTTTAAAAAAACCTGCCACCCTTGCAGCATCCACCTTTGTAACGCCATCACCCTTATAATAAACCGTATGATTCTTATCAAAATTAAAAGGTGTTCCGGTTTTGCCATCTGTACTTAAAACAGACATTAATGTTTTAAAAAAGCCCATGGTAATATTTTAAGATCAGAAAAAAATATGGTTATTTATTTTGCCTGTAGTGTCATCAGTTGCTGCCCTATTTTACTATTTCCCAAAGCCGCACTATCGATGGCTTTCTGCATTATTAATGCCCTAGCTGCATCTCCTGCAGTTATTGCTGTTGTTTTTTGAGCATCGGCCTGGTTCATTATGCTGATGCATTTTAACGACTGTTCGTTTAAAGATTTTATAGCGGCTTCATTATCGCTTTTTCCTGCTTTGCAGGAAGCAAAAATAACAGCACACACTATAATTGAAGTTTTGATATTCATACCGGTTGTTTTAAAGATGATTAATACTGAACTAAAGACCGAAAACCATATTTATAATTTACATTACTCCACTCTTTTACTGAACAGGATAATAGTAATCAATACTTATTTTCCATTGTGTAAGCAGTGGCGATAAAGAGCCCTGTAAAATCGTATTCTCATTTACATAATCACATACACCATCCCAGGGATCGTAAATAAGATACTGGTAACCGTTACCAGTTTGCCGGTATCGCAAGGTTAAAATAAAGTGCTTCGCCTGGGAGCCTACAAATCCCACCAGTATTGGCACATCAAAGCCTTTGTCGATCTGGCTTCTGATTTTTGGTAATATTAATTGCAATGGCTCGTTTACCTGTTGCGCATAATACCTGGCGCCCACTATTGGCCCCACCAATTCATTCAGTGCATCATTTATACCTATGGCTTTGCCGGAGTAGTCGCCTCTGGGCGATGCCACACCACCATATTTTTCCAACAACAATTTTTGCTGCTCGGCCATTGGATGATTAACGTTGTTGGCAACAGCATTAAAATTTGGAATTTGTTTAACTTCCCAGGCGTAGCGTGGAGAAAGATCGGCCAAAAAAGTTTGTACCACGGTAACCGAACAGGAAAATTCCCATTGCTGAATGATGGAACGGCGATTCGTTACCAGGCAATTTTCCTGCTGGAAACTTTCAGGGTACTGGTTCAGTTCTCCAATAAATTTTTGCACTACGGGATAACTGTCTCCTGTAAGCAAAGATTTCAATGCAAAAAAACGTGCCGAAGCTGTAGTAGCCTGTTGTAAAAACACCACTACTTTTTTGTTATTGTCCGCATCAAGTATCCTTAAAAACGCATTGAACTTATTGACATGCGGTTGCTGTGCCCAACCTTTTAGTCTTCCAAATTCAAATATTGCTTTAAGGCTGTTTACATCTGGTGTACTATTAGTAGCCTGTTGTGCAGGTACCGCATTCTGATTGGCCGCAACAGCGATAACAGTAAACTGTGTTCTTACCAACCATTCCTCATTATTATAACCATCATATTTTATCCTGAATTTATTGCCACTTACTTCCTGTATAACAGCAGTATAAGTTTTGCCATCTTTACCCAATATACTTACTGTAGTTCCTGCATTTTGTGCAGAAATTAATACTGGCAATAACAATAATTGTATATTGACAGCCAGCTTTATTACAATACTTTTCATTATTTTTTTTGAGGCTGCCAGGAAAATATTTTTTATCTCCTTGCAAAAATTATTGTATAGGAATATCACTCAGCTCCGCTTTTTTAATCAATTGCTCAGAGCCTATCTCCCATTCTCCAAATACATTAACATAAAAATTAAAAACTCTTATGGCATTACTTTCAACCGCAGTTCTTTTACGATAAAATTGTTTTATGGTGTACGCAGCTTTTACCGGATAAACAATGGTGCCCCTAGTTCCATTGGCATCATCGGTGGTTAAAGTCCATGGCCTGGTTTTACCAAACTCCATGTTACTTATATCTACGTTTATAGCACCGTCATAATGTTTAGGTGCAGGGTATTCCCCTTCCCTGCATTGAATTAGTTTTTTAAACAGCTCCAAATTGGGTTTACTGCCATTTTTTGCTTTTGCTTGTGCTGCCGGGCAACTTATTACCGGCCGATCGGGTAATACAGTATTATCAGCATCTACCTTTTGTGCAACTGCTTGCAGGCTAAGCAAGGAGCAAATTATAAAGTGGATTAATTTCATCATGCCAATTGAGTTTATGATATTATTTATTTGCTACAGTTTTTTCAGGTATCAGTTCTTTTCTATTTATTAGTGCTGCCACTAATAATAAACCCACAGATATTAGTGAAATATTACCGCCTGTGGTACGTATAACAGCACCGCCTGTGGCAAAAACAATTACAAGCACCAGCGTAATCCAATATCCATATTTTTTCCAAAAAGGATCTAGCGCCAGTTTGCTGAGAAAAAATACAAATAAGATAACGAGTACAGCTGGTGCAAGTGGTTTCAACTGCATACCAGTTTGCGCAGGCACTTCGGTATCTACTTGTACAAAGCGTCCTGTATTCCACATTATGGTATGTGGGCTTTTTACATCATCATCCTGGTAAGTAAAAAACAAACTGCAAAAATGTAATAACAAAGCTGCCAGCACAATCTTTCTTGCAGTTGACATGGCCTTAACTGCAATAACGGCAACCTCGCTTTTAACTGTTGTAGTTTGTTGATTATCGTTCAAGTTGTTTGGCTTATTTATCTATTGGTGAAAAAAGTATTGATGGGCTGGCGATGCTGTAACCACCACTTGTCCAGTAGGCAGAAATATCCATCACCATACTTTTACGCCCTTGTGCATCATAAGCCACTGCATTGTAAACACTATTGTACCGGGTAATGGATGCCATAATTGTTCTATAACCCCCCAGTCCCAGAAACTCTTTTGAAAAGAATTTTTCTTTGGAGGCATTATTGGTAAGGCCAATATTTGTCCAGGTACCGTTTTGATAAAATAAACCATACGCTTCTGTATTTGAAGAATAGGCACCTGCTTCGATAGTTACCGCCATGGCGCCCCTGGGGCCCTGGTTGGCCTGAAAGCCTTTAATGGTTACACCTGGTTTTTGAATAGAAGTTAGCACGTTGGTTTGGTTGGTAGACATATTAATATCCCAAACCTGCTCGCTTTCCAGTGTTTTAGATGCAGGTAAAAATAGTATATGGTCTACGCCTTTTTCATCTACCAATAATTTAGCCGGATGTTGATAGGAATTTTCGGTTTCATATTTAGGGTAGCTGTATACGATACGTTCTGTTTTGCCATCATAATATTTAATCTGCTGTACATTATCAGGATTGTCTTCATAAATGATATGCGGTATTCCTTTGCTATCTACATAGCCATCCAGGTTCATGCCGCCCTCTTTTACATTCGGATACATACCGCCAACAAGTGGTGCCGGTTTATTTAAGTCGGTGTAGGCGGAATGAGCAGTTCCATTTAGCATAGTATAACGCAGGTAATCGCAAAAGTACCACATGATGTTGCTGGTTATTGAATTAGATTGTGGATTACCCTGGCACCAAAAAACAGCCACCGTGCCTTGAGGCGTAAGAGTGGCAAACCAAGAGTTTTGCATTTTCTGGTGTTCATTCAGTTGCACCTGGGCACTCCATACCCCACCGCTAAGCACTTTATAAAACAGGGTGCCGCATAAATAGCCTCCCGGGCCATCAATCGTAGCATCAGCTTCAGGATATTGGCTCTCAGTATTGCCATATCTTTTCCAGATGGCATAAATGTTGCCTGTTACATCCTGTAATATCCTGGCATATCCGGAACCGTTACCAGTGTTATCAACGCTTAATGCTACAGGTTTGCTCCATGAAACACCTTTATTGGCAGAACTGGAATAATAGATGAAGACCGGCTTTCCGTTGTCGGGGCTTTCCTGGAAAACGACGTGGTACACGCCGCTTTTATCTATTAAAAAATCACAAAGGCCTGCTCTTTCAAACTGAGATATCTTTTGCTGCATCTGTGCGTTACTGGTATTACCGGAGCAACCAATCAATGACAAACAGAGTAACAATAATTGAATCGGAATACGCATGTTATAAGATTTATTATCCGGGTAAAAATTATTTGATGATCAATGCCCCGCTCCCGGAAGTTTTGATCACTGCTGTACCTGTTGACGCCAATGTATACAAACTACCAAAACTGGCCCCCTTTGTTGCAGTTGTTACGACGATATTACCACCGCCGGAGGCAACCAGGTTTCCCCCACCTGAGGCTACTAAATTACCACCACCCGATGCAATAAGATTGCCACCGCCAGACGCAACAAGGTTGCCGCCACCGGAGGCAACCAGGTCAGCAGCTATTAGTTTGCCGTTTTGAAAAATTCCTACCACTTTGGTATTATTATTAAAAGTCTGTTGCGAAAATTTGAAAGTGATTCCGGCAGCGCCGATCTTCATATTGTATTCATGCACATATTTTTTCAGGTCTTCCAGGTTACTCCAGGTTCCGTTATTGTAATTCTGTGGGATAGATTCCCAGGCATCGGCATCGCGGAGATATAAATATTGATAGGCTTTTTTAATATCCGCCTGTTTATTCTGGGCAGATATGCTGAGTATGGTTACCGTTGAAAATACAAGGAACAATAGTACTTTTTTCATTTGACAAGTTTTAGTTTTTAAAGAATGTACAAATGAAAATATTTAACACACCAATCTTAGCATAATGTTCTCAACACCGCAATTTTTGTTCTCAACTGCCGAAAAATAGTGCTGAAGGTTTTTAGTTTTTTTTTGGACAATAAAACTCAGGCTTAAAAGAAGTTTAAAATAAAAAACCTTTCCTGGTTCCGGGTAATGTTTATCCCGTGCCTGATTCCCGTATAATAACTTTACTTAACTGAGCAGGCCACAAATTGTTTTTTAAAAGCCTGAGCTTTAAGCTGATTTCCAAATACAGTATAAGTTATTAACTGTACTGGCAAATAATTCCTGGTAAATTCAACATGCTTTTTATGATGCCTGTTAAATCTTTTTTCTATATTCTTAGTACACTCTTTTTCAAACAAAGTGAAAAGAAATTAATTAAAGAAATGAAATAAGCCGGTAAATGCATAATGCGTTTGAAATCTCCGAATTTGAAAAAATAAAAAAACACTGCAATGCGGTTCATGGGTTTCTGCGTGCTGCTTAAAAGTGCAAAATAGATTCCGTAGTTAATTTATTTGCGTTATTGATTACCGCTGAATGAAAACTTTTCAGCTTATTTTTTTATACTGATAATTACAGTGTCCCCGGAAAGTCATTGGAGGAAACCCTGACTCCTCCCGTCTCAGCTCAGGTTTTACAACAATCTCAATAGAGAAACGTAAAGGCTTTTTACTCAACAATATCAATACGATGTAATAAGTGCTTTTAAATAAAAAATGTTTAAAGAGCTGAAGTGTTTCCCCTTTTTTAAGGCAGCACTTTTATTACTCCGGTATTATAAAATATACTAAGCCCGCTTTAATATGATTGCTATGCAAATGTTCCATCGCCCTATGAAAAAATTATTTTCGCAATTGTATAATATTCTTCGCTGTGTTTTATTGGAAGCTTTTAATTTGGAGCATGTGTACTTTGTAGGCGATTTAACCCTTCAGTTAAATCAACGAAATGTTGCCCCACTATTTTATAACTTTAAAATTGCTTGTTATGATCAAAAAATTATTTTTTTTATCAGTAATGCTAAGTATGGGAATTTGCTCCTGCAAAAAAAGCGCCCAGCTAAATTCTGCAAATGACATTCAGGAGAGTTCGTCGAATCAATCTCAGCTCAAAACTTCTGAATGCGAATGTAATGAGATTCCTGGAAACACTTTCTTTGATCCTACGTGCCTTATTTCGGCAAGTCAGCATGGAGTATTAGATACAATTCAGAAAGGATTTGGTTTTACGGAAGGCCCTGCCGTTGATAGAGAAGGGAATGTATTTTTTACCGACCAGCCCAACGATAAAATTTACAGATGGGATGCAACCAGAGGCAACGTAACCTTGTTTTTAACTGGTACAGGCCGCTCTAACGGAATGGCTTTTGACAGACACGGCGACCTTATTGCCTGTGCCGATATGCATGGTGAATTATGGAAAATTCATCGGAATGGCACACACGAAGTATTGGTTAATAATTACCAGGGTAAACTTTTGAATGGCCCGAATGATGTATGGATCAATCCTGTAACCGGTGGCATATATATTACGGATCCTATATTTCCAAGAGACTACTGGGATGCATCTGATCCCCGCAAACAACCCTGGGAGCCCACGCATTCTGAACAGGCTGCAACAGGTAAAGGTGGTCATGTTTATTATCTTGCCCCGGGTAGTCACACACTTGTTAGAGTAACAACAATGACTGGCTGGAATGCAGATACATGGCCGAATGGCATTACCGGAACGCCAGATGGTAAAAAATTGTTTGTAAATAACTGGACCTATGATGGTACTGGCAAAATCCGCAGTTTTAATATTAATCCTAACGGCACCCTCTCTAACATGAAAACATTTGTTGACAATTTAAACTTTTGCGATGGCATGTCAATGGATGAAAAGGGGAATATTTATGTAAGTGGCGGTGTGGGAGTAAATGCGTTTAGCCCTAATGGTAATAAAATTCTTACCATCTCTCCAGGTGGTGGTACCAATAATGTCTTTGCGGGTAAGAATAATAAATTATTATTTATGACAGGCCCTTCAGACCGGATAACTTCAGTAAAAATGAATGTAAAAGGAGTTGAAAAATTTGGTGAAAATGGTTTATAGCCGGAGGTTAACCGAATGAGCAAATAAAAAAATAATAGCCGAAATATCATTATTAATAATTTCCGTGCCAAAAAGTAAAAATTTAAAATAATCAACTCTCCGGTTTATGAGAGTTGATTATTTTCTATTTCATACACATCGAAAAATAGATTCGGTGTCTTTGGCATAATACTATCTCTCATTTCAGATCGCATTTCTTTTTTAGAAATTGCTGAAACGATATTTTATCCACTATTTGCAACCCTATTAAGTTCATCCCTTCTTATTATGCTGTATTTTATAAATCGTCCGGAAAATATGTTGTGGTATATTTTATAACAGCATATTTAATAACTACTTCTGCTTATTGTAATCATAATCCGGAATATGCCGTGTGGGCGGAACTGCTTTTCATATTTATTGAATAAGAAATAGTTTTACTAAACATTCGCTATACCAGCAGCAGCTTCAGCAGTATGTTTAAATATTATCGCCGTTGTATTTTGGTAGTTTGGTACGATCTGCCTGCTTAATTTGGGGCATAAAAAAAAGGCGGAGACACTCTTGGATATTTTTAGAATCACAGGGACGTTGAACAGTATTTACAGGGCTGAAATGTAATGGACATTTTTAGCTGGCAACAACATTGCTACTATTGAGGTTCAAGTTTTTAGAATCATTTTATCGGGTAGACAGCATCCCTTTTTTACCTCTGCGATTGAGTGCTCACACAAACGAATTGAATAATACATTGAACGACTTTATATAGAATCGTTTTTGCCGTGCAGTATATCAACCAGTAAGGACATTTTCAATTTATTTCTTCACCATAAAATCGATTGCGTATGTAAACATCTTCAAATTACTAAAGCTTGACATCATTAGTTTAAACCCATTTTCATTACCTGATCCCGATTGCTCGTTTAGGGCCTGGTAATGATTACCAAAACGAAAAATTGTTATATGAAACAAAAAAAATTAAAATTTAGTTTAAAGACAACGGTTGCCCTGGCGGTTATCATGTTGCTGTGCTTAAATGCTGCTTTTGCACAAACTTCCGTTAAGGGAACCGTTGCTGATGCCGATGGAAAACCATTACCAGGTGTAAGTGTTATTCAAAAAGGCACTAAAAACGGTACCACAACTGATGCATCCGGAAACTATTCATTGGTACTTACGAATAATAATTCAGTTATTATTTTTAGTAACGTAGGTTTTGAAACCAAATCAGAAGTGGTAAAAGGACGTAATGCAATTAATATTATTTTAACTGTACAGAAAAATACATTGGAGCAAGTGGTAGTAACTGCGTTGGGTATAAAAAAGGAATCCAGAAAACTTGGTTACGCAGCATCAACTGTTAAGGTTGATGAAATTACTCAGAACCGCACTACCAACGTGATGAAGTCTTTGGAAGGTAAGGTAGCTGGTTTGGAAATTGCTCCGCCCAGCGCGGGTGCAAATGCAAGTAACAGGATTCGTTTGCGCGGGCAGTCGGGTTTTAACGGCCAAACCAACTCCCCTTTAATTGTTATTAACGGGCTGCCAATGGATCAGGGTGCACGCAGTGCCGAGGGTGGCGGTCCTGCTACAGATCAGGGGGACAACCTGTCAAACATCAACCAGGATGATATCGAGTCAATGACCGTGCTGAAAGGTGCAACAGCCGCTGCGCTTTACGGTTCAAGGGCTTCTAATGGTGCCATAATAATCACCACCAAAAGCGGCGCTAAAAATTCCAAATTTGGCGTAGAAATCAGCTCCAGCTTTGCTGCTGATAAAATATTGGATTTTACCGACTACCAAACCGAATACGGCACCGGCTCTAATGGCGTCCGTCCTTCCTCGCAAGCCCAGGCGCAATCATTTGGTAACCTGGCATGGGGCGAAAAATATGACGGCGCACCTACTTATCAGTATGATGGCGTTCAAAGACCTTATCTTCCTGATAAAAACCGCATGAAGCAATTTTACAACACCGGAGCTTCCTATACCAATTCCATTGCGGTTTCCGGCGGCAATGCCTCAACCAGCTACCGCGTTTCTTTTTCAAATCAGGATGTTAAGGGTATTTCCCCTGGTAATACTTACCATAAAAAGATCTTTAACTTAGGGCTTAACAGCAAGATTACTAACAGGCTGACGCTTCAGACGAATATTAACTATACCCACGAGGAAAATAATAATCCTCCACTGGTTGGTGCCCAGGGTATAGGATTTTCCAGTTTTCTTAACCGTATTCCATTAACGGTTGCAATTTCCACGTTGAAAACAAGTGTTCAAAATCCTGACGGCACCATATTATCAACCAACCCCTTTAATAATCTTTTAACTAACCCATATTATCTCATCGGGCGAATGTTCGATAAAACGAAAAGGGATCGTTTCTTAGGTACAGTTTCCCTTAAATATGATTTCACTAAATGGCTGTATCTACAGGGGCGTGTAAATGCTGACCTTGGGTACAATAACAATGAAGCTAATAATCCAAGTAATTATGCACCTAACGCACCAATCAATAGTGCCACCGGTGGCTGGGCAGGTAGTTACGGTGTTTCCACGGGTTTCAACAAACAATTCAACAGCGACTTTCTGTTAGGAACTACCCACAAAATTGGCAATTTTACAATAGACGTCAGCGCAGGTGGCAATATGTACACAGTTGACAATAACTTTTCCAGCCAAAGTGTGACAGACTTTGTAGTAAGAGACATTTATAGCATACCAAACGGTATTACCAAAACCCAGAACTACACCGTTAGAAGATCGCAGGTAAACTCAATATATGCTTTTGCGGATTTCAGCTATAAAAATTTCCTTTACCTGAATATCACTGATCGTAGCGACTATTTTTCTGTGCTTACGCCACCAAGTTCAATAGTTGCTAATCCGAAAAATTCTTTCAACTATCCATCTGCAAGCGCCAGTTTCATTTTTTCTGAATTGCTGCCCGAAGTGAAATGGATGAATTATGGTAAATTAAGAATGAGTTATGCAAAAGTGGGTAATGCAAATGGTGTTGATCCCTATAGCAGCCAGCTTACATACTCAATCGAGTCACAGCTTTTCGGTGGTTATTCAGTCGCAAACATTGCTGGTAATGGAAGCAACCCCAATCCATACATAATACCTTACAGCGTTAGCGAAAAAGAAATAGGCCTTGAATTAAAGACCTTAAAGAACCGTTTAAATTTCGATATCTCTATTTACGATAAGAGGACCAATGATCAGATTTTGCCCATTAATTTATCAGCCGCATCTGGTTATACCGGCGAGAATGTCAACATCGCAAAGTTGAAAAACTCAGGTGTAGAGGTTTTGGTTGACGGAACACCCGTTAAAACGAAAAACTTTAGCTGGAATGTATCGGTAAACGGATCTTATAATACGTCAAAAGTATTAGCATTAAATCCAGGGCAAACCCGCCAGATAGTAACTTTTTTTAATGGCACAGGAAACGAGTTTATAGGTTATTTAACGTACGATGTTGGCAAGGAGATGAACCAGTTGGTAGACTACACGTATCTGCGTAATGATAAGGGACAGGTAATGTTAAATAGTGCAGGAGGACTTCAGCCTTCAAAAGACATGGTAAATTATGGTAGTGCAAACTATAAAGAAATCGGTGGTATTACCAACACTTTCCAATATAAGAACCTGAGCTTACTAATCCATATTGATGGGAAATTTGGTGGCAAAGTGTTTTCATCAACAGCATTAAACGGTTTAAGATCAGGTCAAAGCCAGGCATCTTTAGTAGGTCGCAGTGGCGTTATTTTCGATGGCGTGCTGCCTAACGGAAGTCAGAATACAATATCAGTTGCTCCGCAAACATTTTATGCTCAATATCGTTCTCAAAATATAGGAGATCCGTTTGTTTTCAGCAGCGACTTTATCAAGTTAAGAAATATCACACTTACTTATGACCTTACCCGTTTTATGAGTAATAAAGTAACGTTTGTTAAAGGGCTAACGGTATCTGCTTATTGCAGGAATGCTGCTTTACTGATGAAACACATACCTACTGTTGATCCGGAAGCTTTCGCATCATCAAGCGACAGCCGCCTGGGATATGAACAACATACGGAACCGACTACCCGCACTTTTGGGCTTAACTTAAATGTAAAATTCTAAAATCATTTAGTATGAAAAAAAATAGTTTTATTATAGTCTCCCTGACTTTAATGATTTGCCTTGCAAGTTGTAAAAAGGGGTTTGAAGAAAAAAACAAGGACCCATATGCCATTACAGCAGTTGACCCGGGATTGTTATTTACCGGAGCTGAGCGGAATATGAATAGTAGTGCTGCTGGCGTCAATACCGGCAGTTGGGATGGAGAACAAACCATAGTACAACAATATATAAATGCGTATAACGCCGGTGCTACAGCAGGGTTTCAATTTAATCTGGATATAGATGGTTATAGCAACGATCGTTGGAATGGTGTTTATCCTAATGTAGTTAAACCTTTGGTACAAATCATCAGTGTTGTTAAAAACAATCCGGCTTCCAAAAACCTTTATGACATGGCACGGATATGGAAAGCGTTTGCATTTATGACCCTTGTTGACACATACGGTGATGTGCCTTACAGCGAAGCAGGAAAAGCATACCTTGAAAATATAAGCTCTCCAAAGTATGATAAAATGGCCGATATCTATGCCGACCTTTACACGGAGCTTAAAACGGCTACGGCTGATTTGTCTGCTTCAAATGAATATGTAGCCAGTGATTTATTTTTTGGTGGCACAGCTGCAACCATTACTCCTGCGATGATAACTGCACAGGTAGCCCATTGGAAAAAAATCGGTTACTCTTTAATGTTGCGTCTGGGTATGCGCTACTCAAAACTTGATGCGGCCAAAGCTGCAAGTATTGTGCAGGAAGCATTTGCCGGTGGTGTCATTCTTTCAAACAGCGATAATGTTGTTGTCAAACAATATAATGGCACAGTTCCCAACACTTTTTCTAACCTGCAGCGGAACATCAGTCCCTATTTTTACTATTTAGCTGAGCCCTTTGTTACCCAGTTAAAAAGTACAAGTGATCCCAGGTTGAAGTATATCGGGGCCAGCTACGCCAATCCTACAACAATTACCACCACACCTGATACCACAACAGCTAACCAATATGGATTTCCGGTGGGATATGACGCGGTAAGCTTTTTAACCGCTCCGGGTTCCAGAGGTGCTAAAGGCGGAGGACTAAACTACCAGGTAATGGTCAATACTGTTGCCCCTGCTCTTTTTATTACTAATGCGCAAACCCAATTATTATTGGCAGAAGCTAAATTCAGAGGTTGGATTACAAGCAGCACAACAACTCAGCAATATTATGAAGCTGGCGTAAGAGCTGCTATGGATGACTGGAACTTATTTCCCGGCACATTTAGCCCCGCCGTATCAAACACAGAAAAAGATAACTACCTGCTTGGCCCTGCAGTTGCGTATAATGATGCAAACGCACTTAAGCTTATCAATACACAATACTGGATATGCTCTATAACAAACGGCCCTGAAGGTTTTGCTAACTGGAGAAGAAGCGGATACCCCGCATTGCTACGTAATACGTACAACGATAACTTAGTCCCAGGCGGCGGCTTTGTAAGACGCATGTCTTATCCTGACGCTGAGAAAGCCTCAAACGCAGCCAACTACAGTGCAGCTGCTGCCAGCATGGGTGGCGATGGAATAACACAACGGGTTTTCTGGGATAAACCTTGATAAAGTAACTCGGCTAGTTAATAAAACAAGAAACCCGGATGTTCAATCCGGTTTTCTTGTTTATGCATTTAACCACCAGAAAAATGTTAAGTATTAAAAACTGTAAAGTAAGCATACACGAAACCGTTCTTAGTATTAACTTTTAAGTATAAATTTCGTTTCCGTTTTGGGTGGGCAGTTGTTCAATTGCTCAACAGCACAAAGCCTCAAACACAAACAACTTAAATAAATATCGCTTCTTTAAACAATTATTACCTTGAAAATTTAAACCCCTTATATAGAATATCATGAAACCTGTACTACTTTGTATTTTATGCCTGATGAGTTTGTTTACAAACGGACAAACAACAGCTAACACTCCACCCATAAACTTTTTGAAGAAAGACAGTATAAAGTCATCAATAGATGGAACGGTTCAAAATTTTTATTACAGTAAATCAGCAACCACTAAACCTCAGCCACTAGTTGTTCAACTACATTCCTGGAGCTTTCCTGCCGATTCTTTGAAAACAATCGGGTTAGATATTGAAGCCAGCAAAAAAAACTACAACTACATATTTCCTAATTTCAGAGGCGTGAATAACCATCCAAAAGCTTGTTGCAGCGAATTTGTGATTTCGGATATAGACGAGGCTATAGACTGGGCATTAAAAAATATGAACGTGGACAAAAAAAGAATTTATATTATTGGGTATAGTGGCGGTGGGTATGCAACCTTAGCAATGTATATGAAATCCAGGCACAACATCCGGTCGTTTTCGGCCTGGGCATCCATTTCTGATATCGTTGCATGGTATGGTGAATCGCTGGCAAGAAAAAATAAATATGCAGGAGAAATTCTTAAATGTTTAGGCAGTGATGCATTAGATACGATAAAGGCAAAGGAAAGGTCGCCATTGTTTTGGACAACACCGATAAAGAAACGTAAAAAGAGTTCGCTGCAAATATTTGCCGGCATACATGATGGATACGGTTACGACAAGCCGGTACCTATTTCGCAATCAGTGAATTTTTACAACAAAATTTTGTCCGATTTTGGTGAGCGGGATACCTCTAAATATGCCAATACCGAAGATTTAAAGCTCATGCTTAAAACACAATCTTTCCCCTCACAAAATACTAATTTGCTAATAGGAGATAAGGTAATTCATTACAAAAGACAGTCTAAAAATATCATGCTTACTATTTTTGAAGGCGGGCATGATATATTGAGCAAACAAGCATTAGAATATATCGAACAGGTTAACGGCATCCGCTAGTAATTGCTTTTGCCTTTTTCACATAGAAGAGTACACTAAATATTTTGTTCATGGTGTGGTGACCTTTAAAAGTTGCTAAAATTATTCTATCCTTCCCCTGTAAACACGATGTTCAATTACTGAACTGATTGCTGGACGGGTATTTCAGCAATTTCCAGTGACCTGTTTTACTTTTTTACAACAGGTCACTGAAAGAGTAAGATTTAATGAACTTTTTGGTATAGCCACCAAATAAAAAACGCTGTAAATCAATGATCTTACAGCGTTTTAATGCGTTTTGAAATTGGAAAAGAGGAGCTGCAGGATTGTGAACCTTTGGGCTCAATCTGCTAACTGTCAATATTTTGGAATGGGTTCGTTTTTGCTACTCAATGAAATACTCAATAGAAATTATTTCAACAGAATGAAGGTAGGAAAATAATACAATAATTC
>Ga0302323_100001981_pt1 | contig 16626 bp, 13 predicted proteins | sample Fen_T0_3_FD_201950 | JGI IMG/M metagenome (GOLD analysis project Ga0302323, IMG submission 201950) | Peat permafrost microbial communities from Stordalen Mire near Abisko, Sweden - Fen_T0_3 | ecosystem: Environmental > Terrestrial > Soil > Wetlands > Permafrost | place: Sweden: Abisko... | reverse complement strand
GTAGTCACCCTGAAGGAGGCCGTCCAGGCGCCGGATGACCTTCCAGTCGAGACGCTGGAGGATCAGCTCCGGAGCGGAGTTCGGCCGCCCGAGGCGTGGCTCGCCGTCGGGGTTCGGTCTGGGGGACCAGACGATCGGGTCAGGCGCCGGCGCGGACGTGGGAGACCTCCCGGAGCGGCACCACGGGCGCCGGTATCTTCTTGAGGATCGTAGTGAGGACGTCGTCGGCGGTGACGTTGTCGGACAGTGCCTCGAACGAAAGCACCAGGCGGTGGCGCATCACGTCACGCACCATGTCGACCACGTCCTGCGGCAGCGCGTAGTCTCGGCCGCGGACGAAGGCGAGCGCCTTGGCCGTGAGTATCAGGTTGATCGATGCGCGGGGGCTCGCGCCGTAGGTGATGTAGCGCGCGATCTCGGGCATGTGGTGCGACGCCGGCGCGCGCGTGGCCGCCGAGAGCCGGACGGCGTACTGGATGAGCGCCGGATCGACGAACACACCATCGACCTGCGCCTGCAACTCGAGAAGGCCCTTCGACGAAAGGACCTCCTGGACCGTCTCGGACCGGCCGGTCTGCCGCTCGACGATCACAAACTCCTCGTTTGCGCTCGGGTAGCCGATCAGGACCTTGAGCATGAAGCGATCGATCTGCGCCTCCGGCAGGGCGTAAGTGCCTTCGGTCTCGATCGGGTTCTGCGTGGCGAGCACCAGGAACGGGTCGGGGACCTTGAACGTCTCGCGCCCGATCGTGACCTGCCGCTCCTGCATGACCTCGAGCAGCGCGCTCTGAACCTTGGCCGGCGCGCGGTTGATCTCGTCGGCGAGAAGCAGGTTCGTGAACACCGGACCCAGCGCGGTGTTGAACTCGCCGGTCTTCTGGTTGTAGATGCGAGTCCCGATGAGGTCGGCGGGCACGAGATCGGGCGTGAACTGGATGCGTTTGAACTCGCCTCCAACGACCTCGGCCAGTGTCTTTATCGCCATGGTCTTGGCGAGCCCCGGCACTCCCTCTACGAGCAGGTGGCCACGGGCGAGCAGCGCCACCACCATCCGCTCCAGGAGATGGTCCTGGCCCACGATGACCTTCTTGACTTCGTAGAGCACCCGCTCCATCGGCACGACTTGCGCTGCCTCGGCGGTTGCGTCCATCGGCTCAGACCTCCAACGTGTCTAGTACTGCGGCAAACCGGCCGCTCCGCCGGCGACATCGATCGGCACCGCGAGGCCGATACCGATGAAGACGCCCTGATCGGTGGGATTCACGAGCCCGGACACGATCCCGATCACCTGCCCGTCGCGGTTGACGAGCGGGCCGCCCGAGTTGCCGGGGTTGACGGCCGCGTCTATCTGGATCAGGCCGGTGATGGTCGGCCCGTTGTTGGGAAGCTGGAACGAGCGATTCAGGCCGGAGATCACGCCCGAGCTCATCGACGCGTAGAGCCCGAACGGGCTACCCAGAACGTAGGCTTCATTTCCCACCTGCACGCTCCGCGGGTTGCCGAGCACGGCGGGTACGAGCTTCGCCGGCAGCGACGCCGGCTTCAGGACGGCGATGTCGCTCGCGGGCTGGCTGCTGGCAATCGTGGCCGTCGACACCGTGCCGTCGGCAAATGTGATCTTGATCGACGTGGCTCCGGACACGACGTGCAGACAAGTGAGGATGTCGCCGCTTGTGTCTATCACCACGCCGCTTCCCAGGCCGGCGCTGGGGGCCGTGCCGGGCGAAGAGCCCGCAGCGCCCGGCGACGGAGCGGGGCTTCCGCCGGCGGTCGTGGGGCCGGGCGACGGGTTCGGGCTGGCGGCCAGGGCCACGGTCGATAGATCCGCCGCCGTGGTGTTCTCGGTTTGCACGAGAACAAGGGACGGTTCCACGGCGAGGTACACCGTCTGCGAGTAGGCCGGCGGGGGAGTGACCGAAGCCAGGGCCGATGCGATTTCCTGGCTGACGTCACCCGGCGAGATCGGCGCGGGCCCGTGCGACATCGCTCCGTATGCGCCCGCCACGAGCAGCGTCAAGACGATACCCAGGCCGAATGGGACGGCGGACCCGAGGCGCCTGCGGAGGCGTCGCGGCCGTGCACGCCCGGGAGCCTTCGAGGTGGTCTGCGGTCCCGCTCCGGCGGATTCGTCCGACGAGAGGTTCATTTGGTCACTGTACGTCGAGTTCCTATTGCCATTTGGCCGGAGTCTCCACGTTTGGCTGATCGAGCAGGGTGTGGAGTGTGCGTGCCATTTCTGAAGCATCCATGAATTCGCGGGCCGGCCTGGGGGGCGAGTCGATGGAGACCGGCACGCGGTCCCTGGTCCCGCGAAGTCGCGCGCCTCACGTGCAGTCGCGCAGGGCGGGAGTGTCGGCGGGGCGACTGTGCGCGGCGACCGTACGCGGCTATCGTGCCTTCTGGTCGGCCGGCGACACCCCGATTCCCCGGGTGGGTGCGGCCGCGGAGGCAGGCGTTATGGGCATCTTCTCCAAGCTCATGGGCGTCGACGACGCCGTCAAGAACGGCACGCCCACGGTCGCGGTCATCCAGAGTATTCAGGACACCGGCACGACCATCACAAGCGGCTCAACAGGACCGGACGCGCCCGTCTACAAGCTTGGCCTGCTCGTGACCCCTCCGGGCGGCGGGGCGACCTACATGGCCGAAACCAAGCAGGCCATCCCGCGGCTATTCATCCCCATGACGCTGCCCGGCGCCCGCATCGGCGTACTGGTGGACCCGGGCAACCCGCAGCACGTCTCGCCCGACTGGCAGAACTTCAACGCCGGCGGCGCGCCGGGTGCCGCCGCTCAGAGTGGCCCTGGGGACCTTGACTTCGACGCCAGCGGCAATCCGAATCTCAATCAGGTGGCGGCCTTCGCGGGGGCGGTGCGGTCCGGCGCTCTGCCGACGCATAGGGGCAGCGCGGCCGAGCTCCTTGCCACGGGCACTCACGGCACGGCGGTCATCACTTCGGCCATGCCGCTTGGGAAGACGGTCAAGGACATCAATCCGGCCGCGGATCCCGCGACGCTCAACGACCCGATCTGGGTGCTGACCGTCGAAGTGACGATCGCCGGCGAGGCGCCGTTCCCCGCCGTCTTCGGCCACAGGATCCCGATGGACAAGCTCGGCGCCGTGTCGCCCGGCGCGAAGCTTGCGGTCGCCGTGAACATGGCCAATCGCAACCAGGAAGTCGCGATCGACTGGACCCAGTCGCCGCTCGCGTGAGGCTCGTGGGTCGGGCCGGCGGGCCGGGTCGCCGGCCTTAGGGCGTGTCGAAGACGCCGGTGAGGACCAGCCTGGTCCCCCAGGCTTCCATGGCGCGCTGGAACTCGCGCTTCATCTGAGTCCAGCCGTGCGGCGTGGTGGAGTCGAACAACTCGTGCGGCACGTCCAGCGAGAACAGCACGGTTGCGAACCGGCTCGCCTCAGGCCCGTAGAGGGCCTGGTCGAGCTTCGCGATCACTATGTAGTACTGAGTTTGGCGCACCGCCGGTGACATCCTGGTCAGCAGAACGTCGGGCGACCCCGCGTCGATGAAGTCCTTGTCCGTGCCGAAAGGTATCGAGGACGGCGGCCCCAGCAAACCTGCGTGGTAGTAGCCGGAAAACGAGATCGAAGTGCTGAAGACGTCGGGGTGGCGGCTCGCCAAAGCCGGAGCGCAGTAGCCGCCCTGCGAGGCCCCAAGGGTGGCACGTGCCCTGGCGTCGGCAATGGTCAGGTAGTGCGAGTCGATGTACGGGACGACCTGGTTCACGACGTACTTGTCGAACCATTCCCTGCCGTCGAACGAATCCGTGCACTCGGAGTCGGTGATGGGTCCGCCTGCGGTGCTCATCGCGACCACGATTGCGGCCGGCATGTAGCCCTTGTCGGTCAAGCTGTCGAGCAGGCCGGAGACGCCCATCGCCTCGTTCCAGTGCTCGAACGCGTACGGCGCCTCGTAGATAACCGGATACCTGCGCTTGCCCTTGGGGTTGTATCCGGGCGGGGTCACGATCGTGACCTCGGCGTAGTTCTCGCCGCCGGTCCACGGGGCGGGCTGTATCCCCACGCTTCTGGCCGTGCCCACGCCACTTGGTATCCACGCGTGCCACGGAGTGAGGTCGGTGTAGGTGCGCGTGGGCACCGGCGTGGCGGAGTCCGCGGGCGATGTCGAGGGCTGGGCTGCGGCCGAAGCCGAGGCTGTTGGCGAAGCTGTGGCGGCGGGGGGAATGCTCGGGTCCGAGCTTGCATCCGAGACCAGCCCGATCGATGGGTCGGGGGTCAATACCGGGCCGCCCAGTCCGATCGGCGGCGGCCCTCCGTAGAGCATGTGCACGTCCACCGTGTAGTTCACGAGATCGCTGAACACCGGCGCCGTGGCGGCCAGGACCACGACGGCGAGCGCAACGGCGCCGATGCGCCGCGCGGCTCGTCCCCGCATTTCGCGCTGCTCCACGCCGGCGCGAACGATATCGATCGTGTTGGTGATCGCAGGGCGCGCGACGACGGCCATAGCCGCTCCCGCCCAGGCGGCAACCAGGCCGCTCATCACCAGCGCCGCGACCGAGATCAGCCAGCCGCCCAAATCGAAGACGCCCGCCGGGCCATTGGACGCCATCGCCGATCTGGTCAGCGCGATGAATGTATCCATGAACAGGGCTGTCGCACCAGCGAAGCCGGCGAGGACAGCGGGGCGCAGCCGGTTGGAGACGATCGCCGAGGTTGCGGCCACGATGCCGCCGAGAAGGAGCGAACCTACGAGCTGCGCCCTGTCCGGGTCGAACCCCATCTGCCCGAACACATCGTTCATCTGGGCCATCCAATGGAGCGCGAAGGCCGCGACTACGAAGAGCACCGCCAGCAGCGTCCCCCAGGCCGAATCCCGGAGCGAGCTCCAGGCCGCGTTCACAGCGCGGCCAACGTACCGGGCCAGGGGATGGCCGCGTGCGGCATCCATCATCGTCATGAGCGGCCTACCTCCGACCGGGATCCCATCCGTGGTGGGGGAGTGCGGAGCGGCCGGCGCCGGGACCGTGACGGGGGCGTTCGGATCCAGACCCACTATCGTGGCGGCGACATCCCAGGCACTGCCGACCACGGGCGACGCGACCTCAGGTCCTGCGGCCGGTTGCGAAACACGCGGTTCGGCCGCCCCATCAGCCATTTTGTCGTGCGGTGACGCCACCCCTGGTCTCCCTCTCTTGCTGAGGCTCGTAGCCTATCATTCCGGCCCGGGGCGCCGTGCCCGTCCTACCCGAAGACGCCGGTGGCTACCAGGCGTGTGCCCCAGGCCATGAATGCGCTGGGAGTCTCGTTGCGAACCTGCACCCACCCGTGCGGATCCGTCGCGACGATGCCCAGGTGCGGATATCCATCCGTCGCGAGGATCTTCTCGAACGCGGTCGTTTGTTCGCCGTACCAGGGCTGATCCGGCTTGGCGATCAGGATGAAGAACAGGTCCGGACGCAAGGCGGCGTCCAGCTTGCCGGCCTGGATGTCGGGGGAGTTGGCCTCGATGATCGTCTTGCCGGACCCGAACGCCATCAAGGACGCGGCCCCACCGAAGCCCGCATGGAAATAGCCCGAGAATGAGATCGACGTCCCGAATACCTCCGGATGGCGCAGCATCAGATTCGCGGCGCAGAACCCGCCCTGCGACATGCCGGCCACGGCCCTGGCCTTGCGGGTCGCGATCGTCGGGTAGTGCGAGTCCACGTAGGCGACGATGGTCTTGCTCACGTACGTGTCGAACCACTCGCGACCGTCGTACGAGTCCGCGCACTGCGAGTCCACGTAGTAGCCCCCCGCGGAGCTTATGAAGGCGACGATAGACGCCGGCATATCCCCGTTGTCGATGAGCGAATCGAGCGCAAAGCCGACGCTCGTCCCGCCGTCCCAGAGAGAGTACGGGCTCGGAGTCTCGTAGATGACCGGGTACTTCACGCTGCCGTGCGGGTCATAGCCGGGCGGGGTGTAGATGACGACCTCCGCCGTCTTTGCTGCACCTTTCCAGGGCGGCGTCATGGCGACCTTCGTCACGCGACCGGTTCCCGATGGCTTCCAGGCCAGCCAGGGTCTTTCGGCAAGGGAGATCGTGGGCTTGGCGGTTGGCGGTGTGGAAGGCGACGCGGAGACCGACGGCGAGGACGCCCCGGGTGTGGGAGTCGCGGCCGGCACGAGCGTGGGCCCGGAGTCCACGCCCAGCCCCTGGAGGGCCGGCCCACCGTGCAGCATCCTGGCATCGGGCGTGAGATTCACGAGATCGTTGAAGACCGGCACGGTCATCACGGCCAGCACCGCGATGAGCGCAACTGCGGCCGTTCTGTAGGCGGCCTGCCGGTCCACTCCGCGCCTGCGGGTGACTGCCACAACGGTCTGGACGGCGTTGACCAGAGACGGCCTGATTCCGCCGGCGAGCGTTGCGCCCACCCAACCGCAAACCAGCACGAAGAACGCCAGTGTCAGGGCCGTGATGAGCCACCCGCCGAGATCGAACGTGCCGAGGGCGCCGCTGGCCTTGAGCGCGTCGGACGTCTCGTTCGCGAAGGTCTCGACGAAAAGCAGCGTGGCAACAGCGGCCCCGTACAGAGAAGCCCGGCCGATCCGCGCGTCTACCAGTGCCGAGGCCGCGCCCGCGATACCTCCGAAGATGAGCGCGCTTATCAGCTGCGCACGGCCCGGATCGAAGCCCATGTTCACGAACGTCGTGTCCGAGTCGTACATCGCGTTGAAGACGAACACGGCCGCCAGGACGGCGAGTGCTCCGGCCGCTCCCGCGACTCCGACGGCCATCCGCCTGGCGGAAGAGAACGGGACGGCAGAGCTCGGCTCCGGCCCCGGTTCGGTCTTTGAGTTGTAGCGCCGTTCTTTCAGTGCGCGCTCGCGAATGTTGCTCGGAGGCAAGGCCTGCATCCCTCTCTCTTGACCCACTGCGTGCGTGCTAAGACTAGCAAGAGACTACCGAGGGCAAGGGATGAGTGCTGCCGAGTTCGGAAGGCCACCTGGTGGGCCCACCTGGCGGATCGGGCAGGCCGGTGAATCGACAACGCCGCAGGTGGGGCCCGGCGCGGGCTAGTCTCGGCGACACCCGCAGGTCGCGCCCGGCGCGAACTCGTCATGCAGGCCGAAATCCGGAGGAATGGCAATGCCGAAGATCACGCCCAACTTGTGGTTTGACGGGAACGCCGAGGAGGCGGCCCAGTTCTACGTTTCCTTGCTTCCCGACAGCCGGATCGAAAACGTCTGGAGGTCGCCGGCAGACAATCCGAGCACGCCCGCCGGGGCCGTTCTCCTGGTCGATTTCACGGTCGCCGGCCAGCGCTTCACCGCTATCAACGGCGGGCCGCAATTCTCGTTCACGGAGGCGGTGTCGTTCGTGATCGACTGCGAGGACCAGGCGGAGGTAGACCGGCTCTGGGACGCGTTGACGGCGGACGGCGGCGAGCCGGGCCGGTGCGGCTGGCTCAAGGACCGATTCGGCATGTCGTGGCAAGTCGTCCCGCGGGAGCTTGGCGAACTGCTCGGAAGTCCGCAGCGCGAAGGCGCCGGCCGCGCCATGGAGGCGATGCTGCGCATGGACAAGATCGACGTGGGCGAGCTCCGCCGCGCCTTCGCTGGCTGACTACACCTAGCCCCGGAAATCCGGCCGGTCGAGCACTCGAAGCCACGAGCCGTCGGGCTGGCGCCGCACGACCTGCGCGCGGGCTCCGGCCTCATCCCTGGCGGGTGTGGCAGTCAGCCCCAGATCGCCGATGAGCACCGTAGGCAGAGGCTCCTCCATTCCGAATTGCGGCCGCGACGACACCATCTTCTCGAACAGGTCGCGGATGGCCGCCCGCCCCACGGTCATCTGCCCGGGCGGGAATGCCATTACGGCGTCCGGCTCGTACAGCGCGGCCATCCCTTCGGCGTCGCCCGCGTTGGCGCGCTCCACGAACAAGCGGGTGAGGTCCTCTGGTTGTTTCGCGACGGGATTCGTGCTCTTCATTCGTCTGACTCCGGGTGCGGGATCGTGTTGGTACGACGACACACTGGGGGGCATACCTGACAGAAACCGGCAGTTTCCAGTACATGCCCATATTGTGCCGGCACGCGGGACGACGGCCTCCGCCGGATCGAGAGGCGAGTAGTCACGGCGTGGCCGGAGCGCAGGCCCTTGACGCGGGCAAGCCGAATCGGTCAGGGTGAGACCATGCCTCAGCACCCGCTGCCCGCTCCCGGCCCGGTCACGCGTCTCGGGCGCCTTGTGCAGCCGGCGGACGCGAACGAACACGGGACCCTATTCGGCGGCGAGGCGATGCGCTTCATGGACGAAGCCGCCGCAGTGGCCGCGATCCGCTACTCGCGCGGGTCCGTGGTGACGGCCCATGTCGACGCCGTGGACTTTCGGGCTTCGGTGCCGATCGGCGCATTTCTCGAGGCGAGTGCTCGAGTCGTGGGCGTTGGTCGTACGTCCATGCTCGTCGAGGTGATTCTGGAGTCGGAGGACCGGCACACGGCCGCGCGAACGATCACCACGACCGGGCGCTTCGTCTTCGTCGCAATCGACGGCGGCGGCAAGCCGCGCGTCGTGGTTGCCGGGGACTGAGCGGCCTCCCCTCAGGCTCGCCTAGGCGTCGAGCTTGCCCTTGCGGGAACGATTTCTCCACGGCAGCGGGACGTACTCGTCGTCCACGTCGTCGGTGAGGGCGACCAGCTTGGTCGAGAGGGCGGCCTGCTCATCCCTCGTGAGCCCCAGGAAGCGGAAGGCCAGGAGTGCTTGCCGTCCGCTCGGATCGTCGGGATCGGCCTCCACCCGAACTACTTCCGCCTCGCAGTCGAACGATTGGTCGGGGGCGAGGAGGATCGACACCGGCATCTGCTTGCCCGGGTCCACCGGTCCGTCGGAGATGCAGAAGAATCCGCCGACGCCCACGTTCGTCGTTCGTCCGGATATTGGCGCGCCCTCTCCCGGATACAGGGACACCGGGACCGCGAGTCTGGCGCGACTGTGGGCTCGCTTCGACGGCGGATCCCACAGATCGGGCCGCATGAGGACCACCATCAGGCCGTCCATGCCGATGTGCCACAGCACCATCGTTTCGGCGGTCTGGGTTCCTCCGTCGCCGTGGTTCAGGACGAGACGGACGGGTCGTTCGGGATAGACAAGCTCACCCAGCGACTCATCGATCCGGATCCACAGCTCGTGCCGCGTGAGGTTCGCGATCCTCGCGGGGTGGCTTTCCCATGACTCGCCGGCCCGGGTCTCGAGCATCACCCGAGTAGTAATCGCTGGTTCGTTCGCGTAATCCATCACGACGCAACCTGGCTTGGAGTTGGCCTCTTCCTAGTTCTCGGATCAGAAGCCGGCGCCCTGAAGGCTCGCCGGCGGAGTTCGCCCGAATATCCTCCGAACGTGCGTCATGTTCAAGTAGAAGACCACGCACGCTTGAGCCGCGATTCCCAGGAAATCCGTGAATGTGATGTCCCAATGCATCACCACGCTGAGGAGCACGTCGAGCGCCGCGAGACCCGCGAGCGAGGCACTAAGACGGATCGCGGTCGGCCACACACCGGGCTCCATCCGCCAGATCCTCGGCGCGACCATGAAGCCGTAGATGGCGCAGGCGAAGTAGGCCAGACCCTGCGCGGCGTCGACGAGACCCCAGAACGTCTCGTCGTAGGAGAAGCGGTCGTTGGCCCAGTACGCGAAGATCCAGACGACGTAGAGGCTGGTGATCCCGACCGCGATCTCCACGAGGGTCAGGATCGCGATGCCGAATGGCCGATCTACGGGCGCGGCCTGCGGACGGACCGTGTTGGCCGCGTATGTCGGGCCCGCCGCATATGCCGGCGCCGCCGCATATGCCGGGCCAGTCGCCGATGCCCCGGGAATGAGCCATGTGGGAACCTGGTTCATTCCGCAACCGGGGCAGAACTGCGCGCCCGTGGGAAACTGACCGCCGCAGCGGACGCATACGGACATCTCCATCGCCGGGAGCCCTCCCTGTGTCGATGCGTTCACCGCCCCGGAGATGTTTCGGGGCTCTCCACACCGGGACACCATAACCCACCGAGGGTGGTGCCGTGACGCCTCCGGGCGCCCGAAGGCTCGGTCCTTGCCGGCATAGTACTTACGAGCCGGTTCCCATTGCGTGCCATGGCTCTACAAGTACATGGGATGACAAACACGCGAATCGGGCGTCGCGTTCTCGGACGCGGGGTTGGGACGGATCCGCGCCAGGCACGCCTGCTCGTTCTGCTGGCGATCGTGTGCGCTGTGCTCACGGGCCTCCTGCTGGCCGCGGAGGTCACGTGGGCGCCTGCCCAGTCCGTGCCCGGACTCCTCGCGATCACCGCCTCGTGCGGCGCCACGCTCGCGGTCGCGGTGATCCTCCTGGGCCTTGGCAAGTGGGTCTACGGGCTCAACGTCGCCGGCCTCGTGATGATGGCACTGGGCATGGCGGCAGGTGCCGTGGTTCCCGACGGCCTGGACGCCGCGGCGGTCCTTCCGCTTGCCGGCGCGATCCTGACACTGCACGAGCAGCGAGGCAGGCCGCTTGCCGTCATGTTCGTCCTTGCGTACGCCGCGGCGATGGCCGGCGAATGGGCGGCATACGTCTACGGAGGTGCGAGCAAGGCTGTCGGTGCCAGCTGGCCGCAATCGCTGATCGAGTCGGGATTCATGCTTGCGTTCGTATACATCCTGGTCTGGTGGGTAGGCGAACGCTGGTGGTCCGCGACCGCGAGCGCACAGCACGCAATGGCGAGCCAGAGACGGCTCCTCGAAGTCAACGAAAGACTCCTTTCCACGCTCGACTCCCAGGGCGTGCTCGATCTGATAGCCGATTCACTGAAGCCGGTGCTCTCCTACGACAACCTCACGATCTACCGTGTCGATCGCGTCGCGGGCGTCGTACGGCCGATGGTTGCGCGTGACCGCTTCGCTCAGCTGATCATGGGGACCTCGTTCCCGCTGGACAGGGGAGTGACGGGCTGGGTCGTGGCGCACGGCGAGGCCCAGCGCGTCAACGACATCCACCTCGATGCGCGCGCGGCGACCATCCCCGGCACTCCCGACGAGCCCGAGTCCTTGATCGTGGTGCCGCTCCTGGTCCGCGGCGAGGTTGTGGGCACGCTCAACGTGGGCCGGATGGGCGGAGCCGAGGCGCACTTCAGCGCCGGTGAATTCGAGCTCGCGCGCCTCTTCGCCGGTCAGGCGTCGATCGCGATTCAGAACGCCGAGGTGCACGGCGCGGTCAGGAACCGGGCGGAGACGGACGCCCTGACCGGGCTGCGCAACCGTGGAGCCTTCGACGCTCGGCTGGAGGCCGTGCTCCGCGACGAGTCTCAGCGGCCCAGCGCCCTGATCATGATCGACCTGGACGGCTTCAAGGACTACAACGACCAGTACGGACATCAGGTGGGCGACTCGGTGCTGCAGACTGTCGGTCGAGCCATCGACTCAACCGTTCGAGTGCGAGACCTCAGCTTCCGCTACGGCGGCGACGAGTTCGCGATCGTGCTGCCTCGGACGGGTATCGGCCAGGCGGTTCAGGTTGCCGATCGTGTCCTGGTGGCGATCGAGGAGTACACCGCTTCGGCCGGCTCGCTCACCGCGAGCGCGGGCGTGGCCGGCCACCCTCTCCACGCGGCGGACAAATCGGGCCTGATTGCGGCGGCAGACGCCGCCCTGTATCGCGCGAAGGCGGCGGGCGGCGCTCGCACCGCAGTCTGGGGTCGCGAGTCGGTTGGCCCACGCAGATAAACGGATCGACGGGTCGAATGGACGACCCGTCGATCACCTTCCCCCGTCTTCGCCGCGCAGGGCGACTCGGGTTTACCTGGATGCGCTTGCCCGTCGCTGCGTCACGAAGACCGCCGCGACCAGTCCGCCCAGGGCCGAAACGATCAGCAATGGGAGGAGGGGAGTCGAGCCGTCAGTGGGCGCGTCACCGGCCGTGCTGGTCGGCGGCGTCGTTGGCGGCGTCGTGGGCGGCGTCGTGGGTGAGCCCGCCGGGGCGCCTACTCTGGCATTCATCGTGGCAGAGCAGATGGCCAGGCCTCCGCCGCCGAGGGCGGAGCCGTTGCACTGGTTGACCGTCACGACCAGCGCGGAGGCCATCGTGCCGGCTGCGGAACAGGTCAGCTGAACCAGGGTGCCGCCATTGGCCGAGCCGTTGCACTGGGTTATTGCCGCGTCGGTGGTCGTGGCCGGGAACGGCGTGCAGCCCGTGGTGAGGCCGTCGCCGGACCCGACGCACTGGTTGACCGTGACGGCTGTCGAGCCCGGAGCGCCATCCACGAAGTAATTGTCGATCGTGGCTGTGCAGCGGAGCGTGGCGCCCCCGCCGTTGGCGGAGCCGTCGCACTGAGTAACGGCCGTTACCGGCGCCGCCGCGGCAGTCGTGGTGGTGGTGCAGGTGTGGCCGTTGGCACCGTCGGTAGGAGCGCCCGCAGAGCCGAGGCACTCGTGGACGGTGATGGTCGCGGATCCGCCGGTCGACGTGATCGAGTTCACGATCGTGACCTCGCAGATGATGCCCTGCCCGCCGGCATTGCCGACGCCCGTGGCACAGGCTCCGGTTGCGGCGAGCGGTGCTGCTGCCACCGGCGCGGCGGTCATGACCGACACAGGCACAAGCAGCGCGAGCACCGCCAGGCCCCTGATGAGAAACGTACGCATGGGACACCTACGTCTAGCAAGTGGTGGCCCGTGGTGCAGTTTGCCCGTGTACCAACGCCGTGCGCCATGCCCGCGGCCACCAATGGTGTTCGGGCGAGGGTTCGCGGACGTATGGCGCCCCTGACTCGCCAATGAAAGCCGTGAGGCCACGGTCAGACTGCGCTCTCGGCCGCGCGGTGTCATTACAGTGCGTAATGAGCCGTCGCCCGGTCCCGGCAGGTTGCCCCATCTCCGACGACGCGCGGCCGCCTCCTCAGGCTGCTTGCGCGCGCCTGCGTGGCTGCGGCCTACCGGTCGGGTCCGCGGTCCTGCGTCCGTCCGCCGCCGGCTCAGGCTCAGTGGCTTGATCGCCGTCTCGATCGATCTTGAACCTGGCCGTGGAGCCCTGAAGCTCGCCGGCGATGGTCGTCAGGGCCGCCGCCGCGTGCTGGACTTCCTTGGCCTGCTCCGAGACCTCGCGCGTGCTCTCGGCAACTCGCTCGGCCGAGGCCGCGTTCTCCTGGCTGATCGCGGCGACGTTCTCGACGACCTGCAGCGCCTCGCGGATGCCGGTAGCCGCCTCTTCGGTCCGCTCCATGTTCCCGGCAATCACGGTCGATACCTGCTCGATCGCCGACGTCAGATCGTCCATCACACCGGCCACGGTCTGGTTCGCATCTATCAGGTCGGTCGTCTCGCGCTGGGTTACCGCGGCCGACTGGATCAATTCGTCGAGTGCCTGGCCCGAGTGCTGGGCGAGTGTCGCGCCCTGGTGGACCTTGTCCAGCGCGATGTCCATTGCCGAGGACGCATTGCGAGCGCTGGCTTGAACGGTGCCGATGATCGCCCCGATCTCCTTCGTGGCGGCGGCCGACTTCTCGGCGAGCTTGCGGACTTCGCTGGCGACAACCGCGAAACCCTTGCCCTGCTCTCCGGCCCGGGCCGCCTCGATGGCGGCGTTCAGGGCGAGCAGGTTCGTCTGGGCTGCTATGTCCTCGATCGTGGCGACGATCTCGCCGATCTGCTCGGCGTGCGCGTTGGTCTCCGCAATGATGGCGGCTGAGGAGTCTACGGCCTGCTCGATCGATTCCATCTGCGCAAGTGTCTGGCGGAGTGCGTCGGAACCGCGCTCGGCGGTCGCAACGGCCTTTCTCGTGGCCGACGCAACGGCTTCCGAGCTGGTGCGGGCAGTCTCGACGGCCCGGGCGATGTGGGTCGCCGTCTGGGTAAGGCTGTCGGTGGCCCGCGCCTGATCTCTGGCGGCCTCGGCGATGGCATCTACCGAGCCGGCGATGCGGTGGATGCTGGCGTTTGCGCGCGTAACGGCGGCGGCCTCGTTGTTGGTGGCCTCGGCCATCTGCGAGATCGTAAGCGAGATGCCCTGCGTGGCCTCGCCCGACGAATCAGCCGTTCCGGACAGGTTCGCGCTTACGGTGCGGAGCCGGGCGGCCCGCCTGTTGAGCGTGTACATGAGGCCGCGGAGGCTCGACGACTCGGAGTTGAAGGTAGCGACCACCACGCCGGCATCCACTGCCCTGTTGATCGACTTGACGATGCCCGTGTCGTTGATGGGCGTTGCGAGCGCGTCGTAGCCCTTGCCGGCCATGGCTTCGATGGCGGCGGCGCGGATCGGCAGATTCCAGGCAAGGCCGGGCTCGGGGACGATCCACTCCACGCTGGCGTTGTACGGCCGGAGTTCGTCGGCGGCCGCGAGAACGCCGTCACGGACCGGATACCAGAACGAGCTGTCCTCGATCCCGATGACGGCGATGCGCAGCTTCCGCGACGACGCCTTCATGGGCCTGGGCCCGTGTTCGATCGTGGCCTGCGATCGAATGACGCCCTTGCCGGGCTGCCAGAACTGCTGATGGTTGGCCGCGGTGACCAGATCCATCGATGTAACCATGCGCGAGTCGGTCGGCTGCCATCCCGCCGCCAGGTGGTTGAACAGGTGGATGGCCGCGTCGTGGCCCTGGGCATACGGATCCTGGCCGATCGTGGCGGAGACGACGCCCTTGATGACGAAAGGCATCAGCTCATCTGTGAGGTCGTGCGTGATCAGCGTGATGCGGCCGGAGAGACCCGCCGCCGCGACGGCCTGCGCCGGGCCGACCGTCGGTCCGGTGCAATAGAGTCCAACCAGCCGCGGGTACTTCTTCATGAGCGCAGCCAGGGGAAGGCTGTCGCCGGGCCCGCATTTGACCAGTTCGGTGACCTGGAGCTCCGGATACTTCTCGCGCAATGCGGCCTGGAACCCTCTGCGCCGGACCTCATAACCCGCGTGGTTCAGGTCGCCCGACAGGATGACGACCTGCCCGCGCCCGCTCGTGAGCCGCCCCATGTGCTCGCCGCATATCTGGCCCTGCAGGTATCCATCCGGACCTACATAGAGCAGGCGGCGGCACGGCTCGTCCGTCACGCTGTTCAGCTGGGCCGCGCCTTCAGAGACGCTCGTCGAGATCCGGTTGAATACGCCGGCGAGGCGGCCAACCTCAGGAGCGCACGTGGAATCGACGACGACGGCGCGCAACTGCGGATCCATCCGATTGGTCAGGTCGCCCTGGGCGACCGCCGCGAGCATGTCCGATAGGGCTACGATCTCCTGCGACGCCAGCGCTTCGGTCGCGGTCGCGATCTGTACAAGCGGGCGGGAAATCGTCAGGCGAACGATCCCGAACGTGACGGCCCAGCCTGCCACGATGCCCAGACCCAGGACTGCGTCCGAACCGCCGAGGACCGAGATTCCGGCAATGGCGGGCAGCGCCCACAGCGCCAGACAGGCCAGACCCAGGGCCAGCCCGGCGTAGATCGTTCCGCGAAGGATCAACGCGCGTCCAGCTCGGATCCTCGAATGCCCGTTCGTCGCAGTCATACTTGGTGCACTCCCGGTCCAGGCTCGCGCTTCGTCCGACACGGGGGCCGTCGGCACACGGCACAGAGCCTTCCAGTCCGCCGCTCCACTCAACTTGGGCGGACGTACGTGGGAGTCATCGGCTCATGGGGCGTTCGGCAATAGCCGGATTCGGGGCATACCCCTACGGTTCCCGGGCTGAACGGCTTGCCTAGGCTGCGAGGCCCGCGGCGAGAGTCAGGGCGCTGCGCGATCGGTTCAGGATGTAGAGGTGGTAGCCCGGCGCTCCATGCGCCAGGAGATCGCGTATCTGGGTCAGGGCCCAGTCGATGCCGAGCGCTTCGATGATTTCGGGCTGGTCGCCGGCCGCTTCCACGCGCCGGACCAGCCGTTCCGGTAGCGAGGCACCGCACATGCCGGTTATGCGCGTGGCCTGACGGAGCGAAAGCACAGGCATGATGCCCGGCACAATCGGCACGGCTATCCCGGCCGCCCGGCACCTGTCCACGAAGCGGTAGTAGGCGTCGTTGTCGAAGAACAGCTGTGTGGTGACGAACGATGCCCCGGCGTCCACCTTGCGCTTGAGATTGGCCAGGTCGGCATCGAATGAGGGAGCTTCCGGGTGCTTCTCCGGATATCCCCCGACGCCCAGGCACAGGTCGGGGTGCAGGCCCTTCAGCAGGGCAACCACGTCGGAGCCGAAACGCAGCCCGTCGTGGAACGCGCTCTCCGGCGTGGAGCCGCCGGGCAGGTCGCCGCGCAAGGCCATGATGTTGCGGATCCCTCGCGCGTAGTGCGCATGCGCCACGGCCGCCACCTCGTCTCGAGTGTGGTTGACCGCGGTCAGGTGCGGCATCACCGTGAAGCCGAATTCCTCCTTGAGGATCGACGAGACGTGGGCGGTACGTTCCTGGGTGCTGCCCCCGGCGCCGTACGTCACCGAGACGAAATCCGGCTCGATCCGCCTCAATGCCGCCGCGGTCTCGCGCAATGCCTGGACGCCGGCTTCGTCCTTGGGCGGGAAGAACTCCAGCGATCGAAGCGGCCTGCCCTCATCGAGCAACTCGGAGATGGGTCTGTCGGACGGTGGCGGCTGGTGGGCGGACATGGATTCGATGATAGGCGCAAAGACGGGACGGGAAGTGATCGGACGCGCGGCGGG
>Ga0302323_100001980_pt1 | contig 16638 bp, 12 predicted proteins | sample Fen_T0_3_FD_201950 | JGI IMG/M metagenome (GOLD analysis project Ga0302323, IMG submission 201950) | Peat permafrost microbial communities from Stordalen Mire near Abisko, Sweden - Fen_T0_3 | ecosystem: Environmental > Terrestrial > Soil > Wetlands > Permafrost | place: Sweden: Abisko... | reverse complement strand
CTTGATGTACGCGGAGACACCCAAGATCAACCATAACGGGTCATCGTTGAAGCCGCTGCCGACCTCGTTATTGCCGCGCTTGGTCAGCGGTTGGTACTGGTGATACGCGCTGCCGTCTGCGAACTGCGTGGACGCAATGTCGATGATGCGTTCGCGCGCGCGCTCGGGCACCAAGTGCACGAAGCCCAACAAATCTTGATTGGAATCTCGGAAGCCCATGCCGCGGCCGATGCCCGACTCGAAGTACGAGGCGCTGCGCGACATGTTGAAGGTGACCATGCACTGGTACGGATTCCAGATGTTGACCATCCGGTTCAGCTTCTCATCGCCTGACTCGACGGCGTAGGTCGAGAGTAGCCCCTGCCAGTGCTCGCGCAATTTGCCGAGCGCCGCACTTACCTGCTCCGAGCTGGAGAAGGCCGCGATCAACTGCTGGGCGCGTTGCTTATTGATGATACCCGGCTTCTCCCACTTCTCAGCGCGCGGGTTTTCCACGTAGCCGAGCACGAAGACGAACTTCTTTTCTTCACCGGGCGCAAGCGTCACGTCTAGGCCGTGCGAGGCGATCGGCGACCAGCCACTGGCGACCGTGTTCTTGGACTGACCCGCAGTCGGGACATCCGGCTCACCGAAACCATTGTAGAGACCGATGAACGACTCGCGATCGGTGTCGAAGCCGGCTACGGGCGCGTTGACATGATAGAAGGCGAAGTGGTCGCGACGCTCGCGATATTCCGTCTTGTGATAGATGGTGCTGCCGACGATTTCGACCTCACCGATGCTGAAATTGCGCTGAAAATTCGTACCGTCGTCGTGCGCGTTCCACAGGCAGAACTCGATGAACGAAAATAGCTTGAACTTCTTGGGGCTCGAGCCCTCGTTCTTGAGCGTGACTTGGTGCACCTCGGCGGTTTGGCCGAGCGGCACGAAGTACAGCACTTCTGCGCGTAGGCCGTTGCGGGTGCCGGTAATTTGCGTGTAACCGAGACCATGGCGGCACTCGAAGAAGCTGAGCTCCTTCTTCATCGGCATGAAGGTTGGAGTCCACGTGTCCCCGCCCTCGTTGATGTAGAAGTAGCGACCGCCCGAGTCCGTTGGAACGTTGTTGTACCGGTAGCGTGTCAGTCGGCGCATCTTCGCGTCGCGGTAGAAGCAGTAGCCGCCGCCCTGATGCGAAACGAGTCCGAAGAACTGCTCGCTACCCAGGTAGTTGATCCACGGGTACGGGGTCTTGGGCGTCGTGATGACGTATTCTCTACGGGCGTCGTCGAAGTGACCAAAGCGCATGACAGGAGTGCTCCACGATGAGTCGCGATTTTGGGGCCGAGGCCTCGAAGGAGGCCGGCTGGAAAAGCAATGAGATCACAGCGGGGCGAGCCCGAGCGCCCGGACCCGCCGGGGGCGCGCCGCCAGCGGCGCGAGGCGCCGCCCACGCGGAACGGCCGTCAGCTCGCGCGACCGCAAGAACAGAAGACTAACAGAAGACTCACGGACAGCCAGTGAACTGAATGTCGTCGACCCAGATGTCGAAGGGTTGACCCTTGTCGTTGACCTGAAACTGGATGGCGTACATCTGTGAGGAATCGATGCCCGGCGTGTGCGGCGAGCCCCAGCCCTTCATTTGCTTCAGGCTGGCGTACGGGAAGATGAACTGCCGCCACTCGTCGGTCAGCACTAGGTCCGCGCCGAAGTCGTTGTAGCACTCCTTGCACACCTTGCCGTCCGGATCGGTGTTGGTGTCTGGCACCTTCAGCCGTACCTTCTGGGTCGAATTTCCGCTCTTCTTGGCCCAGAAAGAAATGCCCTTGTAGGCCGTGCCATCGTACGTACCCTTGGGGTCGACGAAGTTCATGGCCATGCCGGCGTAGACCGTCTCGGCGTTGCCTACGGTACCGGTCATGTGCGCCGCGTACTTGGAGCCGTTGGCGCCACCCGGTGTCATTGCGAACGTGCCGCCTTGGGAGCCGGCAGTTGGAGTGATGGTGGAGCCGTTGGTGTCGACGAACGTGTACCAGTAGCCGCCGCGACCCTTGATCGTGTTGATCTGGTTGCTGTTGTTCTCACCGTCCGAAATGATGCCTTCGCTCGCGGGACAGGCTTTGCCTTCGGGCGAGCTCTTGGTTTCACTGGACGTGGGATCGACGCGCTTGACGCAGCCGCTTCCCAAGACCATGGCCGACACGGAAAGAGCGCACATAAAAACGTTCGTCAACAGGGTTCGCTTCATCAATCCGAGCGTAACCTGGAACCGATTTCATATCCAGCGAAACTCGACGTTCAAGCGCGCTCCGCGGGAGCTCTCCACGCTGACAACGGCAGTTAGAACGCTCGGCAACGCTCGGCTTTCGCGAGCGCCGAGACCAGGCTCCGAGACTCGCACGGGCGGACCGACGCAAGACTCCTAACCTTTCCCGAATACCTAGAAAATTGGCACTCTGCTGTGGCACCAGTTCCACATCTTTGGGCCGCTTTTCACGCTACTTTGCCTAGCCAATGGACTACACTGCCGCCAGATCGAGCAGTGCCGCATTTTCTGCGTGCCACGCCGATCGCGGTTTCCGAAAGGCGCGCGCTGATGAAGACACGCAATTGGTCTCTGGCTACGGTCGTCTTGGGCGCCCTGGCCGTATCGTACTCAGCGTGTAGCGCACAGGGCGTTGGCAACGGGGTGACCGGGGGACCACCAATGACGTACGCGGGCAGCGCGGGTGCCCCCCCTGTCACCGGCGGCGCGGGTGCCCCCCCTGTCACCGGCGGCGCGGGTGCCCCGAGTCACCCGAGCGCGGGCGCCCCTGCCACCGGCAGCGCCGGAGCATTCAACACCGGCGCGGGTGGCGCCACGACTAGCGGCGGGTCTCACGGCGCGGGCGCCCCTGCCACCGGCGCGGCCGGCGCGGCTACCGGGGGCGCCGGCGCTCCGGCAGTCGGCGGCTGTGTGGCCAAGGCCGGCACGATTGCGGATTTGCTGATCGACGACTTGGAAGACGGGGACAACGTGATCAATCCAATCGGCGGCCGGACTGGCTATTGGTACACTTATAACGACGGTACGGGCACGCAAGTCCCCCTTCCGACAGTGCTCTTCAAGGGCACCAACCCCGGCTCCGCCGCCTCGCCCCTTTACGCCGCGACCACGAGCGGTACCGTGTTTACCAATTACGGCGCAGGCATGGGCTTCGACTTCAACAATACCGCGGCGAAATCGTGCCCCTACGATGCCAGCGCCTACGCAGGCATCAAGTTTTGGGCCAAGGCCAACGCGGGCAACATGGCCGCGATGACCCTCTCAGTGATGGTGAAGATCCCGGGGACCACGTCGATTGCCACCGGTGGCACGTGCGCCGCTATGTGTGACGATCATTATTCCCTGAAGCCCCCGCCCCCGCTCACCGAGACTTGGACGCAGTACACGATCACCTTTGCGACCGCTGCGACCACTACGTTCGGGCAAAACTCATTTGGTCCGGTCGTCCCATTCGATAAGTCGCAAATTCTTGCCATGCAATTTCAGGTAACGAAGAACGTCGCGTTCAACTTCAGCATCGACGACGTCACGTTTTTTTGAACGAACCTGTGCTTGCGAGAGCCAGCGGGCGCGCGTCAGAAGCCGCGCGCGTAGCCGAGCGAGATATCGAACACCGTCCCCGAAGCGCCGAACATTTGTCGCGCGCGTAGCTCGGGGACGATGGCATTGTCGCCCGCAAAGGGCACCATGATCCCGAAGCCCAGACCGGCAAAACCCTTGCCGGTCTTGCGCCAAGCGTCGAGGCTGCGCTTCGTGCCACTCGAGTCGTAATACTCGACAGGCACCTTGCCATCCACCTCTGCCAGGCCACCCGAGAGCGAGACGTAGGGGCGCAGGCCCGAGCTTTCGAAAGGTGCTGTGCCGAACCAGTAGTTGGCGCGAAGCTCTGCGTGAAACGGCCAAAACTTGCTTTCACCGGGGGGGCGGCCGCCGAATGCATATCCGAGCCGCAAACCGAGACTCAGATTCGAGCCCAACAGGCGATCGAAACCGATCAGGATCTGTGAGGTCGCGCGCCCGAGACCGCCGGAGACATGGTTCCCAGGCCCTGCAGCAATGTCTTGCCCGGCACCGCCACCGAAGGGAGCGCCGCTCTGAAAACAGCTGTAGTTTGCTGCGGCGTGGTTGCCCGTGGCGTTCGAGCCGCAGACCTGATTTTGGGCTGAAAAGAGCAGAAGATCTTGCTCGAAATGGAGACTCAGCCAGTTCTTGGCCCCCTTATCCGAAGCGCTAACGGCCGGCTTTGCGGGCTCTTCCTCGAGGCAGGTATCGCTGCCCGGGCCGCACTTCTTCTCCTCTGAGGGCTTCGCTTTGGCCGGCTCTTCTTCGGCCTCCTCCTGCGGCCCATGCCCGCCCAGCTCTTTGAAGGCCTTGTGCAGTTCGGGGGTGGCGAAGTCTTCGTCCAGTTGAAGATCAGGGTTGGCGTGCAACGCCAGCTTGAGCTCGGCCTTGCCTTTCGCGCCCTGCTTCTCGCCAGCGATGTAGACTGTCGCGAGATCGCGATGCAATTCAGCCACGACTTCACTCGAGCAGCCCGACGAACCGCACTGGGAGAGGGCTTTTTTCAGCTTCTGTTCGGCCTTCTTGAAGTTGGTCTCCGCATACTCGGTTTGCATCGCCTCCTTCTGCAGCCCCCTCGCCGCCTTGTCTTTCGGCGCGGCCAGCGCAACGCTCGGCGCGAGCAGGGCGAAGACCAGAACGAAGCCATTCAAACCATTCAAACGATTAAGGAGAGATCGAAATTCGGGCATGATCTTGGGCAAAAGTGGCGCTCGCGGCGGGCGTTATCGAGCCCGAACCATAGTCTGCGTCCTGCAAGCAGCGCAATCTCCCTCGCGGGAGCGTTGTTGCTCGGATGCCATGCGCAACAGAACTTTCCAGGCTCCGCGCTTGGCCCGCCGGCTGCCGGCCCTGCACTTCAGCTGTTCGAGCCAGGAAGTTCGCTCCTCGAAGCCCAGCACACGCTGACAGACTTGTCTGATCTGAACGCTGGGCCCGCGGGCGCGCACGGTTTCGTCCACCCTTCGCTCGGCCATTTCGTCGATGATCGAGGCAGCCGGTTGCGCTTTTTTGGCGTGAATCTGAGCGGCATCGCCTGCCTACCGGAGCACGAAGTGGCGCTTCCTTTGGCGCGACACCTGCGAAAGCTCGGCTTCAACGCCGTTCGGCTCGATTCCCTCGACGGTCCCGGCGTGCTGCTGGGCGCCGACGGACAATTCGTGCCCGAAGCCCTTGAACGGCTCGACCATTTCACGGCGGCACTAAAGGCGGAGGGGATCTATTTCAGCTTGGAGCTGCACGCTGCCAACGGCTACCCAGGCCTGGACGCCGAGGCCCGGCAACGTTTCCCGCAGGGTAAACTGCTGGATCGATTTCACCCACGGTTCCTCGACGCCCAGCGTGAGTTCGCGCGCCGTTTACTGCGCCATCAGAATCCCGAGACCCAGCTCGAGTACCGCGCAGAACCCGCGTTGCTGTACGTCGAGCTGAACGATGAAGATACGATTTTCCCCTCCGCGGCGGGCAGCCCCGATGACGTCCCGCCCGAGTTCCGGGCGGAGTTGGCCACTGGTTATGCCCCTTGGCTCGCCGCACGCACCGCCGACGGCCTGCGTGCGCCTGGCCCTGCAGAAGAGGAAGCCAAGGCGGAGCTGCCGACGTTTCACGGGTTGCCCGCTGCACGCGCGGACTACGCCCAGTATCTGCGCGAAGCCGAGCGAAACAGTGTGCTCTCGCTTGCCAAGTTCGTGCGCGGCGAACTCGGCCTGCAATCGATGTTGATCAACAGCCAAGTAAACTTCGGGGGGTTGGCCGGCGTGCTGCGCGAGGCCGAGCTCAGTGACTTCATCGACGCTCATGGCTACTGGTCGATTCCGGACCAGTCGCAGATCAATGCACCAGAGGCGGGCACCTTGAGCAAGCTTGCCAGCTACCGCGTGTTCGGCAAACCCTTCATCGTCTCTGAATACGCGACGGCTGCACCGAACGACTACGCGGCAGAGATGTTCCCACTGCTGATCGGCATTGCGAGCCTGCAAGATTGGGACGCGGTGTTCGCGTTCGCTTACGCGGATCAGAAGCGCGAGTACGAGCCCCAGCGCATCAATGGCGTGTTCGACCTTGCGGGACATCCGGCGAAACTCGCGTTCTTGACCAGCGCGGCGGCCGCCTTTCGTCGGGGTTTGGTCGCTCCAGGTCAGAGTCGCGTCGAACTCAGCGTACCCGAGCAACCGACGGCCCTGCCTTACGCCGAGGACGCGGTGCCGAGTCTGTGGCGCGAGCAGGGCGTGCCGCTATCGCTGGCGGCGATTCGACAATTGGGCATCGCCCTTCGCCCGGGCCCCGGCGACGTTACGGCCGGCTACGCAGCACGCGTGACCGGCGCGTTGGGCAGCGACACCGGTGAGCTCTTGTGGGAGGCGCAAGGCACGCACGCGCGCTTCAGTATCGATGCCCCCGCACTCAAGGCGGTGTGTGGCTGGCTGAGCAACAGCGCTCTGCAATTTAGCGGCATCCGGTTCGAGTTTCAGAACTTTTCGCCGGGCTTCGCCTGCGCCAGCCTGCTTTCGCTCGACGACGCGCCGATCCAGAGTGCGCGCCGTGTGCTGTTCAGTGTGTCGGGCTTGGCGAAAAATGTTGGATCTGGGCCGGCACTCGCGCAATACGTGCCTGTCACCGTAACGTTACCGCGCGCTGCTTGGCACGCCGATGCATTGGATGCTGCGGGCAAGCCGGTACATCCCATCGCAGTCGACAATGCCGCCGAGAGCAAGATCTCCACGACATACCAGGGTGCAGCGCTGTCCTATGCTTTCACGCGCTGAGCATGGTCACTCGAGGACGAACGGGACGTCGTCCAACCACGGATCGATCGCGAGCTTGTTCGCCATCGTGAATTGCACGCTGTACAAACCCGTATCATCGAACCCGATTTGTGGCAGCCCTCAGGGCTGCTGCGTGAAATCCATGAAGCTTACCTCGTACACGTCCCAGGTCGTCTCGAGACCGCTGACCGATTTGAACCGGTGATCGCCGCAGCGCTTCTTGGTACCGGCGTCGTTGCACATGCCGCCGTCCGCGTCGGAGTAGATGTTCGGCAGCAGCACCTTCACGGTGCTGGTCGTGCTACTGCCGATCTTGGCGTAGAAGCGGATGCCGCGGTACGCCGAGACGTCATACGACGCCTTCTTTCCCGACGAGAGATTCACCATATCCGCGCCCACGCCCGCGCCCCCAGTCGGTGAAGCCGCTCGCGGTCAGGTGCAGGGCGGCGGTGCTGGGGCTGCCCGGACGAACGTCCGCGCCAGTCGAATTCGGTCCAGTCGAATTCGGGTCGAACAAGCAGTCGAGAAGTTTGCGAGCCAGCCTCGAACATTTCGATCACGCGAGAAGCCTCGATTAATCATATATTCGCGTCATGGCAGGAGTAGTCCTCAAGGACGTGGTCAAGGTGTACGAAGGCGGCCTCAAAGTCGTCGACTGCTTCAATCTGGACATCGCCGACCGAGAATTCGTGGTCTTGGTTGGACCCTCCGGCTGCGGTAAGTCAACTACCTTGCGTATGATCGCTGGGCTCGAAGAGGTGACCTCGGGCACGATTTCGATCGGCGAGCGCGTGGTCAACGACGTCCCCCCCAAGGACCGCGATATCGCCATGGTGTTCCAGAGCTACGCGCTCTACCCGCACATGAGCGTGTACGACAACATGGCCTTCGCGCTAAAGCTCAGAAATACGCCCAAGACGACCATCGACGAGAAGGTGCAGCGCGCGGCCAAGGTGCTGATGATCACGCATCTTCTCGAGCGCAAGCCCAAGGCGCTCTCTGGTGGTCAGCGTCAGCGCGTGGCACTGGGCCGCGCCATCGTGCGCGACCCAAAGTGCTTTTTGTTCGACGAACCACTCTCGAACTTGGACGCCAAGCTGCGCGTGGAAATGCGCGCGGAGATCAAACAGCTCACGATGAGCTTGAACGCCACCACGGTTTACGTCACACACGACCAGGAAGAGGCCATGACGCTCGGCGATCGCGTGGTGGTGATGAAAGACGGCCTCACTCAGCAAGTCGGCTCAGCCCTTGCGATTTACAATCACCCAGTCAACCGCTTCGTCGGCAGCTTCCTCGGTAGCCCACCGATGAATTTTTTCACCGGCATGCTGGTCGAAGAAGCGGGCAGGCTCTGGTTCGATGAAGGTAGCGGAAAACTACCGATCCCCGAGTGGGCCCGCGTCGAACTGCGCGCTCGAGTCGGCCGAGAGATCGTGCTCGGTGTTCGCCCAGAAGCCATGTCCGACAAGACCCACGCGCGCTTCCAAACCGAAGACAATCAACTCAGCATGAAGGTGACTTTGGTGCAGCCGCTCGGGCACAAGATGGACGTCTACCTGTCCACGGAGCGCCATCCCCGCGCCGTCGCGCAAATCGACTCATCCACCGATATACAGCGTGGCGAGAGCCTGCCAGTGTTCTTCGATATGTCGCGAGTGCACTTCTTCGAAGCCGGTGAAAACGGCAAAAAGCTCGTGCACAATGCCTCGATCAGGACGTAGAGGCTCCGCCTGTGGAAGGGAAAATCGACACGCGCGACCTCTGGCAGAGCTCGAGAGTGCGCGCTCGCCGCGCTTCGTGACACCCGAAGGCGTGCGACCCCAGCAGCGTGCCTGACTCTTGCGCAGGGTTGCCGGAATTGCCGCCGAAGGTTGAGCCGGCTGCGGGGCGGAATGTGACCATCGACCAATTCCCAAAAGCGAGCAGACCCGAGAGCAAGAAGAACAGAGGAGACCGGGCACGTCCACGCTCACGGGCGCGTCTACGGTCACGTCCACGGGTGGTAACGCGCACTAAGGCTTGGCGAGCGCTCATACATCCCCTAGGTTGAGGATCCATGATGGACAGCAAACTCGCGATCCTCGTGGGCGGGGGCCCGGCTCCCGGCATCAATAGTGTGATCGGGGCGGCGACCATTCGCGCCTGCGTCGAGGGCATTCCGGTGCTCGGGATTCGTGATGGGTTTTCCGGCATCATGCTCGGCGATATCAGCAAGGTGCGGCCGCTCGACATCGAAGCCGTTTCGCGCATTCACTTCCGCGGTGGCTCGATGCTCGGTACCGCGCGCGCCAACCCGACCAAAGAGCTTGGGCTGCTCGAGGCGACGGTCGACTCGCTGAAGCGACTGGGCGTCACGCAGCTGATCACGATCGGGGGCGACGACACGGCCTTCTCGGCCATGCGGATCTCCGAGCAATCGCAAGGCGCGCTCAAGGTCGTGCATGTTCCGAAGACGATCGACAACGATTTGGACCTGCCGGAATGGATCCCGACGTTCGGTTACCAGACCGCGCGCCATGTGGGTACCGGTATCGTCAGAGATCTGCTGGTGGATGCGCAGACCACGTCGCGCTGGTACTTCGTGGTCGCAATGGGCCGTAAAGCAGGCCATTTGGCGCTCGGCATCGGCAAAGCCGCTGGCGCCACGCTCACGCTGATCCCCGAGGAATTCAGCTCGAAACAAGTACCGCTGAGCGAGATGGTGGATACCCTGGTCGGCGCTATCATCAAGCGCTTGGCCTATGGTCGACCGGATGGCGTGGCGGTCTTGGCCGAGGGCCTGGTCGAGGGCCTGGATTTGGAAGAGCTCGCGAAATACGCGGACGTCGAACGCGACGAGCACGATCACATTCGGATCGCCGAAATCGACTTCGGTCGCATCATCAAGGCGCGCGTCGCGGCGCGCCTGAAGGAGTTCGGAATCAAAGTGACGATCGTGTCGAAAGACATCGGCTATGAGCTGCGCTGCACCGATCCAATCCCGTTCGATATGGAGTACACGCGCGACTTGGGTTACTGCGCTGCCAAATACCTGCTCGAGGGCGGTTCGGGCGCGATGGTCACGATCCAGCAGGGCAAGTTCAAGCCAATCAAATTCGCGGACATGCTCGACCCTCAGACCGGGCGCACCCGAGTGCGCATGGTCGATATCGACACAGAATATTACAAGATCGCCCGGCGCTACATGCTACGGCTGCGCAAAGACGACTTCGAGGATGCGGCCGAAATCCAGAAGTATGCCCGCGTGGCCAAGACCAGCCCCGAGAATTTCAAAGCCCAGCTCGAATACCTGGTCAAAAACGAGCCACCCCCGCTCGAATTCGAGTACTGAGGGTGTCCGCCCGGGCCCGTTGGGCCGACCGAGCGGCGCGCGGAATAAAAGCGTGCCCTGGGCGCTTGTCCGGTCGCCGCGAGGCACATGCGAATCTCTGGAAAACTGACGCTGGGTATGATCGGCGGCATCGTGGCGATCCTGGCCATCTCCAGCTATCTCACGGTCAACCGTGAGATCCAGCTGTTCGAGACAGACATGGCGCGCGATCACGAAACCTTCGCGCAAGCGGTGGCATCGTCGATGGCGCGCGTCTGGCGTGTCGACGGCAGAGCACATGCGATCGGCCTGCTCGAGCAGCTCGACGCGGGCGAGGGCGCAGTTCACGTGCGCTTCGTGCCCAAGGACGGCTCTCCGGCCGATAGGCGCATCGACCCCGCCGCGCTAAAACGCGTCCGCCACGGCGGTGCCGCGTTGCACGATAAGCTGGAGGGCCCGCGGCCGATGCTGTACAGCTATGCCGCCGTTCACTTGGGCGAAGAAACTCCGGGCGTGCTCGAGATCTCCGAATCACTCGAGCCGCGCGACGCGTATGTGCGCTCGACCGTGTTGCGCGCAGCGATCACTGCCTTGTGCTTGGGCTTGGTCTGCGCGGCGCTCACGTTTGCGCTGGGCAGTAGCATCGTGGGCCGTCCGGTGCGCGCCTTGGTCGAGCAAGCCCGGCGCATCGGCGCGGGTGACCTGGGGATCCGCCTCGACTTGCGCCAGCATGACGAGATCGCTGAGTTGGGCCAGGAAATGAACGCGATGAGCAGCAAGCTGTCCGACGCGAACGCGCGCCTGGTCGCTGAAACGGCGGCGCGCGTGCACGCCATGCAACAGCTGCGACATGCCGAACGCCTGGTCACAGTGGGCAAGTTGGCTTCGGGCATCGCCCACGAGCTCGGAACGCCGCTGAACGTGGTCTCTGGGCGGGCCAAGATGATCTCGCAAAATCCGCTGGCCGATGATGCCGTGCGCAACAACGCCCGGATAGTCATGGAGCAGAGTGAGCGCATGGCTCAGATCATCCGCCAACTGCTGGACTTTGCGCGCGCAGGTAAGCCCAACAAATCGCTCGTCGATTTGCGCCATCTGGCGGCTAGCACACTATCTCTCCTCCGGCCGATCGCCGACAAGAAACGCGTCACGCTGAGCTTCGAGGCGAGTGAGCCGGTCTCGGAGGTCGTAGCCGATGCCGCACAGCTGCAGCAGGTGGTTACCAATCTGGTCGTGAACGCGGTGCAGGCCAGTCCAGAATCGTCGGCCGTCGAGGTCAGCCTGCGCACGGCGGGCGGCCCTGCCAAACCCGGCGACCAAAGCCCGACCGAGCCGACACGCGGCTTCGTGTGCGTCACTGTCGCCGATCACGGATTGGGCATGGGTGAAGAAACGCTGGAGCGGGTTTTCGAACCCTTTTTCACGACCAAAGACGTCGGTGAAGGCACCGGCCTCGGGCTTGCCGTAGCCTACGGCATCGTTCAAGAACACGGCGGTTTCATTACCGTCGAAAGCAAGCTCGGCGAAGGCAGCCGTTTCGAAGTTTATCTCCCGATCCCGGATCCTCCACCCCCATGAAATCCAAAGTACTGATCGTCGACGACGACACGAGCATGTGTGAACTGCTCGCCGAAGGGCTGGTTCAACACGGCTACGAAGCGCGTTGGAACGCTTCGCCGCACGAGGCCCTGGCGCAGCTGGCGGAGCACGAATTCGACGTCGTGCTGACCGACATCAACATGCGCGACATGAGCGGCCTGGAGTTGTGCCAAAAGGCGACTGAAACGCACCCAGAGCTACCGGTGATCGTGATCACCGCCTTCGGCAGCATGGAAACCGCCGTACAGGCTATCCGCGCTGGCGCGTACGATTTCATCACCAAGCCCTTCGACATCGACGTGGTCGCGATTGCCATCGAGCGCGCGGTCAAGCACGGCGTCTTGACGCGCGAGGTCCGGCGCTTGCAACGCGCCGTGGACGAGTCACGCCGCTTCGACGAGCTGCTCGGCGCGAGCCCCGCGATGAAAGAGGTGTACGACCTTCTGGAGCGAGTGGGAGAGTCCGAGTCGACGGTATTGGTGAGCGGCGAGAGCGGCACGGGCAAGGAGCTGGTGGCGCGCGCCCTGCATCGCCGCAGCAAGCGCAGTGCAGGTCCGTTCGTGGCCATCAACTGCGCGGCGATGCCCGAGCAATTGCTGGAAAGTGAGCTTTTTGGGCACACCAAGGGCGCCTTCACCGATGCGCGTAGCGCTCGCCCCGGGCTGTTCGTGCAAGCCAAAGGCGGCACGATCTTCTTGGACGAAATCGGCGACATGCCCGTCGGCTTGCAACCGAAGCTGCTGCGCGCGCTGCAAGAGCGCACGGTTCGCCCGGTAGGTGGCGATACCGAAACGCCGATCGACGTGCGCGTGGTGGCCGCCAGCAATCGCGACTTGGAGACGGCCATCGAGGAACGCAAATTTCGCGAGGACTTGTACTATCGCATCAACGTGATCCACGTCGAATTACCCCCATTGCGCGCGCGTGGCGCGGACGTGATCTTGCTCGCCACGCACTACCTTCAACACTTCGCCGTGCAGTCTCAAAAAGACGTCCGCTCACTCGACTCCGAGGCGGCCGAGAAGCTATCGGCCTACGCTTGGCCGGGCAACGTGCGCGAGCTCGCCAACTGCATGGAGCGAGCGGTGGCACTGACCCGCAACGAGTCGATCGGGATTGCGGACTTGCCAGAGAAGATCCGCAGCTATCGCACCTCCCACGTGCTCGTGGCCGCAACTGATCCGACCGAGCTCGTGCCCATGGAGGAGGTCGAGAAGCGCTACATCCTGCGGGTCCTGGAGGCCGTCGGCGGCAACAAGACATTGGCCGCCCAGGTGCTCGGTTTGGACCGGAAGACGCTGTATCGAAAGCTCGATCGCTACGGCTCCGAGCGCGGCACGAGCTGAGGTAGGGGCCGAAAAAAGCCCCATTTCGCCCCGCGCCGGGGCGAAAGTCCCCTCGCCCGACGCATCGATCGTTAGGATCCGGCGCACACTGCGCTGGCATGCGTCGTGCTGACTCATAGCAGAATATTTCGCGAAACGCGGCTGCCTTAGCCTCGGTAAGCGAAAGGAATGCCATGAGCAAACCCAACGCGACCGGCGGCACTGAACCAACGCCCGCTGCGCCTCCCGCACGCTTGCTGCTCGCCGAAGACGACTTCGAGCTGCGCGAGCTGCTGGCCTGCGTACTGCGCGCCGATGGCCACGAGGTGGTCGAGGCCTGCGACGGCAACGAGCTTTGGGCACTTTTGAGCCGTGAACACGGGCTCGAAAGCCCCCCCCCCTTCTCGCTGGTCGTTTCGGACGTGCGCATGCCAGGCCTGACCGCGTTCGATGTCCTGGCGCGCTTGCAACGCGCGCTCAGCGAGACGCCCGTGATCCTGATCACCGCCTTCGGCGATCACACCACGCACCTGCGCGCGCTGCGCTTGGGTGCGAGCCGCGTGATCGACAAGCCGTTCGACTGCGACGAACTGCGCGACGCCGTGCACGCCACTTTGCACCAGCAAGCCCGCCGCGCGTCCTGAGGCCGCGCAAACCGCCGGGCTAACGGCCCGGGAAAGGCTAGGTCAATCGCCCACGCGGCCGATGCATCCCGGCTATCAAGATTAGTCACATCGTTCTGTGTGGACTTTGGCTGGCTAGGCTGGCTCAGGGCTTGTCCGACGATGAACACCCTTTCCGGGCCCTAATCACCGCTCGGCGTACCATCGGGCGCGGTCTCGGGCTCTTCGTCGGTTGGGCCTTCGGGATCGCCGACGCTCGGGGGCGGAGTTCCGTAGTCGGGCACGTTGACCGTCGTTCCGGGCGGCTTCTTCTTTCGGTAACGCGCGTGACAGACCCGGCTCGCCATTTCATCGACGAAAGGCACCGGCAAGCTCGGCGGCGTGAGAAACGGCGGATGGTCGAAATCGAACATGTCGTAGGGCGCGTTCGCGTTGGCGTCGCGCGCGCTCAGCGCTGGCAGCTCGAAGCGCGCCTGCACCATGCGCGGCACCGAGCTGTGGCTATACACCTGGTGCGAGACGTAGTGCGCCTTGGCAAACGGTGAAACCACGATAAAAGGCGTTCGCATGCCCAAGCGATCGAAGCGCGCACGCACGTGCCGCTTCTCGAGCAACGGCTCGATCTCGTCGGGCACGCACGCAGGCGGCGGCGGCACATGATCGAAGAACCCACCCGGCTCGTCGTACATGATGAACAACGCCGAACGCCCCCAAGCAGGGCTATTCATCAATGCGTCGATCACGCGTGCCACGAAACGCTGGCCCAGTTGTACGTCCGCCGGCGGGTGTTCGTCCGTGGCATCCGGTCCGCCATAAGTCGACTCGATCCAAACATACGCAGGCAGCGTATTGCGCTTGGCGTCGGCGAAATAGCCGTCCAAATCCTTGAAGTGATCGCCCTTGATATCGTGCAAATGGCGAAAGATCTTCTCTTCGAAGGTCATGCCCTCGGCGTACACGACCCACTCGATCCCCTTGCGCGACAGCTGGTGAAACAGCGATTGCTCTTCGGGCAGCGCGGGCGGAGCAGTATTGCCGATGTGGCCGAAAGTCGACGCCGAGTGGAAAAACATTCGATTCGGCCAAGTCGGGCCGAGGATGGAAGCGAAGTAGCGATCGCCGATGCTGAAGGTATTGGCGAGGGTGTAGTAGTAGCCGAGGTCACTTGCGTCGTAATAACCGAGTGCGCGGATGCCTTTCGGGTTACTGGTCGAGACGAAGCCGTCCATCTTGCCGTCGTTGAACTGCTTGTGCGCGGAGTTCCAATCATGGCGCGTGTCCCTGCCGCACAGCGCAGTCGCATGATATGGCACGACGTCCTGCCTCCCCTTTGGGTCCGGATTGTAATAATCCTTGGGAGTGACGTCGGCATCCGGTTGCCCAAACTTCGGCAACTCCTGAAAATAGTGATCGAATGAGCGATTCTCTTGCATCACGATCACGAAGTGATCGATCGGAATGCGCTGCCCAATCGGTTGCTCGGCGTCCAAGGTCTGCTCGGGCATGGCGCCTTTTTTGAATTCACACGCCTCGCGCCGCTCAAGCGCGCTGCGCGCCTTGCCCGCCGCGGCCTTCGCACTGTCCGCCTGCGCCGGAGGGGGGACGGGCGGCGGCGGGGCGGGCGTCCAGTCGTAAGCCGCAGACTTTGCGATCTTGGCTCGAGTCCGATGCGCGCGCGGCGGCTTGCAATTCTCCGCCACGAGCAGCGGCAAGAGCAACCAGGACCAGCGCCAGAACGAGCCAAGCATCCGAGCCCATCAAATCACGAAACAGCTCCGCAAACTGAACCGCGTCGCTAGTCCGCAGCTCATCGCCGGTAATTTGGTCACTTCGGAGCCGGTGCGGTATGGCTCGAAGCCAAGGAGCTCCCCATGAACACCGTTTTCGCACGTGCCTTGGTCGCGCTGACCCTCGTAGTTCTCCCTACATCCGCTCTCGCCTCGACCAAGAGCGAAACCAAGGCCGACCAGGCCAGCAAGACCAGCAAGACCGACAAGACCGACAAAGCGCACAGTCATGCGCACTCGTCGGTCGCCAAGACGGAGCCCAAGACGAAGAAGGCCAAGCACCACGGGCACAAGCCGAAGGATGGCAAAAGCGTTGCTGCGGCAGCCGAGCACGCCGCGCCAAGCGCGCCCAAAGCGCCGTGAGCGGGGCTATCAGTTTGGCTCGCAAGGTTGACTGAGAGCGCCAGGTCGCGCGCCGCAGTCCTATCGACTGTCCGACTTCCCCCGGGGCTCGCCGGCTGCGAAACCCCTTATTTCTTTGAGCGGGACATCGGGTTCGAACCGACGACCTCAAGCTTGGGAAGCGGCTTTTCGGGGCCAGCTGAAGCCAAACCAAGCCACTCCAGTGATCTAGGTGGTCCACCTCCAGAGGTCTCTCTGGCTGGTTTGCGCGCTCGATGCACAGTCGCCATGCACAGAGGCGACGCTACGCCGCAGCCGAAAACAAGCCAAAAGCACTCGGGGGTCGCGAAGCGTTGGCGCGCCGTCCCCATTGTCACCATGCGTCTTCCGACGGGAGCCAGCATCACGGTCGGCCGAACTTCGGATCGTTACGCCCCGTAACGACCCGAGACGCCGCGTAACGGATAGCGGGACGCCAACGCAGCGTTTGCGACCCCAACGCGTCGTTGGTTTTTTTTGAAATCGTGGCCTTTCGAAACGCACGTGTCTCCCGGATACGTGGCGTTTCCTCGTTATAGACTGGGAAAAGTCGAGAATCACGAGTGATTCCGGCTTGATGCAACGCAGATTGGCTCGTGACAGCCCCCCCCCTGTCACCGCGCTCCGAATCCCGCCCGCCGCCGCGGACTACTACGGCGTGAGAGCCGTTTTTGGCTGCCGCCATGCGTGACCCGTGATTCCTGGCCCTGTCACTGGGGCTTCGTGGTCTTGGTTGGGCCTCGCACGATAGGTGTCGTCGG
>Ga0302323_100001979_pt1 | contig 16640 bp, 20 predicted proteins | sample Fen_T0_3_FD_201950 | JGI IMG/M metagenome (GOLD analysis project Ga0302323, IMG submission 201950) | Peat permafrost microbial communities from Stordalen Mire near Abisko, Sweden - Fen_T0_3 | ecosystem: Environmental > Terrestrial > Soil > Wetlands > Permafrost | place: Sweden: Abisko... | reverse complement strand
CGTACACGGTGGGCATGTCGAGGATGTCGCCCGTTCCCTGTCCGAATTGGAAGGCAGTGCGGACCATCGCGCCAAAGCCGTACTTTGCCACGAAATCCCGAAATTTCATGGTGAGATCGAGGGGCACAGGGTTCGGCAGGTCGAAGCTCGAATCCAAATCGAAGTAGGTCGCCTTGAGCTGCTGCAAATAGCCGAAGTACCCCTGCAGCGCCGCGCCCGTCTCTGCCGGCGTTGGCTCGGTGAAGTTCTGCAGCTGACCCGTGCGGAAATCGAAGTTCAGATTGTTGCTCCCAAACGAGCCAGTCGGCAGCGGGATGATCGGCGTGCCCAGGCGCGCAAAATAATCCGTGACCACCGGTAGGTTGTGAAACACGACCACGCCGATGTCCGTGGGAATGCCGGTTGTCGGATCGACGTAGGTTTCGGTGTGGCCTCCGAGGCGCTGCTTGCGCTCGAGCACGACCACGCTGCGCCCCGCATCCTTCACGCCGACGGCGGTGAAAGTGCCACCCGAGCCGCCACCAATCACGCACACGTCGCGCTCGATTGTCTTCGTCTTCGCGAAGGCAGTGCGCGAGGCAAGCTGCGCGGCGGTGAAACTGGCAGCTGAGTAGGACAAGAGCTTCAGTACATTTCTTCGGCGAAGACGCATCATGTTTGACTCCGTTCGTTGAGTGCGTACGAGAAGATCCGTCCCCGCGACGGTCTCCGAACCTTAGCAACCCTCCAGGTAGGGTATATGCTGAATCAATCGAGGGCTAGTGCGAACGTGCCTGTCCAAAGAGCCAGGCCGCGTACACAGGAATACCGTCGATTGCCGCCACCGCTCTGCGACTACATCAATGGGCTTGTCCCACACTTTGCCTCACGGATCATACTCGGCCGTGGATCATACTCGGCCGTGGATCACACTCGGCCGTGGATCATACTCGGCCGTGGATGATTGTCAGTGACACCAAGTTCGCCCTCTGGCCCGAGCGCTACCGTGCTGCACCCGATCGGTTCAGCGTTCCTCGGCGCAGACGCACGCTGCCTGATCGTCGACCAATTCGAACGTTTTCAGCTTGTTCGCAACTGGCGGCGTCCAATTCTGAGTTAGCGCTCGCGAGCCCGTGCGCCTTGGGCATCGGGCGGGCGACTTCCTGCGACGACCCTTCCGTCAGGCCGAACGATCGCTTGTCCGCGATCGCACCGAGCGCAGCCCGCGCGTCACACGGTCAACGAGCCGCAGCGCCGGGGACTCGATGAAACGGAGGGAGAGCAGCGAGAGAATGATCAGCGCGCTGCCGCACACGGCAATCACGCACCAGAACAATGGGATCGGCAGTGCCGCTGCTCGTTGGAAGCCGATGATGAACTGAAAGGTGACGTACAGCACGATCCCCTGCAGCAAGTAGATGCCGTAGGACAGTTCGCCCAGCCGCCTGGAGAGGGGGTGGGTCAATGCGCCGAACAGCGTGTTGCCCGAGGAAATCGCGATGAAGGCGAGCGTGAGCAGACCGAGCACGCAAAACTCTTCGGGCACGGGAAACTCACCCCCAAATCCGTAAGCTGCACGAAAGTGCAGAACCGCGAACAGCAGCGGAGCGAGCACGAAGATCGTGCCGAACTTGCTGCGTGCCAGCATCCGCAGCTGCGGCTGCTCGGCGCACAACGCAGCCAACATCCCGGAGCCGAAGGCATAAAGCACGGGCGTTTGATGCAGCGGCGAATACAGCAGCAGCAGCGACACGAGCACCGCGCTGAGGACGATGTAGCGGCGCGGCGCGACCGCCGCACCAATCAATGGCAACGCGAGATAGAACAGCCACTCGAGATGAAGCGTCCAGGTCACCCCAGCGGTGATTAGCCAAGTCGAGGCGAAGGCGTTGAGCGGCGGGGCGTCGAAGAGGCAGAAGAACAACCAGTGCAGCACGTGCAGCGCCAGATCCGACGCGGGCTCTCGCAGGGAGAACTGAGTCTGGACGCCAGCGATGACCGCGACGATAGCTACGACAACCCAATACAAAGGGGTCAGGCGCAAGACTCGCGAAACGAAGATGCGCAGCCAGTCGATCCGGGCGCGCTGATTCGGGCGGATCTTGGAAAAGAACAGGAACCCGGTGATCATGAAGAACAAGAGCACGCTGCTTTGCCCAAAATGCATGAATAGGTGCGAGTCCGGCAGCGCCCACGAATTGGTCCTGACCATTGCGAACCAGAACGCGGAATGGTGCAAAAATACGAAGAACGCGAGATAGCCACGCAGCCCATCGATCGAGCTGACCCGCTGCGAGCTCGCCTTCACCGCTATGCCACGGCCGAACAGCTTCAGCACCAATAGCGCGACGGCCAAACAAAACACGGCGTACGCGGGATTGAACGGATTCGGCGGCACGGGAACTGAGTCAGGCACTCGGGGCCCGAAACCTGGCAAGCCGGAGTAAGCGAAACATGGCGTGGAATTGGCTCACCGTCTCTGTGTCCGAATCGCTGATCTTGAAGTCGTTACGGGTGGCGCAAGTTGAGCCACGCTGCCAACTCAGGCGCCCATTTTGGCTGTATGGTTTCAGCCAGCGGGTAATTTGCAGAATGCGTGCCAAGGTGGGGAGCCCTCTGGCGCCGTTTCTTCGGTCGGCCGACAAAACAGCTCGCGGAATGGACCGGTTCGTCCAAGTAGCGACGACACCCGCAACTCGCGCCCCCATCGGCTGGTAAATTTCTGCGCCTTCTCAGGTCACATCCTGCCGCTCGGCGAGCCGCAACGCGCGCGAGCCCTCACGCGCGCTGAATGAGTATCGCCGCCTATCGGGAGCGCGTGATGATAGCTCGAAGGTTCCCGGCCCTGGAGCGCTCGGAGTCGTCGTCATTCCCCATTCAAAGGAGCATAGCGTGACCAAACTCGACTTGCCATACGAGAAGGCCTCGTCGGCGCGTGGCGGCGGAGTTCACGGCGACAGCGCATGGGGCCGCTCGGAGCCGTTCTGGCCGCGCCGGGCGAAGCTTTCTCGAGCGATCGCGACACCCCAATCGCGTTGCTCATCGCTGAGCGCCGCGCTAAGCCGCTCGGAGCATGACCGAGTTCCAACTGCCAGCCGCCTTCCAAACCGCGATCGCCCGCGATTTCCCGCCCGACTTCCTGAGCTTCGATGCCGGTGATCGAGCCGAGTACGGCAAGGATTGGACGAAGGTTCACGCTCCCAACCCTTCGGCGATCGCTTTTCCGCGCAGCACCGCCGAGGTCGCCGGGCTATTGCGACTGTGCACCGAGCACCGGGTGTCAGTCGTTCCGTCGGGAGGTCGCACGGGGCTCGCGGGTGGCGCCATGGCGGTGAATGGCGAGCTCGTGCTGTCGTTGTCGCGCATGCGCCGGATGGATCCGGTCGACACCCTAGGCGACACGGTGCGCGTGCAGGCCGGCGCGATCACCGAAGAGGTTCACAAGCACTGTGAAGAGGTGGGGCTCACCTGGCCGGTCGACTTTGCTTCGAAGGGTTCGAGTCAGGTCGGCGGCAACATCGCCACCAATGCGGGTGGGGTAAAGGTGATTCGTTACGGGCTCACGCGCTCGGCCGTGCTCGGGCTGCAAGTGGTGACGATGGCTGGCGATGTGTTGGATCTGAACGGCGCGCTGGAAAAGAACAACACCGGTCCCGACTTGCGCCAACTCTTCATCGGCAGTGAAGGCACGCTCGGCGTGATCACCGAGGCTACGCTCAAGCTGGTGCGGGTGCCGAAAAAGCTCGACGTGTTTCTGTTCGCTGTGCCTGATCTGGCTGGTGTTCTGCGGCTGTTTCGCGCGGCTCGGCGGGGCCCGTTCACGATCACGGCCTACGAGTTTTTCACCGATCGTTGCCTAGCTCGGTTGCAAAAACACCGCAAGCTGCGTTCGCCGTTCGAGACCGAGTCGTCACACTACGTGCTGCTCGAGCTCGAGGCTGCGGTCGCGAGCGAACTCGATGATTGGATGACTGGCCTGTTCGAGCAAGAGCTGGTGACGGATGGCACGATGGCCCAAAGCTCGTCGCAAGCCGCCGAGCTCTGGGCGTTGCGCGAAGGCATCAGCGAGAGCTTGTCGGCCACCGGCCTACCTCACAAGAACGACATCTCACTGCCGATCGCCGAGCTCGAAGCCTTCTGCGGCGAGCTCGAGGCAGTGTTCAACGAGCGCTACCCGGACTTCGAAGTGTGTCTGTTCGGGCATATCGGCGATGGCAACCTGCACATCAACGTGATGAAGCCCGACGCGCTGGACAAGGCTGCGTTCTTGGCGCGAACGAAGGCGGCCGACCACGACATGTTCAAGCTGGTCAGAGCGCACCAGGGCAGCATTTCGGCCGAACACGGGGTCGGCCTACTCAAAAAAGACTACCTCTCGTATTCCCGCAGCCCCGCGGAGCTCGCACTGATCCGAGCCTTGAAGAGCGCGCTCGATCCGTTGAACTTGCTGAACCCGGGCAAGATCATCGACATCTAGCGGGTGACCCGTTCACTCAGTACAGAATTCGCGTGCGAACGTTGGTGGGGAGCACGCCGATGGCCTGCCGAACTTCATCCGACACGTCCTGATCCAAGTCCATGATCAGGTAGCCGATCTGCGCGTCGGTCACCAGCATCTGGCTGTGGATGTTGGCCCGCAGCGCGCTCACGATACCGTTGATTTCGCCGAGCACGCCGGGAACGTTGCGGTGCACGTTGAGGATACGATGCGTCGCCGGATGAGCCGGCAGCTCGATCTGCGGAAAGTTCACGGCGCCCGTGGTCGATCCGGCGTTCACGAATCGGATCAAGGCGGTTCCCACCTCTCGCCCGATCGAGTCCTGGGCCTCGCTGGTCGAGCCCCCGATGTGCGGAGTCAGAATCACGTTCTTCAAGCCTTGCAGCTCACTGTGGAAGGGGTCGTCGTTGGACTCCGGCTCCTGCGGAAATACATCGATCGCGGCTCCGCCCAAATGACCGCTCTGCAGCGCCTGTGCCAGCGCGGGAATGTCGACCACGGTGCCGCGGCTGGCATTCAGCAGGTAGCTGCCCTTGCGCATCAGGGACAGCTCACGAGCGCCGATCAGGTTTTGAGTTTGGGGGGTGGCTGGGACGTGCAGCGTAACGAAGTCGGACTCCGAGAGCAGCTCATCGAGTGTGGTGACGGAGCGATTGTTGCCCATCGGCAACTTGGCCGTGATGTCGAAGAACAGCACACGGATCCCCAGCGACTCGGCGAGCACGCCCAGCTGACGCCCGATGTGCCCATAGCCGATGATGCCGAGGACCTTGTTCCTCACCTCGTTGCAGTCGGCCGAGGCCTTGTTCCAAATTCCGGCGTGCACCTCACGCGAACGCTCGGAGAGCTTACGCGCAAGCGCGATCACCTCGCTGATGATCAATTCGGCGACGCTGCGGGTGTTGGAGAACGGCGCATTGAAGACCGGAACCCCCTGACGATTGGCTGCCGCCACGTCGACCTGATTGGTGCCAATGCAGAAGCACCCGACACTGAGCAGACGCTTGCCGGCCGCCAGAGCTCGCTCCGACACCTGCGTCTTGCTGCGAATACCGAGCACGTGCACGTCGCTGATTTTCTGGATCAGCTCCTCCTCCTTGAGCGCGTGCTTGAGTGCTTCCACCTGGAAGTGCTCGGCCGCGAACAGCTGCTGCGCGCTCGCATGAATGTTCTCCAACAAGAGAACCTTGATCCGGTCCTTGGGGAACGAAGTGGGTCGGGGCTCGGCGACGATGGCCATCGCTGGGACACGTAGACCGTGCGCGGCCCGAGCTCAAACATCACCGACGGCCGACGTCCACCTGCACTGCAATTCCGGCAAAATAATGCCAGGCCTCGCGGCCAAATTTGCCCGTTTGCATTCGAGGCGGACGCGGCGCGGCTCATCCTCATTGGCGAATTGGCGATCCGCCGGGCGCGAGCCAGCCGCCGCTGCTAGCGCCTTCGGGGCGGGCCCGCGGCGGCTCACGCTCGTTCACCGCCGGTTTGTGCCAGTCGTTCTGGGCGTACACTGGCACAAGTCAGCATGATCTATCGGTCCTTTTGCTGATTGCGCCAGGCATGAGGCTTGCTGTGTGCCGGTCATGCTTTTGCGCTTTTGTCTGGGCCTCGGACCTCGCGCAGCAATGGCGCTGGCACTGTTGTTCGCCGGGTGCGGCGGAACGACGGGCAGCGCGGGCAGCGCGGGCAGCGCGGGCGCTCACGCAGGCACTTCCGGGGGCGGCAACGCCACTGCTGGGGACACGAGTGGCGGTTCCTCGGGAACTAGCGGCGTAACCGGTGGACGGGAGGCAGGCGGAGGCGCGGCTGGACGCGAACAGGGAGCAGGCGGCGCGGCTGACAGTTTGTGTCCGGGAGCCATGCTCGACCCGGCTCGCGCGACTACGCCGCGCTGCAGCACGGTCGCCGATTGTCAGGGCGCGACACAGGCATTCTCGAGCCCGCGCTGCCAAACCACTCCCCCCACGTATCAGTGCGGAGGTCCCGCGCCGATTCACGAGTGCGACACCGATCCGGATTGTGGGTCCGGACGCGTCTGCAGTCTGATCGGCTGTGGTTCCCGGTGCATGGATGCCTGCCCGACCAAAGCCTGTGCCGACCACGAAGATTGCACGAACGGACATTGTGCGGCGAAGGCCTGCGACGCTTCGGGCGCGCTACCCTGCGCTGCCGGCACGGAGTGCAAGAGCGCAAACGGCGCACCGGCGACCTGCCAGGCGATCGTCTGCAACGCCGGCTTCGCTTGTCCTGCGACCTGGGACTGCGCGCCGGGCGCGAACGCAGATCCCCGCGGCTGCGTGCAGCGCGCGTGCAGCAACTCCAGCGACTGCGCCTGCGGCTATTGCGTGTCCCGCCTGTGCGAACCAACCCCCGGGTATTGCTTTGCCTACGCGCCGCCGCCCTGAACGCCGGAGCGCGACCGCGCCGTCTAACATCGATTCGAGACTGAACGACTCGCAGCGGCGAAGCCTCCGCTCGACTCAGGTCGGATTGGTTCGGCCCGAACTGCCCGGCTCGTTGCGCAACGCAGTTCGAAGCCCATCCACCTGTTCCATCTCGTCGATTTCCCAGTTCTTGACCGCTTCTCGCGCGCGAACCGAGACCGCGCCGGGCACCAACAGCCTGTTCGCATCCAAATAGGCCTTGAAGGTCTCCTCGCCGTGCTTGAACGTCAGCTCGAAGCGACCGCCGGCGCGCTGGCTGCCTACAAGATTCAAAGTGCTCATGCGCGCAGTGGAGCAGACCTGCGCTGAACGCACAACGTTGACAGAGCCATTTTTGGCTTGGCTACGCAGATAACGCGAAGCCGGTCCCTGCTTGCCTTGCCATCACGCCTCAATCCCCACCCGCGCACCGTCACTGTCCTGCTGCGCGGAGTGGAGAGAGGCCGTCGAAAGCCAAAAACTCTAGTTGGAATCCCAACCTGGCTGCGACGCTCATATTCCTCCCCAACGCCGCAGGGCGCTTCCAGAATCCGTGGCTTACCCGCCAGCCTTGGCCCCCCTGCGCGACCGAATAGCCCGAAGGGTGCTGCCGCTTGTATTGGCACGGCCGCAGAGAAACTCATCCGCTACTACCAGGGCTACGACGAACTCGCGCAGAGCGGAGGGGGGCGCTGCGCCGTTGCTGCGCCGTTGATTCTTTTTTGATTCGTCAGTGCGGCGGAACGGTGCCTGCCTTGGCCGCATTTCTATGCGCGAAAAGCCGCGGGGAATAGCTGAGCAGGCCAAAGTCTTGATTCGCCTACTCCGACTGCAGCGCTAGGCGAGCCGGTTCGGAACAACATGGACGCACATTCTTTTCTCTTGGCGTTCACCGTCGTTTTGGCTGCCGCCGCGATCGTCACCGTGGTCTTTCAGCGGCTGCGTCAGCCTGTCGTGCTGGGCTACATTTTGGCCGGTTTCATCATTGGTCCGAATGTGCCCATCCCAGTCGTCGCTGATCGGCAGATCGTGCAGACGCTGTCGGAGCTCGGGGTGATCCTGCTCATGTTCTCGCTCGGCTTGGAGTTCAGTCTGGGCAAGCTGGCGAAGTTGGGGGTCGGCGCGAGCCTGACCGCGCTGTTGCAGTCTAGCCTGATGATTTGGTTGGGGTTCGTGACTGGTCGCCTGCTGGGCTGGACGACCATCGAGAGCTTGTTCGCAGGTTCCGTGATCGCCATCTCGAGTACGACCATCATCGCGAAGGCGTTCGACGAGCAAGGGGTGCGCGGCTCGCTGCGTGAGTTGGTCGTCGGAATTTTGATTGTAGAGGACCTGATCGCCACGGCGCAAGCCGTGCTCGGGAAGGTCCCGATCCAATACGACTGTTTCGAGCAGCTCGAACATGTTCACCCAGGGTAGGCAGTCACGAAATCCTGACACTGGAGAAAGTATCTTCACTGCTGGGGCGTCCCCTCAAATCGCCTGCGTCATCCGCAAACCTCGCAAATTTCAGCTGAACTGTCGGCCCGTGATCGCGGCGCGGTTGCACCGACTGTGGATAGCTCGTGCAAGCGAAGCACGCCGCCTTCCAGACGACAAAAATCGACGCCCATCGAATTCGAACTTGACCCTGACGCGGCGTGAGGCCGCACGCTCCGCTAGATGAATTCCAGGCGCACCTACCAGGTGAGCGAAGTCGCCAAAATCACAGGTATCTCGGTGCGGGCGCTGCACCACTACGACGAGATCGGGCTTTTGGTTCCAACAGGACGCACGGGCGCTGGCTACCGACTCTACGACGACGATGACTTGCTGCGCCTACAGCAGATTCTGATCGGCCGCCAGCAGGGGCTGGCCTTGGAAGAGATCCGTCGCTTGCTCGATGACCCGCACTTCGACCGCCGGGAGGCGCTGCTGGCGCAGAGGGGGCACCTCCAGCAGCGCGTCGAACAAGCTGCCGCGATGATCAAAGCCATAGATGCCGCCCTCGCAATTCTCGATGACGGTTCAGGAGAAAACATGGAAATGAAGCAGATATTCGACGGTTTCGAGCCTTCCCAATATGAAGCCGAGGTGAAGGCGCGCTGGGGCAACACGGACTCGTACAAGGAGTCTGTGAAACGGACCAAGAGCTACGGCCCGCTGGACTGGGAGCGCATCAGGGCCGAGCAGGCATCGATCTACGCCGACGCCTCCGCGGCCTTGCAGGCAGGGAGCGCCCCGGAATCGGTAAAAGCCATGGACATCGCGGAGCGTCACCGCCTCTCCATCGACCGCTGGTTCTATCCTTGTACCTTTGCCATTCACGCGGGCTTGGCCGACGGCTATGAAGCCGACTGTCGCTTCGCGGAAAATATCGACAAGTTCGGCGCTGGACTGACTCCGTTCCTGGCTGCAGCGATGCGGGCCAATGCGCGCAGATACGGTGGATGAGCACGCCCGACCACTTCTCGAACTCCGCGGTTCTCGGCGAGCCGACTGGACCGAATGGTCCTCGATGCTGTGGCGGACGCGTCTATCTCGGTAAGGACTCGTGCCTCGGGCCCGAAACGTTCCGCGCCATGTGCCCCGATGTCGAGCGTTGGCTGCTGACCAAGGCGAAATACGAGCTCGCTCCGTGACCTAGGCTCGCGAGGTGCGACGCGAGTCCGTCCCTCCAGGGGTGTGTAGCCGCCTTCGGTTTGCCAGCTGGCAAAGCCGCTCCCAAAGTGGTCGCGCTGAGTTGAGGCGGCCGTTCGAAGCCGAACACGACGACAGTGTGGTGCTTTCGGCACGCTGTGTCCGCTCGTTCTCGCACCGCCGTGGGCAATGCAAAGGCGCGCGTATATTGCCTGGCACGCCAGCTGCAGTTAAAGAGCTCACCTTGTCGCGGTTCGCACGGTATTGGGGTTTCGTTGGGCTCATGGCGCTTTCGCTCTCCAGCGGTTGCTTTCCATTCATCGTTCCGCCAGCGCGTGTTTCGCTGGGCGCGGGCGCTCGTTTGGGCACCGCACCGAGCTGGGCGCCGCACGCAACGCGAGACTTCGTCGCGCTGCGCGCTGGCGTTCACCCGCTCGATGTTCTGGACGGCTCAGAAACCCGAATGGTCGACGTGGCGGTTGGCTATCAAGGCGAGGTACCTACGACCAAATCCACGCCGAGTGTGTACGGCCCGTACCTGGAGCTCGGCGCGTATCCGGAGGTTGCGCATATCTCCACTGCGCTCACGCTCAAAGCTGGGCTCTACGGCACCGTGGATCTGCTGTACCGGAGCGGGTATCCAGACGCCGGAGTGGGCGGCACCATTGGCGGCTTGGTCGAGCTGACCGAACGCATGGACGGCGTATTCTCCAACCAAAGCCGCGATGGCTCGGTGGTGTATGGGAGTAGTTCGGGGCGCTGGGCAGTGGGGCTGTTCAGCTCGGAATCGGTGCGCAGCTTTTCGGACGGCGCGTACAGCGACGTCGTGTTTGGACTCAGTCTGCGCGTACCATTCGCTGCCGGGGTGGTTTGCTGCGCGTGGCCGCATTCCTCGAGTACCAAGACGGCTCACGAAGAAGACGACGCTCGCGAGCGTGAAGCGGCACCCAACCGACTGGGCCCCGCCCATCCCGTCCCTGAGCAGAGTCGGCCCGAGCCCGCGGTCCCGACCAAGCACGTTCCCGCACAACCGCGGCCGAAGTGAGCCGCCATGAATTCCCGACGCTCGCCCTACTTATGGTGCCGCTATTCGCACACTACTCGCGCGGGCGCTTCGCGGATGCAAACGGGACCGCTTCGTGAAGAGAAGCAGGTGTATTCGGTCCAAGCGTCACAACCGCGTTCCACGACCAAGCCGCCGCTAGCCCCGTACGTGGCGATTTGATCGAGCGGGCAGTTCAAATCCGTTGTCGCTCGCGCCTTAGCTGCGAGAGCAACACGAGCTGAGTGTTGGTTTACCTACCGGTTTTTACGCGAAGTCATCCCTCCGCGACGATTCGCGCCGGTTTCGGACGGGCCCGTGCTGGCTGGGCTCGGCTTGGCTTGAAGCGCAGCAAAGGTGCGAGTCCTGGCTAGCTCTTGTTTGACTCTCGTCGCTTCGCATCTAAGGGTTCAGGACCTCCTGAGCCGAGTTGCCGGAAATGTAAGAATGCCCGGCCAGCGGAATCCCATTCGGAACATCCGAGAACGCCACCGGCACCGGCGCTTCGTTCGGCCCAACCACCACGAAGTGAAGATGCGGATAGAGGGTCTGCCCGACCATGCCGCTGTACGCGAGCGCCTGCCCTTGTCGAACCGACTCGCCGTGTTTGACGAGGGCTCCGTCCTTTCGGACATGGGCGTACATCGCCGACGTGCCGTCCGGGTGGTCAACCTTCACGTAGTTGGATAGCGCGCCGAGGCCGTCGTGGTTGACCTCTACGCGAGCGACCGTTCCCCCTCTCGCGGCAAGGACTACGGTGCCCATCGGCATCCAGAAGTCATAGGCGTAGAGGTGGCTGCCACGATGGCTGACAAAGCTGCGGTTTCCCTGAGCAACGAAACGGCGCACTCCTCTCTGCCAGGGTAGTTTATAGGGCGAGCCCTGCGCGGGAGGGTAAGGGTCCGAGGCGCGTGGGCCGGTCGCGAACAGAATGAAGCACGCATACAGCCCAAACCACCCGCAATAGAAGAGCACTACGCCGCGGCGCCGCTTCACCCAGAGGCGCACGGTCCACCGGATCCGAAACAACACACGGCCGGCCTGGAAAGCGAGCGCACCGGCCAAGAGAAGGGCGGAGCCGACAAAGATCGCGGCAAGGAGTCGGAACATGATGCGAGTCGCCTGCGCATTTTTCGACAAGCGCGGTGGCACGGGCGCGGCCGTACCGCGAGCTCAATGAGCAGCATGGTATCATGGCGGCAGCGCGACGCGAATCTGTGCTTGAGTTTCACGCAACCCGTGCTTCGGGCGGAATCGGGCTCGGGCCGGGCTGGTCTTCACCGCTGCGCCGTGGTCTCGCCATGCGCGAGGGAGTCGAGCAGCGCCCGGCGCCGCCTTCAGCCAACGGGTGGCGATTTGGCTCGAACAGTGTCGACTTGCGCGCTCGTGCGACCTGATCCACAGGCAGGATCGCCGAGCGGGAGCCGGTGCCGGCGAACGTCTGAAGAAACTCAAGTTGCCGAATGACGAGAAGCTGTCGCCGGGTTTGAAGGAGCTGTCGGCCTTCCACGCCAGTTTTCTCGCTTGGTCCATCGACGAAGAAGACCCCGAGCTCGAGCCGATGGCGCTCGATGAGCTGGTGGCACGCGGCGACCTCGAAGAGGGCGCAGCGCGCATTGGCAACATGCTGGCAACAGCGTCGGCGGGCCTTCCCACCGACCCAACCACAAGTGCTGCATGATGCAGCCTAACCCTCTGTAATCATTCGGCGCCGATTTCGAGACTTGAACTCGAGACCTGCGGTTTAGGAAGTTCAGGCCGTGCCCTTGAGGTCGCGCACGGCGATCAAATCCGCGTCGCCGACAGCGCGTGCGTCGGCACTGCCAAGGCTGACCAGAGCCTGCGTCTTCCCGGACGCCAGCACGAACTCGACCTCAGACCATCGGGTGCATGGAGGTCGACCACCGCGCCAAGATCGCCGCGGCGCAAGCCGTGCTCCACGTTTGCGCCGAGATTCACCTTGCTCGAGCAGGCGGCACACAGGCGCGGCCCGGGCACGTGCCGGCACGTGCCCACCAAGCAAACGATTCCGCCCTGCCGAAGAAGAGCGAGCAGCTCTCGCGCTTCTGAGTCGCATCAGAGCAGAGCCGGGCGCCGCGAGGGACCGGCGCGCCCGCTGCTGTGGAAGCGGTTATCGAGGTTGGATATCGATGAGGCAGAAGTCGAATGGCACGTCGGCAGATTGGTTGCCCGGAATATTGACCGTGACCTCAGACACGGCAGTGCCGATCACGAAGGCCTTGGAGGGGTGCGCGGTGTCTCCCCAGCAGAAAGTCTTGAACTCACTGAAGGGGATGAGACCGGTGCCTCCGGTGGGCATTTTCGCGCAATAGCGGGTGTCGTCGCTGGCCACTTCCTCCTGCAGTTGCAAGCGTGCCAGGGCCGGCGGGTTGGAGATGCTGACGTAGATACCGGCGCCGGTGGACGTCCAGGTACCTCGTGTTCCGACCATGGGGTCATTAGCGTGAAAGGCGAGGCCTGCGAAACCGCTGCTGCTCGCATTCTTGAGGACCGTGCCCTTGGCGCATGCCTGAGTGCCCCACGCAGGCATGCAGCCCGTCGTGTCGCACAGCGGTGACACGGTCGAACCTACCGAGTCTACGATCGTGAACACGTAGCCCATCCAGGGCGCGCGGCTTAGGTAGCCAGCGCTAAAGAAGCCGGGCGGACTTTCCAGCGGCGTGCCGGCGCCTCCAGCCGCACCGGCAGTCCCTGTCGCTGCACCCGCCGCTCCCGCTGTACTTGTCGCTGCACCCGCTGCACCCGCTGCACCGACCGCTCCTCCGTTGGTGGGTGCTCCGGCAGCAGACGTCGCGCCCGCACTCGAAGTCCCGCCACCGCCACCGCTCACCGTGGCGCCGGCCGTCGAATTGCTCGCACCGGCTGGCGGGGCACCGGCCGTCGCAGCTGCCGCGCCGCCGCTGCCCGCGGTGGAACGCCCTGGACTCGGCGGCCCATCTGAGCTCGCGCCGCACGCTGCGAGCCAGGTCAGGGCTCCGCTGGCGCAAAGACAGAGGATTAGAGTCTGTGATCGATGTTGGTCGAACATGAGGATTGGTGCCGTAGCAAACCACGGCCCGGCCACAAGGGGAACCTTCGCGATTTGTGCTCGAGCTTGGTTACGATGTGACTTCGGCGGGTTGGGAAGGATGCCAACCCATTCGAAACCGCCGCGGCGACTCGCGGGCGCCCGCTACTCAGGCGTGCTCACGAACCACCGAGGCCCAATAGCTTTCGACGCGAAATTCGCTCATTTTACCGAGCTTTCGTCCCTCCTTGACGAGCAGGAAATGCGGGGTCCCCATCACGCCGTAGCGCTTGCCGATCTCGGAGATCGAGTCCTCGACGGAGGTTCGACCGAAGCTCTGATTGAATTGTCGAAGGGCTACTCCGAATCGCTCGTATTTTCCCAGCGCACGTAGAGACGTCAAAAGAGCCAAAGCGTCCCTTGCGCGCTTGCATTGACCACGCTCAAGCCGGGCTTGGGAGTACCCGCTGGTAGAGAGTTCTCGAGCCGGCTGCGGGGCTCCAGCGTCGTCGCGCCAACTCCATCGGTTCGAACGGCGGCGTCAAGTCGAACTTGTTCCAGAACAGATTCTTTTGAGCGTCACGGAAAGGAAGCAGTGCGACGCCTTGGCCCAAGGCAACGCGGTTCGAGGGAGTTTCGATGCCGCGGAGCGGCGCGGCGATGCTCGGGTGTCCTTAGCGATGGGTGTCATGCTGGTCAGCAGCCTGGTGATGGCATCCCTGACGGCAGGGGAGTCGGCCTTAATGACCTTTACGAGTACTGATTCCCAGAGCGTCCTATCGCCTGCGTTCCGTCCTGATCGCGAGCGCCGCCCTCGTGCCGCAACTGCGACGGTCGCAGCCGTTTTCTAGTTTCTCCCTTTTTGAACGTAGCGCCCCAATGGCGACGGAAGCAAGAACCTAAGACTCGTGGTTTCGAACCCCGCGAAGAAACCGGAACGCGCTCCGCCAAAACCGCCAAAACCGCCTGAAGTCCCCCTAATTGTTCGACTTCTCGCCCTCGCGCGCGAGTGGCAGGGGCTGATCGACCGGGGCGAACTGCGGACACAAGCGGAGCTCGCAGCGCGTTCCGGACTCCACCCATACCGAGTTTCAAACATCCTTTATTTGCTCCGGCTTCACCCGGCCATCCTGGCGCATATTGCGGCACTGGAGGCGGGTACCCCGAACGACCTGAACGAACGCTGGCTTCGACCGATCGCGCGCCTTCCGCACTCTGAGCAGCTTGCGGCTGTTGCCCGGCGGCTGGGCGTGGGGGCGGCTTCGCTGCTGTCTCGGGAGGGCTGCGGGTGATGAAGCCGGTTGTCCCCCGACGTGCCGCCACTCAGGCCGAGCCGCCTGCGCATGACGAGGTACTGGCGCCATGATCGATCTTCTTGGCATGCAACGGGCCGTATGGCGTTCCGCGCGTACCACGACGGAGAAGATCGTCCTTTTGGCGATCGCTGACTTCTACAGTGACCGTTCGCCAGAACCTTGGCCCTCTGTCCCGACGCTCGCCGAACGTTGCAGCCTCGGACGCACGGCGGTGCTTGAGGCCATTGCGGCGTTGGAGCGTGACGGCGTGCTCGTTGTGAGGCGCGTGCCAGGTCGTCCGAATCGCTACGACCTTTCGCACGTAACCCCGGTGCTAGGCCGAATGGCCACGCCAAAGGTTGCGACCACGCACGACTCCGGGCCGGAGCACGCCGTCGCCCGCTTGGTCATGGAGACGCTGCAATGGGACGACGACGCGAACCAGTCCGCGACGCAGACTAGTCCGCCTGACCGCCGGGACCAGTCCGTTGGACGAACGGGACCAGTCCGCCTGGCAAACGGGCCACGAGCCCCCACCAGTCCACCTGGCAGACGGGACCAGTCCGCCTGGCGGACGGGACCAGTTCGCCTGGCGGACCCGAAGGATCCAAAGAAGGATCCAACGAAGGAAGCCACTGTTGCGCATGCCGAGCCCGGCAAACTCATCCCGCTCGAACTGCCCATTGCCGAGCGCGCCAAGCTCGTGCTCGAGGAGCCGCGGGAAGCCCAACGGCTGCGGCCGCAGCATTGGCAAGAAACACGAAGAATCGCAGAGGCGTTTGGCACGGCTGTTGGTTGTCACCGCCCGTTGTCCGAAATTGCGCGCGATTCGGGCCTGCGCGCAATCGTCGCGCTGCTTGCTGCTGGATACTCCGTGGCAGATCTCGTGTGGATCGCCGCGAACGTGCCAAAGCAAGCTTGGTGGCGCCGTGGAGACCGCGTGCGCGGCCTTGGTAGCCTGTCCGTCGAAGTCGTTTCGCGAGCACTTGGCGAGCGCGATGCGCGGCCGAGATCGATCTCGAAGGCACGCAGCGACGCAAGCGGTGAGGAAAGAAGGATTCATCGGAATACGCTGCTCGAGAACGCTGAAGCCGGCCGATACGGAGCCGAAATTCAACGAGCGGCGCTTAGCACGCCGAATCTCAAGCAGCTCGCGGACGAGCTCGAACAGCGCGAAGCGGATGGCGATTTGCATTTGACGCGCCTCGCTGACGCTCCGAGCCTCGACGGTTTGATGAAGGGTTTGTCCCTGTCACTGGCGCGCAGCCAAGGGCGATCAGCATGACCCTTCGGGACATGCACCGGGCGCCGAGCGCGCTCTGCCAAGCGATCGGCTTGCTCAAGATTGAGCACCCGGTTGGCAACGCCGAAGCCCGGATGCGGCGAATTGTTAGAGTTTGAGAGGGCCCTCGTCGCATGAACGGCTTGGTAATTTTGTCAGAACGAAAGGCGGTCGCGAGAGCCAACACGCTTCGGCAGTGGCTGGAATTGGAGAGCGCGAGAGCGCGAACAGTCACAGCAGACCAGCATTTGCTCTATGCGAGTGTCGCCGAGTTTGTGCTCCACCGCGGGCGGGCGTTCGAAACAGGTCACCTTGGCGACGCCGAGCGGCACGGCGCGCAGCGCATTGCCCGCTGGTGTCGCGCTGAGCACAACGGATTTCGATTTGGGCAGCCCTTCTGGAACACGCGGCGCGCTCTCGAGTTTGACGTGCTCGATCAATTTCACTACGTGGAAGGATTCGTGTTGGACGGGA
>Ga0302323_100001978_pt1 | contig 16643 bp, 11 predicted proteins | sample Fen_T0_3_FD_201950 | JGI IMG/M metagenome (GOLD analysis project Ga0302323, IMG submission 201950) | Peat permafrost microbial communities from Stordalen Mire near Abisko, Sweden - Fen_T0_3 | ecosystem: Environmental > Terrestrial > Soil > Wetlands > Permafrost | place: Sweden: Abisko... | reverse complement strand
TTCAAATGCTCGGCGAAGCGGAATGCGAGGTTTTTGACCGATGATCTCTGGGCTTTTTTTGAGCGGAATCATCGTGTGGCTTGCCGGTGCTCTGGCTTGCCTGGCTTTGTGGCGCAAGCCGGCGAATGCTCGTCTTGTGGCTTGCGGAGCGGGGCTGGCTGGATCGCTGCTCGATCTGGCAGGCTCGTCGGCGGCTCTGTTCAACAGCAGCCCGGCGGTGATTGGACTTCCCTTCGGCAATCCGATCTTTACGTGGACGATCAGAATTGACCCGCTGTCGGCCTACTTCAATGTGACGCTTGCGGTGCTGGCGGCCGCCGTGTCGTTGTACTCGTTCGGATACCTGCGGGAGATGGAAGGACGCCGCAACCTGGGCGCCTTTGGGTTTTTCTACAACCTGCTGCTGATGAGCCTGGCGCTGGTCTTCACGGCGTCGAACGTATTTTTCTTCCTGGTGGCGTGGGAGGTGATGGCGCTCTCGGCCTTCTGCCTGGTCAGCTTCGAACACGAAAAACAAGAGGCGCGCAGCGCCGGAGTGCTCTTCCTGGTCATGTCGCACGCGGGCACGGGGCTGCTGCTGATTGCGTTTCTGATGCTCGCGTCCGTTGGCGATACGCTGGAATTCTCGAGCTTTCATCTGTTGGCTTCCGCCATGTCGCCGGTCTGGCAAGGTGCGGTTTTTCTGCTTTTCCTCTTCGGTTTTGGCGTGAAGGCGGGCATTGTACCGGTTCATATCTGGCTCCCCGACGCGCACCCGGTTGCGCCCAGCAACGTCTCGGCTCTGATGTCGGGCATCGTGATCAAGACGGGCATCTACGGCATGGCGAGGGTCTTCTTCGACTTTTATGGGTCGCCGCCAATTTGGATGGGAACCGTGGTGCTGGCTCTGGGCGTCGTCTCCGCCCTGCTCGGCGTGCTCTACGCGCTGATGGAGCACGATCTGAAACGCCTGCTGGCATGGCACAGCATCGAAAACATCGGCATTATCCTGATGGGCTTCGGCGCGGCGCTGATGTTTCGCGCGCTGGGCCAACCGAGCCTCGCCGCACTTGCACTGATTGCGGGACTTTATCACACCTTTAACCACGCGACATTCAAAGGCCTGCTCTTTCTCGGCGCTGGCTCCGTCGTGCAATCCACGCACACGCGCAACATGGAGAAAATGGGCGGCCTGATCCGGCTGATGCCGGTGACGGCCATCTGTTTTCTCGTGGGCTCTGTGGCCATCGCCGGGCTGCCGCCGCTGAATGGATTTGTGAGTGAGTGGCTAACCTACCAGGCGCTGCTGGCCGGTTTCGGCACTACGCAGAGCCTTACGCGATTGATGTTTCCCATCGCGGGTTCTTTGCTCGCGCTTACGGCGGCATTGGCGGCAACGTGCTTCGTCAAGGCATTTGCAATTCCGTTTCTCGCGCTGCCGCGGAGTGAGCAGGCCTCAGATGCCAAAGAAGCCTCGCCGACTATGCTCGCCGGGATGGCCGTGCTTGCTGTGGGATGCGTCGCATTGGGCCTTGGCGCAACGTGGCTCGTGCGAGTCTTCGATCCCATCACGCAACAGACGCTTGGAGTGAACGCGAGTTCGGCGATGATCCAGGCGCGCGGCGTGGCGCTCTCGCCGGGAACGCTGCATGGCGGCACGATCTCGACCATTGGTATGGCATTGCTTTTCGTGCTTGCAGGCGCGGCCTTCGCGCTTCCTCTTGTCCTGCGCTGGCGCCGCCGCAGTACCAAGGGCCCGTCATGGGATTGCGGCCTGCCAGGCCTGACGGCTGACAACGAATACACTGCAACGGCATTTTCAAAGCCATTGCGCCTGATCTTCTCAGCACTCTATCGTCCGCATCGCGAGATCCAGGCGGAGTACGAAGTCTCGCCTTACTATCCGAGCGCGATCCGCTTTGAGAGTGAGATTGAGCCCACTTTTGAGAAGCATCTCTACGAGCCTCTGCGCCAGTGGATCATGGCCGCGGCAAGGCGCATGCGGGCGATCCAGGCTGGCAGCATCAACGCTTATCTCGCGTACATCTTCATTACGCTAATCCTGCTGCTGTTGTTTGGGGTGCGCCCATGATGGAGCGAATCCTCGAATCTTTAGCCCAACTGATTCTCTTGCTGGCGCTGGCGCCGCTGGTCACGGGAGTGATTCGCACGCTCAAGGCGCGGCTGCAAACGCGGCGCGGTCCAGGCATCTTTCAGCCATACCGGGATTTCTACAAGCTCTTTCGCAAAGGGATGGTCATTCCCGAGACTGCATCGTGGATCTTCGCAGCCGCACCTTGGGTTGTATTCTTCAGCACGATCATGGCTGGCCTGATGATTCCCATGGTTGCCGCCGATGCGCCGCTGGGCCTGTTTGGCGGCGTGCTGGCTGTGATCTATCTTTTGGGGCTGGGGCGATTCTTTTTGGCGCTCGCCGGACTCGATACAGGCGGCTCATTCGGCGGCCTCGGAAGTAGCCGTGAGATGACGATCTCTTCCATGGCGGAACCGGCGATGATGCTGGCCATCTTTACCGTGGCTATAGGCGCCGGATCAACGGGGCTCACGGAAATCGCCGGAGCCGCCATCGGCCAAACCTGGCGATTTCTTGCTCCCGCTCAGATGTTCGCCTTCGCCGCGCTGGCACTGGTGCTGATCGCCGAGACGGGCCGCATTCCAGTCGACAATCCCTCCACTCATCTCGAACTCACGATGATCCACGAGGCGATGATTCTCGAGTATTCAGGCCCTTATCTGGCTCTCGTTGAGTGGGCCGCCTCGATCAAGCAACTTGTCCTGATGACCTTGCTGATCAACTGTTTCTGGCCGTTCGGTCTTCAGCCAACCTGGTTCGGCTTCGGCGCTCTGATCGGCATCGGCTGGCTGGTCGCCAAACTTCTATTTCTCAGTTGCGCCATCGTTCTGATTGAAACCGTCAACGCCAAGATGCGCCTCTTCCGCGTGCCGGAGTTGCTCGCCGTGGCCTTCACACTGGGATCGCTCGCACTTGTTTCAACCTTCCTCTTCTGATGCTTATGAGACCGTTTCTGGACTTACAACTCGGCGAACGAATCATCACTCTGATGGCGGCGCTGGTGCTCGTCTTGCAGATTGCCGTAGTGGCCCAGCGCTGGATCATCACACATATTCGCATCTTTGCGATTCAATCATTTTTGCTCGCCATGATCGCCGCAACCATTGCCTGGTTCAATCACGCGCCGCATATCTATGTTGCCGCCGCGCTCACTCTGGTTGTGAAGGTGATTCTGGTTCCCATCTTTCTTGAACGCCTCGTCGTGCGCATGGAGATTCGCGAAGAGATCAAGCCGATCATCAACGTTCCGCTCTCCGTGGCGATCTCGGGTGGACTGACACTGCTGGGGTATGTGGTCGCCGAGTCGTTCTATCACCCGGACGAGGCGGGTCTGGGCCACAACGAACTTGCTGTGGCCATCTCGCTTTTCTTGATCGGCTTCTTCACCATGATCAACCGCCGCAAGGCGCTGACGCAGGTGCTGGCGCTGCTGTCGTTGGAGAACGGCCTGTTCCTTGCGGCCATCTCGCTCACCTATGGAATGCCGCTGATTGTCGAGCTGGGAATTCTCTTCGACGTGCTGGTGGCTGCGATGGTGCTGGGCATTCTCGTTTACCGCATCCGCGAGACCTTCGAGTCGATGGATGTGAGCCGGTTGCGGAGGTTGCGAGGATAGGATGCTGCTGATCGCTCTATTGCTGATCCCCGTCGCCACAGCTGCCGCGTCCTACTTTGCGCGCAGGCGTGAAGAGATGGAGTGGGCCAATATCGGCGGCTTCGGCCTGGTTGCATTGGCAGCCATTGCACTGGTCGCGCAGGTGCTCGCCTACGGAACGGTCTCGCTTGCCAATGGCTTCTTCTACGCCGATGCACTCAGCGCGCTGGTGATTCTTCTCACCGCATTAGTTGCGCTGGTTTGCGCGACGTACTCGATTGGCTACCTGCGCGATGATCAGCAGAGCGGAGAACTCGGCGGCGAAGACAAGGAACAGTTCGCGCAGCTTCGCATGTTTTACACGCTAACGCCGTTGTTTGTCTTTTCCATGATGTTTGTGGCGGTGGCCAACAACCTGGGCGTGATGTGGGCGGCGATTGAAGCCACGACGTTGGTCTCTGTCTTTCTGGTGACTTTCTATGGCAAGGTCACATCGCTCGAGGCCGCATGGAAGTATGCCATCATCGGCGGCGTTGGCTTGTCGATGGCGCTTTTCGGCACGTTGGTGACTTACTATGCAGGCCACCTTCTGGCGGGCTCCGATGCGCTGGCCGGATTGAACTGGTCTGTCTTGGCGCAGCATGCCGCGCAACTCGACAAGACCTCGATGCGGCTGGCCTTCGTGCTGATTCTCATGGGCTATGGAACCAAGGCAGGCCTTGCTCCGATGCACACATGGAAGCCCGATGCCTATAGCGAGGCTCCCGTTCCGTCCGCCGCGATTCTCTCTTCGGCGATGCTCAACTGCGCACTCTACGGGCTCATTCGCTTCTATATCCTCACCAGCCGATCTCTTGGCACGGAGTACCCAAGCCATCTGCTGCTGCTCTTCGGCCTGCTCTCGATGGGCATCTCTGTTCCGTTCATTCTGGCGCAGAAGAATCTTCGCCGCCTGCTGGCTTATTCCAGCATCGAACACGGCGGCGTGATGGTTGTCGCGCTCGGACTCGGAGGCCCGCTGGGCACGTTGGGCCTGATGCTGCACATGACTTTTCACACCATTGCGAAGTCGCTCGTCTTTCTCTGCGCGGGCAACGTACTGCAGCACTATCGGACTGACCTCTTCTCAGAGATCAAAGGCAGCGTGATCCGCGTGATGCCGCTGACGGGTATTATCTTTCTCATGGCCATGATGGCCATCATCGGCATGCCGCCCTTCAGCCTCTTTCAGAGTGAGTTTCTGATTGTGCGTGCTGCCATCGATAGTGGGCATCTGCTTACCGGCGTGCTTTTCGTGCTCTTTGGGACGGGCGTCTTTGCGGGTGCGTTGTGGCACGTCGGCGGCATGATCCTTGGACCGAAAGGTGACACGCCAATTGCAGGGCGCCGGCCGTGGCGCGATGGTTCGCTGCTCGCACTGGCAGCTGCGCTGGTCGTGATCGGGTTTTGGGTACCGGGTCCTCTGCTGAATTTGATTCGCGGAGCGGCACAGGTGGTGAGCGGACAATGACAACCTTCTTTGACGAACTTCACGATCGCTTTCCGGATCTGGTCCGCTCGGTGGAAGAGACTGTCTCCAATCAAGTCGTTGTTCTCTTGAATGGCCCCGATGTCACTGCGATCGTGCGGCACTTCATCGCCGAACATCAGGCGAGAATCGTGACGGTCTTTGCAGAAGATCGCGTGAAGGCTGAAGGCGTCTTCTATAACTACTATGTTTTTGACCGGCCCGGCGAGCCGAGCTGGGTGATTTTGAAAGCGCCCATTCCCGAGCGATTCCCCTCATTTCCTTCTCTGGCTGCGGAGTTACCAGCGATCAACTGGCAGGAGCGCGAGATTCAGGATTGGTTAGGCCTTGAAGCTGTTGGCCATCCGAATCCGCGTCGCGTCGCGCTTCACGATAACTGGCCTGACGTGCATCCGATGCGCAAGAGCTTTCCGCTTGAAACAGTGCTGCCTCCATTCGAAGGTGAACAGCACGTCTATCGGCCTACCTACGGAGAAGGAGTCTTTCAGATTCCTGTCGGCCCGGTTCATGCGGGCATCATCGAGCCCGGCCACTTTAACTTCGCCGTCGCGGGCGAGCCGATTCTTTATCTGCAACTACGCATGTTTTACACGCATAAGGGAACAGAGAAGCTCTTTGAGAATCTTCCTGTTCACCGCGCAATCTTTCTTGCCGAGAGCATCTCGGGTGATTCAGCTTTCTCGCACGGGACGGCATTTTGCCAAGCTGTCGAGCGAGCGGCGGAGATCGCGGTGCCTGCGCGTGCGCAGTTCATGCGGACGATTCTTCTCGAGTTGGAACGAATCGAAAATCACATTGCCGATGTCGGCGCCATCGCCAACGACGTGGGATTCGTAATTGCAAATGCACACGCGGGACGCATGCGGGAGATCGTGTTGTACCTGAACGAGAGCCTCACAGGAAGCCGAGTCCTGCGCGGAATGGTCGCCATTGGCGGCGTACGCCGGGACTGGCAGCAGGATCAGGTCGAGGCTATCGAAAGAGCACTCAAAGTTGTGGAGCGCGAATTCAGCGATCTGGTGGCGATCATTCAGACCTCCGACTCAACTCGCGATCGCTTGGAGCACACCGGAATTCTGCGCTCGGAGAAGGCGTTGATGTTGGGCATCGTCGGCGTGGCAGGACGCGCATCCGGCATCGATCGCGATACTCGCCGCGATCATCCTTATGAGGCCTACAGCCAGCTTCCTTTCAACGTTCCCGTCTACGATGCCGGAGACGTGCGCCACCGCATGCAAGTTCGCATTGATGAGCTCGGCGAGTCGATCCAGATGATCCGCGCGGCTGCCGCACTTCTTCCTGAGGGGCCCCACCGTGCGCCAACCGCGCCCATTCCGCCGGGCCGCTGCGCAATGAGCGCTGTCGAGGGCTGGCGCGGCGAAATCGTTCACTGGGTCCGCACTGGGGAAGGCAATCGCATCGAGCGCTGCAAGATTAAGGACCCGTCGATCAACAACTGGCCGGCCATCGTGGAAGCAGTCGAGGGCAATATCGTCGCGGACTTTCCAGTGATCAACAAGAGTTTCAACCTTTCTTACTCGGGAACGGATCGGTAACGCGATGTTCAAGATCCTCCAAAAATCGTTCAAGGTCGGCTCGGCGACGGCGGATTATCCGGCGATTTCGCCGCGCCTCGCCGAGCAGTTTCGCGGATGCCCGGAGTTCGACTTCGAGGCCTGGAGCGATGCGCGTCCCGCAGCCGAGGCATGCCCGACCGGCGCCATCGCTCTTCACGACAAAAACGGCCTGCGTCAGGTGACTGTGGACTATGGCCGCTGCATCTTTTGCGGCGAATGCGAGGCAGCTTCCGCCGACGGGGCAGTGCGGATGACGCGGAAGTTCGAGCTTGCGGCCAGCGATCGCCGCGACCTGGTTCTTACCGCCGAATATGCGCTCCGTCCCGATGGGACTCATGATGCGTTGCAGGCGTCCGCGAGCGGATCACTGCTTGAAGAGCCTGTCAAACGCGTAGCTGAGTCGATTCAAAGCCTGCTCGGCCGCTCGCTGTCGATTCGCCAGGTGGATGCCGGCTCTTGCAATGGCTGTGAGCAGGAGATTGTTGCGCTGAACAATCCGGTGCATGACATCGAACGTTTCGGCATTCACTTCGTCGCATCGCCGCGCCATGCCGACATGCTGCTGGTTACTGGTCCTGTCACGCGCAACATGGAGCTTGCACTTCGCAAGACCTGGGCCGCGACGCCCGATCCAAAGATCGTGGTCGCCGTCGGCGCTTGCGGCATTAGCGGAGGCATCTTCGGAGCCAACTACGCATCACTCGGTGGAGTGGATGCGGTGATTCCCGTTGACGTGTATATACCCGGATGCCCGCCTCGGCCCGAGGCGCTGCTGCATGGGATTCTGCTGGCAGTGGGCTATCAGGCGCGGGTACGAACGAGCCTTTGAGCGCCGTCCCTACGGGACTCCGGATGCATTGTTGGATTCGCTTTCCCCACGCTGAAGCGCGGGGCTAATAACCATTGCGCCTACGGCGCGTGCGACTGGCCTGCTGTCGAATGCGGAGCGATGGCCTGCTGTCGAGCGATTGCGACGAGCGGCTGGCGACGTGGACGCCGCCAGTACAGCCGGTCTCCCACCCCTGCGAGCAAAAATCGCTCGCAGGGGACCCCGGTCTGGAGACCGGCGCTACAGACCTATCTCAATTTACGGATGAGTACTCACTCTCTGCCTTTTTTGCGAATCTCGATGTTGAGGCGCTTGATCTTCTGGTTGAGCGTGGAGAGGGGAATGCGGAAGTGCTCAGCGGCGTCGGTCTGATTCCAGTTGGAGCGCTCGAGCTTTTCGATGATGATGCGGCGCTCGATGTCTTCGAGGATGTCGAAGAGCGAGGCGTTGGGGTTGTGCTGAAGAAGTGCGTCCTGGAAGCTGCGGCCGGTGATGTGGCCGGGCAGCAGGTCGGAGCCGATGACGGGTCCGGAGGAGAGCACGACGCCGCGTTCTATTGAATTCTCTAACTCGCGGACGTTGCCTGGCCAGTCGTAGTCGACCAGTGCGCGCATGGCGTCGGCGGAGAGCTTGCGCGGAGCCAGGCCGTTCTCGTTGGCGTAGAACTCAAGAAAATGGTTGGCGAGCAGGGGAATGTCTTCGCGGCGCGCGCGTAGCGGAGGCAGATCAACGCAGATGACATTGAGCCGGTAGAAGAGGTCTTCGCGGAAGCGTCCGTCGCGCACGGCCTGGCGCAGATCGATGTTGGTGGCGGCGAGGATACGCACGTCGACCTGAATCTCTGAGATGCCGCCCAGGTGCATGAAGCGGCGGTCCTGCAAGACGCGCAGGATCTTGGCCTGGGTGTCCATGCCCATGGTGGCGATCTCGTCCATGAAGAGCGTGCCGCCGTTGGCGACTTCAAAGAGGCCTTTCTTGGAGGCGACCGCCGAGGTGAATGCTCCTTTGACGTGACCGAAGAGCGTGGACTCAAGCAGTTCGCTGGGCATGGCGCCGGTGTTGATGGGCACAAAGGGCTTGTCTTTGCGCGGCGAGTTGGCGTGGATGGCCTTGGCGATCATCTCCTTGCCGGTGCCGCTTTCGCCTTGAATGAGAACCGTTGACCGGCTGGGCGCGACCTGGGCGACGAGGTCAAAGACCTTGAGCATCACTTCGCTCTTGCCCACGATGTTGGAGAAGTTGTAGCGCTGCTTGAGCGTGCGTTTCAGTTGCAGATTTTCTTCTTCGGCGCGGTGGCGGGCAACCGCTGAGCGGATGTCGGCCAGCAGCTTTTCGTTGTCCCAGGGCTTTTGGACGAAGTTCTCTGCGCCGGCGCGGACGGCCTCGACGACATTGTCGACGGTGCCGTAGGCGGTGATCATGATGACCGGCAGTTCGGGCTGGCGCTCCTTGATCTGGGGAAGCAGTTCAAGGCCGCTCTGACCGGGCAGGTTCAAGTCGAGCAACAGCAGATCGAAGTTTTCGAGATCGAGCGTTCGTAGTCCCTCGACGCCGTCGGTGGCCATTCTGACCGAGTAGCCCTCGAGCGTGAGCAGAACTTCGAGCGACTCGCGAATGGCAGCCTCGTCGTCGATGACGAGAATGCTCGCGAGACTGCCAGGGAAGCCGGAGTTGCCGGTTGCGGAAGTAGATAGATTCAACGGTATTTCGACCTCAGGCATGAACGGAATTCCTCAACAACGGAAACTCAAGATGAAAGGTTGTGCCGGCGCCGATGGCGCTCTCGACATGAATTTTTCCAGCGTGCTCCTGGATGATGCCGTAGGAGACGGAGAGGCCCAGGCCGGTGCCGCGGCGGTCGCCGGGCTTGGGCATGGTCTTGGTGGTGAAAAACGGATCATAGATGCGTTTGAGATGCTCGGGAGCGATGCCGGAGCCGGAGTCGGCGACCAGCGCGGAGACATGGCTCGAGTGCCCGTTGGAAGCATCGACCAGAGTGGTCACGCGCAGGCGGCCGCCGTCGGGCATGGCCTCCTTGGCGTTGAGAAGCAGATTGAGGAAGACCTGCTGCAGCTTGCCGGAGTTGCCATGGATCTGGGGCAGTTCCTCGGCCAGGCTGAGATCGACGACGATCCTTGCAGTCTTGAACTGATGCTCAAGCAGTGAGAGCGTGTCGCGAATGACCTGGTTGAGATTGGTCTCGCGGAATTCGGTGGTCGAGGTGCGGGAGAAGTTCAACAGACCATTGGCAATTTCGGCGGCGCGGAAGCTCTGTTGCGTGATCTTGTCGAGGACGGGGCTGAGGCGGGCATCGCCTTTGAGCTGCTTGGAGAGCATCTGCGCATAGGAAGAAACAACGGCAAGCGGCGTGTTGATCTCATGGGCAACGCCAGCGGCCAGCAGGCCAATAGAGCTGAGCTTGTCGGCCTGCGCAAGCTGGGTTTCGAGAGAGACTCTCTCGGTAATGTCATCGACCAGGATGATGCGGCCGACGGAGACGAAGTCTCGCGAGAGCAGTGGAGCGACGGCGATGTTGGCGGTGCGCTGCTCACCGGCGCGGGTGGTGAGCGGGAACTTGTAGAGGTGATGGACGCCGGACTCGTTGCGGAAACCCTCGATGGCCTCGATGAACTCGGCAGGGAAGACGGAATGAAGCTCCTGGCCGATGGCCTCGGCGCGGCTGAGGGCGTACATGGCCTCCATCTGCGCGTTCCAGCTTTCGATGCGGTCATCGAGATCGAGGGCAAGGATGCCGACGTTGATTGACTCGACGATGTTTTCGTTGAATTCTTTGAGCCGTTCAAACTCGCCGATCTTTTCTTCGAGGCGGGAGTAGAGGCTGGCGTTCTGGAGGGCGATGCCGATATAACTTGCCAAGGATTCGAGCAGTTCGACGTCTTCGCTGGAGAGGAAGTCGCCGCCGATGGTGCGGCCCAGTCCGATGACGGCGATGGTGCGTGTGGTGTCGGGGCTGCTCGGAGTCGCTTGCCCGACCTGAGTCTGTTCGGCTGCGACTCGACAAGGCAGGTAGTAGTTCAAATCGAGCAGGGCGGCGGTGCGCTGCTGGCCGATGGGCAGGTGAAGGGCGGCCTGCGCGTTTTCGAGGAAGATGTGCGAGTGGTCCGTGGCTTGGTCGAAGTCCAGGAAGCCAAGGTCGAGCTTGCCGGGCCCAACGGGTCCGAGTCCGACTCCGCCGGAGCCGATGCGGTCCTGTGCAGCTCGGGCTTCGGCGGGCAGGCCGTGGGATGCGGCGAGGCGCAACTGGCCGGATTCCTGGGCCAGGAAGACGGCAACGCGCGCCACCAGCAGGGTGTTGGGCAAGCGCTCGACGATCGAATCCAGCAGGGCATTCAGGTCGGTCTCAGAACTGAGGCCGCGGCCAAACTCGACCAGCGCCTTACGGTAGTCGTAGCGATGGCGGTCGAAGGCCTTGTCGACCCATCCCTGAATCCTGCGCTTAAATGGCTCAAAGAAGGCGGCCACCAGCACGATGGCTATGCCCTGGCCCCAGTCCCGAACCGACTCGGGCAGTCGATAACGGGCCAGCCCGGCAGCGAGGGCAATCAGACCGAAATAGCCCGCCAGGATCAGGCCGGTGGCCAGCGTGTAGGCCACGCCGCGCTTGAAGATCAGGTCAGTGTCCATCAGCCGGTAGCGGACAATGGCCCAACTGAAGGTGAGCGGCAGAATCACGATCGAGAGATTCGCCAGATTGGTCAGCCAACTGTAGGGCTGGCGGTCCAGCAGAAAGGGAATGGCATAGAAGAGCGTGAAAGGAACGATCGCCAGCAGAGCGCCGCGGGTGAGCCACTTCAACTGCTGGCGCAAGAGCGGCGTATTCGCGCGGCTGTAACTAACCACGAAGAGGCCGGCGGCGAAGAGGTAGAAGACCGCATCGTATGCTGTGGCGACCTGCTCCAGGCGATGCTTCAGCAATCCGGTAGCCTGCCAGAAGGTGAAGGCATAGAGCCAGAGGCCGAGTAGCGCGGCGCCCGGCGCATAGATGATCGGCAGCAGCCAGCGGCGACGGAGTTTCTTCAGCCGTTCCTCAGGGAAACTTAGAGCAAAGTGGAGAAACAGCGCCGGCTGCAAAGACTCTGCCAGTACATTTGCCCAGAAGACGGTCCAGTCGAGCGCGTCGAAGGTGCGGGTGTATTTGAGCGCGTAGAGAGCGAAGGAAACCAGGCAGAAGAGATAGAAGTGTGTGGCGCGCGGAGCCGTCCAGCGGCGGAAGAGAACGTAGATGCCGATCGACAGATAAACCAGGCCGATCAGGCGCTGGCCCAGTTCCAGGCTTCGATCCATGGGCTCGGGGATGACTTCGACAGGCCTGCCCAGCGCCGCGCCCTTGCGCACAATCTGGTAGTCGATCTGGAAGTAGCTGCCGGTGCGGTAGAGTGCGCGTTCGAGATCTGAAGTGCGCACGACAGGAGCGTAGACCGGGGTGTACTTAACCCCAGTGGGCAGGGAAGAAAGAGCATCAGCGCCGGTGTGCTGGACGGTGTCGTCCGGCAGTTCCTTTACGTCCGCGATCGTTTTATTCGGCCGGATGCCGGTGTGCAGGCCTGTTCCGACAGTGCCGACAGGCAGAACGCTGACTCCAGTCAGCAGATCATGCTCCTGAATGCCGGCGTGCTTTCCAGGGCTGTCGGGTAGCACCTTGTCGGCGATCAGCCCAGTGCCATTGGGGGCCTCGCGCCACCATACGCCGTCATCAGGTGGCTGGGTGTGGCGCTCCTCATAGAAATTCAATGCCGCAAGAAGTACCAGACCGGCCGTTGCCACAGCCAGCAGTATCGCCTGCAGACGGTTGAGAAGGCTCTTTTCCATCAAAGAAACACCCTATATCCTATTGTTCGTCAGCACGTCAGATGCCATGTTGGACAGACGCGCGGCTGACACAGGGTCTTTCCTCGTCAATTTGCTGAGAACACATGAGATAAGGACGGGAAACTATCAAAAACGTCAACAGAAGCTTCAATAATAATGGTCATGTATGTAATAAATAGTAGGCGATCTATGTTAACAGGGATCAGTCTACTGAATTCTATATAAATAAGGCATGTCGATAAAAGTCTGAGGGGCAGTGGTGGATCTGCAAATCTTCTGTCTACCGTGCTCTGAAAAAAGCCTCGGTGCGTAATGGGAGCTATCGGGACGACCCGATGGGAACTGTCTGACATCCGTTCAGAAGGAGAGCTGGGGCTTCGGTTATGTTTCGTGCGAATGAGCGCATAAGCACATGAGGTTTTCGCCTCTGTGTGTGGAGTGTGAGAAATGCCGAGGCGGCTGTAAACTTGCGAGCAGTGCGGGCGTCTACCTGAGTGATGGCAGCCGGCACAGCATTGGAAGCGATGACCATGGCTAGGGCAGAAGAGATTGCCGCCGAAGAGTTCTCGGCTGTCGTCACAGAGCACCGCACGCAGATCTTCCGTTTTCTGCTCTCGTCTACGCGCGACGTGGACCTGTCGGAGACGCTGACGCAGGAGTGTTTTATGAAGGCGCAGCGGAACTGGGCGAGTTTTCGCGGCGAGTCGAGCGCGATGACGTGGCTGATGCGCATTGCCATCAACCTGCAGAAGGACCACTGGCGGAACCGACGCCTGCAGTTTTGGCGGCAGACGCAGGCTTATGCGGTGAATCTGGACGCGGCCAGTGAGTGGCTGCCTAGCGGCGAACGCTCAGCAGAGCAGCAGTTACTGGCCAAGGAGCGGGTGCGCCAGGTCGGCCAGGCAGTTGAAGGGCTGAGTGAGCGCCAGCGGACGGTCTTTCTGCTGCGCTATGTGGAAGAGATGGAGTTGCGTGAGATTGCGCAGGCCACCGGGCTCAATGAGGGTACGGTCAAGGCGCATCTTTCGCGGGCGTTGGCTAAGGTGCGGGAGAAACTCGGGGGGAAGCGATGAGCGGGATGGACAAGGCCGGAGACAGGAGCGGAGTCAGCGAGGTTGCGGACAAGCCGGACGAGTTGGACGAGGCGATCAGGGATTTCCGCCTGGGAGTTCATGGCTGGAGCGAGGCTGCTTTGAGCCGTCCGCGGACGGTGGTGGCGTCTGCGCCGCGCCGGATTTGGCGGTTGGCTCTTGGGTGGACTCTGGGCTGTGCACTGGTTGTTGGCGGCGTATCAGGAGGGTTGTACGAACAGCATCAACGCCGGGAGACAGCGAGAGTTGTGGCTGCGAAAGCGGCCGAGCAGCAACGGCTGGCCGCACAGGAGCGGGCACGGCAGGAAGAAGAAGAATTGCTGGCCAAGGTGGACAGAGATGTATCGCGGGAAGTGCCGAGCGCCATGGAGCCATTGGCTCGACTGATGGCCGAGGATGAAAGCCAGTAAAAACTACATGACACAACAAGAGCAAACCCTCAGCACTCGGAGGGAGAGGAGAAGGCGATGAAGATATTTGGGATGGCAGGTTTGGCAATTGCAGCAGCCTTGCTGGCGGGTACGGCAATGGCTCAAGGGCCTGGTGGCGGCATGGGAATGGGCTCTGCACCGGGGTTTGGAGGGCATCGACCTCCGATGGAGAGGGCCTTCGGCCCTCAGGGCGATCGCGGGCGCTGGTGGAACAATCCCAAGGTCGTCGAGCAGTTGAAGCTCACCGATGCGCAGCGCAAATCATTTGACGGCATTCTTCTCGAACATCGTGAGAAGCTGATCGACTTGCGAGCCAACGTTGAGAAGGCTGAGCTGGAAATGGAGCCGCTTATGAGTGCCGACCAGCCGAACGAGGGCAGAATTCTTGGTCAAATTGACAAGGTGGCCCAGGCCAGAGCTGAACTCGAAAAAGCAAATGCGCGTTTTCTGCTGGCGATTCGGAACAAGCTGACGCCGGAGCAGTGGAAGCAGGTGCAAGCTTTCCGCACCAACCATGGACCGGAGCGCGAGGGCAGGGAATTCGAGCGCCGTGGACATGGCCCCCAGGGAGCAGGCGGTATGCATCATCGCCAGGGGCCACCGCTACCTCCACCTCCACCCCTTCCGCAAGGCGCGGATTTTGATGCGCCTCCGGCACCTCCGGCGGGCGCGCTTCCTGGAATGGGAGACGAGCAGTAGGAGCGGTATCGAACACGATTGCAACGCAGAGAGAATACGGTCGAAGGCAGACCGCTGGCGGCATGAGACGAAGCTCATGCCGCCGTTTTTTTGGTGGTGCGTGCGAGGAAGAAGACGGTGCTGGCAGCAAGACGAAGGCCTGCGTCTGAGTGGCTGGAATGCAGCTAGGATGGGCCTTTCTGTCGCGAAGCGATACAGGCGACTGGTGCGCAACTGGACAGCCGCTGACGCGGTTTGGGACAGGGATTGAGCGGAAGCAGGACAGCATGAATCGGGCTGCAACACCCTGGCAAAAATGCGGCCTTAAAAATTATGACTAAAGTTATTCCCGTCGGCTCCGATGAACGGGGTGGATGCAAGCAAGCTCTTCCGGACCCAACGGAAAGCCTGACGGAAGCAAAGACGCACCGCCGGACAGAGCGCGATTCAAGGCATCCAAAAGGAGTCCCTCTCATGGCCCTCGGTGTTTTGAATAATCTTTCAGCGATCTACGCAGAGAACAACCTGAACAACACCAACAACAGCCTGCAGACGGTTCTGCAGCAGTTGTCGTCTGGCTCGCGAATCAACTCCGGCGCCGATGACGCCGCAGGCCTTTCGCTGGTCAATGGGCTTGGGGCCAACTCCTCCGCCTTGACGCAATCGAAGACCAACGCCACAGAGGGCGCTGGGCTGCTGCAGGTTGCTGATGGCGCTCTTTCGCAGGTGACGAGCCTGCTCAACCGCGCTATCACGCTGGCCACTGAAGCCTCGAACGGCACTCTCAATTCAACTCAAGAAGGCGCCGCCAACCAGGAGTATCAGTCGATCCTGTCGGAAATAAACAACATTGGACAGACGACCACCTACAACCAGCAACAGGTCTTCAATGGCAAAGCCGTGGCCATCTACACCGGCGACTCCTCGACAGCGGGCTCCTCGATCGACGAATTGTTTATTCGCACGTTGTCCGAGTCCAGCATGGGCGACTCGGGCGGAGTGATGGCGTATAGCAATGGCCAGGACAATGTGTTCATCAACTTGTCTCACACGAACACGGGCACCGGAGCGGTGACGAACGCACAGGCGACGGACACGCTGAATGCGAGCGGGCGGACGACGATCAATGTGAATTATCTGGTGAAGGGCGCTAACGGGAGCGAGAGCGCGGCGACGACCAGCATCACGGTGGGCACGGGGACCAGTTTTGCGAACACGGCGAATGGGCTGATCAGCGCGATCAATAGCGCGGGTCTTGGCCTGACGGCGAGTTTTTCGACGCAGGCGCAGGCGGGGATTTCGGGCGGCGGGACGCAGACCGGGATTCAGATCACCGGCGGCCTGGTGTCAGCCGGCGTGGACCCGAACGCGGCGAGCACGAGCGGCGTTTTGAATCCTGCGGGGATCTCGAACGAGGAGTTGACGCAGGGCCAGACGATCACGGTGAAGGTGGGCGACACGGTGGCGGCATCGGTGACGATCAGCTCGTCGACGAGCACGCTGACGGGTCTGATGAATGCGATCAACTCGAATGTGGGCGGGGCGGCAGGTCTGGTGACGGCCAGCATCGTGACGAACGGCAACGGCTCGCAGAGCCTTGCTCTGGCCGACACGGCCGGCGGCGGCGCGCTGACGGTGACGACGGCGTCGAATCCGCTGGGTCCGAATGCGTTGACGAATGGGACCAACTCGGTCAATCCTGTGACGCTGGCCTTTAACGGGACCTCGTACACGACGGGCGCTACGGGTTCGAAGGCGCAGGCGACGCTGGGGATGACGGGGATCAATTCGAGCTCCGACACGCTCGCCGGCAGCATCGTGCTGTCGAACAACTCGACCCCTGGGGCCAGTCCGATCACCTTCGTGATGGGCGGCAGCGCGGGCGTCTCGGGCAGCGTGGTGACGGTTGGCGGGAGCACGCTGGGCGATCTTGCCACGGCGATCCAGGCGAATCTTGGCGTGACGGCGACGGTGGGCAGCACGGGGATCGCGATGACCTCGGCGACGGCTG
>Ga0302323_100001977_pt1 | contig 16645 bp, 15 predicted proteins | sample Fen_T0_3_FD_201950 | JGI IMG/M metagenome (GOLD analysis project Ga0302323, IMG submission 201950) | Peat permafrost microbial communities from Stordalen Mire near Abisko, Sweden - Fen_T0_3 | ecosystem: Environmental > Terrestrial > Soil > Wetlands > Permafrost | place: Sweden: Abisko... | reverse complement strand
CCCGAGACGATCATCTTCCTGAGCGAGGGTATCGGCGTCGCGCCGTTCAACGTTCCCGGATCGCCCGGCATGATGGCCGCGACGGAGGGCCTTCTGGCCCAGCACCAGATCGTCGTCTGGAGCAAGCACGGCGTGATCGCACGCTCCTTCGATTCTGTCGAAGCCGCGCTCGACCGGATCGAGTACGCCGAGGCCGCAGCCCGCTACGAGTACATGGACATAGTCGCCGGGACCAAGGTGCCGGGCATGAGCGACGACGAGATCCGGGCGGTGTGCGCCTTCTATCAAGTCAACCAAACGATCGTGTAGGTACCGACAGGTGTATGTAGTTGTACTTGCGGGCGGCGGTGGCACGCGTCTCTTCCCTCTGAGCAGCCCGGAACGCCCCAAGCCGTTCCTGCCGCTCCTTTCGGACGAGACGCTGCTCCAGCGGACCGTTGCCCGGCTGGCCCCGCTGGCATCTCAGCGAGATGTCACTGTCGTAACGCTTGCCCGATACGCGGCACTCGTGCGTGAGCAGCTGCCCGAGGCCGCCGTGCTGTCGGAGCCGGTCGCCCGGAACACGGCCGCGGCGATCGCACTTGCGGCCACCAGAATCGAGCGTCCGCTCGACGAGGTGATGCTCGTCCTGCCGGCGGATCACCTCGTGACGAACGAGGCCGAGTTCCGTCGGGTTCTCGCCGCTGCCGAAGCGAGCGCCGCCGGTGCGGCCGGCGTCGCGGACCCGCTGGTCACTCTCGGCGTCCGGCCGTCCTCGCCATCCCGGGAGTACGGCTACCTGATTCCCAGGGTCGGCGCGACGACATCCATCGACGGCGTCGTGGCCAGAGGACTCGACGCGTTCGAGGAGAAGCCCGACGAGCAGCGGGCGCGCATGCTCCTGACCCAGTCCGGAGTGGCATGGAACGCGGGCATCTTCCTGTGGCGGCGCCGGGCGATACTCGATGCGCTCAATCGCCACACCACGCTCGTGGGCGACCTGACGGCGGCGGATGATGAATCTTCGCTCGTGTCCGCCTACGAGAAGGTCGCCGGAATCTCGATCGACTACGCGGTCCTCGAGCCGGCGGCCAAAGAACACAAGGTCGTAATGCTGTCGATGGACGCGGGCTGGAGCGACCTGGGGGGATGGCCTTCGCTCCTCGCGGCCCTGGGCGGTTCGCCGGTTGGGCGAGTGGTCAAGCCCGGCCAGGAGATAGTCCCCGGACCGTCGGACCTCGTGCTCTCGCGTCGGAACGGCAAGCTGGAACTGACTGTCGGCACGGCCGAGGCGATAACCGCCGCCGAACCGATGGCGCTCTTCGCCGATGGACTGGCCGACCGGTCGCTGCTTGCCTCACTCATCGACCGTGTAGTCTGAAGCGGTGGCGTACTTAGGCTCATATGTGTGGCGACTCAGACAGCTCGTCGGGGGCGAGCTCATCGTCATGCCCGGCGCGCAGGTCCTTCTGATCGACGAAACAGACCGGGTTTACCTCCAGAGACGAAAGGACGCCCCAATCTGGGAGATCCCGGCCGGGACGTGTGAGCCGGGCAGCTCGTTCGAACAGACGGCGAGGGACGAGGTCCGAGAGGAGACCGGCCTGATCGTCGAGGCGGCCGATCTCGTTGCCTATGCCTGCATCTCCGACCCGAGCGTTCACATCGTGACGTACCCGAACGGCGACCGGACGCACTGCTTCTCGATCTGCTTCTTCTCCAGGCGCTGGACCGGCGAGATCCACGTCGAGGAATCCGAGGTGCTCGAGGGAGCGTTCTTCTCGAAGTCGAATCTGCCCGACCCGCTGCACCCGTCCACGAAGCTTGCCCTCGAGCTCTACATCCGGTTCACCGAATCGGCGGCATTCCAGGTTCGGTAGAACGGCGGAGGGGCGGCCCGGCCCGGCGCCGGATCCGGCGAGTGGCCGCATCAACTCAAGGAATAGTGCCGGATAACAGGATGCCCCCGAGGCCCGTCGGCTGTAACCTCTACGTTGATGGGGCTGGCTGGGCAAGGGAGGTTTATCGGGCAATGGCCGACTCGCTGAAGATCGGGAAGTCCGCGGCGACGACCGCCAAGGCATCGGGCATCGTTGCCGCCGCCGATTCGCCGGCCGCAGCGGGCTCCTCGCTGGCCCTCATTCCGCCCGCGCCCCCGGCCATCGTCGAGGAGCCCCAGGCTACCGGAGCAATCAAGCTCGACTCGTCCACCCTGGCCAAGCTCGATCGTCTCGTGGCCGGCTACGTCGTAGCCATCGCCAAGCTCGACGTCAAGGACCCCGAATTCGAGTCTCGCATCGCGGATATCCGAACCCTCGGCGACGACGACATAAAGGCGGCCTCGCAGGTTTCGTCGCGACTGCTCCAGCGCCCGGTCGGGTCGATCGCCAAGGGCGGTCTGGCAACGCCGGCGGCGGTCGGCACCAGCCTGCTCCAGCTGCGCCGCCAGATCGATGCCCTCAATCCCGGCAAGCAAGGTGACCTGTTCGGCCCGCGCAAGCTGATGGGTTTCATTCCTTTTGGCGACCGGCTGCGGAGCTATTTCGCCCGCTACCAGTCCAGCCAGGCCCACATCAATGCCATCGTGGCCGGGCTGGAGAACGGCCAATCCGAGCTCGCCAGGGACAACTCCGACCTCGAGCTCGAGAAGCAGAACCTGTGGCTCACGATGGAGCGGCTGCGCCAGTACATCTACCTGGCCCAGAAGCTCGACGCCAGCCTGACGGACCGAATCTCGACGGTTGAGGCCAAGGACCCGGAGAAGGCCCGAATCCTGCGCGAGGACATGCTCTTCTACGTCCGCCAGAAGCAGCAGGACCTCACCGCCCAGCTGGCGGTCAGCGTCCAGGGCTACCTGTCGATCGACATCATCCGACGCAACAACCTGGAGCTGATCCGCGGCGTCGATCGAGCCACGACGACGACCGTTTCGGCGCTGCGCACGGCCGTGATCGTCGCCCAGGCCATGGCCGACCAGAAGCTGGTCCTGGACCAGATCACGGCCCTAAACAACACCACTTCCAACCTGATCGAGAGCACGTCGGCGATGCTGCGGCAGCAGTCGGCCGCGATCAACGAGCAGGCGTCCACGTCTACGGTGGACCTGGAGAAGCTGCAGACAGCATTCGACAACATCTACGCCACGATGGACGAGATCGACGAGTTCAAGCTCAAGGCCCTCGACACGATGACGCAGACCGTCGGCGCCCTCACCACGCAGGTCAACAAGGCCCAGTCCTACCTGGACCGCTCCAAGCGATCCGCGGACGCATCGGCCGCGACGTCGGGCTCATTGAGCGGCGGCGTCAAGGCCGACTGATCCGGGCGGAGACCACTCGGCGGCCTCAGCGGGAAATCTCGAGTATCTGGTTGGCGTGTGCGAACGCCGCCGAAAGTGGGTGCGACCCATCCGCAAGGGCTTCGCGGGTCGCAATTGCGAACAGAGGCTTCCATTCGCCGCCGTCGATGAGCCTGACGCGGACCACGAACTGGACGAGGCCGGGCTGAGGCAGTAGCACCAGGTCCGACGGGCCGAAGATCGAACGAACCCTATCGACCGCGTCGAACAGTGCGCGCGCGGAATCGGCGACGCCGGGCTTGCCACTGAGGCCCTCGACGATCTTGCCGTCGCTCCGATACACACTCGCCGAGCCATCCGCGAACACGAACAGGCTCGTCACCGCCTGAGTCTCCGCGTCGCCGACCTCGACCACGACACTCGCTACGCGGGCCGCGGCGGCGAGCTGGCCGGGTGCGGGCATCCAGTCCATCAGCGAAGCCCTGAGCCGGCGATACTCGGGCTCGACCTCGTACAGCGTCTCGCCGACTTCGGTGCGGTCGAATCCCTCCACGACTGCCTGACGTGCCAGCCGGCTGAGGATGTACGCCATGGCCAGTATCCGGGTGATCGCCGCGCCTTTCGAACCGGGCTGCGGCATCGCGGCGAAGTCCCCGTCGTAGGTCCGGGCCAGGATCTGCGAATGACCGCGAGAAGGGAGCGGGAGCTCGCCGAGGTCGTCGATCGGCGAGAAGTCACCGAGTGCCTGTTCGACGTCTTCGAGAATCGCGGTCGCGGCCGAGGCCACCTTTTCTGCGCCGTGCAGGCCCGTGGAGTGGATCCCCGCACTGCTGTAGATCGAGATCGTGCCGTCCGCGAACAAGTAGACACTCATCAGGTAGTCGTCGAAGCCAACGTCGGCGACGACGGAGTACAGGCGCCCGAACGGCCGATTGGCCGCGTCTTCACCAATCGCCGGGCGGCGCGCGAGAAGCCTCGAACGCTCCTCGCCGTACGGCGGATGAATGCTGTATGGGACCGAGTCCTGCCGCGGAGTGTGTCTCAGGAATCGCACGACGAGCCCCTTGTACGCCATCGAATAATGGGCCACACCCGGCGCCAATTCCACTGGGCTCGGCGGGCCGGTCGAGGCAGCGGCCCCGCCGCCCGTCCGGCGGGGCTCGCCGGCCTCCGCCGGTGCACGCCGGCGTCCGCCGGTGTCTCGGCGCGGAGTAGACTCCAGGCGCAGGTTCACCCGGCCGTTGGGGTCAGAATGCCGGGGCTTGCCAGGGAGGGTCGGTGCTCAGGTTCAGCAATCATCCGGCGATGATCACCGTCACCGATGGGATCCAGGACGCGTTCGGCTTTCTGGGCGTCACGTGGCGGAAATGGCTGCCCATGGTGCTCGTCGTCGCGGGATTCTCGGCGCTGATATCGCTGCTCGTCGGCACGGTCAGCTCGACCGACCTCTACTACCAGGATCCGTACACCGGGCGGCTGATCTGGAACAACGCCGAGCTCCGGCACTACTTGACCGTGGCAATCCCGGGCAGCATCGGCGCGGGCGTTCTTGCGATGGTCGCCGGCTGGCTGTTCAATGCGACTGCCATCTCCGGTCTCCGCAACCGACCGGTCACGATGTCTTGGGTTGCGGGCCGAGGGCTGCTATCGCTCGCGGCCGGCATTCTTCTTGCCCTGGCCTCCGTGGCAATCGTGGTCGTGGCGTTCATCGTCGTCTTTGTCATGGCGGTCGTCGTCCCGCCGCTGGGCGTCCTTCTTATGATCGCGTTGATCCTTGGCGGAATCCCCATCGGCATCTACCTCACGATCCGGCTGATCTTCGTCACGCTCGCGATATTCGACGGCTTCGGCGTGATCGAAGGCTTCCGCGAGAGCTGGCGTCTGTCCGACGGGGCCGTCCTGAGAATGCTCGGCTGGGGAGTCATGGCGTGGCTGATCGAGCTCGGCTTTGCGATCCTCGCAGCCATCGTCTCCGCGCCGTTCAGCGCCGGAGGGACGAACGTCGTGGCATCGTTCGGCTCGACTTCGATCACGACTGTTGGATCGTGCTTGATCGTCTACATGATGGCCGTCATCTACGAGAGCCAGCGGGCGCGGATGGACCCGGCGCTCTACGGTCCCACGCCGATGCAGTTCAACCCGTATGGATATTCAGGCATGCCGCCGGCGGGCTACGGGAACCCAAGCGCGCCACCCCCCGGCTACGGTTACGCGCCGCCGCCGCCCGCCGGATTCAGCTACCCGGGCACTCCGGCCGCGACCCCGCCCGTTGGCATCCCGGGCTGGATCAACCCCAACGCCCCGGCCTGGCCGGCGCCGCCGACCGCGCCCGGTGGCTGGAACTCGGGGCAGCCCGGTGGCTGGAACTCGGGGCAGCCCGGTGGCTGGGGAGCGCCGCAAGGCTGGGGCCCGCCTCCCGGTTGGACGCCGCCTCCCGGTTGGACGCCGCCTCCCGGTTGGACGCCGCCTCCCGCCGGGCCGGTCGTGCCGGGCGCAGCCATCGCCTGGGAAGCAAATCCGACCGATCCCACTGCACCGGCGTCCGGACCTGCTCCGGCCTCCGATACGGCACCGGAGCCCCCGACACCTCAGGAGCCGCCCGCCAACTCCTAGGGGCGGCCGCAGTCGCTATACCCCGACAGGCTCGCGAACGAGGATGACCGTGATTCGGCCGGGGGAGACATCGCCGTTCACGATCAGCGTCTTGTTTATGGCGCTGTGGCGCCCGTACGCCTCGAGGAGCTTGACGTCCTCGATCGGGAGGCTGTACTCCTCGATGCGCCGGAACGCGGTCGCCAGGTCCGGCACGATCTTCTGAGCGCCCACGACCAGAATTACCTTGCCCGCGCCCGAAACGACAGGGCCGAGCTGGCTGCCGCCGAATGAGGCCAGAACCAGACGGCCATCCTCGGTGACGGCCTGGACGCTGTTGATCTGGTAGTCCGGGGCGGCGGCGAGCTTGCTGATCTCGCGCATCTGAGTGGCGCGGTCCATGGCCCGGGTCCGCGGCCGGATCGCGTCGTAGCGGCCGCTCTTCTCGATCGCCTCGGTGACTCCAATCGTGTCGAGGGTCATCGACGCACCCTGCCCGACCTCGGCGCCGTCGGGGATCAGGCTCAGCAGCATGTCCCTCGCGGCCGCGCCGTCGGAAACGACCTCCACGGTGAAGTTGCGGGCTCGCATCGCTTCGGCCGTCCGGTCGACTGCCGCGGAGCTTGCGGGCTCGGCGAACGCCACGTTGACGGGCGTGCGCTGGATGGGGTTGTCCTGCGTCATGGTCATTGGAGTCTCCGTATGTCCGCAGCCGGCCTCTCGCTCCGTCTCGCGTCGGGCGACGATCGCCCCACGAGCTTCCCGGCCTTGTGCTGCCTTGTATGCTGAACGTGTGCATCGTTACAGTTGTAACGTTGCTACTGCAATAATATCAATCAGGATAGTGAATGTCTACACCAAGTCACGAACCATCCTCCGAGCGGCCCCTGCTCCAACCGAACACACCGCCTGCCCCGGCGAACCTCGACGCCGTGTCGGGCGTCCGGTCCGCCGCACCCGACTCGTCGATCGCCGAGCTGGCGGCGGCGGCCGCAGTGTTCGCCAGCACCTTCGACCGCTGGGCGAACCACAAAGCCGTCGAGGCGGGACTCAGCGCTCAGCGACTCCGTCTGCTGAATGTCGTGCACTGCCAGGGGCCGCAGAAGATGGCCGACCTGGCCGGGTCGCTGGCCGTAACGCCGCGCAATGTCACCGCCCTGGTGGACGGACTCGAGGCCGACGGGTTGATCCGGCGTGTCCCCCACTCCACGGACCGGCGGGTGACGATGATCGAGCTGGCCTGCAGCTCCGTCACGGTCGAGTCGCAGTTCCGGGCCTTCCAGGGCTCGATGGGCGGCCTGTTCGCGACGCTGGACGACGACGACCGGCGCGTGCTGCTGCGCCTTCTGACAACGCTGCGCAAGCACATGGACGCCGACGCGGGCCGACCGGCCGAAACCAGACGGGACAACGATGACTGACATGAACGACCGACCGACCGCTCCGGCACCGGAAGCCACTCCGGCGCGAATGCCCGCCCTCTACCTCGGCCACGGCGCCCCCACCCTCATCGACGACGCACTCTGGCCCGTCCAGCTGGCAGAGTGGGCGGCCGCGATGCCGCGCCCCAAGTCGATCCTGGTCGTAAGCGCCCACTGGCAGTCGGCGCCGCTGACGCTCGGCGCGGTCAATCCGGCACCACTTGTCTACGACTTCTACGGCTTCCCGCAGCGCTACTACGACATCGAGTACAACTCGCCCGCGGCCCCGGATCTTGCGGCGCGGGTCAAGGCGATGATGCCGCCGAGCGAACCCGTGGCCCAGCGTGAACGCGGCCTGGACCACGGCGCCTACGTCCCGTTGCTGATGATGTATCCGGAATCCGACATCCCGGTCCTGCAGATGTCGATGCCGGATCTCGCGCCGGAGCATCTTTTCGAGATCGGCCGGCGGCTGGCCCCGTTGCGCGACGAAGGCGTCCTGGTCATGGGCAGCGGCTTCATGACCCATGGCCTGCCGTTCGTCCACGACTATTTCGACGGCCGCCCCGGCGCGCCCGATTGGTCGGCCGATTTCGACCTGTGGGCGGCCGAACAGCTCGAGCTCGGCGACCTCGACGCGCTCTTCGACTTCCGCAACCGGGCACCGGGCATGCCCTACGCCCACCCCACGGTCGAGCATTTCGCGCCGCTCTTCGTCGCCCTCGGCGCCGCCACCGATCCCACCGCCGCGCCGAAGTTCACGATCGACGGTTACTGGCTCGGCCTCGCCAAGCGCTCGTTCCAGGTCCGCTGAGGGCCGCCGAGGGCACGCCGAGGGCACGCCGCGGGCACGCCGAGGGCCGCTCTTGACGGTGTGTGACAGCGCCGGTAGCATCTCGCCTAATTCCTAGTAGTTCACTAAGGATTAGCGAGAGGGTCCATGAGCTTCCCGGAGACAGTGGTTCTGGCCGCCTTCGCGGGCGGAACGATATTTCTGGGGCTACCGGTCGGCCGGATACGAGGGTTGTCGCGCGGCTGGCAAGCGGCCCTGACCACTGCGGCTGGCGGCGTCATCTTGTTCCTCATCTACGACGTCCTCTCGCAGGCCGTCGAGCCCGTCAGCGCGGCCCTGGACTCGGCGCGCGCCGGCGACAGCCCGGCTCAATTCGCCGGCTACGCGGCGACGCTCGGGCTGGCCGTGGCCTTCGGCCTGCTGTCGGTCACGTATGTCACGGCCAGGATGGCGGCACGTCGGGAATCCGGGACGGCCATCTCCCCACAGCAGATCGCGCTCGGGACGGCGGTCGGACTCGGACTCCACAACTTCTCGGAGGGTTTGGCCATCGGCCAGTCGTCCGCGACCGGAGCGACGAGCTTCGCCCTGCTGCTCGCGATCGGCTTTGCGCTGCACAACGCGACCGAGGGCTTCGCCATCTCCGCCCCACTCAGCGGAGTGGCGCGGCCGAGCTGGCGGTTCCTTGCCGGCGCGGGGCTGGTCGGCGGCGGGCCGACGTTTCTGGGCGGCGTGCTGGGCTACGCGGTCGTGTCGCCCTGGCTCTCGATCCTGTTCCTGGGTCTGGCGGCCGGCGCGTTGATCTTCGTCTTCAACGAGATGATGGCCGTCGCGCGGAAGTTCTCGCTGCCGATGGTGACCGGCGTCGCGCTGACGCTCGGCTTGCTGGCGGCGTTCGGCACCGACTTCATCCTCTCGGCCGCGGGATCGTAACGCCCGCCGACCTTGCGGGAACGGGCCTGGATACGCTCAACCCCGGGTTCGGCGACGGGATGCGGCGCCACCAGCATAGTCCGACACTCCCCAAATGCTTCGTCGAGCGGATCGCGGTTGTAGGAATCGGCCCTACTGACCGATCCCTATCGGAGAAGCCCGGCCGAGGCCAGGGCTGGACAAGGTTGTGCCTCCTTAGTGCCCCGAAGGGTTGTGCCATGAACACTTTCAAGACCGGTCTCTCGGCCGTGCTGTCTGTCCGCGTGAAGCTGCTCGGGACCGCGGCCCTGATCCTCGTGATGATGGGCCTGGTGGGCGTCATCTCGATCGTGGATCTCGGCAGCGTCAACGACAAGGCGGACCAGGCCTATACGAATGGGACGGTTCCGATCGAGCGCCTGCGGGCGATCGACGTCTCCCTCCTGGACAAGGCACGTCTTGCGACCTATGCGGTCGTAGTCGGGGCAGATGCCAGCGCCCAGACGACGATCTCGACCGACGTGGCATCAGACGACAAGGTCATCTCCGAGAACCTGGCCGCCTTCGAGGCAATGACCATGCCGGCTTCCGAAAGGGCCGAACTCGGCGCGTACAAGGCGGCCCAGGTTGACTATCAGCACGCATTCGACCGGCTCATGACCGACGCCCGAGCCGGCAACATGGCCTCGGCGCGCGAGGACCTGACAACGGCGGCGGGCGTCCGGCTGCGGCTGATGTCCTCGTTGGACAAGCTCCAGGCGGCCGAGGATGCAGGCGCCAAGGCCATCAACGACGAAGTCCAAAGCACATTCGAGCAGGGTCGCCTGGTCACGATCCTCATGCTCGTCGTTGCGACACTCATCGGCGTCTTCATTTCACTGCTCCTATCCCGCAACATCCTGAAGGGCATCCGGGCGGTGCAGTCCACACTCACGTCCATGACCGACGCCTGCGCCACGGCGCTCGCGGGCGGACTCGGCGCCTTCGCCGCCAACGACTTGACGGTCGCGGTCCGGGCCTCGACGCCTCCGATCGAGAACTACGGGACCGACGAAATCGGTCAGACGGCGGCCGTGACCAACCGGATGCTGGCCAAGCTCGTCGAGACCATCGAGTCCTACGAGATCGCCAGGGCCGGGCTTTCCGGGACAGTCAGCGAAGTCCGGATCGCGGCCGAAGCGGTCGCGAGGACCAGCCTCGACCTCAACAGCGCCGCCAGTCAATCCGGCAGCGCATCCTCTCAGATTGCCCAGACGATCAACCAGGTCGCCTCCGGGGCCAGCGAGCAGGCGCGGGCCTCGTCCGACACCAGCAATGCCGCGATTGAGCTGACCGCGATCATCAGCCAGGTCGGCGCCGGCGCGGCCGAGACCTCCACGAAGGTCGACGCCGCCTCCGCCGCGCTGACGCAGATGGCCAGCGCCATCGCTCTGGCTTCCGCCGCGTCCTCGGATGTCAGCGGCGTTGCCATGGAGGCGTCGTCCGCAGCCGAACGCGGTCAGGCGGCGGTTCGCCAGACCGTCGGCGAGATGGCCCGCATCCAGGAAACCGTGGAGACCGCCTCGGTCAAGGTCACCGAACTCGGCGCCAAGTCCGGCCAGATCGGCGCCATCGTCGAGACCATCGACGACATCGCCGAACAGACCAACCTGCTGGCCCTCAATGCCGCCATCGAAGCGGCCCGGGCCGGCGAGCAAGGCAAGGGATTTGCCGTCGTCGCCGACGAGGTCCGCAAGCTTGCCGAACGCTCCAGCCGCGCCACCAAGGAGATCGCCGATCTCATCGGCGAGGTGCAGACCGGGACCGAGGCCGCCGTGCAAGCCATGCGGGCCGGCGCCGAGGAAGTGGCTCAAGGCACCACGCTGGCCGAACAGGCCGGCCGCTCGCTGGACGAGATCGCCCACGCCGTCGATGCCACTCAGGCCGCAGCGACCCGCATATCGACCGCGGTGGAAGCTATGAACGTAGCTTCCTCGGGCGTCGTGGCGGCCTCGGACGCGATTTCGACGATCGCGGCGCAGACCAACACGGCCGCGAGCCGGATGACACAGTCGGCCGAAACCGTCAGCCGCTCCGTCGAGTCGATCGCGGCTATCAGCGAGGAGAACTCGGCATCGGCCGAAGAGGTTTCCGCCGCCACCGAGGAGATGTCGGCCCAGGCGGAAGAAGTCGTGGCCTCGGCATCGACCCTCGCGGACATGGCTCAGACCCTCGACGCGTTGATGGCGCGTTTCCGCCTCGACACCGGCGCGGCGGTGACTCATCTGGCCACCGCCGATACTTCGGACCGACTCGACGACCGGGACCGGTTCCGATCCCGGGCCGCATAGTCTCAGCCCGGAGCTCGGCCCGCGGCCCGACGTTCGAGCCGATCCTGCGCTGATACCATGGCCGCCTCCGGGTGGTTCGTGGATCGAGCAGGAGACGCCGGCCAGTGTCCGAGAATGACTCCGTCGCGACGGGCGCGAGCGCCCAGACCGGGCCGGGGGCCGACCCACGCGGGTACAACAGCCCGGGTTGGGGATATCAGATCCCGGGCGGACCCTCGTCGTATGGGCTGCCGGGCCCCGAGCCGGGGATCGTGTGGGCCGGCGTCATGGTGAGATTCGGTGCCCTGCTGGTGGACGCGATCGTGGTCATCGCCATCGCGTTTGCAACGGTTCTTGCCGTCGCAAGCGTCAATCCCTCGGGGTCGGGCGGCAGCTCCGACTCTCCCGAATCGCTTGCTCTGTCATTGGCGCTGCTGGTCTTCCTCCTGATCTACCACCCTGTGTGCTGGTACTTGTTCGGGCAATCGGTCGGCCAGAAGGCCCTGGGTATGCAGATCCTCCGGGCGGCAAACGGGGCGCCGATCGGCCTCAGCGACGTCCTGGCTCGCTACGCCATCTTCTTTCTGGTGACTCTCGTCTTTCCGCTGGGCATCATCTCGGCCGTCATGGCGGCCCAGGACCCGTTCAAGAGGGCGTGGCACGACCAGGTCGCCAGGACCATCGTCGTCCGGCGTCGCTGGTAGCGCGGAGCGTGGCGCGGACGCGGACGGCCCGCGTGGCGCGGGGCGTGGCGCGGGGCGTGGCGCGGGGCGTGGCGCGGGGCGTGGCGCGGGCGCAGACGGCCCATCCAGACCGCCCGCGCCCACTCGATGGGGGTTCTACTTGCCGGTGACGGTGATGTCGGTTGCCGTGCGCGTCCCGCCACCGGCGGTTCCGGCGCTAGGGACCGCGCCGGCAGCCGTGCCGGTTGCCGTCGCCGAGTTCGATGTGGTCACCACCACGCTGGCCCCGACCGCGACGTCGGTGTTGGCCGCGGACGCCTGGCTGTGATACGCCGTCGAGGCGCCGAGCGCGACCGTGACTTGCTGGCCGTCGGCGGTCTTGATCGTCAGTGAGTCGGCCGTCGAGCTCACGACGGTGCCCGAAATCGTGGCGGAGCCAAGGCCCGCGCCGTTGGGACCGCCCGCGCCGAAGTTCGGCCGACCGCTGGCATCGACGCCGACCGGGAAGCCGTTTGCGCCGAGGTTCGAGCTGTCGGTGGTGCTTCCGCCGGTTGTGTGGCCGATGGCGAAGCCGATCCCGGCGGTGGCGACCAGCGCCGCCACGACCAGCAGAATCGACGTCGAGGAAGCTCGTTTCGGCCGGCTTGTCGTCCTGACCGGGGCCTTGATACGCACCTCGGCCCGAGGCTCCGGCACGTCGCTCGACTCAAGCGGCTCAACCGGCTCGCGCGCCGGAAGCGGCGGCGCCCAGAGCGGGGCCGCGCCGGTGGCCTTGCCCGCGTCGAAATCGTTGGATGTCGTCATCGTGGTGTCTCCTGAGCGATGGTCGGTCGCCTGTTCCGACTTGCGGTGGCGCCGGTCTTCATAGCCGCAGGTTCGCAAAGCGATGCTGTCGATCGGGTTACGGCGTGGATACGGGCGGACGCAGGCCGGGCGGGCCGGATGCAAGGCCGGCGCGGGGCGCGGCTCAGCCGGGGCGCTGCTCCGAGCGGCCTATCGATCGCGGCCAGCTGACGCTGACGCTGGCGCCGCCGGCCGGTGACGTCCCGATCTGCCAGCGGCCGCCGGACGCGCGCACGATGGCCGAGGCAATCGCAAGCCCGAGCCCCGACCCACCGGGCTGATCCGTGGCGCGATGGAACCGGTCGAAGATGCGGCCGCGTTCGGCGACCGGAATCCCGGGTCCGGAATCGTCAACGGTCACGCGCACGCGACGACCCTCGCCCGCAACACCGACGGAGATGCTGCCGCCGTCGGGCGAGTACTTGCAGGCGTTGTCGAGCAGGATCCCGACGAGGCGGTCGAGCCACTCCGGCGGCGCGGTGACGATGGCGTCGTCGTCGGGCGGGCCGGTCCGAACCTCGAGATGCTGGCCGCGGGTCTCGGCCACGGCCGCGAATCGGTCGGCCGTCTGGGCCGCCAGAACGCGCAAGTCCACCGGCTCCGGCTGGGGCTGCTCGCCCGTGGAGTCGAATCGGGCAAGCCACAACATGTCGTCCACAAGCTTGCGGGTCCGCTTTAGCTCCGTGTTGATCCGGCCGAACGCCTCGCCGTCCCACGTGGCGTCGCGGCCGCGGGCGATCGCCAATGTCGCCTGCGCCTCGATGACCGAGAGCGGCGTCCGGAGCTCGTGCGATGCGTCGGCGGTGAACTCGAGCTGGCGCTGCCGGGCCCGTTCGATCGGCGTCGCGACCCGACGGCCGATGGCCAGCGCGCCCAGGAAGACGACGATCAGGAGCGCGCACCCAATTCCGAACTCCGCCACGATCAGGGTGGATTCGGCGCGATTCACGTCCTCCATGGTTTCTCCGACCACGACGTAGTCCTGGCCGCGGGCCGCTCCCTGGATTCGGATGGCCGCGCCGCCGACCGAGACGGTTTCGGGGCCGGTGATATTCCGAAACTGGGCGGGCAGCTGGATGTCGAAGTTATTGAGCCCCTGGATGGTGCCGTCGGAGTTGATCCGCCACATCGCCACCTGCGGACCGAACGGCCGATCCGGGATTCCGGTCGGGCCGAATGGCGATCCGGATCCGACCTGGACCTGGGCCGGTACCGGTTCCAGCGCCCTCGCCAGCTGGCGATCGACGTCGGCGGTCATGTTGTTCGCCACGACAAGGGCCACGACGACGGCGATCACGACGTAGGCGATTCCGACGACGGCACTGGCGGCCATTGCCACGCGAATGGTGAGCATCGCGATGGGGGTCGTGTGGAAACCCTCGATGCGCGGTCGGCGGGCGAAACGCGGCCGGCGGGCGAAACGCGGCCGGCGGATCAGTTTCATGCTTCCTCCAGCCGATAGCCGGCGCCTCGGACGGTGACGATGCGCACGCCGGCCGCCGGCAGCTTGGCCCGCAGGCGGCTGAGCTGGACGTCGATCGCGTTCGAGCCGAGCGGATCGGTTTCATCATCCCAGCCGTGCTCGGCGATGGCTTTGCGATCGACCACGGCAGGCGATCGCCGCATCAGCAGCTCGAGGATGTTGTATTCCGTGGCCGTCAACTGGAGCGGCCTGTCGCCGACGCTGACTTCGCGCCGCACCGGATCGAGGATCAGCGAGCCACGGGCTATGGCCGGAGCGTCCACGCCGCGCGGGCGCCGCTGGAGCGCCCGAATTCGGGCCAGCAGCTCCCCGAAATCGAACGGCTTGACCAGGTAATCGTCCGCGCCGGCGTCGAGGCCGCGGATCCGGTCGGGCGGCGCGTCGCGGGCGGTCAGCATCAGCATGGCCGTGGGCTTGCCGTTCTTGCGCGCCCAGGCCACGACGTCGATGCCTTCCTTGCCGGGCATGCGCCAATCGACGACGGCGACGTCGTAGTCGTAGAACTTGAGCAGATCGATTGCGTCGTCGCCCCGTTCGGCCGCGTCAACCTGATAGCCCTGATCCTTGAGACCGAGGACCAGGACCTCACGCAGGCCCGGATCGTCTTCGGCCACCAGAACGCGCATCTCACTCCTAGTTCGCCCGCTGCCTGCAGATCGTCGGCCGGTTCATCGTAGCGCCCTCTGCATGCGGGCCAGATTGCAGCCCGGCTCCTTTCGAATCGGTTACGGCGCCGGACTGACCCATGGTGCGCTAATAGCGCCCGAGCGAGCGAGACGCGGGGCGGGGCGGAGGGCGCCTGCCGCCAGCTTTCTAGCCAGATTCAAACCCGGGTAGAGCGAGATCAACATTCTGGGGTTTCGGAGTTCATCCAAGGCCGCGAGCGACGGACTCGAAGCTGATCATGTGCTCAATTTGAGCTGAGAACCGCCGTCCATCGTGCGGAGGTCCGGCGCGGAGCCCAGGAACTTCGGTCCGTGCTACTCCCGTTTGAATCTGACCAGATTGGTGCGTGGAGCGACCCGGCGCCACGGGCAGCGCTACCGACCGGCGCCACGGGCGGCGCGGCGCGGCGCGACGCCACGGGCGGCGCGACCGACCGGCGCCACGGGCGGCGCGGCGCGACCCGGCGCCACGGGCGGCGCGACCCGGCGCCACGGGCGGCGCGTCCGACCGGCGCCACGGGCGGCGCGACCCGGCGCCACGGGCGGCGCGTTCCCTACTGCCCCGCCCCGGCGCAGTCGTAGAGAGAAGCCGTGCCGCCGTAGCTCACCGCCGAGCAAGTGCTCACGACCCACGAACTCACAGTCGACGTGCCGCCTCCAAAGCCGCCCATGGCGCCGCCGGCGATTACGAAGCGAAGCTCGCCGGCCGCGACATAGCGCTTCAGTTCGTCGAGTGTCGGCGTGGGGTCCGAGCCGGTGAAGCCGCCCATGGCCATCACCGGGAGGCCGGTCGCGATCTCGATTGAGCCCGCCTCCTGCGAGGAGTTGGCGGCGACGATCCATTTCGCCGCGCCCTTGTTGGCGACGAGGTACTGCAACAACGCCGTGTCGGACGAGTTGCCGCCGATTCCACCGCCGTCGCCCGGCAGGCCACCGGCCCCGGGCAGTCCGCCGCCACCGGGCAGTCCGCCGCCACCGGGCAGTCCGCCGCCCCCGGGCAGTCCGCCGCCGAAGCCGCCGAAGCCGCCGAACATCGACGATGCGGCGCCCGGACCCGGATGAGGATCGCCGCCGCCGTACGCGATGCCGGTCGTGTCGATTGCGTAAGCCGCCGGAGCGATGAGAGTGGCGCAGACACCGATCGCTGCCGAGACCAGGGCAATGCGCCGCGCCGGCAGCTTCCGGCCGATCGCCGGCACGGCGACGATCGCGAGCACGACCAGTGCAACCGCGGCGAGACAGATGGCGACGAACCCAAGCCCGGGATCGAACTCGGGTGTGCGATCCAGCAGGGTGGAACCGAACCAGGCGGTGCCCAGGCAGGCGAGGCCCACGGCGATGCCGCCCAGCCAGATCCGGGCACGGGCGGCCCACAGGTCAACCAGACCCGCGCCGACGAGGGCGGCAATGGCCGGTGCGAGCGCCACGGCATAGTAGGAGTGGACGATTCCGGACATGTAGCTGAAGACGAGGGCCGTGACCACGAACCAGCTGCCCCATAGCAGATAGCCGGCCAGACCGGCGTCGGTGCGGTGGGCCCAGCGGCGCCGGTAGAGACCCGCCACCAGGCCCACGATCGCCAGGGGAATGAACCACGCAATCTGGCCGAAGAGCTGGTCGTTGAAGAGGCGCAGCAGCCCGACGTCGCCGCTGAATCCGCCACCGAA
>Ga0302323_100001976_pt1 | contig 16650 bp, 13 predicted proteins | sample Fen_T0_3_FD_201950 | JGI IMG/M metagenome (GOLD analysis project Ga0302323, IMG submission 201950) | Peat permafrost microbial communities from Stordalen Mire near Abisko, Sweden - Fen_T0_3 | ecosystem: Environmental > Terrestrial > Soil > Wetlands > Permafrost | place: Sweden: Abisko... | reverse complement strand
TCGGCTACCGCCACGATGTATTGCAGCTGCCGGAGCGTGATGGGATGGGGGCCAAAGCGCATTCAGGGACCCTGCCACACGCCAACCACCAGGATCAATTCATCTTGCGGTGCTCGGGTCCGCCCACCAGGCATCCTTCGACACACGCGGGCTTGCAGCGCCCGTCGCAGGGCTCGACGTGAATGGTCACGCTGGCGTTGCCCAGGCGCCCCTTGATGGCGTCGGCCACGTCATGCGCCAACTTGTGCGCGCTCTCGATGGAGAGGGTTCGGTCGACCTGCAGGTGCATGTCGACAAAACGCTGCGAGGCTGCCTTGCGCGTGCGCAGGGCATGGAACCCGTAGGCGCCGGTCACGCCTCGCAGGTGCTCGGCTATCCAGCGTTGCTCTTCCTCGGGCAAGCTCGCATCCAGGATGTCACGCACGGATTCACGGGTCAGATCCCAGGCGGCCTTGACGATGAGCAAGGCCACCCCGATCGCGGCCACGGGGTCGATCCACCAGAGGTCGAGCGATGGGATCAGCCAGCGGCAGAGTTGTATGGCCATGAGCCCCGACATGACACCGACCGAGGTCCAGACGTCGGTGCGCAGGTGCCAGGCATCTGCTTGCAGCGCGATGGAATCGGTGTCCTTGCCGACCCGAAACAGCATGCGCGAAACCAGATAGTTGGCCACGGCCGATCCCGCCATCACCGCAATACCCAGGCCCGGCATTTCGACAGGCGAGCGCGCGATGAGCTTGTGCACGCCCTCGTACACGATCCAGATGGCGGCGAGAAAAATGAGGACTGCCTCGATGGTGCCCGAGATGTTCTCGATCTTTCCGTGCCCGTAGGGATGCTCCTTGTCCGCCGGCTTGCTCGCGAGCCTGACCGCGAAGAAGGCAATCATGGCTGCGACCAGATCGATGCCCGAGTGGATTGCCTCCGAGACCACGGAGACCGATCCCGTGAGCAAGCCGATGACGAGCTTGCCCGCGACCAGACAAGCGTTCGAGACGACGGATAGGGCGGCGGCTCGGGATTTTCGGCGCGTGGGATCCATTTTTTCCTCCGACGAGAAAGTCCCACGGGACCGATCCCGCTGCCCAGAGGGCCCGGCTGCGCTCGAACGAGCCGCCTGATCTTCTGGCAGCCATGATAGCAGTCGAGCGCGGGCTCTGCCTATCCCCGAACGCACGACGAGACGAATGGGGAGATTTGGTATAGAGGCACCGGCCCCCAGAGGTTCAACCCGTTCTGCGGAAAGGTCTGTAGCCCGGTTTCGAGAAACCTGCGGGCGCCCTGCCACGACGACGCGAGCCACTTTGCAACAAGCGGCCAGTCGCCCATTTTCGAACGCCAGCAGAGCGTCCGCCTCCTCAGGGCGGAGGCCTCCCAGGGCCGCCAACGAGACCCGCTTATAACGATCTCTGCCCGGCCGCTTCAGCCCGCCCCTAAAGTTCTAACTTCCATCCGTCGTTGTGACACCCACGACAGTCCCGACGCGGGCTTACGGTCCAGCGCGGTCAAGGCAAGGCATGATGAGACGGAGAGGCGGCATATTGGCAGGATGGCTATCAGCGAGCCAGGCTGCGGTCATCGTAGTGATCGCAACCGCCGTTGCCTCATCTTTGTGGTTGAACAGGGAGCGCGGCCGGCACGAGACAGCCCTCCTCCAGGCGCAAAAGCAACTGAACCAGGCACTGGGGCTACAGGTCGAGCTCGCCGAGATGGCGGGTAGTCTGAGCACGGTCCTGGCGACCGCGCACAAGGCAGATCAATACGCCCCCTTGGACCAGATAACGACAGCACGTGCACGATGCCGCCAGCGGGTTGCCGAGCTCAAGACCGGAGAGCTCAACCGTGAAGGCTCCGCGGCTGTTGCTTTCATCGAATCCACCCTGGATTCGGACGCCCCGAAGGCGCTGACCTCCGAGGCGCAGGCCTCACAAGACCGACTGAGCAGAGCCTTCGGCGAGTTGAAGTCGGCAATAACCCGAGTACTGAAAGACTCCCAGGAACGCTTCGACGGATTTAGAGAATGGGACTCCTGGTTGCTCGCGACGCTTGCCATGCTAGTCGTCGCCGGTGCTATCCTGCTGGCCCGAACGGGAGGCAGCCCCCTCTCTCGCTCGGTCGTTCTCCTATCGGAGAGACTGAACGAGGTTGGGAAAGGCAACCTGACGGTCGATGTCACCCAGGGACTTGGGGATGCCACCGATGAAGCGCGGCTTCTTATTCAGGCAACCCAACAGGTGACTTCCGGTCTGCGCGAGACCATCACCGAGGTCACCCAAGGGGCAGAGACTCTGTCGGGTGCCTCCACAGAGCTTACCTCCGTGGCGGAAAGTCTCCTCACCGGGAACAGGGAGGTCACCAACCTAGTTTCGACGGTTGCCGCGGCCGCAGAACGAAGCAGCGCCACCGCGCTCACAGTCGCAACAGCGATGGAGATGGCCTCCACGAACCTAGCATCGGTCGCAGCCGCAACGGAAGAGATGAGTGCCACGGTCGGGGAAATCGCGGCGAACGCCGAAAAGGCCCGCGACATCAGCAGTCAGGCGGACAGCCAAACCCAAACCATCTCTGGGGTAATGAGAGACCTCGGCACAGCGGCCAACGCCATCGGCAAAGTGACCGAGACCATCACGAGCATCTCGGCGCAGACGAATCTCCTCGCTCTTAATGCTACGATCGAGGCCGCGAGAGCCGGTCAAGCGGGGAAGGGTTTTGCTGTTGTCGCGAATGAGATCAAGGAGCTGGCACAACAGACGGCCACCGCGACCGAAGACATCCGAGAGAAGATATCCAGTATCCAGACCTCGACAGGAACCGCCATCGCCAACATAGAAAACATAGCGCTGGTCATCGGCGAAGTGGGCTCGATTGTGTCGACGATCGCGGCTGCCATCGAAGAGCAGTCGACGGTCACGAAGGACGTAGCCGCAAACATCGCCCAGGCCAGCCATGGCGTTCATGATGCCAACGCGCAGCTGGCGCAATCCACCACGGTTGCGCAGGAAATTGCCCATGACATCAGTGTGGTCAAGTCAACGGTCAGCGAGCTGGCCGGTGGCAGCGAACTGGTCCAGGCAAGCGCCGCCCAACTCACAACTTTGGCAAATCAGTTGAGAGAGAGGGTTGCACATTTCAAGGTCTAGCCAACCATTGCTGGTAACAGAGCCATGAGATTCCGTGCGATCTCCGCCGCACTTCCAGCGTCACTATTGACCGCCACGAAACACGAACAGAGCCGCGCTACTCGGCAGACGACAGGAGGACACGATGGGTATTCTGTATGACCTGAAGACAAAGATCGACAAAGCAATTGAGACGAAGAAACTCGATGCCGCTGCGGTCCGCGGCAAGATCGCGCTGCAGGCGGGCTTTCTGGTCTCGCTAATTGCAGCGAACACTCCTGACGACCCGGTCAAGATCGACAAACTCAGGAAGGCAGCCGAATCGGTAATGCAGCTTAAGCTCTAACGCATACGACAGGGACGAGAACATGAAAGCCATCTCCATCAAGACCAAGGTCATTACAGTGTCTACCTGCTGCCTGCTCATTGGCGCTGTTGCGCTGGTTGGGCTGGTACGCAATTCATACCAGAAGAACGTTGAGATGGTCGCCGCGTCGGCCTTGCAGTCGGCCCAAAAGACGTTCGACAACCTCAAAGGCGGCGAATTGGCTGCTCTGACGCTGGCCTCGACTGGCCTAGCCAATCTCCAGGGCGTACGTGACCTATTCGTCAAGCGCGACAGGGACGGGCTGTATGCGTACGTGACACCGATGTTCAATGAGCTGAAGGCCCTGGGTGCGGGGTTCGTCCTGTTCCTCGAACCGGATGGGAAGGTGTTCCTCCGTATGCACGCGCCTAAGAACTTCGGAGACTCCCTGGCGTCGTCGACCTACATAGGCAAAGCGCTGAGAAACCAGGCGACCTCCGAGGCGGTTGATTTAGCGAGGCCTGGATTCGTCACCGGCAGCTGTCGACCGTTCCGCGATGAAGCGGGAAAGCTCATCGGCTACATCATCGTGAGCGGAACCTTCGACAAGTTCCTCACCGCCATGAAGCAACAAACCGCCGATGACTATATTCTCATCGGTCACAAGAAGCTTCTCGACGAGAAGCTCTATCGCAACAGTCAAAAGGCAAAGGGCCTTCAGGACACGTGGGACCAATTCCCCAGTGTTGTGGTGCTCGGAAAGACCATCGAACCTTATGCCAACGGCCACTACGAAGGTGACCTGGAGGGGCTCGCCGCGGACGGCAAGTTGCTTGGTCAGGGTGAAAAGGATGACCGCGCATTTATTCGTGGGGTCTTCCCCATCTACGACGCGGTCGGTACGCCGATTGGTGGCATCTTCCTCAGACACGACATAACCGCCCTATACAACGGCATGCATCGGGTACAGTCCGTTGCCATCGTTGCGATTGCGCTGCTTATGCTGCTGCTTTCGGTTGCCATGGCGCTGGTCCTGAACCGTCTAGTGTTCCTGCGGCTGAGACGCACCATCGAGGTTGCGACCCGAGTGGTGGGTGGAGAATTCTCGAACCAGATCGTTCCGACGTCGGACGACGAGGTAGGACGACTCGAGCTGCTCTTCGAGCAATTTCGCAGCATCTTCGTCGGCGTCGTCGACGACCTGTCGAAGCTACAAGAGCAGGCAGACAAGAAGTCGGCGTAGCTCACTGACTGCCCAGCAACTGGGCAGTATTCGAGAAGATAGCAATAGAAGCAGAATGTATTCGAGCCAGGCGGTCCTGGCGCTCCGATAGTCCGAACAAGGCCGAACAGGTTGGTTCCACTCGGGATCTGCCCAATTCGGTGGAGGGATGCGAGCCATGAAGACGATTTCCATCAAAGCGAAGGTTGTATTTGTGCTGGTCTCGAGCCTGACAGTAAGCGCTGTTGTACAGATTGGTCTCGCGCGAGACTCGTACGACAGAAACGTCGGTATGGTCGCGAGCGGCGCACTCGGCGCTGCCCAGAAGACCTTCGACAATATCAAAGCGAAAGAGCTCTCCTCATTGTCTCTCGCGTCCTCGGCTTTGGGCAACATGGACACGGTCCGAGACCTCTTCTTGAAGGGTGATCGGCAGGCGCTTTACACGTATCTTGCCCCAACCTACGCGGACCTCAAGAGTCGAGGACTTGGAATCATTACGCTCCTCGACAAGGAGGGAACCGCCTTCTTGCGCATGCACACGCCCGCCGTCTTCGGGGACTCGCTGCGTACGCTTACCACGATCCGAAAGGCCATGGAGAGCAACGAGGTCGCGGCCGGGATCGATCTTGCCAAGCCTGGCCTTTCCCGGGGGAGCTGTCGGCCGATGCGTGACAGGAGTGGCGTGGTGATTGGCTACGTGATCGTGGGCGGTTCACTCGACGACTTTCTGACGACCATGAAGAGTCAGACCGGGGACGACTACACGATGATGGGATACAAGGGCTTCCTGGATGAGAAGATGTATCATAACAGTCGAGCAGCGAAGGGGCAGCCAGACACCTGGGCCCAGTTCGGGAGCGTGGTCGTACTGGCAACTTCGATGGAGGTTCGGTCCGACGGACGATATGAGGCGGACCTCCAGGACCTGGCCGCCAGCGGCAGACTCCTCGCGGGCTCGGAGACGGGTGGCAACACCTTCGTCAACGGGGTGTTTCCGCTCTACGATGCCGCAGGGAATGCGATCGGCGGCATCTTTGTAAGGCATGACATCACTTCCCTCCACAGAGGGATGAAGAGGGTCCAGATGCTGTCTATCGCGGCACTCGTCGTGCTCACAGTACTGCTGTGTTTGATCATTACGAGCGTTCTGAACAGGCTTGTGTTCCAGCGACTGCGGCAAACCATGGATATCGTCACGCGGGTTGTGGGCGGAGAGTTCTCGAAGAAGATCGTCCCCACTTCCGCTGATGAGGTTGGCGGCCTCGAGAGTCTTTTCGAGCAGTTCCGAACCATCTTCGTCAGCGTGGTCGACGATGTGTCGAAGCAGGGGAAAGAGGAAGAGAAGAGGTCCACCTAGACTGGACGGTGGCAATCGCAAGTCTGGAAGGAAGTCGAGAGACAATCGTAACGTCTGTGGTGCTAACTGAAGAAGGGAGACGCATTCATGTTTAGGCTGAGTTGCTACTGGATCGGGTTGAGCATGTGGGTGGTTGGTCTGTCATCAGCGGCCTTGGCGCAGACTTCTGCGCCGGCAGCAGTGCCTAACGATCCATCTGCGCAGACTGCCAGCGGAGCGATCCCAACGCTTGTCACGGCTGACGCGCCGACAATGGGTGCGGCGACCGTCGCCGAGCAAGCGCCGGTCGTGCCGCCACCTCCGGTCCACGAGACCCCGGCACCGGTCGCCAAGCAGCCGATTGGATTGGCTCCCCTGGAGAATGGCCCCGTGCCGGTGAAGGGCAAGTGGAGCCCTACACTATACGGATTTCTGGCGTTCGACATGGCGCACGATTCGACCCAGAGTTTCTCCACCGGGTCCCCTGGGTACTTACTGATTGCGAAGAAGGGAACGTTTGCAGGCGACCACGGACGCACGATTTTCGATGCGCGCGGGTCTCGGTTTGGCTTTAGATTGGCAGCGCCGGAGATGGACGGGATGAAGGCGACCGCTGTGATCGAGGCGGATTTCGTAGGCAATCAATTGTCAATGAACTATGGAGCGAACCCAACCGGTATCTCGGAGAACTCGACCTACAACAACGGACTTATGCGAATTCGCCACGCTGCGATCAAGATCGAGTCGCGTTACGTGGATGTTCTCGCCGGCCAATATTGGCAGCTGTTCGGATGGGCGCCGATCTATCTTCCCGTCACGACACAGATTCCTGGCTACCCGGGTGTTCCTTACGGCCGAAATACGCAGCTTCGTGTGAGTCACGTCTTCAAGACAGACCCGGTTAGCGTCGAGCTGGCCGTGGCTGCGGTCCGTCCATCCCAACGGAACGCGGAGTACCCCGATGCGCACGGTGGTGCACGTTTGATGGTCAACCACTGGCGCGGCGTCAGCGCGGTCGGCGCCACCGGCGCGGCCTTCCTTGAAATGCCCGCTGGCATCGCTGTCTCGGGAATCTATCGGCAGCTGAAGGTCGCGGAATTCGCGGCTGCTCCATCGAAGCAGAACAGTGTGACGGGCGGCGGTGTTTCCGTCGATATGTTCCTGCCCGTGATTCCCTCGAGCTTGGGCAACAAGGCCAATGCCTTGAATATCACTGGTAACTTTACTACCGGCCGGGGTATTGGCGATATGTATTCGCCAGGAACAATAGGCGGCGCCGGATTCCCTGGTTTGCCGAACCCGAACGGCGCGGCTGTCGCGCCGACGTGGCCGCAAGATATCGACAATGGTCTGGTGACCTACGATTTGGCGGGAGACATCCACGCCATCAAGTGGCAGACCGCGTTCGGAGGGATCCAATACTACCTGCCGCCATCCGGCCGAGTGTGGCTCGCGGCCAACTACGGGTATGCAAAATCGTCGAACATCGGGAGCTATGACCTCGCTCCGGAGAGGATCGTCACCAAATACACGATGTGGGATGGCGTAGCGTACGTCAACATCGTTGGCCCGGTCACCTTTGCGGCCGAGTTCGCCAGAGAAGAGCAGACCTACGGGGACGGCAAGACTGCCACGAACGACCGATTCATGGGCAGCCTCTATTACCAGTTCTGGTAGGCCGAGCTTATCCGCTCACTCTCGGCGAGGCTTCGAAGCCGCCTTGGACGGTCGAGTGCGTCTGCGGGGGACGGAAGAATCCACCGGGCCCGCGGCAGCGCACAGGATCAATCGACGATGTGGATCGCACCCGTCATGGCGGCGTGAATCGAGCAATTGTAATAGAGCGTGCTTGGCGCATCAGCGGGCACGACGAACGTGACGGTGTTGGTGCCGTTGCCAGTGACTCCATTGGAATACGCGTTTGCCGTTCCGGTGCCTTGAACCGTATTTATGTAGAATGGATGCCCTGGGGCAGTGATTGAGAAGACATACGTGCTTCCGCGGCACAACGTCAGCGCCGGATTGTTCACGCCATCGATGACGTAAGCGCTGGCGGCGCTGTTCGAAACCTGGAGCGTTCCGGGCGCGTGACAAGTGGCTCCGCTCGATCCTCCGGACCCCATCACCCCGCCGGTGCCCTGGGTGCCGCCCGAGCTCACCATCATGCCGCCGGTGGCCATCATGCCACCGGTGGCCATCATGCCGCCGGTGGCCATCATGCCGCCGGTGGCCATCATGCCGCCGGTGCCCATCATCCCGCCGGTGCCCATCATCCCGCCGGTGCCCATCATCCCGCCGGTGGCCATCATGCCGCCGGTGGCCATCATGCCGCCCATGTCAATCATGCCGCCCATCCCCGTCATGCCGCCCATGGCCATCGTACCGGCCATGCCGGTCATACCGCCCAATCCAGTCATGCCGCCCATGGCCATCGTACCGGCGATGCCAGTCATACCGCCCATGTCGGTCATGCCGCTCATGCCGCCCATGCCAGTCATACCGCCCATGCCAGTCATGCCGCCGGCGCCGGCCACAGCCGCATCGGTGCCTTGGCTCCCGCCCGCGGCCGTTGCGCCGCCGTTTCCCGCCGGGACGCCGCCACTGCCTATCGTCCCCCCAGCTGCCAAGCCCCCCTGCCCCACGGCACCTCCCGTGCCAGCGTCGGCCCGGGCTGTCGTCGATCCGCCCGTCCCGGCGCTGTCGATTCCACCGCTATTGGTTCCACACCCGGTGAAACCAACTGCCACCACGACCATCACAACCTGCCGATGAAGACGCATGACGCTCCTTCTTGAACTGTTTGACCGCGAGTCTGCGGCTACGGTTGGATTGCGCTGCAATTCAAAGGATTCACTCAAGCACCGTGTTTTCCAGACCGCGACTGTCCGTTTCATCCTCCGATGGAGGGGATATTGAGGCTCCGCGGCGAACGTCGACCAAGCGCCACGGGGAATAAGCGGAATTGGTTAATCCTCGACGGGACAACGCCAGAATTCTGATAGCGCGCAGCGAGGCAACCGTCGAAAGACCGAAAATAGACCACGCCTATTGCTGCTGCACATTCGGGCACGGCCTTTGCTGCCCAAACCGCGGGGTGACCCATGAATAGGACTCTCCGTGCTCGTTCAGGCAGCGTTGATTTGGCGGTCCCGGCTTTGGGCTTCTTGGCCCTGGTGGGCCTCCTGGGCACAGGCTGCGGCGACAGCACGCTCAAATCGCAGGGCTTGGGCGACTCGGCGGCCGGCGGGCAAAGCGGCGCGGCTTCGTCCGGCGGTGCCACTGGCCTGGGCGGCGCGGGCGGAAAGGGCGGCGCGAACACAGGGGGAAAGGCTTCGGGCGGTTCCGGCGGCGCAGGGGGAGCCGCGTGTGACCCGATCGAATGCGTGCCTCTTAACTGTCCCAACGGGATCGTGCCGAATCCATCCAATCCGTGCGGCTGTTCCGTTTGCGCGCCGTCTGACGCGAGCGCCAGCAAGGATGCATCTCCTGACGCGTGCCTGGCCCTGCCGTGCCTCTCCCTTCCATGCCCTTCGGGTCAAATCTCTGCGGAGCAGCCGTGTGCTTGCCCAATCTGCGTATTCCCGGATGCGGGTCAGGCCGACACGCCCATTTGTCCTCGACTTTGTGCCGCCGTTCGCTGCGCCTACGGGACGGTTCGCGATCCCGTGTGCGGCTGCGAGACATGCATCGGTCCCGATGCTACCAAAGACGGGGGAACCGACCTGTGCCCCCTGCTTCCGTGTGCCCTTCTTGCGTGCGCGGCCGGATACACCGTGGTCACCCACGGCTGTGGCTGTTCGACCTGCGAACCGGTCGACGCCGGCACGGACACCGGCAAGCTCGACTGCGTCGATCTGGACGAGTGTGGTTGCATGGCCAGCGATTCCTGCACTGTCATCTCCGATGCTTGCTATTGCCCGTTCCCACAATGCGGTTCGGGCTCTTGTGTCTGCGGCGGCGGCAAGTTCATCGGCTGCGCCCCCGTCGCGCTCGACACCTGCGCGGCCGCGAAGAGCCGCGTGGCCAGCATGTGCCCGACCCTGAAGGGTGCCACCTTCGACGGTCTTTGCCAGCAAACCGACAGCGCGTGCAACACCGAGTGCCTCAACAAGGTCACCACGTGCGGCGAAGCCTCGTGCACCTTCTGCGAGGCCTGCGACTGCGAAGGCGACGCATTTATGGGGTGCGTATTGAGCTGCAAGAATGCGCTCAAACGGTAGTAGCACCACGGTCGCGCTGCCTTCGCACCTGCTATCGCCGTGGCGTTGTCGTTGTCCGTGGCGTCGACGAACTGTGTCAAGAGTGTAGCTACGGCACCTGGGTTGGTGGCACCCTAGGGCAGCGTCGGCATCTAAAGCGCCGTAGGTTGCTTATGCTCAAGACTACGGAATCCCAGGCTAGCAAGGGCACAGTACTACGTCCGGGACAGATCGTCGGTGCCAAGTATCGCGTGGGGCGCCTGTTGGCGGAAGGTGGAATGGCTGCCGTCTGGGGAGGAACGAATACTCGCACGGGCAAGCAGGTCGCGCTGAAGGTCATTCTGCCCATTTTCGCGGCCGTGAGCCAGGCGATGGAATTGTTCCGCCGCGAGGCCTTGGCGGCCAGCAGGGTCAATCATCCCAACGTGGTCAATATTTTCGACGTCATCGACCACGACGGCATGACCTGCATCGTGATGGAGCTTCTCGACGGAGAATCCCTGGCGGCCTACCTGGCCGCGCGGGGTCCTTTGCCGATCGAGGAGGCGGTCGAGCTGTTGCTTCCAGCCATGCGTGGCGTGGCGGCCGCCAACGCGCGCGGGATCATCCACCGTGACCTCAAACCGGGAAATCTTTTTCTCTGTAGGGATCCGGAAGGGCGATTGCTCACCACCAAGGTACTCGACTTCGGCATCTCCATGTCGGCAGAGCGGTCCGTCGACTGTGCATCTGTCGACAGTGCCCTCGGGCCAAGTGATCCGCTTGTGCGGTTTGGAACGCCAGCGTACATGGCGCCCGAAGATATCGAGTACCCGCAGGTCGTCGACAGTCGGACCGACGTATACGGGTTCGGCGTGCTCCTGTTCGAAACGCTGACCGGCAAAGTGCCATTTCCCGGGGAGCCGAGTCAGGCGTTGCTAACCCAAATTCTCATAGAACCCGCCCCAAGAATCGCGGCCTTCCGAACCGACGTGCCCTCGAGAGTCCAGCTCATCCTCGATCACGCGCTGGCGAAGAACCCATCGGATCGCTTTCCCGACGTCGGCCATTTCATTCGCGCCATCGAGGATCACCTGATGCCGGAGTTGCTCGGGCGGCGTTCGTTCTCGCGGACCCTTGCGCTTGGTTCGTCGGCAGTCGACGAATCCCAGGGGGGACCGCTGGTAACCGTCACATCTTCAGGCGAGGGCTCTGGCCTCACCCGCATGCCACGGAAGGCGTGGAAATTCGGCTTCGGCGCGTTGCTTGAACGACGCACCGTGGGGGCTGCCCTTCTGGTCGGAACGCTGCTCGTGTCGCCCTGGCTTGCGTTTCGTGATCGGGGAATCCACAACACCGATGCATCGCAACCGCCCCATTCAAGCCCCGCACCGTTCGTCACGGTGCTGCCTGCGCCGTCAATCGGTCCACCTGCCTTGATCGCCGGCACCGGGTACGACCCGCGGGCCGCCGACGTGGGCAACGTACCGGTCGGGGCGATGGTTCAGCGCGTACCGTCGCGCCGTCACCCGGATGCCAAGTCCAATGCCTACGTTGCCGGTCGCCCCCCCGTGCGAAGCCCAAGAACTGCCCGGGCCGAATCTGAACACCGTCGGGCTCAGCCCTCAGTCCGCTCCAATTCCTCTCGCGCCGGCACCCTGTCGGCTTCCGATTTCTGAAGGGTCAATCCCGCCGCTCCTCGATGAGGACTACTGTTTCTGAAACACTCGAATCCAGTCGACCTCGTACTTCTGTGGGAACATGGTGCCGGCGGGGTCGCCGCCGTTGACACCACCGAGGGCGAGATTGACCAGCATGGAGTGCTTCTGCTTGAACGGGCTCGTGCCGTCGGAATTGAGCATGCTCGACAGCGTCGTCGAGTTCATCGGTGTGTCGTCGAGGTAGAGGTCGATCTTCTGGTCGTCCCAATCCATGCGCCAGACGTGGAAGCTCGACGCCCAGCCCGCCCCGAGCGACGAGACTGCCTTGGTCGACGAGTCCCACTTCGCCGTCCAGCGCGTGGCGGTCCCGCAGGCCACGTTGGCCAGCAGGTTGCCCTTGTAGTACTCCATGATGTCGATCTCGCCGTTCGACGGCCATTCTCCGCTTACCCCGAGGGTCCACCACGCGGGCCACATGCCGGCGCTGGTGGGGATGCGCGCCCGCATCTCGAGACGACCGTATTGCCAGGTCTGCAAGCTTGACGTGGTCATGCTGGTCGACGTGTACTCGGCGTATTGCCGGCTGGTCTTCCAATCCGAGCTGCCCGCCTTGTAGTTCGGGTTCGTCACGCGTTCCTTGCGCGCTTCGATGACCAGCAGGCCGTCCTTCACCGTGGCGTTGTCGGGCTGGTACCACTGCAGCTCCTCGTTGCGAGCGAAACCCTTTTCGTAGTTCCAGTTCACCGCATTCGGGGTTCCGTCCACGTCGAACTCGTCCGCCCACACCAGCTTGTAGCCAGTCGGGATCGTGACTCCGCCATCGACCATGCCGTTGGCCGGAGCGTCTTTTTGTGGCGGCAGGACGTCGGGAGTGCCGTCTTTCGCCCTTGGCACGTCGGTCGGACCATCGCCCGGTCCACCGTCGATGCCAAACGTCGTCGAACCACCACCGCCGCTCGTCCGTCCACCCGAACCGAAGCCACCGCTTCCAGTCGTCGCGCCTCCGGTGCCCAGTCGAGTTCCGCCGGTGCTCGACGGCGCTCCTCCCGTCGCAGTGACCGTCACGCCGCCCGTGCTGGTCACCGTTCCGCCTGAGCCTGCGGATAGGCCACCCATACCCGCGGCGCCTCCTCCGAGCCCAGAGCCGCCACTCGCGCCAGCGGCGGTCGTCCCATCTATGCCACAGCCGCCAAGTCCGCCGGCCCCTGCGAGCGCAATGGCAAGCGTAAGAGCGGAGCCACGGAAGAGCTGCATAGTCATCTGACCTCCTGCGTTCTGTGAGCTCCCGCTTTTCGCGGGCAGCCCCAGCGGAGTCTAGGCTACCACTTTGTGGCGGACACTTTCGCTCGAGTCGCGACCAGGGTCGAATTTTCGGTGTACTCTCGTGCCGAGGTCGATCATGCGAAGTTGTTGTATTGGCCAGCTGTATGTTTGGACGATTGTTGCCGCCCTCCTCTTGCCGGCGGGATGCAAGACCCAGGCTGCGTCGGAAGGCTCCCAAGACGCACGCACGGTGGATGCATCCGACGGAAAAGGAAATGCGGGGGCCGGCGACGTCGGGCTCCAAGACAGCGTTGGCGACCGGTCGACGGGCAGCATGAGCCCGGACGGCAGCACTGACCGTGGCAGCGATCCCCAAGCCACCCAAGTCTGCCGTGCCGCAATCACGGCTTTGGCCGAGCGCTCGAAGAAGTGCTTCGGCTACGACGTCGACGATGCTCCGCACCTCGACGCATGTCCGGACTACTACTTCAGCCCCGATTCGAACCGCAGCGTCGCCGAGGTTGCTGCGTGCATCCAAGAACTTACCAACAGGCCGTGCAGCGATCTCGACCTCAACATCACGCCCAAGTGCCTAAGTCCCGGCAAGCGCCCGGCCGGCTCGGGGTGCCTGTTCCCGAGTCAGTGCGAAAGCAACTTCTGCTGGAGTGCACTCAGCGCCTGTGCAACCTGCAGAGACGGCAATTTCCCACCGGGCGCGACGTGTGAACGTGGCCAGTGCCGGGCCGGCGATTTCTGCGACGAGGGCGCGGCCAAGTGCGTGGATGGCGGAACCCTGGTGCACGTCGCGCAGGGCGAGCCCTGCCTGAGCAGCAGCAAGAGCTCGAGCGGGGTCGTGGTCTGCCAAGGCGATCTTCATTGCGCCAACGATGGCGTCTACGCGGCCCTGTCGTGCCGGACGATGCAAAATCTCAACTGCGGAACCGTCGAGTGCGATGCCGCCTCATACTGTTGGGACACCGGAGACTGCCATCTGTACGCCAAGCTGGGCGAAGCATGCAGCGAGCCAGGATCCTTCGACTTTCCACGCTGTGTTCCGACGACGCGCTGCTGGAAGGGCAGGTGCACGAATCGGCGCTTGGCCGGTGAAAGCTGCGACGACCAGCAACCCTGCTCGGAGTTTTACGAATGCATGGGCGGAACCTGCCAGCTTCGCGCCTGCCCCGCGTAGGGCCACGGCCGCCGACCAGCGGCGAACGCGAAAACACCTGGGCTCGATACCAAGCGTTCTGACATAGCACAGGAACGCATGGGCAGTTCCCCCGCGGCGCCATAGGGAGGCTTCACAACGCATGCCTTCAATGCGATCATGCATTCAGTTTGCGACGGACGCGCCGATGTCGAAGTGTTGTCGCTATGCCCGCATCCAGCACCACCCGATCCGGGCCAACAACGGTTCTGACCTCGATGGTTCGCCCAGCCAGCGGCATGAGCATCGGTCGACGTCTGAGTCTGGCCTTTGCTGCCGCCATCGTGCCGCTGATTGGCTGCGTCTTCGCAGGCGTCAGCACCCTGCCCACCATCGAGAGACAGCTCGGGCAGATGGTCCAGGTCGACCAAAAGAAGGGCGCTCTCGCCGCGGCCATCGGCAACGACGTGCGCAGTTTGAACATCTATCTGGCCGCCGCCATCATGAGCCGTGACGCCGACAAACGTGACGAACTGAAAGGGCAGGTCGACCGCGGTCGCGCGCACTACCAGGCAGAGATCGCCGAGCTCGACCGACTGGAGACTTCGGAACAGGGCAAGAAGCTCGTCGACAGCGTCAAGGAGGTGGTCGGCGCGACCTGGGACACAAACAACGAGGCTATGAAGCTTGCCTCGAACGGCAAGTCGGCAGAAGCCGCATCCATCTTCGAGAAGAAGATCGCACCCTTCAATGAGGCACTCGAAGAAACCCTTAATGAGCTAGGAACCTACGAGGACAAACACAACGAAGGCCAATTGTCCGAATTGCGCCAACTCATTTCTAGAATGCGATTCGGATTCTCCATCTTCGGAGTGGCAATCGTTTTGGTCTCAGTCTTTCTGGTCCGTATTACTACCAGAAGCATTACGGTCCCATTGTCGCGCTCCATTGGTCTATTCGAAAGAGTCATTTCGGACGGCGACTTCACCATCCACGGCTCCGAGCGCGACCTCGCACGCAAGGACGAAATTGGCGACATGGCGCGCTCGATCGAGAAGCTAGGGGGCACGCTTCGCGAGATCCTGCAGCGCGTGGGCAGCAGCGCACAGACCCTGGTTGCCTCGTCAACGGAGCTGTCGACCCTGTCGTCCCAAACATCCGTGGGTATGCAACGAGCGTGCGTTCTGGTCGACGACACGGTCAAGAGAATCGGTAGCGCTGCGATGGACGCACGCTTGGTTGCCGAGGAAATGGAAGTAGCCTCGAACAACCTCACCAGCGTAGCAGGCGCCACCGAAGAGATGACCGCCACCGTGGACGATATCGCGGGATGCGCTGACAAGGCCCGCACGGTGACCACGAGCGCCGTCGAAGAAGCCGCGCGCGTGGCAGATGCCATGCGGCGACTCGGTGTCGCCGCGGTCGAGATTGGCAAGGTCACCCAGACCATCACCAGCGTGGCAGCACAAACCAACCTGCTGGCCCTCAACGCCACCATCGAAGCAGCACGTGCGGGGATCGCCGGCAAAGGCTTCGCGGTCGTGGCCACCGAGATCAAGGTGCTCGCCCAGGAAACCGCCTCCGCCAGCAGCGACATCAAGGCGCGCGTGGAGGCCATTCAAAGCTCTACATCCGGAGCGATGAACGATATGTGCGGGATCCAGGCCACCATCGCCAAGGTGAGCGAGATTGTCACCACCATCGCTTCGGCCATCGAACAACAGTCGACCGCTACCAGGGGGACCGCGGAGAACATCGCCGGCGCGGCCCAGTCTATTCGTCAGGGGAACGAGCGAGCGGCTCGCTCCGCGACGGATCTGACCGGTGCTGCAACCTCGGCTGGCGAGGTTACCGAAGCTGCCAATGGGATCAGCACGGCAAGCTCGAAGGTGCAGGACAGCGCCGAGTCGCTGGCCAGGCTGGCCGAAGATCTTCAGGCAATGATCGCGAAGTTCAAGGTGTGACTCGGGAGACACATACAAAGGAATTCATGAAGCGAACGATAGCAGTCGGAGTTCTGGGAGTGGGCCTCGCGCTGACCTCGCCTGTCCATGCAAGCAAGGTTGAGGAAGTCAAACGGGCGGTCAAGGACAAGTGCACCGCCGAGATTCCCCAGAAGGAACTCTTGGACGCCGTGGTCAAAGCCTACGATTGCCAACCCAAGAGCGACGTCACGATCAACGGCTGCACCATCAAGTGTCTAAAGGGCGACTCGGGCAACGTGGTAGGTGGACGATGAATACCGCAAACGGGGCTCTGTTGCTCATCTTTGGTGCTGTCCTGTTCCCAGCCGCATCCTTTGCCGCGGACGAACCCAACCCACGTCTGGACAGCCTTGATGACCGGATCACTGATCTCGAGGCGGCACAGGCACTGCAGCGTGTGCGATTCTCCGGTGCCATGATCAACCG
>Ga0302323_100001973_pt1 | contig 16665 bp, 13 predicted proteins | sample Fen_T0_3_FD_201950 | JGI IMG/M metagenome (GOLD analysis project Ga0302323, IMG submission 201950) | Peat permafrost microbial communities from Stordalen Mire near Abisko, Sweden - Fen_T0_3 | ecosystem: Environmental > Terrestrial > Soil > Wetlands > Permafrost | place: Sweden: Abisko... | reverse complement strand
CCATCATGGTCGTGTTCGCCCTTATCGCCGGCAGCGTGGCGGGCAAGAGCCTTCCCTTGCGTTTTCTCACCAACGTCGCCTTCGGCACCATCAGTCCGGTGCTGCTCATTGGCATCATCATGATGGGAGTGCGCCGTGCTGCAGGCTTGTCCATCAACTTCTCGACCGCGTTCAGCTGCTTCGATCGCGCCGTTCCGGTCTTCTTGGCCGGGCTTCTCACCACCGTGCTGACCTATCTTGGCATCCTTCTGCTCGTCATCCCTGGCATCTACTTGGCCATCGCCTACTGCATGACCATGCCTCTCATCGCCGATCGGCGCCTGCCGCCGTGGCAAGCCATGGAAACTTCACGCAAGGCGATCACCAAGCGCTGGTTCCCGTTTTTTGGTCTCCTGCTTGTGGTTGGCCTGCTGGTTGCTCTGAGCGCACTTCCGCTAGGGATCGGCCTCATCTGGACCGCGCCTTGGGCCATCAATGTGATCGGTGTGGTCTACCGCCGCACGTTTGGCGTGGCCCAGACCATTTGACGTTCGAGGTCATGGGCTGCCAAGCAAGATAGGCAAGATAGGCAAGATAGGATAGTTCGTAAGGTTCCGCCTGGCCGGGGCACGAGACCAAGGCAGCATGTCGAACAGCCAGCTCCACAACAGCGGTGAACACCCGGCCATCGGCGCCGAGGTGGACGCCTCCGATCCCGAACGGCTCTTCGACCACCTTTACGAAAACTACCAGCCGTTGGTCGAACGCTGGGTTCGGCGTCTGGCGGGGCCAAGCGCCGAGGTCGAGGATCTCATTCACGATGTCTTCGTGGTCGCGCTCCGCCGGCGCAGCGAGTTTCGCGGCGATGCCAAGGTGTCCACCTGGCTGTTCCGCATCACCGAGTTCGTGGTGCGCAAGCGCAGGTTCCGCCGCAAACTGCGGCAATGCCTGGATGTGCTTCATCGCTCGCACGAAATCGCCACCGTGACGCCCAGTCCGACGCCCCTGGAAGTGGTCGAGCAGCGGCAGCAGGCCGCCAGGCTGTACGCCGCCCTGGATCGCCTGCCCGACAAATACCGCACCGCCATCATCCTGTGCGACATCGAAAGCGCAGGGGCCGAGGAAGCCGGGCAGCTTCTGGGGCTATCTGCCAACGCGGTCTGGGTGCGCGTCCACCGGGGACGGGCCATGCTTCTCGAACAGTTGACCCGTAGCCATGGGAGGGCCGAAGTATGAGGGCCTCGAAGAAACCGTCATCCGACGACATCCGCGCACGCTATCTCGGTGAGATCGCGCCGCTGCTCGATGCCGCCAGGCAAATCGATAGTCTTACCGAGGTGCAAACCAGGCAGGTTCGCAAGCGCATCGTACGTACCCTGTTCCGGACGCGGTTTCTGAGCTTCCGCGTGCGTCTGGTACCGGTGCTGGCTGCACTCGGCATGTTGGTGATCGGTGGGGCGGCCTTTGCCATGGCCGAGCGGCTGGGGCTCCTTCCCAGGCTTGGCGCGAAGACGCCAAGCGTGCCGGCTGTCCAGCCCAAGCAAGAGATGCGCAAGCGCCGCGGCAGTGGTGCGCGGCCCTCTGTCCGCGGCCCTGCGCCGGGCTCGCCTGAAGCCGCCACCCATGCCGACGACTCGGCAGGGGCCGACGGAGCCGCGGTGGTGTTGCCCGAGATACCCGATCCGCTGCTTCTTCCCGTGGCGGAGGCGAGCACCTGGGGTTGGTCCCTGCTATCCGAAACTCGCGCGCCCAAGCCAGCGCTACCTGCAGCCCCGGCAACGGTCTCTGACCGCGGTGCAACCTCTCCAGCCGCAGATCCGGTCAAACCCCTACGCCGGCCGGCCAAGTTCATGGCCTACACCGAACCCGCGCCGGCGATGACCGTCCCTGCGCCGGTGATGGCCGCGCCCTCGCCATCCTTTACCGGGCAGGCCGCGCCTCGCGAAACACCTGCGCCGGCACGGTCGGCGTCCGCGCCACTGCAACCGGCCAATCCTTTGCTTCCGGGCTCACCCCCCTCGGCGACCATTCCTTCTGTGCCCGCAGCCCAGGTCGCGGCGGCCGCTTCCACTACTCCGGTTGTGGCTGCCAGCAAGACCGTGTCCGTGCCCGCGTCTCGCACCGCGCTGAGCGACCAGGCCCTGTTTGGTCAGGCCATGCGCAAGCTGCGCCTGGAAAACAATCCGGCCGCGGCGCTGTCGGCGCTGCAAGAACACGCCCAGGTCTATCCGCGCAGCAGCCTAGGTGGCGAGCGCAGCGCCCTCGAAGTCGAGGCCTTGCTGGCGCTCCACCGCGACCGGGATGCACTTGCCCGGCTCGACACCATGGCGCTCGACCAACTGCCGCGCAGCGGAGAGCGCTTCGTGGTGCGCGGTGAGCTGCGGGCCGCCGCCCGCCGCTGGCAGGAAGCGAGCGCCGATTTCGACCACGCCCTGACCCAGGTGACGGGAAAGCCGGCGTGGCACGAGCGCGCGCTGTGGGGGCGGGGGGCGGCCAGGCTTCGTTGTGGTGACCGCGACGGTGGCATGGCCGATCTGGATCGCTACCTCGACAAGTATCCGAATGGCCGATTTGCGGGAGAAGCTGCTAAGTTCTTCCCTAATCGATGAAGGCACTCACAGCACTTGCGCTAGCTGCGGCAGTCCTGACGATTTCTTCGCGCGCATGGGCGGTCGCGCGCGTTTCGAGCAATTCCAATTGTCCTTCCTCGGACGCCATCAGCCTGCGGCTTATGGGCCTTCTGCCCGCGGGTGGGCCAGAGAGCGCTTCGGCCCGGGTGCGCAGCGAGGGCGATTCCCTGCGCATCGAGGTTTCCACCCCGGGCGAGGCAAGCCGTCAGCGCACGGTCGAAGCGAGCGGCGACTGCGATGCGCGCGCCGAGATGGCGGCCTTCATCATCGCGGCTTGGCTCGACGCCATGCCAGTGGGAACCGTCCGCACCCCCGGGATCCCGCCGCGCGAGGCTCGACCCATGCCGAAACACAGAAGGTCGGGTGATGATGATCCAGATGTCGAGCGCCTGTCGTTCAGCACGCGGACCCTTCTGGGCTTCGGTGCCTTTGGTCTGGCCGATGGTCTGGGCGCCAGCGCGGGGCTGGCCGCCATGGTGGGCATGCCCAACGTGATCGAGAACGTGGGCTGGCTCTTGGAGGCGTCCATGAGCCTGTCCCGGCAGATGGCGGCGGGGCAGGGGACGGCCCATATCCGGCGGCCCACTTTTGCGCTGCCCGCGACCTTCGAGCTGTATCGAAAGCGCTGGCTGGTTCGGGCGCAAGTGGGGCCGGTCCTGGGCGTCCTGTTGGTCGACGGCACGGGGTACGCAACCAATCAGAGCGACAAAACGGTCATGTGGGGTGCGGAGGTCGGATTGTCGCTGGTGCGGCCTTGGCAGGGCCACGAGCTGTGGATTCGCTTGGACGCCAATGCCTGGCCGCAAGGCCGCAGCGTCCTCGTTCACCAAGGCCCGTCGGCCCCCAACCTCGTGGCACCCTTGCCCAGCTGGGAGGCGCGGTCGATGGTTGGGTTCTCATTGGGAATTCCCTAGAAGCTGTCTGGCCCAGGTTCGATTGCTTGTAAGGTATTACCAACTGACGGGACGAGTGCAGTCATGACAAATTCAGCCACGCTCAAGCTCACCATGGTCTTGTTGTCCACCTTGGGGCTTGCAGGGTGCGGATCGGATCCCTATGCTGGTGCAAGCACGGCCACTGACAGCGGCGGCGCAACGACCATGGCTGGCGGAGGAACGGTTGGGGCCGGCGGTGGAACATTCGGCACTGGCGGTGCGATGGTCGGGAGCGGCGGCGTTGTGACAGCGACCGGTGGCACGACTTCGAACGGTGGCGCGACCTCGGTGCCCGATGCGTCGACCATGGGGCCAGATGCTGCTGTCGACGCTGCGGACGCGGCCAGCGGGGCGCCGACCATCAAGTACAACATTTCGATTTCGCCCACGCGGTTGCTGGACCTGGTGTTCATGGTCGACAACTCGCCCTCCATGGCCCCCAAGCAGGCGAAGCTGAACGTCCAGTTCCCCAAGCTGATCGCGGCGCTTCAAGATCCGAACGACAACAATTCCTTGCCCGACCTTCGGGTGGCCATCATCGACAGCGACCTGGGCACCGGCGGTGCATATTCGAGCGGCTCGTGCGGACCCAAGGTTCTGTCTGACGGAACCGTTTCTCCCTACGGCGACCTGGGTAGATTCCAGATGATCAATGCCTCCACCTGTGGCGTGACCAGCTCCGATGCGAAGTGGCTTGAGTACACCAAGGGCAAGCCGGTGAATTTCACGGGCGACATCAACACAGTATTCACTTGTCTGGCCGGAAATCTGGGCACGTTGGGCTGCGGTGAAGAGCACCAGTTGCAAGCCTTCGAATTCGCATTGGTGGCCGGTGGCCTCAACAACGAGGCCCAGCAAGCCATGTTGCGCGCAAATGCCACCCTGGGCTTGGTCTTCCTGACCGACGAAGACGACTGCTCGGCCGCCATGAACGATGGCATGTTCGGCGACAAAGCCGAGCTGCGTGGCGAGTCCGCGAGCTTACGCTGCTACTCGCGCTCGCATCAATGCAACGGCAGGAATCTCGCCAATGATCCTCCTCCTGGCTATCCGACCTCGGCTGCCTTCTCGGCCCCGCTTTCGTCGTGCGCGGCGCGCACGGATTCCTGCCCAAATTCGACCGACGGCACCGGCTCAACCGACACCTCCGTGCCAACCGATTGCAGTCCGCTCAAGAGCATCAAGCACCTGGCCGACGAAATCAAAGGGCTGAAGGCCGACTGGGCTAGCCAGATCTTCGTGGCGGGCATCTTCGGCTGGCCGCTCACGGACGCGGACATGGCGACGGCTCAGTACAAGATCGACACCGTTCCCAATCCGAACACCGCCGACACGGCCCATCCCGCGGTCTACGACTCGTGGCCGATTTGCTACGATCCTAGTCACAAGCCAGCCAGCGCGAATACCTTCGATGCAACCGCGGCCGGTTGGGGCGCGACGGCCGGTCTGCGCGAGGCTGCCTTCATCAACGAATTCGGCGCCAACGGTATGAAGTTCAGCATCTGCCAGTCAGACTTTGCGGCCTCGATGAAGACCATCGGCGACAGCCTCGACAGGAACCTGCAAAACCTCTGTGTGAACGACAAGCTGCTCGACAAGGACCTGGCTACCGCAGGCCTGCAGCCAGATTGCGCCGTTCACACCCTCACGCCAACGGTCGACCTGAACAGCAAGGTCACCTTCGTCGAGAGCCCCGCCGCGCTGCCCATGTGCGATCCGACCTACTCCACTTCCAATTTGCCGCCGGATTCAGTTGGCGACTGCTGGCTTCTCACCAGCGACACGACGAAATGCCCGAACGCCTTCAACGGGCAGTTGGTCAATGTGCTCCGGACCAAATCGGAAATGGCTGCAGGCCCACTTCCCGCCGGCACGCAGCTTGGCATGCAGTGCCGCATCTGCTCCACCTCGCCCTCTGCCGATCAACCCGCGGGCTGCAACTACTGAACGTCGCTGCCGCTGCTCACGCCACCGGCGGCTGCCCAACTTCGCGGGCCTTATCCATCGACTGGGCCATGGCGAACAGTCGCTCGCGCACCAGGCGGACGTGATCGCGAAGCACATAAAGCTGGTCGCCGTAGGCTGCGGGCGCCTTCATCTCGTTGACCGCCTTCTCGATGGCCTCGAAGCGCCGGAGTAGCATGGCCTGATCTTCGGCAGATGGCCGCGCCAGCATGGCGCGCTCGATGGTCATCATGGCGCCGTACCACTTGATGATGCGTGAACGCATCAGCCACTTGTAGGCCGCGGGTGCGAGTCGGGTGGCCGGCACCAGGATCACCAAGAGCGGAACCACAATCACCACCAGACGGGCCAGCAGGTTGGCCAGCCAGAAGGGCAGCGTCTTGTAAAGGAACTGCGTGCCGGACTTGTAGTAGCGCTCGGCATCGGGGCTGATGGGGAAATCGCGCACCAGCGGCGCCGGGTATTCGCCGGCGTTGCGGAACATGCCCGCCCCGCCGTGCACCTCGCGGGCGGCGCCGATGAGCAGATCGGAGAGCGCGGGGTCCAGCTTGTGGCGCGCCACCAGCTCGACCGTGGGGCCCACCAGGGTCAGTGTCTTGGGCGGCTCGTTCTTGCCCAGGTCGTAGGCGCCCTCGGGCAGGGTCAGCTTGGATAGGAAGCGGAACTTGCGCAGGTACCCGTCGGCTTGGCGGAAGTTCGCAATCTCGATGTCGTCGTTGCTGCGCAGCTTTTTCATGATGGCCGGGGTGGCCGAATCGCCCATCATGAAGGCCGCATCGATCGTCCCGGCGTTGAGCTCGTTGGCGGCATCTTCGCCGGCCAGCTCGTGCAGCACGGTGGGCGGGCCGTCCATGTCGTTGGCCTTCAGCAACTTGAGCGCCAGGGTCCGTGCACCGCTGCCCTCGGGTCCAATAGCCAGGCGTTTGCCCTTGAGCTGGGAGAGCACCTCGACCGGCTCGCCGTGGCGGTAGTAGACCATCATGGGCTGGGCAAACATGCTGCCCAGTGAAAACAGGTGGGACACATCCAAGCCTTCGATCGCATCGGTCAGGCCGCCTTGCACGAAGGCGACGTCGGCCTTCACCTTGGGGTCAGCCAGTTGTTTGAGGTTGTCGAGCGCCCCATGCGAAGGAAGAACGATGACCTTCACACCGTGGCGCTCGATGATCTTCTTGTACTTTTCGGCGTGGTTGCGATAGCTGCTTCCCTCGGGACCGCTGAGGATACGGATGGTCGCTGGGTGCATCAGCTTCTGCACAAGCAGGATGCCGCCGATGAGCACGACCAGCAGTGGCAGCCAGCGGTAGAAGAACCCTCGCCAAGAAAGCAGGCGCAGCTTGGTTTTGAATCCGAATTGCGTGAAACCACTGGTGTCGCTCTTCTTCATGCATCCCTTTCTCGTGCGCGCGCTTTGCCTTTGGCGCCTCGTGCGTCGGGGATTCTACACGGATTCGCGCAAAGCCAGCGCGAGCGCTGTTTCGACGGCGGGGCCAAAGGCCACCAGCAGCACGCTGGTGATGGATGGGCACGCGGGCAAGGCACGGCGGATGGTTTGCACCGCGATCTTGCCCGCTCGCTCGACGGGGAAATGGTAGACGCCGCAGCTGATGGCCGGGAAGGCGATGGTTGCCATGCCGTGCTGCTGGGCAAGGCCGAGCGCGGTCTCGTAGCAGGAGGCCAGAAGAGCATCTTCACCGTGCGTGCCGCCGTTCCACACGGGACCGACGGCATGAATCACGAATTTGGCGGGCAGGTTGTATCCACGCGTAAGCTTGGCGCCGCCGGTTTCGCAGCCTCCCAGCGTCCGGCAGGCCGCCAGCAGCCCCGGCCCCGCCACGCGGTGAATGGCCCCATCGACGCCGCCACCACCCAAGAGCGATTCGTTGGCGGCGTTGACGATGGCATCCACGTCGAGCGTCGTGATGTCGGCCTTGATGACTGCAATGTCTGCCGCTTGGCGCACCGTGATCCTCGCTGACGAGTGTACCAGTATGCCGAAACAGTCTCCATGTCGGCCATATGCGCACAGGGAAACAAGAATTGAATGGAAACTGCTGGAAATGACTTAAGTTCTTTTCAAATTGGGCCGACGTCCAGAGTGTGACCAAAGACCATCTGGTTAACATCGAGGTGGCAGAGACAATCTCAAGAGGTCAAGACAGCGCACGCGCGCAGGCCAGATCGCGATCGTCGATCTTGATTGTGGATGACGACGCCGAGCTGGCACGCAGGTACCAGCTCGCGCTTGAATCCTATGGCTATGCCGTGGATCGGGCCGCGCACGGCGAGGGCGCCATTCGCCTTGCTGGTGAGAAGCAATTCGATGTTGTCGTCGGCGACGTGGATCCGCGCGACGGCCGTGAAGACGGAACTTTGAAGAGCATCCACGATCAGCGCAAGGACATGCCCGTGGTGCTTCTTTCGAAGGTTCTGGTCTTCGCAAGCGCCCGCACAGCGGCGGAGTGCGGCGCCTATCGCTATCTGCTCAAGCCGGTGTCCGACGAGCGTTTGCTGGAAGTCGTGGTCGAGACGATCCAGGAACGCGCACGCCAACTGGACTGAAGTCCACGCAGCCTGCGCTAGAAGTCGTCCGGCGACAGGTTACCGGCACGACGTGCTGAGGGCTTTGCCGGGTGGACTGGAACCTCAGGCGCGGAGGCCGCCGCCGATCCTCGACCAGGGGTGCTTCGCGCATGCCGCTTTGGCTCGGAGCTTCGAGCCGTGCTGTGTGCATGCGCCGGGATAGGGCGGCTTGGATGCGCGGGTGATTCTTGCGCCGGCTTGTCGGCTGCCTGCTTGCCTTCGTCTTTGGGCGGCGCCGGGCCTTCGGTGGGCGGGTCAGCCCTTTCTGGCATAGCGAGGGAAGGTATGGCGTCCTTATCCGCGCTGGGCGGATTCTGCGAGCCGTGTCCGGGCGTCTCGCTAGGCCTTGGAAACGTGTACCAGGTCACCACGCCGGCGGCCATGATGGCGGCCACTGGGAGCAGCCGACGGCGCACATAGTGCTTCTGCGGCGGCTCGATGGGCTCCGCCGGGGGCGCCTCGACCTTTTTCTCACGCACGGTCTCTGCTTCATGGACCGAACGGACAACAATGACGTTCCGTGGCACCGGTCGGATCGAGATCTCGCTCGGCTCAGGAGAGGGCGTGGACACGCATTCGATCTCGAAGTCGGAATCGTCCACCGTCTTCTTCGGGTTTCGGCAGCGCACGCCGAACGCTTCCATCGCGCCATCGAGCGGGGTCAGCGGTTGGCGACAGGCCCGCTTGAACAGGTCGGCTGCCTCTGGCGTGGCGAACAGGGCAACACCAATTTCGCCGCCACCCGCACCGGCAGGTTTGGCGATACCGCCGTATTGCCGGGCCAGCCCAGATGCCAGCGTGAATGCCTCTGTCAGTATGGGGACCGATGCGGCGACCGACAACTTGGCCAGCTCGTCGCCGTATTTGCCTGCCGCAACCACCGCGCCTGTGGCGTTGGCAGCTGATACCTCGGCAACAAAGCGCTGCGCGAGCTCGCGCAGGTTGTTCATGGCGTGTTCGAAGGCGACGGGCTCGTGGCGCGCGTATTCGCGCAATCCCGCCGTCATTTGTCGCGTGGAGATCGATCGTCCGGCCGAGAAAAGCACCAGGTGAAGGCCCGCGGGTGAGGCCAGGCGGTCGATGCTGGGCAAGGTGTTCTTGTGGCGCGTGATCTGGACCAGACCGCCAAAGGTTGCCGCAACCGCATCCGCGCCCGAACCCACGTCGCCCTGGATGGCCCGGCGTCCAGCGTCTGCAAGGGTCAGGATCGCGGGTCGGCGCTCTTCGACAGCCAACCCCAGCGCCTCGTACACGGCACCCACCGTGGCCACGGCGATGGCCGCGCTCGAGCCCAAGCCGCCCACGGCGCAGCCAAGCTTGAATTCGTCCGTGTTCGCCAGCACCCCGCCCGGCGGGAGCGCGGCGGCGGCTTCGCCAAGTTCGACCTTGGTTCGCCTGACCAGCTCCGTGACCATGGGAGGCATGCCCTCCAGGCGCGGGATGAACTGGGCCTTGGCGTGCAGGGAGATGGCGGCCAGGACCGCACAGCCTTCGTCGAGCACGGCATATTCACCCACCAGGAAGACCTTCCCTGGTGCGATGACCACCGGCGTTCCGATGGGTGTGTCGTGTTCGCCGCTCATGGGAGATCAATACCAGCGACGGTCGCCGAGAGCGACTTCTGAATCGTTCTTGCGCCGCCAAGGCTGGCCGCTGCCGGGCGTTTGCCTCGGCGGAAGGGTGCGTCAGCTGCGCCGGGCTCGGCAGGCTGGCCAGCGCGAAGCGGGCGGGGTGGTTACTCGGCGCCTGGATCGGGTACGGGCAGCAGCAGCGGCTCGGGGACCGGCAGGCGTTCCATGGCTGGCAAACTCACCGGGTGCTTCTTCCACGGGCCGCTGCGGGTGAAGAAGCGGACACCGTTCTCAATCCGGCAGGTGTGCCGCCAGGAGAAGCTGGTGCCCAGGTAGATGAGGGGATGGCGACGGTTGACCCACAAGCGGCGAAGGATGTTCGGCGTGCTGTAGAAATTCACGCCGATCTGGCGCGTGCCATCCTGCAACTCGGCGGGCGTCATCAGCTTGGGTAGAAACACCGGCGTGATGCCGTCGTATTTCGCCCAGTCGTAGGTTGTAATGCGCTTCTGGGCGTGCAGTTCGTCGAACAGCTTGGTCCCCGGAAAGGGCGTCAAGGCCGAGAAAGAGCCGTGGCCCACGCGGCAGTCGAGCAGGAATTCTCGGGTACGATCGAAGACGCCTGCGTCGTCGTCGTCGAAGCCGAAGATCACGCCGGCCATGACCACGATGCCGTGGTCGTGCAAGACACGAAGGCTCTTGGCCATATCCTTGGGGGTGCTCGCCTTGTTCTTGGCCAGCGAGCCGGTGGCGCGCAGGTTGGCCTCGGACAGCGATTCGATGCCCACGAACAGCGAGATGCAACCGCTCTCGACGGCGAGCGCGAGCAAGCCAGGGTTGCTGGCGGTGAGATGCAGCGACGCTTGTCCAACCCAGATGACCTTCAGCTTCTTGAGCTCGGTGAAGAGCGCGCGGCAGTAGGTTTCGTTCGAGAAGATATTGTCGTCCAGGAAGAAGACCAGGCGTCGGTTCATGGCCTTGATTTCCGCGATGACGTTCTCGACCGGGCGAAATCGGTACTTGCGGCCCGCAAACAAGGTGGCCGAGCAAAACGAGCAATCGTAGGGGCAGCCGCGCGCCGCCTGTACCGACCCGAGCGAGAAGGTCGACCGTTTGGGAAACAGATCGCGCCGGTAGTTGGGCAGCACACTGAGATCCGCGTATTCCTGGCCGCGGTAGATGCCGTGCAACTTGCCCGCCGCCGTATCGGCCAGAACCTGGGCCCAGACCGGTTCCGCCTCGCCCACCACGACGGCGTCAGCGTGCTCTAGCGCCTCGTCCGGACGCACCGAAGGATGGATACCGCCAAGGACCACGGTCTTGCCCGCGCGGCGGTAGGTATCGGCGATTTCGTAGGCGCGCCGGGCCTGGATGGTCATGGCCGTGATGCCGACCAGATCGGCCTCCACATTCGCGACGCCGACGGTATCGCCCAGGTGTTCCTGGACAATGGAGACGTCGTGTTCTGCAGGCGTGATGGCCGCCAGCAGCTGAAGCGCGGCGCTCTCGACCTTTCGCCCACTCAACCCGACAGTTGGGTTCGGATTCGGATAGACGAGCTTGATCCTCATGGTACGTACACCCTCCTCGCTGGCGACGGCCGACGGTGAACGTACCGGCGCCAATCCCACCGTCTTCTCACCTAGCTCGCCGCGGGCAGACGCACCATCAGCTTCTCAACATCTCTTCACCAGATTCTGAACATTTCCGCACAAGGGCCGGCGAAACCCGGCGCAATCGACGTTGGCGGGCGCCACCAGCGCCGCTACCCGCCCTCGAGAACCCGGGTGGTACCGGAGACCGAGCTCTCGGCCAGCAGGCGCCGGGCAAAGGCCTGCGCCTCGTCGAGGCAGATGGCGGAAATGGCCTCCTGGACGCGCGGCAGGTAGCGCGCGCTCATGCTGAACTTGCGCACGCCGATGCCCAGCAAGAAGCGCACGAAGCGGGGGTCGTGCGCCATGTCGCCGCAGACAGAGACGTCGCGGCCGTGGCGCAGGGCGCCCGCGATGGCGCGATGGAGGCCGCGCAGCACGGCGGGGTGGTGGGGCACGTAGAGGTCGGCGACGTTGACGTTGGTGCGGTCCACGGCCAGCATGTACTGGACGAAGTCGTTGGTGCCGATGGAGAAAAACTCGGCTCGCCGGGACAGCTCATCCATCATTTCGAGCACCGACGGAACTTCCAGCATCATACCCAGCTGCACGTGCTGGCAGGCGGGCGTGCCCTCGCGTCGTAAGGCGTCCCGACACTCGTCGACCACATCGGCCGCGGCGGCCAGCTCGTCCGGCGAGGAGATCATGGGGAACATGATGCGCACCTCGATGTCGTGGGCGGCGCGCAGGATGGCGCGCACCTGTTGCAAGAAAACATCGCGGTGGCGGAGCGAAAAGCGAATCGAGCGCAGCCCGAGGAAGGGGTTGGCCTCGGCGGCATAGTCGAAGTACGACAGCACCTTGTCTCCGCCCACGTCCAGGGTGCGGAAGGTGATCTCCCGGCCGGGCATGCCCTCGACCAGTCGGCGGTAGATGCGCAGCTGCTCTTCCTCGCTGGGCAGGTCGTTGCGGATCATGAACGGGAATTCCGTTCGGTACAGGCCGATGCCCTCGGCCTTGTACGCGCGCGCGACCTCGACGTCGGCCAGCAGGTTGATGTTGGCCAGCAGGAAGACCCGGGTGCCGTCGGCGGTGCGGGTTTCCTCGCGCATGCTCTCGGCCGCCTGCGGGGCCGAGCGACGATTTTCCTCCTGCTCGCGGAAGCGCTGCTCGACTTCCTGGTCGGGCGCCACGAACAGGTTGCCCTGGCGGGCGTCGAGCACCACGCGCGTACCGTCGGGGATCTCAAGCAGGCGAGGTTCGTCGACGAAGATGAGCGGCAGATCGAGGGAGCGGGCCAGCACCGCCACGTGCGAGGTCACGCCGCCGGAAAGCAGCACGATGCCGCCGACCTTTTCCAGCCCCAGCTTGAGGACATCCGAGGGCAGAAGCTCGGCCGCGATGGCGATGCGCCCTTCCAGGCGAGACTCGACGTGGCGATGGCCCGACAGGTTGGCCAGCAGGCGGCGGCCCACGTCCATCACGTCGTAGCGCTTTTCGCGCATGTACGCGTTGTCCATGCGGTCGAAGAGCTCGACGTAGTTGAGGATCACGCGGTACACGGCCTCGGCGGGCCCTGTTCCGGCGACGATTTGTTCCTCCATGGCGCCCAGCCAACTTTGATCGCGCAACATCATGAGTTGCGCCGAAAAGATCACGGAGGTCACGTCGGAGAGACGCTCTCCCGCCAGTTTTTCGAGGTGCTCCAGCTGGGTCTCGGTGGCGTCCACGGCCCGGCGGAAATCGGGTAGCTCCAGCGTCGCTGTGCCAATGAGGGCCCGAATCTCGGCCAGCGACGGTTGCCGGATAACCACGGCCTCGCCCACGGCGCAGCCCTCGGCGCCGACTTGGCCACGCACCAGGCGCAAGTCGGACGGGGTGGGCGCCGGCGTGAGCGACGACGGCGAGGCCTCCAGGGTGAGGAGCAGACGGGCCATCTCGATGGTGGTGGCCAGCTGCATGGTGATGGCGCGGAAGACCTGGACGTCTTCGGGGGAAAAGTGACCGGAGCTCTTGCTTTGCAGGGTCATGGCGCCGACCGGACGGCGGCCACGCAGGATGGGCACCGCGACGAACGAGCGAAAGACCTCCTCGCCGATGCCGGGGAAATAGCGGTAGGCGGGGTGCGAGGGCGCGTCGGCCTCGCAGATGGGGCGACGCTCGGAGAAGGCCAGGCCAGTCAGTCCCTCGCCCGGCCGCATGCGCACGTTGCCGACAGAGCTGGGCAGAAGGCCGTGCGTGGCCCGCAGCACCAGCTCCTTGGCGGCCTCGTCGAAGAGGTACACCGAACAGACGTCGGCCTCCATGTGGCCGGCGGCCGTATCGACGATCTTCTGCAACATCGCATCCAGATCGGATGCGTCGGTGATGATGGCGGACAGCTCCCCGATGTCACAGATGAGCTTGGTGTGATCTCGGTTGATGCTGGCCATCGGCACTACTCAAGCGACGCCTGGCCGCTCCACGCCAGTTTGATGCGATTGCCGTCCGAAAGCCAGATTTCTGAACCGCACTTGTTGTGCGCCGATTGCACGGCCCAGGGCTGGCCAGGATCGAGTTCGCGCCCGGTGACCCTGTACACGCGCGTCCCCGTTGCTCCGGGCCGCTACCGCGCGACCTTTGCCGTGCTCGAATCGCTTCCCGGCAACTGCGTAGACGTGACGGTGGTGGAGGTGTCCGTGGCAACCTGGTGGCAACAGGATCGTAGTGTTTTTCACCGGGCTACGGCCTTCGCGAGAACCTATCAAACGTCGGGGCAGGGCGAGCAGGCTGGAGGTCTTCGGTCGTGTTGAATCGGGATTGGGTTCAATCCCTGAATCCGGGATTGAACTGGTGACGCAGCCTGATGCCAGGTGCCGCACCAGAAGAACCTGGAGAGCCCCACATGACGGGAAGTGACGCACATGAAGAATCCATCTCATCACCGTGGACCCGCGTGCGCGCGACCACGCCGAGGTCCGGCATTCAGCGAAGCCCCGAATTTGAGAAGAAGGGGCTCGCCAGCCACGCGGTGAACGTCGGCCTGAAATGCGTCCTTGTGCTGCTTCCTATTCGCCCGCACCCGCCAAGCTTGAACCAGTAGGCGTTCTGCATGGCGAGCTCCGCGCCTTGCCACGCTGTTGAATCTTCACCGTGCTTGGTCAGCCTGACGTCCTCGAGCCCGGCAGTCGCAACAGAATTGCGAAAGATGCTCGTCTTTCCAGGCCTCCTGCTCTGGCCCCGGCCTTGCAACTCATCGCTGCATCGCCATGAAGGTCTCCTACTCCATCGTGCTTGTCCCAATCATTCTTGCCGGCCTCACTCGCGAGGGTGTTTGTCAGGTAGCCGCCGACCCCTTCGAGCCGGCAGCCACCGAGGAAAACACCGACGCGAACGAGGCCGGACCTGTCGGGCATACCCGAGTCTTAATCGCCGCGCCATCGCCACCGCAGGTGAAGACCTGGTATGGGGATAAGATCCTTGCCGCTGACGCCGCCATGGTCGCGACCCTTGTGGTCGCGGCAGGCACGAAGAGCACCCCCCAACCTACGGTGAAGACGACAATGCCTTCTGTGGCGTCGGCGAGGCTATTGTCGGTGGTGTGCTCGGGGTCATCGCATCCAGCACCGTGGATGCAAGCTTGGCCTGGGAACCTGCGACCAACGTTCCGTCACAGGTCCAGCCACAGCCCCGCATCACCGCCCCTCCTCGCATCAGCTTGATCTCACCAGCCGTTGTACCTATTGCCAACGGCGCAAGCATCCTTCTGGGCGGTCGATTCTAAGGCTGGGCGACCCCACCCCCGCCAGTATGCGTTTCCCAGGTTCGCAGGGCCGGCCTCGTTTTGCAGGGCGATAGCTAATTGGGCACCCGACAGTGCTCCTACATTCTCGGCGGTGGAGGGGAACTCCGGCATTGAAGAGCATGCCGTGCCGATAATGTGTAGCGCCGATCACAAGCATGCAATCGCAGCGTCCGTCTGCTTCACCCCCAAAGCGGTATCATGGTCCGGGTGATGAACAACCAGGACGATCACCAGCGGACCAAGAAGGTTTTCAGGATACCGACTGCCGTGGTCGCCACTTTCCTAACTGGCTTCGTGGGCCTGGCGTGTAGCAGCTCCAGCCTCAAGACCAGCCCCGGTGATGCCGGAGCTGTAGGAGGAGGCCGGACAGGCGGCAGCATCAGCAACGGCTCAACCGGTGGTGCAGGTGGGGCCCTTGGTCCGGTCGGAACTGGAGGCGACGGCGCCGGTGGCACAATTGGTCCCGGTGGATCGGGAGGTTCCATCGTAGCCGGTGCTGGTGGCACCATTGGTCCGGTAGGAGCTGGAGGTGTCAGCACTGGTGGTACGACTGCTTCTGGCAGATCAAGCGGAGGCGGTGGAACCGCTGGCAATGCCCGTACCAGTAGCACAGGTGGACAAGGGGGCAGCGCCACTTCTTCACCGTGCCTATCAGAGGCTAGGTGTAATGTAGGCGGGCTAGTAGTCGAGGAGCTGGGAAACGCAGACTTGTCTAAAGAATGCCCAGCGGAGCGGGAGTGCTATGCGCTTTACAACAGGTGCACCTCATCATTGTGCGTGTTGCCTGAAGGCGTTCATTGCACCGATAAGATAACCTGCAATCCTGGTGATACAGAAGCCTCATTGGACGGCTATTGCTCGCAGTTCCCATGTTACAACGTGCAACTCTGTACGAATACCATCTGGTGCAAATATGCAACGGATGCTGGTGTGGCAGCATCTTCTTCTGACGCAGCGGTGGGTGGTGACGCAATGGCTGTGGGGCATTGCGGTGATGGAATTGTCCAAGCAAATCTAGGGGAACAATGTGACTGGGGTGCTCAGAATGGCGAGCTGCAGGTGGGCTACATTTGTACTCGGTCATGCCAGTTGGTTCCGTACCTGCCTTGATAAAGCAGCCGGCGGGGATATCAACATCCGCCCCCTGGCATGCGTGGCCCAGGTTCGCATGACCGGCCTCGTTTTGTAGGACGATAGCTTACTGGGCTCAGGCCATCACGGCCGACAGCACTTCTTGAACTTCTTCCCGCTGCCGCAAGGGCACGGGTCGTTCGTCCCGACCTTTGGGCCGTCACGGCGGACTGTCTCCTTTCGTGGAAACGCTGGCTCGAAATCTGGGTCGTCGTGAAACTCAGATCGCACCTTCTGGTGGTCCGGGTGTGACGGGTCATCCACGACGCTCTTCCACATTTTATAGTGGCGCTCAAGCCGCTGCCGATACGACTCGTCGTCGGCGACCATCTTCTTGAACATGTCGAGCAGGTCATCGGACAGCGCGGACTGCGGGTTCATCAGGTCGAGAAAGGTCTGCCCTTCGTCTTCAAACGGCGGCTTGGGTGGCTCAAAGGCGTGGTTGATGGTGGCCACATGCATGTCGTCTTCGGTGTCGAGGACGTTGATCATGAC
>Ga0302323_100001972_pt1 | contig 16669 bp, 11 predicted proteins | sample Fen_T0_3_FD_201950 | JGI IMG/M metagenome (GOLD analysis project Ga0302323, IMG submission 201950) | Peat permafrost microbial communities from Stordalen Mire near Abisko, Sweden - Fen_T0_3 | ecosystem: Environmental > Terrestrial > Soil > Wetlands > Permafrost | place: Sweden: Abisko... | reverse complement strand
TCGGCAGACGGTTTTTTGAATCGTGCAACGATTTCCACCTGCCAGGGCCGGTCCGCGGGCGGCGCTTCCGCCGCCATGCTGGCCAAGTGAAAGCTTCGCCGCAGCACCGGCAGCAACACGCGCGGCGAAATGTCTTCCGCATCGCCATAGGTGTCGGCACCGCCCGCGAAGACACAGACACTGCCGGGATCGCGGCACACCCTTGCCAACGCGGGTGCGGGCTTCAACATGCGCGGCCGGTCGGGTTCGCCCAGCAAAGGAGCGGGCGAGAATGGGGGTTCGATGGTCGCCGGCTGGTATTTCGCCAAAGCCGACAAAAGCAGAAAGAGGTAAGTCAACACGGTTCACTCCAAAAGTTAGTTACATCTGTTGAGATGCCTGTCACTCGCCCGGGTTTCGCTTCAATTCCCAGGCGATTCATAACGGGCAACAATAGATACAGGACAGTTACACGATGACGCGCGACCAGGTCAATGCCTTCCGCCGCCCTGGCCACCTCCCCCCGGATCGACCTCCTTGGTCATCTCGATCATGGTTTCACGAAAACCCAGCGCGCGAAAAAGGGCGTGCGCTTCCTGGTTCTGCCACGCCGAGGTCAGGACGACGCGGGGCACGCCCAGAGCGCGCAGACGCGCCACAGCCTCTTGTGCCAAGGCCTTGCCGATACCTTGGCGACGCACCGAACTTGCGACAAATACGTCGTGCAGCTTTCCGCAGGCGTCACGCAAATCGGCCCAGCTGCGCGACTCGAGTGCCGCGTACGCGTAGCCGATGACACCGCCCGAAGCGTCCTCGGCGACGACGATCACGGTGTCGGGGTCATCGAGCTGGCTGGCAAAGAAGCGCGCATAGCCCTGCTCGACGCCACTCGGCATCATCCACCGCAAAGGATCCCACGCGTGGTGAAGGCGCACCAACTGGCCGGCCAACTGCCCCACCGTGCCCAGGTCTTCCGCCCTGGCATTTCTGATCCGATAGATCATGCACGGGTGCTACCACACCCGAGCCAAGTTGTCGGCCTGGGACGCACTGGCTGCACTCCGCCGCGCTCCGCGACAGGCGCCTAGAAATAGAGCAAGTGTCCGAAGCGGGCTTTCTTAGTCTTGAGATAGCGCTCGTTGTCCTTGTGGGTGGACGGCTGAAGTGGGATGCGCTCGACCACCTGGATGCCCAGCTCGGACAGCTTTTCGACCTTCTCCGGATTGTTGGTCAGCAGTCGCACGCTCTTGACGCCGATCTTCTTCAGCATCTCGGCCGGCACTACGTAGTCACGTTCGTCCGGCAAGAAGCCCAGGGACTCGTTGGCTTCGAATGTATCCAGTCCCTTGTCCTGCAAGACATAAGCGCGCAGCTTGTTGGTAAGGCCGATGCCCCGCCCTTCCGCCTGCTGGTAAAGAATCAGGCCGCGCCCTTCTCGTTCGATGGCGGCCAGCGCTGCGTGCAGTTGATCGCCACAATCGCAGCGACGGCTGCCAAAGGCATCGCCCGTCAAACAGGCCGAATGGATGCGACAAAGCAGGTTCTCTCCATCGCCGATTTCTCCCTTGAGAACGATGGTGTGATCCTTCCCGTCCTTGTTGTTCACGAAACCAAGAATGTGAAAGCTGCCGTAGTCGGTGGGAAAATCCGCCGCCGCCACCAGTTTCACGCACAGCTCTTCCGAGCAGCCTTGGCAAACGACATCGGGTGAACAATTTCGCAAAGACTGGACGTCCCTCTGGACGATGGCTTCCAATCGCTCAAGCTCGCGCATAGTCAGCTCTCTCCTCGGTCATCGTGGGTTTCCATCTCGGCTTCGGCCGTCAGGCTATCACGGTCTCGGTTGACGGTCGCCACCGCCAAGCGCTTTGCGCCTTGCCAGTAGGCCACCCGACAATCAAAACTCTTGGGGTCGCCATCGACCTCGATGCGATCCCAGCTTTCGGCGTGCCCGACGTAGGCGATGGTCACGTCGAAGTGGCTGCTCCAGAAAAAGGGCACGGCGCTGAAGCGCTCACGCGCGCCCAGCATGTTGCGCGCGGCGGTCTGGCCCTGGCGCTGGGCCACCACCCAATGCTCGACGCGTATGGCGTTCCCCGTGTGCGGATCGTCCCATCTTACGATGTCGCCGGCCGCGAAGATCCCAGGCATGCTCGTCTCCAAGTAGTGGTTCACCTTGACACCTCGATCGAGGGTCAGACCGGCAGCGGCGGCGAGTTGCACCTCGGGTGTCACGCCCGCGCCAACCACCACGACGTCAGCCGCCAGGACTTCCCCGGTCGACAGGGTTACTTGTGTCTCGTGAATGGCCGCGGGCTTCACGCCCAGGTGAAACACGACACCATGCGATTCGTGAATCGTTTGAACCATCTCGGCCAGCTGGGGACCGACGACGTGCTCCAGCGGACGAGCCTCGGGGGCGACGACGTGTACATCGACCCCGCGAGCGCGAAGCGAGGCAGCGACCTCCAGGCCGATGAAGCCGGCGCCGACGACGACAGCGTGTTTTGCCGCCTTGGCCCGCGCCACCAAAGCGCGACTGTCGTCCAAGCTTCGCAAGGTCTGAACGTGCCCAAGGTCAGCACCGGGAATGGTCAGACGGCGGGGCTCGGCCCCGGTGGCCAGCAAGAGGGCACCGAACGGTAGGGTCTCGCCGCCCTCGAGGAGCACGCTACGCGCCTTCACGTCGATGCTTGCCACGCGCGTGCCGAGGCGCAAGGCAATGTTCTTTTCCTTGTAGAACTTGAGCGAGCGCAAGGGAATCCACTCTTCCGGGGCGGTCCCCGCGAGATAGTCCTTCGACAAGTTGGGCCGGTCATAAGGAATGGCGGTATCTGCACCGATCAGCGTGACCGGCCCTTGATAAGCCTGCCGCCGCAGCATCTCGACAGCGGCACTGCCCGCCGCCCCCGTACCGACGACGACAACCGAGGCAGGGGAAGAAGCCGGCGCTGGCGCGGCCGCCGCACGCTTCTTTCCCGTGATGTAGACCTTGCCCTCGCTGCGTTCTACGGTAAAGCTTCCCACCGAATTCAGCGCCGGCGCCCGCAGGGCATCGCCCGTTCGCAGCGAAAAACAAGCATGGTGCCAGGGGCAGCGTAAAGTGTCGCCCACCACCAGGCCCTCCTCCAGCGGCGCCCCATAGTGGCTACAGCGCGCACCGACCGCGAACACCTCGTCCGCTCGGCGAACGAGCAAGATCGGCTCGCCCTGAAAGTGACCTTCGACGGGAATGCCATCTGTGAGGTGATCGAAAGGAATGCCTTCCGCGAAATCGGGGCCCTTGAGAGATGGCGGTTCAAGCATAGCTGCCTCCAGCGGTTAGATGACAGAAACAGGCAAAAAGCTCTGGAGCCATTGGCCCCGAGTGCGAACGCGCACAATCGGCATCCCCGGGGCGGGTCCCATTAAGGCGCGTCAGGCGCCAGTGCCCCGAGGTCGTTCGCCGAGCGCGGGCTACGACGCCACGACGTTGGCGACGGCCTTCGCGCGCAAGCCGCCGCCCGGAGGCTCGGCTGGTTCCGTCACCGCGGGCAGCTCGACCATCACATCGTCACCCACGATCTTCACCGGGAAGGTAGCAATGCCTGCCAAGCTTCCGGACAAACAAGCTCCACTTTTGAGATCGAAGGTATTCTTGTGCAAAGGACACGCTACCTTGGGCGTGCCTTGCACGTCGCCCAGAATGCCCCGGGCCAGCACCATCTGCTGCTTGTGAGGACAAAGGTTCTCGCTGGCATACCATTCGCCGCGCGAAGCGAAGTTGAAGATGGCTATTTCTCTTCCGCCGAAGCGTGCGGCGATGCCACCGTCGCGAGGAACCTCGGCCACCTTGGCCAAGCGAACCCACCTGCTGGTCTTGCCCGCCACTTCCACTTTCGACAGGTCCGTTTCCCGTGCGTACTGCTGAAATTTCGCCCGGCGTTCGGGATCGGCCAGCACGCCTGCCCACTCGCAAGCGTAGGTGTCGACCAGGTACTGCAGCTCTGTCTCTAGCTCGGCCGCAATGCCAAGAGCGTCGTTCACGATGATTTCACGCAGGCGCTCGATGCCGCCCTCCATTTTGTCCAACCAGACCGAAGTTCGTGTCAGTCGATCTGCCGTGCGAATGTAGAACATGATGAAGCGGTCGAGGTAGCGAATGGTCGTCTCGTCATCGATTCCGCTGGCAAGAAGATCGGCGTGGCGCGGGTGCGAACCGCCATTGCCACAGACGTAGATGTTCCAGCCTTTCTCGGTCGCGATGAGACCAAAGTCCTTGCCCTGGGCTTCGGCGCACTCGCGAATGCACCCGCTGACGGCGCTCTTCAACTTGTGGGGCGCGCGGATGCCTTTGTAGCGTTGTTCGAGGCGAATCGCCATGGCCGTCGAGTCCTGCACGCCAAAGCGGCACCACGTCGTACCGACGCAGCTCTTGACCGTGCGCAAGGCCTTGCCGTAGGCGTGCCCGCTTTCGAACCCGGCTCCGACCAGATCTTCCCAGATGCTAGGAAGGTCCTTCAATTCGGCGCCCAACATATCGACCCGCTGGCCCCCCGTGATCTTGGTGTGCAGTCCGTATTTGCCGGCAACCTTGCCCAGCACGACCAGCTTCTCGGCGGTGATCTCGCCGCCCGGGATGCGCGGAATGACCGAATAGGTTCCGTTCCTCTGGATGTTGGCCAAGAATCGGTCATTGGTATCCTGCAAGGGACGATGGTCTTCCTTGAGCACCGGCTCGTTGAACAGACTGGCTAGGATCGAGGCCACGGTGGGTTTGCAAATTTCACAACCGCTGCCCTGCCCATGCTCGCGAATCAACCGCTCGAAGGTCTTGATGCGTTTGGCGGCGACAATCTGAAAGAGGTCCTGCCGGGTCAAAGCAAAATGCTCGCACAGGCGCGGGCGCACGGCTTTACCCAAAGACTTTAGCTCGACGGCAAGCAAGTCGCTGACCACCGGAAGGCAGCCACCACACCCCGTGCCAGCCCGCGTGTGCTGCTTCAGGAGATCGACGGTCAAGCAATCGGCATCACGCACACAGCTGCGAATGCGCCCGGCGGAAACGCTGTTGCACGAGCAAACCTGGGCGTCATCGGGAAGGACGAATTGCTTGGCTGGCGAACCCGGGTTCATGCCCAGTTCGTCGAATCCGTCGGAGAGCACCGACTGCGAACGGGCAAGGTACTGCAAGCGACCGTAGTCCTTGGCATCGCCCACCAAGATGCCACCCAACAAGTGCTTGGTCTTTGTGTCGACCACCAGCTTCTTGTAGATGCGCCGAACCTGATCCTCGAAGGCCACGACCCTAGCGCCCGGCCCTGTCACGAAGGGATCGCCAAACGATGCGACGTCCATGCCCATCAACTTGAGCTTGGCGGACAAATCACCGCCGTGAAAAGCCGTGGGCTGGCCCGTCAAGGATTTGGCCAGGCAGTCGGCCATCTCGTAACCGGGTGCCACCAAGCCGTAGATCGTGTTCTGGTGGAGAGCCACTTCGCCGATGGCGTAGATGCTGGGGTCGCTGGTGCTCAAGCTATCGTCGACGACCACACCGCCGCGCGGCCCCATGGTAAGGCCAGCCTGACGCGCAAGCTCGTCGCGGGGACGGATGCCGGCCGAGATGATGACCAAATCGACGGCGATGACCTCGCCGTCAGACAATTCGACGCCACGGATGGCTTCGTCGCCGGTGAAACAGTTGATGCGCCTGTCGATGTGAACCGTGACGCCGAGATCGAGAATCGACTGTTCAAGCAAGCCCGACGCAGCGGCATCCAGTTGGCGCGGCATCAAGCGCGTGGCGACTTCGACGACGTGGGTGACCAGGCCGCAATTCTGTACAGCGCGCGCTGCCTCGAGGCCCAAGAGACCGCCGCCGATGACAGCTGCTACCTGTCGGCCCTGGGCATAGGCCAGGATGGCTTCCAGATCCTCGATGGTGCGATAGACGAAGACGCCCTTCTTGTCGACGCCGGGAACGGGCGGAACAAAGGGCGCGGAACCGGTGGCGAGCACGAGCTGGTCGTAGGGGTGCTGGCTACCATCGGTTGTCGTGACCAAGCGGGCCGCGCGGTCAACGGTCGCAGCCTGCGTACCCGTGTGCAGGACGATACCGCGCGCGGCGTACCATTCCCGCGTCCCCAGCGCCAATTTGTCCGCGGAACGATCTTGGAAGAACTCGGTCAGGTGAACCCGGTCGTAAGCGGGACGGGGTTCCTCACCAAGGACTGTCACTCGAAAACCGTGGTCCTGATCATAGTCGACCAGCTTCTCGCAGAAGCGGTGTCCCACCATGCCGTTGCCGATGACGAGAAGCGAACGGGAATTCATACTTTCTTCACATCCTCCCTGGCCGTTCGCGCACCGAGCATGGATCGCTCGTAGAGGCCCAGCGCCTCGATGGCGCGGGTACGGGCATAGCCGGCAATCTCGTCACCGTCGTCGGCATCTTGGCAGCGGGTAAGAATCAGCACCAGCGCTTCGCGCGCCTTGCGTAGCTCGTGAACCAACCACATGACATCGGCAAAGCTGGCGTGATTCGAGCGATAGGTCTTCTCGAGCTCGCGCAGCCGCCACTCCATCTTGTTGCCCCGGTTGGCCGAGACACCATCGCCGTAGCAATCGGGGCAGCCGACAGCACCGTGCTCGGTGACAATCTCGCCGGTGCCGTAGCAAGTCTGGCAACCATCGCCGCGTCCCTGAATCCGGCTTTCTCTGTCGCTCATCGTTCCAGCTCTTCCCCTCTCTTCAGGGCAGTTACCACGGCCCACGTTTCGCGACTGTTTCCTAGGAGCTAATCCTGGGCACTCTTCCGGACAAATTCCATCGGCATTGCTATCTACACCAAAGGACGTCTGTACCGTCGGTTCCCGGCAAACATTACCCGGCACAATCCCCGTCGACATCGCATAGTGGAGCCTAGACATCCTCTTTTACCATGCTCGCCCCAACGACCACCGTCGCAACCACCCAAACCTTCCGAACAACCTGCTGCTACTGTGGCGTCGGCTGCGGAATCATCATGCGCAAGAACCGGGCGGAAGCCCTGGCCTTGGCAGGGGATCCTGACAATCCCGCCAACCGCGGCAAGCTCTGCTCGAAGGGACTGAACCTTCACCATACCGTCACGGATCGCAGTGACAGACTGCTTTTCCCCGAGCTGAGACGAGCACGCGACTTGCCTCGCCAGCGCGTCAGTTGGGAACAAGCCATCGCGCACGTCGCCGCGGCTTTCCGGGGCATCATCCAAAAACATGGCGCCAACGCGGTCGGCTTCTACGTCTCGGGGCAGTGCCTTACCGAGGAATACTACCTTGCCAACAAAATCGTGAAGGGGTTTCTCGGCACCAACAATATCGACACCAATTCGCGCCTGTGCATGAGCTCGGCGGTCGCCGGCTATCGCTTGGCCCTGGGCGAAGACAGCGTTCCCGGTTCGTACGAGGACGTGGATCTTGCGGACTTGTTCCTGGTGGCGGGCGCCAATCCGGCATGGTGCCACCCCATCGTGTTTCGGCGCATGGAGGAGCGACTAAAGCAAAGCCCCCAGAACGGCGCGAAGGCTGCACGCATGATTGTCGTAGATCCCCGCCGCACCCAAAGTGCAGGCATGGCCGATCTGCACTTACAGGTTCAGCCAGGCACCGACATCACCCTCTTTCATGCCCTTGCCCGCAGACTGATCGAAACCGGCGCCATCGACGATGCCTTCGTACGCGACCACACCGTGGGCTTCGAAGAGCTGCGCGAGAAGGCCTTTGCGCGCACCTTGGCCGAAGCCGCTGCCATCTGCCGCATCGACGGCAGTGCCATCGCGACAGCGGCGGGTTGGATCGGCGAATCCCGCGGCTTCGTCTCGATGTGGGCCATGGGACTGAACCAAAGCACGGTGGGCGTGAACAAGAACTTGGCCCTCATCAACCTGCACCTCATCACCGGCAAGATCGGCAAACCGGGCCACGGGCCATTCAGCTTGACAGGCCAGCCCAACGCCATGGGTGGGCGCGAGGTGGGAGGACTGGCCAATCTGATGAGCGCCCACCGGGACATGAGCAATCCACGCCACCGACGGGAAATCGCGCAATTTTGGGGCGTGCCCGGCGTTCCTGAGGTGCCCGGCCTGTCGGCGGGCGAGATGATGGAGGCTTTGGGCGATGGTCGACTGAAGGCTTTGTGGATTATCGGAACCAACCCCCTCGTCAGTTGGCCCGACCTGGGTAAGGCCGAGCGCGGCTTGGCGCGGGCAGAGCTGGTCGTCGTGCAAGACATCTCGAACCGGTCCGACACCGTGCGCTTCGCCGATGTCGTCTTGCCAGCGGCGGGGTGGCTTGAAAAGGAAGGGACGATGACCAATTCCGAACGCCGGATCTCCTACCTTTCGCCCGTGGTGGCGCCGCCAGGAGAGGCCCTACCCGACGGCGAGATCCTGCTGCGCTTCGCGCACCAAATGGGTTGGCGCCGGCATTTCGACTACGCCAGCATGGCCGATGTCTACCGCGAGCACGCGGCCCTCACCAAGGGCACCTCCATCGATATCAGCGGCCTCGACTACGCCAGGTTGAAGGCAGGATCGGTGCAATGGCCGGTGCCCCACGCCGGTCACGCGGGCACGCCACGCCTGTTCACCGACGGTGTTTTTCACCGCCCCGACCGCCGTGCAAAGATCCACGGCGTGGACGATAGCAATCGTTCTGCGCCACCCGACGAGACGTTCCCCCTGATCCTAACCACCGGCCGCATTCGCGATCAGTGGCACACCATGACCCGTTCGGGAAAAGTCGCGAAGTTGCGCAGGCACGAGCCGGTAGCCCGCCTGGATATCCATCCCCAGGACGCCCTAGGCCGCCACGTTGCCGATGGAAACCTCGTGGTGATCCGCAGTCCACGCGGAGAGGTGCGATTGCGCGCGCGCCTGACCGACGAAATCAAACAGGGCGTCGTCTTTCTGCCCATGCACTGGGGACGTATTCTCGATCGCTGTGAGGTGCGCGCCAACAACTTGACCGAGGCGCGCTGGGATCCCGTCTCGAAGGAACCCGACCTGAAATTCACCACGGTCCAGGTCGAGCCGTACTGCCCACCCCCGCGCAAGATCGTGGTCGTCGGCGCAGGCGCTGCCGCGCTGGCCTTCGTCCGGGCCTACCGGCAAGAAAACCAACGTGACGAAATCGTCGTCTTCAGCAAAGAGGCGGTTCCCTTCTATGATCGCGTGCGCCTGCCGGAAATCGTCGACAGCGATGCCGACTGGCCCACGCTTGCCATGCTGGGCCGGGAAGAGGCAAAGACGCTGGGCATCGCGATCGTCGATAGGCGCGCCATCGTCGAGGTGGATCGAAGGCGCAAACGCGTGTGCGACTCGATCGGGGAATGGCACGACTATCAGACCTTGGTGCTGGCGACGGGCAGTCGAGCTGCCTGGCCCAAGGACACGCCCGCGCATCAACGCGGTTTGCACGCCCTGCGCACCTTTACCGATGCCCAGGAGATTCTCGCCTCGGCGGCGACGGGACGGACCGTCGTCATCGTCGGCGGCGGATTGATCGGAATCGAGCTGGGCACCGTCTTGCGCAGCAAGGGGCTTGCGGTCCATATCATCCAACGCTCGTCTCAGCTGATGAACAAGCAGCTCGACGAGATTGCGGCAGAAATGCTGCGCGACGAGATGCTTGACCGCGACATCCAGCTACACTTTCTGGAACAGGTCGTGATGTGGCGCGGAGAAGAATGGATAGACGAAGTGTTCCTTGCTTCGGGAGAGAGCCTGCGCGATGTGACCTTGATCTACGCGATGGGCACGCTCCCCAACGTCGACTTGGCGGCGGCGTGCGGCCTGGACGTCAACCGCGGCATCGTCGTCGACGAAGCCATGCGCTCCAGCGATCCCGACATCATCGCGTTGGGGGAAGTCGCTGAATTCGAGGGACAACTGCACGGAACCACTGCGGCCGCCGCAGAGCAGTCCCACGTAGCGGCGGCCTTTCTGGCCGGCGATGCTCAGGCGGTCTATTCGGGCTCCGTGGCGCAGAACCTCCTCAAGGTGGCTAATTTTCCGGTGGTCAGCCTGGGCCTGGCGCGGCCGCCCGCCGACGACCTCGGGTACCAAGAAATCGTTTTCCTGGACCGCGCCGCCCGCGTCTACAAGAAATGCGTGATTCGCGACGACCGTTTGGTGGGGGCCCTGCTTGTGGGAGACAAGAGCGACTTTGTTCAGTTTCGCGATCTCATTCGTTCCGGCATCGAGCTAGGAAGCCTGCGCGAGACATTGCTGCGCGGAAAGGTGCAGACTTTGGCGCACAACGGTGGCAAAATGGTGTGCAGCTGTACCGCTGTCGATGAAGGTACCCTTCGCCACGCCTGTAACACCGGAGCAAAGACCCTGCAGAATCTGATGGATGCAACCAGCGCGGGAACGGGATGCGGAAGCTGTCGACCCGAGCTGACGGCTATACTCGACCGATGGGGCACCGAAGATAAGCGGGGCGCGGAGCCGGCGCCGTGATTTCGCTCCTTCCCCGCCAGGCATTGCCGCTCGCAGCTTCCCCGACGCTTGCCTCGACGATCCTCGACGCACGCAAGCGGCCACTGCGCGACCTACGCTTGTCATTGACGGACCACTGCAATCTTCGCTGCACCTACTGCATGCCCCAAGAGGCCTTCGGTCCACATCACGCGTTCTTGCCGACCGATAGGCTTCTCGACTTCGAAGAAATCGCCTTCCTGGTACAAAACTTGGCTGCGCTCGGCGTGCGCAAAGTGAAGCTGACCGGTGGCGAACCGCTGACCCGCCCGTTTGTTCCCCGCCTCGTCCGCATGCTGCGCGAGGCTGCGGCCAAGGTCGAGGTGAACCTCATCACCAACGGGATTCTCCTGGCGCCGCTTGCCGGTCAGCTGAAAGAAGCCGGCCTGGACCGCATGACGGTCAGTCTGGATACGCTGTTGCCGGAACGCTTTGCCGCCATGACCGGTCGTGGGCGACAGCTGGACAAGGTGCTGGCCGGCATCGAGGAATCCCGACGCGCCGGCTTTCGGCCGGTGAAGATCAACATGGTGGTGATCCGCGGCGTCAACGATGACGAGATCGAAACCATGGCAGCGACGTTTCGCCGTCCGGATACCATCCTGCGCTTCATCGAGTACATGGACGTGGGCACACTGAACGGTTGGCGGCGCGGCGATGTCGTGCCGGCGGCCGAGATTCTTGCCCGGCTGCAAGCGACTGCCGCCCTCGAACCGGTGGACCGCACCTACCGCGGCGAAACGGCAAGGCGCTACCGCTACTGCGATGGCTCGGGCGAGATCGGGCTGATCGCCAGCGTTTCGCAGCCTTTCTGTGGCGATTGCAGTCGGTTACGGCTTTCCGCCGACGGCAAGCTCTACACCTGTTTGTTCGCCAAGCACGGGCTGGACATCAAGAGCGTCCTACGTGGCGAAGACGGACCGCAGCGCATTCCCGAGGTCCTTGCCAGCCTATGGAAAGGGCGGCGCGATCAGTATTCGGTCGAACGAGCGGTAGGGCCCGCCAGTGACAGGGACACGCCCGCCGGTGACAAGGAGACGCCTGCCGATGGCAAGATCGAAATGTTCTACATTGGAGGGTGACGGCAACGCGAATGCAATTCCCCATGCAAATACGCATCAGCTACTACGCCGTGCTACGTGAGCAACGGGGCCTCGACGAAGAGAATCTCCTCGTCGAAAGCGCGGACCTGCGGGAGCTTTACCTGCGCCTCGAAAAGGCGTACGGATTCTCGCTATCGCAAAAGCAAATATGCCCGGCGGTCAACGACGAGTTCTGCGCTTGGGAGCGTCCCTTGTTGCCCGGCGACCACGTCGTCTTCATTCCGCCCGTCGCGGGTGGTTAGCGGCTTCGGTCGAATGCCATGGCGGATCAGTTGTTCTTCTTGTCTGCTCGGCCGCTGGAAATGGCACCACCCTTTGCGCTGCCCCCCAGCCTGGGCGCCCTTGTCACCTTCGACGGTGTGGTTCGCGACAACAACATGGGCAAGCCCGTGGTCAGGCTGGAGTACACGGCTTACCCAGCGCTCGCCGAACGCGAAGGAACACGCATCTTGCGCGAAGCGATTGCGCGCTTCACGTTGCTTGCCGCTTGTTGCGTTCATCGCACGGGCGTGCTGGAGGTTGGCGAGGTCGCCGTGAAGGTTTGGGCCGCGGCCGCCCATCGCGGCGAAGCCTTCGCCGCCTGCCAAGCCATCATCGACCAAGTCAAGGAACGCGTTCCCATCTGGAAGAGGGAAACCTACAGTGATGGGGAGCAAACCTGGGTGACCTGCCAGCACGCCGGCCCCCCTGCCTCGCCGTAGTCTCGAACACGTCGGTTCTACAGCCCGAACACGATGCTGTTCAGGCAGAGATTCGTCACCGTGATAGCCGACGTTCCCGACGTCACTTGCAAGCCAACGCCGTCGATGGTCAGCACATCGGCCGTGGTCAGCGCCGTGCCGGTGCCGTCCCAACACTTGGTATTGAAATTCGTCAGCTCGATGGCGGCCTCGGAACGCACCCCGGCGAAACAATAGGTTGCGCCCGCCGCATCGCCGCTCCTGTGCAACTCGACCCGCAAGTCGGAAACAGGCGACCCGCTGAAGTTGATGGCAATGGTACTGAAGGACCTCGCCATCGCTGCGATAGGCTCTCGAGCGTTCACCCCGACTTGCAAGCCCCAATTGGCGGTGTAGTCGGCCGCGGTGGGGACAGCGGGCAAGGCAGGCACAGCACCCGTCACGCACAAAGCGGTCGGACTGCTCCAAATCGTGCCCTTCTGGCATGGATTGGTGCTGGTAATAGTCGGCGAACCAGTCCCGCAGGTCGGAGAGCTGACGCTATCGGAGGCACCCAAGGTTACCCAGCCATAGCCGGTCATCGGCCCACTGGCCACGCCTTGGTTGAATGTAACTGTCGCACTCGATGCATCCACGCCATCGCTGGCAGTTTTCACGTCGGTCACACTGGCGGTGTCTTTGCCACCGACGCCACCATCGCCACCCACGGCAGCGTCCAGGACAGCTGTATCGAGGCCGCTTGCCAGCGCGTCCACCGGCATTGCTATTCCCGCTTCGTCCACCGAACCCGTCGCCACGTCGAGTGGAACGTCCGGAGCGCTGGCAACATCGAGAGGCAGGGTCACACTGCCGTCGGCCCCCGAGGCGCCGCCCGCATCGATCCCTGGGCCAGCGTCGCGTCCGCCATCTTGTCCCCCGGCATCTGGCCCGCCCGCGCTGGCGCCCCCCGTACCCGCGCTGCCGCCACCGCCGCTGCCCCCCGCCACGCCGCCCACACCCAGGTCGAACGCTCCGTCTAGACCGACCCGCCCCCCCTGCGAAAGTCCACTGTCACGTCCAACGCCGTCTTGGCAAGTCCCGTCCCCGGCCGAACACTTCGCCACCTCGGGGGGCTTGTCCAATCCCACACAGCCCAAGCCCAGACAGCCCACGATCAGTATCCCCAGTACCCCCATGGCAGGAACAGCGGCCATGCTTTCTGACACAGCAGAACCGATACGCTTCATTTCGAAGCTAATCATGGCTGACAACCAAGCCTTTGGGAATGGAAACTACGGTCCAGGCCCCGGGCGCGCGCGACCGCTGCTCCAGATTCTTGGCGGGCGGCCCTGAAGAGGGCATAGTCGCGAGCAGCAAAGAATCGCGTGAACGCCGACGGGCTTGCCCGGCGTGCTTACCGCAGGGTTCTTATGTAGGAAGATGCATATGGCCAAGGACCCGGTACTGCAGTTGCTGACGAGTTTGCGAGCGAAGGATGGGCTGACTATCCCAGCCTCGACCTTTGGGCGCCTCCAAAAGACCGCCTCCGCGGCGGCGCGGCTGGGCGTGGAAGCCTTCACCAAGCGGCTGCGCGGCGAGGAATTCAACTTGGGCACGCTTTCGCCCGAGGCGATAGCCCGCCTGGTCGAGTCCCTGGGCGAGCTCAAAGGCGTCGCCATGAAGGTCGGCCAAATCCTCTCCTACGTGGATGGATCGCTGACCCCTGACGCCAGACGCCTTCTGGGCGTGCTGCAAGTGATGTCCCAGCCCGCAGCCTTTTCCCACATTCAGAGCACAATCAGTGAAGATCTGGGCGAAAAGGGGCGCGCGCTCCTGGGCCGGCTTGACCGCATTGCCGTTGCCAGCGCTTCGATTGGACAAGTCCACCGCGCTCGCCTGGAAGATGGGACCGAGGTCGCCGTCAAGGTTCGTCACCCCGGCATAGAAGAGGCAATCCGCGCCGACTTCAAAACGGCCGCGGTCGCAACGTTGTTTGCGGGGATGGTGGCGCCCGGCGTAGCCATCGATGAATTCATGGCCGAAGCCGAGTCCCGCTTTTTGGAAGAATGCGACTACAGCCTGGAGGCCCAACGCCAACGTCGCTTCGGCGAAATATATGCCGGCCACCCCGCCATTACTATCCCCGCACTCCATCCCCAACTGAGTAGCCGGCGCGTGCTGACCACCACGTGGCAAGAAGGCGCGACCTTCGATGCATTTCTCGACACCGCCGGCTATGCGGCCGAGCGCGCCCGGGCGGCACGTGCGCTTTACGAATTCTACGTCGGCACGCTATACCGCCACTGTCTGTTCAATGCCGATCCTCATCCGGGCAACTTGATTTTCGCCGCCGACGGACACGTCACCATCTTGGACCATGGTTGCGTCCGGGTGTTCGCCAGCGAGGTCGTCCAGTCCCTGGTTCGCCTGTCGCGTGCCGTTCGTGCCGACAACGCCGACAAGATCCAGGATGCGCTGATTGGCATCGGCATGCGCAACCCCATGATGGATTTCGATGTCACGCGCACGATGTTGCGCGGGTTCTACGCGCCGCTGCTCAGGTCGGGCCGACATTCGGTTACGCCCGACCAGGCCGTCGCCATGGCCGACGTCGTGCGCCTGAAGAAGAGCTTGTTGCGCATGCGCTTGCCGGGCAACCTGATGTTCCTCTTCCGCATCCGCATCGGCCTCTATGCCGTTCTCGCCCGCATGCGCGCCAAGCTCGACTGGGTCGCCCTCGAAGATGAGCTCACGGACGGCCTGGCTCTGTAGGTCTAGGATACCAAGATCGGCGCGGGTGTCTGCCCTTGCTGGGCTTCAGCCAACTTCAGCGAAACCGGCTGGGCCAAGACGAAGGCCGTCCCCCCGGACGACGTTTCCGTCGAAGCTCTCGGCGCCGAAATCGCTTGCGCCCGTTTGCGCGCGAGCACGATGAACTGCTCTTGGCTGCGCAAGAGTGGTTCGCCGGGGACAGGAACGACGCGCTGGTAGTGACCATCAGGCAGCAGCACCCGCGCACGAACATTGTCGGCCAGTTGAGCGCCAAGAATTTCGTTCACCACCCGCAGGCGCAACCCATCGTCGACGATGGGAAACATCACCTCGACACGACGGACGAAATTGCGGGGCATCCAGTCGGCCGAGGACAAGTAGACTTCTTGCTTGCCGCCCGCCTCGAAATAGAAGATGCGTGCGTGTTCCAGGAATCGGTCCACGGTGCTGATGACCCGAATGTTCTCGCTTTGGCCGGGTACGCCCGGCTGTAGACAACAGATACCACGCACGAGCAGGTCGATGCGCACGGCAGCCTGGGAAGCGCGGTAAAGCGCAAGAATGACGTCGGGATCGACCAGGGAGTTCATCTTGGCGATGATGCGCCCCTTGGCGCCGAAGGTGCTTTCGCGGGCGATCAATTCCAGGATGCGTTCCTTGAGGCCCAAGGGTGCGACGGCAAACCGCTTCCACGAAGGTGGGGCGGAATATCCGGTGATGAGATTGAACAAGGCGCCAGCATCGTCCGCGAAATCCGGGCGAGCAGTCAGATAAGAAATATCGCCATAGGTGCGAGCCGTCGCCGGGTTGTAGTTTCCGGTGGAAAGATGGACATAACGGCGAATGACCCCGCGCTCGCGGCGAACCACCAGCGCCACCTTGCAATGGGTCTTCAGCCCGACCAGCCCATAGACGACGTGCACGCCGGCCTCTTCCAGCACACGCGCCCAAGCAATGTTGCGGCCCTCGTCGAAGCGCGCCTTCAATTCGACAACTGCCGTGACCTGTTTGCCATTCTCGGCGGCGCGAATCAGCGCGCTTATCACGGGGGAATCCGCGCTGGTTCGATACAGGGTTTGTTTGATGGCCAGCACGTCGGGATCGTCTGCCGCCTCGGACACGAAATCGACGACGTGGTCGAACGATTCGTACGGGTGGTGAAGCAGGACATCGCGTTCGGCCAAGGCCTTGAAGATTTCGCCCTCGTGCAATTGCGGCATCAACTGCGGCGCAAAGGGTTCGTCGTGAAGGTCGCGCAACTGTGAATGCGACGTCATCGGTGTCAAATCGTTCAGGCGTAGGGGCCCGTCGACGCGGTAGACGTCCGCTGAATCCAGGCGCAAGGCCCCGCGCAGGAAGGACTCGACCTCCACCGGGGAATCGCTGGCAATCTCCAAACGGACGGCTTGGCCACGTTCACGCTTCAGCAACTCCCGTTGAATGGTCTTGAGCAGATCGTCCGCTTCGTCCTCGTCGATCGACAAATCGAAATTACGCGTGACACGGAACGGGCTGCATCCGACGGCATGAAGGCCTGGAAAAAGACCGCCCACGTGCATGGCGATGAGATCCTCCAGCAAAATGTAAGCGGCTTGGCCTTCCTGCGCTGGCGTCACCTCGACCAATCGGCCGAGCACCGACGGCACTTGCACGACAGC